>Ga0182037_10001598_pt1 | contig 11894 bp, 9 predicted proteins | sample sta12Cox44000082_FD_125974 | JGI IMG/M metagenome (GOLD analysis project Ga0182037, IMG submission 125974) | Lab enrichment of tropical soil microbial communities from Luquillo Experimental Forest, Puerto Rico - statoxic.12C.oxic.44.000.082 | ecosystem: Environmental > Terrestrial > Soil >... | reverse complement strand
CGAATTCCGCCATCGCGTGGTCTTCCTTGAGGATTACGACATAGCGCTCGCGCAGGAGCTGGTGCAGGGCGTCGACGTATGGATTAACACACCGCGCCGCCCGTGGGAGGCCTGCGGGACGAGCGGGATGAAAGTGCTCGTCAATGGAGGCCTCAACCTCTCGGAGCGCGACGGCTGGTGGGACGAGGCGTACGCCCCGGAGCTCGGCTGGGCGATCGCCGACGGTGGAGATTGGCCGGACGAGAAAGGGGACGCGAGGGACGCCACGGCGCTGTACTCGATCCTCGAGCAAGAAGTTGTTCCGGAATTCTATACGCGCGACGCGGCCGGGATGCCACGGGAGTGGCTTGCCCGGGTGCGGCGGAGCATGGCGCTGCTTGCGCCGATCTATAGCAGCAGCCGCATGGCGCGCGACTATGTCGAGCGATATTATTTGCCGGGCGCCGCTGAACTGCGCAGACGAACGGCCAATAGCGGCGAGCAGGGGCAGGAGTTGCGGCGCTGGGCGGCTGACTTGCGGCGGCACTGGCCAAAGCTCCGCATCGGCGAGAGCACCGTCTGCGCTGATGGCGCAAACTGGGTCTTCTCTGTATCGATCGATCTCGGAGAAATCGCACCGGAGGACGTAGCGGTTCAGCTCTATGCAGAGACGCCAAACTGCGCGACGCCATTCATCGTCGAACTTTCCGGCGCCGCGTCGAATGCTGACATCTTCACCGGGTCCGCGCCGGCAAACCGGCCGGCGGAAGACTACACGGTGCGCATTGTTCCGCGCCGCGAAGGCGCGGTCGTTCCCACGGAGCTTCCGTTGATCCTGTGGCAAAAGTGAATGCCGCTCCCTCGGCGCAAGCGGTGCCGCCCGGCGCTCGTGATCGATTGATGTGCATCAATGAGATGGCGGCGCGCCGTGCGTAAAAGCGGCAGTCGAACGCGACCACGAGGGGTATTCCTTCATGACCAGCTTTACGTTTTCTGTGGAACAGGTGAGGTCCGCCCCGCCGGAGGTGCGGCGCTGGATCGAGCGCGAAGTCACCGCGACGCTCACCGCTCTGAGCAAATCCGAACACGACCCCGCGCACCTCCACTCGGCCGTCCTCGCAGCCTGCACGCCGCAAGAGGCGGCGCAGCTTTTTGAGATGATCAAAGGGAATTTTCTGCTGTCTCAGGTCTTCTTTGAACTGGCTCGCGACATGCCCGACGGCCATAGCGCGGGGCCGCTTCATCCCCTTAGCCTCGCCGACATCTTGCGGCACACACGGCTTGCCGATGGCGATCGGTTGGTCGACTGTTTTACGGCGATCAATCAGGCGTTTCAGAAGATCCATAAGGATCCGGAGGCGACATTGTTCGGATATGATCCATATGGTCATGTTTTCATCCACCAGATGACCCGCGAAAGCATTCGCCAGCTGTGGGAGCGGTTGTTCGTCGCTCACGCGCCCATCGCAAGTGGATCCACCGCCGCCGCAGGCGCGCCGGCGCTAGCCGAATTCTCCTCACCTCATCCCGATGCTGTCGGCGAGTGCATTGCCTCCCTGGCGCCCGATTCGACCAGCGTTAACTTCTAGCATTGCGAATCAAAACTTGATACGCGACCTGCAGTGCCGAGATTACTGGGCCTGGCTCGCAGTGACCCGGGAAGAGATCTGTCGGTTGATTTGCCTCAATGCGAGAGTCGACGAATAGGTTTTGATTGATTAATCGAGGACGACAACCCGGAGAACTCCCGATGCGCGCTACGGATATCATGACGAGCGAGGTAATTACGGTTGAGGAAGATGCGACTGTGCAAGCAGCTGCAGAGTTGATGGCCGAGCACGGCATAAGCGCACTCCCGGTCGTCGACAAAGACACCCGGGTGATAGGTATCGTCAGCGAGGGTGATCTGCTGCACCGCGCAGAGACCGCAACCGAGCAACGCCGCTCGTGGTGGCTCGAGATGATGACATCAACGAACCAGCTCGCCGGAGAATACATCAAATCGCATAGCGCCAAAGTGACAGACGTGATGACGCGCGACGTGATCTCGGTCACGGATGCGACACCGGTCGCCGATATCGCAGTTCTGTTGGAGACCCACCGAATCAAGCGCGTGCCCGTATTGCGGGACGGCAGGCTCGCGGGGATCGTCAGCCGGGCGAACCTGGTTCGCGCGCTGGCAATGACGATCAACGAGCGCGCCAGCAGTACCGAGGCGGACGACGAGAATATCCGCAACAAGCTATTGGCCGAGCTGAAGGCGCAGAAATGGGCGGAGGTCTCGCCAGCCAACGTCACCGTTAAAGATGGCGTCGTGCACCTCTGGTCCTCCTATCTGTCGGAACAGGAGAAGCGAGCACTGGTTGTTGCGGCCGAGAACATTCCCGGCGTTCGGCGGGTCGAGGACCATATGCGGCCGGTCCCGGTTTACCTGTTGAGCTAGGCTTTGTGAACCTCGTTAAGGAGCTAGGAAATGTCTCTGCATCCGATTCTCGATAAAGCTGAAGTGTCTGTCGATTTTCCCGACAAAGCCTATGTGGGCAGTTTCGGTCGACACTCACAATTCGACGCCTACGTCGACACCGACAGTGCTGCCATCAAGCTGGTACGGCCGGGCGAGGACCGGCGCGCGGCGGTGATCCATCTGCATTATGGTCTATTGGCGGAGATCCTTGGCGAGCTCGCGACATCGTTCAGCTCACGTCATCCGTTCGACGAACAGCACCGTGCCGAGCTCAGCGAGGCGGCAAAACGGCTCGCCGCCTCGCTCGAGCCGAAAGCGCAGAGCTGAAATTCCGGCGCAGGATCATTCCAAAGTGTCCCACCGAGCCTCGCACCTAATACTGGGAGCATCGATGCTGGCGGTTCTTGCTGCGCCTGTTGCCCGTGCCGACCCCGCCCGAGGCGGGCAACTCGCTCGGCAGTGGTGCGACAATTGCCACGTCATCGACAGTAAACCCGCTGGTGCCGTTCCACAAGGTCCGCCGAGCTTTGCCACAATTTCGCATAGCGGAACGACGGCCGACCAGCTTCGCGCATTTCTGTCACACCCTCACGGTGCGATGCCGGACCTGGCCCTAACGCGCGCCGAAATCCACGACCTCGTGGGCTATATCGAGACGCTTCGCTAGGCCGATCATGAACGGCGCTGCAGCCTTGTCGAGCCCGTGGTGGCGGGGCTTCCCGCGGCTGCCGTCTTCGCATCACCATCGCGAGGCCGCGATTGCGCAACGGTTGATCGATGCCGCTGCTGCGGGGCCTGACGAGCTGCTGAAACAGCTCGGTACGACACCTGAGGGTCTGAGCTCGGAAGCAGCAGTCCAAAGACGTGTCGCGTTCGGACCGAACCTCGTAGCGCACGAGCGCCAGCAGAGCCTTATCGAGGAGCTGATCGGGCGCGCCAGGAACCCTCTCAACTTCTTGCTGCTGTCTCTCGCAGCGGTCTCTTATTTTCTCGGCGATAGCCGGGCCGCGTCGGTGATCGGTGTGATGGTGTTACTGAGCGTATCTCTTGCCTTCATGCAAGAGCATCGCTCGAACAGGGCCGCTGCGAGGCTTCGCGCAATGGTACGAACCACCGCAACCGTTCTGCGACGCACCGAGGCTGGCGGGCAGGCCTTGGAAGTCCCGATTGAAGAGCTCGTTCCTGGAGATGTTGTAAGGCTGTCGGCCGGGGATCTGATTCCGGCGGATCTGCGGGTGCTGTTGGCCAAGGATTTGTTTCTGAACGAGGCGGCGCTCACGGGCGAGGCGATGCCGGTCGAAAAATCTGCTCCACCCGTCCACGGCCAGCGGGATGCGCCGACCGACCTGCCCAATGTCTGCTTTATGGGCAGCAACGTGCTGAGCGGGGTCGGCACCGCGGCCGTCGTCCAGACCGGCGCCGGCACTTATTTCGGCGAGCTTGCCGGGATGCTCGTACGTCAGCGTGCTCCTACTAGTTTTGATAGAGGGATAACGCGTTTCACCTGGCTGATGATTCGCTTCATGGCAGTGATGGTGCCGAGCGTCTTTTTCATCAATGGCGTGACCAAGGGTGATTGGTTCGAGGCGCTCATGTTCGCCCTCGCCGTTGCTGTCGGGCTGACACCCGAAATGCTGCCGATGATCGTGACCGTCAATCTGGCCAAGGGCGCCATCGCGATGTCGCGCAAGCGGGTGATCGTAAAGCGTCTCAACGCGATCCAGAACTTCGGGGCCATGGATGTCCTGTGCACTGACAAAACGGGCACTTTGACCCAAGACAAGATTATCCTGATGCATCATTTCGATCTGCATGGGCAGGAATCGAACCGCGTCCTCGAATACGCTTATCTCAACAGCCATTTTCAGTCCGGTTTAAAAAACCTGCTCGACGTCGCCGTTCTCGATCACGTCCAGATGAAGGAGCATGTCCGGCTCGAACACCGCTTCGAAAAGATCGACGAGCTGCCTTTCGACTTCTCGCGTCGCCGAATGTCGGTCGTCCTGGAGACTGAGGAAAAGAAGCATCTCTTGATCTGCAAAGGTGCCGTCGAGGAGATGTTTGCAGCCTGCTCACACTACGCAATGGATGGTGACGTGGCCCTGCTCGACGCGAGCCATCTCGTGCAGATGCAGGATCAAACGACAAGGCTAAATGCTGACGGGTTTCGCGTGATTGCTGTCGCCTACAAGGATTTCCCCGTCCGCCGACCAGCCTATCACACGGCGGATGAAAGCGATCTGGTCTTACTCGGTTATGTTGCCTTCCTCGATCCGCCGAAGGAGAGCGCGAGGACAGCGATAGCCGCGCTGGCGCGTTCCGGGGTTCACGTTAAAATTCTCACTGGCGACAACGACATCATCGCCCGTAAGATCTGTCGTGAGGTCGGGGTACTGACGGACGACGTCCTTCTCGGCGGTGACCTCGAAGAGCTGACCGATCGTGAATTGGCGCAGCGCCTCGAAACCGTCACCGTTTGCGCCAAGGTTTCGCCCGCGCAAAAGTCCCGAATCATCGAAGCGTTGCATTTCGGCGGGCACGTCGTCGGCTTTCTCGGCGACGGGATCAACGACGGCCCCGCTCTGAAGAGCGCCGATGTCGGGATCTCGGTCGATACCGCCGTGGACATTGCCAAGGAATCTGCCGACATCATCCTACTTGAGAAAAGCCTTATGGTATTGTCTGAAGGCGTGCTCGAGGGCCGCAAGATTTTCGGAAACATCGTCAAATACATAAAGATGGGAGCCAGCTCGAACTTCGGAAACATGTTCAGTGTGCTCGGAGCGAGCATATTTCTGCCATTCTTACCAATGGCCCCGATCCAGGTGCTGACCAATAATCTCCTGTACGATTTTTCGCAGACGACTATCCCAACCGATCACGTCGACGACAACTATATCGCGGCACCACGGCGCTGGGACATCGGCAATATCACCAAATTCATGCTGTTCCTGGGGCCGATAAGCTCGATTTTCGACTACGTGACTTATGCGACATTGCTTTTCGCGTTCGGCGCTTGGACCAATCCTTCGTTATTTCAGACCGGATGGTTTGTCGAATCATTGCTGACGCAGACATTGATCATCCACATCATCCGTACCGCGAAAATCCCATTTTTACAGAGCCGTGCAAGCAATTCGCTAATAATCACAACGATCCTAGTGGCCGGCGCCGGCGCACTCCTTCCCTATTCCCCATTAGGGTCGGCTCTGGGGTTTGTGCCACTGCCTGGCCTCTATTGGTCTTCCGTTTGCGGCATCATTCTTGGCTATTGTGTGTTGGCGCACCTGGTCAAGACCTGGTTCGTGCGACGCTGGGGAATGTGATCGATACGTAATTCTACGTACGTAGAATCCCTAAGGAACATTCCGAATTTCGGCTCGCTCCAAAGGCCGCAATGCTCTCTCCATCGAAAGCCGATGGAGGAGATCATGTATAGGCAGTTCGGCAATATCGATTACCGCAACGGTAATGCCGCGGTCGGGTCTGACAGTCTGACGATTACACAGTCGGGTCAGCTCGATGCGCTGGTCGCGTTGGAGCGTATCGGCACCCGGCTAAGCTTCTCGCGCAATGCCGAGATCTACGCCGAAGGAGACGGCGCGGACTGCTGGTACAAGGTCATCTCCGGAACGGTCCGGGTCTGCAAGCTGCTCGCCGATGGTCGGCGTCATATCGCCGAGTTCTGCTTCGGCGGCGACTGGTTCGGTATCGACAACTCAGGCGAGCGCCCGTACACGGCTGAGGCGGTAGATGATGTCATCGTGATGCGCTTTCAGCGGAGAGGCGCAGTACAGCTGATGCAGCACAACCCGGTCGTAGCGAGCCAGTTGTGCGATACCATGCTGCGCGATCTCGCGAATGCGCATGGGCGCACATTACTGCTCGGCCGGATGACGGCGTCGGAGCGGGTCGCGACGTTCCTTCTGGAGATGTTCGACCGCGGCGACCGGGCAAAGGCTCTCGACTTGCCGATGTCGCGTACAGACATCGCCGATTATCTGGGGCTGACGATCGAGACCGTCTGCCGCACGTTGTCATTGTTCAAGCGTGACGATGTTATCGCCATTCCCAACCCGCATCGGATCGAGCTGCTCGATCGGGACGCTCTTGAGGCCGTGAGTGAAGCCTGACCGGACTGGTTGGCTGTTGATCTGGATCAGTGCATGCGTGCGCTAGTTCAGGTCTGATTGGGAGTTCTCGGGGAGAGCTCAATATGCCCGTCGCTTGGGGCTGCCATCCAGCCAAACAGTTCAAGGAGCGCATTTGCATCGTCGATGACGACGAGTGGGTGGCTGATTCACTGAAGGTGTTGCTCGAGACCTTTGGCTTCGAGGTCCGGGCTTACAGCTCCGGCTGCGAATTCCTTGCTGATGAGCGACACTGCGCAGCAGGCTGTCTACTGATCGACCAGCATTTGCACGGGATGAACGGCCTCGACGTGGTCGATCGCCTGCAGAAAGAAGGCGTTCGCATGCCGACGATCCTGGTCTCGGGCCGGCTCGATCAACGAATCAGAGAACGGGCATCGAGTCTGGGAGTGACCAGCGTCATCGACAAGCCCTTTGCGCCAGACCGTCTGGTCGGGGTTATCCGGACGGCGTTGCTGGAACGCAATTGATGTCCCTCATGACCTATCGGTTGCCGGGGACGATCTTCCGCTATGTCTTCAGCGTCAGCTGGCCGCACCAGCTCGTGCTGGTTGTGCTGACGGTCGTCACCTTTCTGCTGGAAATCGCGCCGCTGGAGATCCAGCGCCGGGTGGTCAATAATCTCGTCAAGGAACGACCTTTTCAATGGGTCGTACTTCTGTGCGCCGCTTATGCCGGCGCTGTCCTTTTCCAGGGTACGACCAAGCTCGGTCTCAATGTCTATCGGGGCTGGGTCGGGGAAAATGCGATACGGGATCTGCGCCGACATATTCTCGCGTATTTGAGGGTTGCACGGATCGCGGCACCGGGCCCGGAGGCCCGCGGCGTCGGGGCTGCGATGCTGGTCGGGGAGGTCGAGCCGATCGGCGGCTTTGTCGGCGGCAGTATTTCTGAGCCCCTGCTTCAGGGCGGGATATTGCTGTCAGTGCTCGCGTATATCGTGCACCTCGACAAATGGATGGCGGCGGCCGCCTTTGCTTTGTTCCTGCCGCAGCTCGTCATCGTGCCGCTGATGCAAACTGCGATAAACCGCCGCGCCGGTGCGCGCGTGTGGATCATGCGGCAACTCGGTGTCAGCGCAGTCGACGCCAGCGCGGCATCGATCGAGCGGGACAGGTCAGACGGCAGGAGGATCGACCGCGTCCTGTATCTGAACATGGGAATTTTCAAGCTCAAGTTTTCAATGAACTTTCTGATGAATTTCTTCAGCCATCTCCAGGTTGTGGCGGCACTGCTGATCGGTGGTTGGATGGTGCATACCGACCAGCTCGAAGTCGGCGGCGTTGTTGCGTTTATCTCCGCGGTCGGGCGGCTAAATGATCCGTGGGGCGATCTCGTCAACTATTTTCGCGACCTGAGCATCACCCAGGTAAAATTCGGCCTAGTCGCCGAAAGGGTTAACCAGCTCTCGGAGCGTCAGCCTACACTTTCCCCCGATCAGAGGACCGCGCTCCGGTTGACAGCTTGAGCAGCCGAGCGAGACCGATGTCTGTTCGCAATCTCAACAAACTTTTCCAACCACGATCGGTCGCGTTGATCGGCGCAACCCCGCGGCCGGGGTCAGTCGGCGCGATAATAGCGCGCAATCTACTCCGCGCTGGGTTCGCTGGCGAACTAATGCTGGTCAATCCGCACCACGGTATGATCGATGGGCTAGCGGTTCACGCTGATGTCGCGAGCCTGGCGCAGACCCCGGACCTCGCGGTCATCGTCACGCCGCCCGAGACGGTGCCAGGTTTGATCGCCGAGCTGGGCGCGCGTGGAACGCGGGCCGCGGTGGTCATCACCGCCGGTTTCGGTGAGTTGGGTGAGGGAGGTCGTACGCTGCAGCAGGCCGCCCTGGACGCGGCAAAGCCCTATCTTCTGCGCATTGTGGGTCCAAATTGCATCGGCATCATAGTACCGCGACTTGGGCTCGACGCCACATTTTCGCACATGGCAGCACCGGCGGGAGATATCGCCTTCGTCAGCCAGTCGGGCGCAATGATTACGGCGATGCTCGATTGGGCCGTACCACGCGGCATTGGGTTTTCGCATGTCGTCTCACTCGGAGATATGGCCGATGTCGATTTCGGCGATATGCTCGATTACCTCGCCGCGGACCCGCACACCCGCGCCATCCTGCTTTATGCCGAAGGCGTCACCAATGGCCGGAAACTCATGTCGGCGGGGCGCGCAGCGTCACGCATCAAGCCCGTCCTGGTGCTGAAGGCAGGCCGCTCGAACGCCGGTGCGCGCGCCGCGACCTCTCACACTGGCGTCCTCGCCGGTGCCGACGCCGTCTACGACGCCGCATTCCGCCGAGCCGGAATGCTGCGCGTGGGAACCATGGCCGAGTTATTCGATGCCGCGGAGACGTTGGCATTGACCCACGAGCAGGTCGGGGAGCGGCTGGCGATCCTGACCAACGGTGGCGGCGCAGGTGTGCTTGCCACAGATGCTCTGGCCGCAGCGGGGGGCGAACTGGCTGCATTGTCGGAAGCGACGATCACTGAGTTGAACCGCCTACTGCCCGCGACCTGGAGCCACGGCAATCCCGTGGACATCATCGGCGACGCGTCGGGGAAGCGCTATGGCGACGCGCTAACCGTGCTGATCGGTGACCCGAAGGTCGACGCGATTTTGGTGCTGAACTGTCCCACCGCGCTGGCACAGGCTGAGGACGCCGCCCGCGCGGTGATCGACACGGTAGCCGCAGCACTACCCGAGTCCCTCCGAGGTCGTAACGTGGTAACTGCATGGCTCGGCGAGCATTCCGCAAGCGCGGCGCGGCAGCTTTTTGCCGAAGCCCGCATTGCCAGCTACGAGACCCCCGACAGCGCGATCGGCGGTTTCATGCACCGGGTGTATCACCGGCGCAATCAAGAGCTGCTGGTGGAGACACCACCGGCGCGGCCGGATCGGTTCGAGCCTGATTTCGCGACAGCGCGGCGGGTCATCGAAACCACACTTGGTGCAGGGAATTCTTGGCTCACTCCTGTAGAGGCCGGTTTCCTGCTGGCAGCCTATGGGCTCCCGCTTGTGGCGAATCACCTCGCCGGCGATCCCGAGCAGGCCGCTTCCGTCGCCGCGACCGTCGGCTTTCCGGTCGTCCTCAAGATCCTTTCGCCCGACATCACGCACAAGAGTGACGTGGACGGGGTTGCGCTCAATCTCAACGACGCCGAACGGGTCAGGCAAGAAGCGAGAACGATGCTCGAACGCGTCAAGACGGCACGTCCAAGGGCTCGCCTGGACGGATTCCTCGTTCAGCCCATGGTCCGGCGCTCGGGTGCGATAGAGCTCCTCGTCGGGCTGGTCGAGGATCCGATCTTTGGGCCGCTGGTTGCGTTCGGCCAGGGAGGTATTGCCGTCGAGGTCGTGCATGACAGCTCGCTCGAGCTGCCACCGCTGAATGCATTGCTGGCACGCCGGCTGATGGCGCGCACACGGGTGTGGCAATTACTGCGGGGCTACCGTGGCAAACCTCCGGCGAGCATCGATTCGGTCGTCGAGGTGTTGATCCGCCTCGGCCAGCTCGCCGCCGAGCATCCGGAGATCCGGGAGCTCGATATCAACCCACTGCTCGCCGACACCGTCGGCGTTGTCGCGCTGGACGCTCGCGTGCGGGTTGCGCCGGCGCGCAGCACCGACACAGCTCGCCTCGCGATTGCGCCCTATCCGCAGCATCTCGAAACCGTCGAGCGCTTGCGCGATGGGACGGCTGTACGCGTGCGGCCGGTGCGTCCCGAGGATGAGCCTCTGCTGCACGACCTCGCCGCGCATATGAGCCATGAGGACCTCCGGCTCCGATTCTTTACGCCGGTGCGCGGATTGAGCCACGCGGTAGCGGCGCGGCTCTCGCAGCTCGACTATGACCGGGAGTTGGCGTTGCTTGCTGCGCGCGACGGAATGACGCTGGGTGTGGCGCATTTCTTCGCGGATCCCGACAAATTGCGCGCCGAATACGCGATCGCGGTCCGCAGCGATTGGAAAGGGCACGGTGTTGGCTACCTGCTGATGACCCACCTCATCGACATCGCCCGGCAGTGGGGCATCGACGAGCTCGTCGGTGAGGTGATGCGCGAGAACGAGCCGATGCTGCAGATGTGCCGAGAGCTCGATTTCACGGTTGCTATAGATCCGAGCGATGCGGCGCTGATGCAGGTCAGCAAGAAGCTTGCCGGGTAGCGAGGGGATGGACATGGATCAATGCGGAGGTTGGGGCATCTGGTCACACTCAAAACAACGAAGGCCGCAATCGGCATGGCGAGTTGCTTATTTTAGTGATGCGAAGCGCACCCTCCGTCGCACTATCCTGTCTCGCTTCAGCTCCCCGAAGCAAGCTCACACAATCAACGAATGATCGTGAAAATTCGAAACCGGCCACTCCTTCTCCGGTCGCCAGCACGCTCTCTGAGGGAATCCTGCAGAGAAATCGGTGGTGACGAAAACGGCCGACGGTGCCGCACATGCCCCCTGAAGAGCCTGTGCAAAGATGAGTCCCGCTGCCTGGTGCGGCGCGTCTAGAAGAATTTACGTGATCTGGATTGAATTCTTTCACCAAGCATTCGGGCCTAAAGTTTTTTCCGATCGTCGGTGCGGGTACTCTGCTGCTGGCTCACCTGATTACGGCGGCTGGCGTTCGCAGGCGGACGGACGCGTTGATCGCCCGTCTCGAACACCCGAGCACGTCAGAAGTATCGAAACCTTCGGTTCCGGCGATCATCCAATCCTTTGCGCGCCGCGCGATACTTGAAAATCCGGTTCCGAACACCGTGTGGTTGCACCAATCTGGCGAGATGCGTATCAACCTTGGCGATCGCTGGCGACCCTTCACTGCCGAGCAGGTGATCAGCATCCATCAACCGGGCTTTGCCTGGCTCGCCCGCATGCAGGTGGCGCCGCTCCTATCAGCACGCATCCTTGATTGCTATGTCGGTGGCGAGGGTCTGCTCGAAGCGCGGCTTTTCGGCTCATTGCGGCTGGCGCGGGCCGCGGGACCAAAGACTGACAAGGGCGAATTGATGCGCTATCTCGCCGAGCTCGCCTGGGCGCCGCACGCCATGCTGCATAACCGGCAGTTGTCCTGGCGCGAAATTGACGCGACCAAGGCCGAAGTGGCGGCGGAGAGCTCGGCAGGCCTCACACGGGTGCGGCTGATCTTCGAAAACGGTGATATCGCCCGCGTCGAAGCCGAGGACCGCCCGCGTATGACCGGACGCCGAATTGTTCCGACTTGCTGGCAAGGACACTGCTTCGACTACCGCGAAATCAACGGCTGCCGCATTCCGACCCGAGCGGTGGCGAGCTGGCTGTTG
>Ga0182037_10001591_pt1 | contig 11920 bp, 12 predicted proteins | sample sta12Cox44000082_FD_125974 | JGI IMG/M metagenome (GOLD analysis project Ga0182037, IMG submission 125974) | Lab enrichment of tropical soil microbial communities from Luquillo Experimental Forest, Puerto Rico - statoxic.12C.oxic.44.000.082 | ecosystem: Environmental > Terrestrial > Soil >... | reverse complement strand
GCGCCACTCGACTGCCGGCGCTCCCGGCAGGGTCTGGGCCCGGCGCAACAGGCGCGTCATGACCCGCACCGCGTCCCATAACAGCGTGCTGTCGCTGGGCTCGTGCATCAGCGCCGCGCTGACTGTGCTGTCGAGACGCACCGTGTAGGGTAACCGTGGGTTTGGCTGTCTCCCACCGGACCAAGCCCGCGTGCAGGGCGGCGTCGGGATCTCCTAGTCCAAACTCGACGCTGCTCCCTCCCTCGTTGTGCCCTTGCGTCACCCGACCAGGCACGCCCTTCAAAATCAAGATCGTTGCGGTGTTGCGGTCCACGAGGAAGGCTGATGAAACGGAGCCTGCGCCAGCCGGAAGGCAAGGTTACCAACGCCGAACGAACGCTCCACACATGCGGTGGTAGCCCGCCATGACAGCGCTATTTGAGGACGCCTTTTGGTTCTTCAAAGGAACGTTAACCGTTGCGGTCTAAATGAATTGAGCGCGCCCCGCAGGACTGAAGAGATGGCGAATAGCGAAGTTCTGTTTGGGCGCCTACTCCGCAGACGATCGACCGGCGGCCCGACTGCTCGTGAAACTTCCCCTCCGCCAGCGCCTGGCCAGACACAGGTCTGTTATCGTGATATCGCTCTTGATGCTCGCGCTGTCGGCAGCAGCTTGGGGAGTTGTCTACTTATTGAATTTGACGGGGCTGCGATAGGTAGTTCACCACGCGGCCACGCTGTATGTGCAAGGCCACGGGGGTCAGCCACAAGCGGCCCGGGGCTCTCGTTTGTTTCGCTTCGGCTGTGTTGGGATAGCTTGAATTTTAGGGCTTTCCGCTCGGCGTCTCCGCGGATCTGGCGCTGCGTTCTCGATCAAATGCCCAATGAACATTCACAAGGGCCGCCTGGTCGCCTTGCGCCTGGCCAGGAGCGACGTAATTCCCTCCAGCGCCCCCACTCAACCGAAACGACGGCTCGCCCCTTCACTCCATCAGGCACCTTCACTGCGAAATCGAGTAACGCCTTGCCCAAGACTGTTAACGCTAAGTAAAATTGAGGCTAATTATAGTTAAGATTTTCATCTCTTTTGTTTGCAACAAGGGTGTGTTCACATGCGCAAACGCCTGACGAGGGGATCATGCGCAGCGTCACGGTCCGGATATGCGGCGCTGAGTTTTTCAGCACGATGACGGCCATAGCTGAATGGCTTGATGCCAATCGGTACAAGCCCACCCGGTACAAATACGACCATGATGAAGATGCTGTCCTTGTGACCGTTGACTTCCAGGCGGAAGCGGCGGCGAAGGCATTTGCGATGCGTTTTGACGGTGTCGATGGGTTTCCTCTGCAACCCACATCACCAGACAGCCGGCGCCAGTTGCCGGTGAAGGCGGTCTGTCACCGTCGATAACATCGACCGATGCGCGTCGGCTTCCTAATGAACTCACTCCGGGTCCTCACGTGGTGCTGCGTCATTCTGCTCGCCGTCTTGTCGTTGTTGCCGGCGCAGGAGATGGTGCGGACTGGGCTCCCCGGCTGACTTGAGCATTTCGTGGCCTACGCCGGATCGGCCGCGATCGCTATGGCAGGTTACGGCGAGACCCGAGGCGGCGTGCAGATCATCGGCGGTTTGTGGGTGTACGCCGGCATCCTGGAATATCTCCAGCACTTCTCGCCCGGCCGGCACCCAGCGATCGAGGATTTTGTGGCCTCGGCGCTTGGAGCGCTGTGCGGCGGCCTTGTTATCGCCCTTCTTTGGCGGCGCGCGTCGGTATAGAGACGTGATGGCAGGCGGCGCTATCCACTTCACAAGGTCGCCGTGGCCGAGATCCTCGATCCGCACCGGAACCGCGATCCGACGAGGTCCGATCGCCCTTGCCCTCTACATCATGTCAGGGCGGCTTATTCTTTCGTCATCGTGTGAATAGGGCGCTTGTCCCGGCCCTGTCGGCGTCTGGGCACACATCCTATCACGAAGAGCGCCGCGAGCCGTCTGCGCAGGCTTATTGCGTTTGGGCTCGATTACGCTCGGGCCGATCCCCAATGAGTATACCTAAGAAGGGGGAGAGGCCGACTACCTCCAAAGAGGTACATCCATGGCGTTTGTCTAATATTACCAAGTGGTTTGTGTTTCCGTTATCTAATCGGTTCTTGTCCTTCTATACGTCAATAAATCGTCAAGCAGACGGTCCTGCGAAACAATCCACCGAAATGGTGGATAACCCTGTTGAAAAAGCCGATGCCGGCCCAGAACCATTAACGATTACTCGGCTTTTTAGATATTTGGCTAAAAATTAGGCAAACGACAACATACTGATTTAACGGGCATTTTTGAGCCAGCGGCGCACGCCGCACCAAGCTGTTTGCCGCCAACATCGTTTCAGGCCCTGTCTCTTTTCCGTCATACTCGCTGTGAATAGTTCGGCGATGCTCTAACGGATTGGTAAGTATCGATATTCGTGGAAAAGGATCTTTGACGCCCACCGCTATTACGTCCCTGTGCGAATGTCTAGAGAACATCATCGACCCGAGCGCTGGATCGGAGGCACCTTGGTCTTCACCTCCCCGAGGACGCCCACTGGAATGCCGAGCGGCAGGCCGTGGAGTTCGGGGCCGAGGTCGGCGAGTACCGCGGTGTCGTTTGGGTTCCACCGCACCCGGAACAGACAAGCCGCAGCCGCGTTGCCGAGCGTCATCGGCGGGCCGAGTGGTGATTTCATGAGCCTCCCACTTTTCCCTGAGATTGACATTTGGCGGGCGGCGCAGCGTCGAAGGCTACACGCGAACCGCCGGGCTGTCGATAAACCGCGGCAAGGCGAGGCCGCGCGAGCTTCGGCTTGTGGCTTGACCTTGACGAGCCCTCGGAACCGGGTGGCTAATCGGGTCTCACTGCCAACGGGCCGGGGCGCGTGATTGCGCCGCCGGTGATGCCGCCATCGATCACCAGCTCGGTGCCCGTGATATAGCTCGCCGCGTCCGAACACAGGAACAGCACGCCATTGGCGATGTCCTGCGGCTTGCCGACTCGGCCGAGCGGCGCCTGCTGCCGTCCGATGTCTTCGATGTCGATCGGCGTATTGCTGCCCGGCATGGCTAGGTCGGGGCGGATCTTGCCCCAAATCGGCGTGTCAATGACGCCGGGATGCACCGAATTGACCCGGATGCCGCTATGATCGAGTTTGTACGACTCGCCGCAGGAGGGAACCGGATTCGAACCATCGGTCCCGCCGAAAAGAGACGGCCGTCGAGAGAGGCCCCGCGGCCGACCGCCGTCGTCTCGCGAGTCGACCTGTGCTTAATAACCCCATCCAGCTTATCGGTCCGGCATCTCTCGTCGGCAACAGCCGAGAGACCTTTCACCAGAGCGGGACCGATGGTTCGAATCCGGTTCCCTCCAGCGAAGAGTCTGCAAACCATCGGTTCCTCAGCGGCGGAGCCCATCACTGCGGACGGCTCAAATGCCGCCGCGTCGTAAGCGCCCAGTGAGCGATCGAGCGACCCCTCAACCGCGGCGGTTTCTCGCCGTCACCCCGAACCACAGTTTGACGCGCACCATGGGATCGGCTGGGATATGGCCATCATCACACGCGACGGCGAACAACGCCTTCAAATGCTTCATGTGCTGCTTCGCCGAAGTAAACGACATCTCGACTTCTTTGGCTTCCTTGACCAGCGAGTGGCGGTAGTCCCGGCATTCCTCGAACGTCACCCTCGCCATATCATTGTGACCGAGCCAAGCAGCAAAGCGGTTGGCCTTTGTGTTTTATCCTGTTTGCCTCGCTTCGGGGCGTTCGTGTTAGTAGCCCACTTTTCGATGATAAAGTCGAACGTGACCGGCTCGGTTTTCGCCTTCCAGGCCGGTTGGCCCATGATGTCGTAGATCCACCCATTGAGCGGCTTATCGAGCTTTGTGAGAACCGCCGGCGCTTGCTCGATGACCTCGGGATAGCTCAGCATATCGAGGCGGCGCAGTCCTTCGAGTACGGTGGTACGCCCCGCGGCTTTGTCGACCTCTCCTGAATCTTGGCGATCCACGGCACTGACAGCCGGTTTGCGTCAGGCTCATTGCCGGTGCCAAACCATTTCGTGAGATTAGCCTTGCCTTGGACTCCGTGCGGGGATCGTTCAAACGGCAGAATTGCTGGATTATAGGCTTTCTAGCAGCACCTTAGCCGCTTTTACATCCGGCGTGTCGAACCCTTCGGTGAACCAGCCGTAGACCGGTGCAAGTAGATCGCGGGCTTCGGTGCAACGTCCTTGGTCGCGGCGGAGCCGAGCGAGGCTCATAGTGACGCGCAATTCCCAGAGTTTGGCGTTCTGTTCCCGGGAAGTACTTAGCGCTCTGTAATACAGTTCCTCGGCAGCCTCGGACTGCCCTTGGCGCAACAGTAGTTGGCCTTTGTCCCGGTTCAGCTCCGCCTCGCGCCAACGTTCCCCTGTCGTTCCTGCGATCTGCAACGCTTCGTCCAGTAGCGTCACGGCCTCTTTAACTTGCCCGGCCATCTCACATGCCGCGGCGAGGAGCGCGATATTATGGGTCATCCACGCCTCCGCCCCGGTGGCCCGGTAAGCCGTCGAACCGGTGCGCAGGAGCGACATCCCCTCCGCCACATCGCCTTTTTTTACCTTGACCCACCCCCGATAGATCTTTCCCCATGCACGCCACAAGGGGAAACCCTGCTCGGTCGCCACCGCTATCAGCTGGTCCGCCGACTCATCTAGGGCAGCATTTTTTCCTACAAGCGAAAGCAGCACGGTGCCGAGTGTCAAGCTAACAGCTAGAGTTGGCGGATGAGCTAGCCTCCGAGCCTCAGCGATTGCTGCGCTGTTTTGCGCCAACGCCTGATCCGGAAAGCCGCGGCAGAAAAGGACGATCCCCAAGCACCCTTGCGCCCCTACGCGGGGGTGGGTTCCGGCCTGATGGATAAGTGAGCGGTGGGAGACCGGGTCATAAAGCGCAATCACCTCTTCCAGATGCCGTCGTGACGATGCAAACCTGCCGGCATACATCAGGATTCGACCGGAGGCGTTGTGACCCAGAACGAGTCCGCCGGAATCGTTGCGCTGGTGGCTCAGACGCAGCAGATCCTCGTTCAAACACAGCGCAAGATCGAGTTCACCGCGGATTGCGTGATAGAGTGACTGCCCATAGGGAATTCGAAAGAACTCCGAGGGAGAACCCACCTGCTCCCACAGCTCTCGTGCGCGCGCATAGGCCTGGCCCGTTTCCGGCGCCGCGTGGCCTTTGACGGGCATCAAGACGGCGGCCAAGGCGCTGCGAAATTCGAGCTCCCGTTGCTGACGCGTCGGATTGTCGGGTAGCAGCGCCAGCTGGTCCAGCCCCTTTTGCAATTGCGCGACCGCCTCGGCCATCGCTGAACGGACGATGGACCTATGAGCGGCCTTGCCCCAGGACGCGATGGATTTCTCGACGAGCCCTGCTTCCGCGTAATGCTGGGCGAGGAGCTCGGGCTGGGTTTCCGTCAGCTCGGAGGAAACAGCTTCGAGCGCTTCGGCGATCTGCGCGTGTAATTGCTGGCGAGAGCTGCGCAGCAGGCTGCCATGCGCCGCGTCCTGCACGAGCGCGTGCTTGAAACTATAGATTGCCTCGGGCGGAGTGCCGCGCTGGAACACAAGCTCGGAGCCAACGAGACGGCAGAGCGCGGTTTGCAACTCGTCCTCCGGAAGACGGGAGACGGTATGCAGTAGCGCATAGGTAAACTCCCGTCCGATCGCCGCACCGATCTGCGCCACCAGCCGCACTGACGCCATGCGGTCGAGTCGTGCCATCAGCGAGTCGTGCAGACTCGTCGGGATCGCGAATGGCGGAAGTGCCCGATCGAGTACGTAGCGATCCGCTTCCTCGCGCAGCAGACCGCTCTCAAGAACACTCCTGGTTAATTCCTCGATATATAACGGCACACCGTCGGTGCGATCGATGATTTGATCGATGACCTCATCGGGCAAGGCCTTGCCGCCAGCGATCTGCGTTACCAATACGCTCCGGTCATGCCGGAGCAGGCGATTGAGCGCTAGCATCGTCACCTGCGACTGACCGGCCCAGGGAGGCTGAAAGTCGGGGCGAAAGGTAACGATCAGGAGCACCGGAAGGCTGCGCACCCGCTCGACAGTGAGGTCGAGCAGCGCTCGCGAGGTCGGGTCGATCCAATGGGCATCCTCGAAGATCATCACCACCGGCTGCCGGCGCGCGAGACTCTCTAGCTGGCGGACCAGCGCCTGCAGTGTCTCCTCCTTCTTCCTCTGTGGACTGAGGTTGGCCAGAGCGTGGTGCCGCGAAGCCGGCAATGACAGCAAATCGGCGAGGAGTGCGAAATCGTCCCCGGGCGGTGCGGCGCACGCGAGCGAGGCCGCGAGCTTCTCCAGTCTGGCCGCAGCTGTGTCATCACGCGCGAACCCGGCCGCTCGGCCGAGCTGGTCGATAAACGGGTTGAACGCGCTGTCCTGGTGATAGGGCGAGCAGAAATAGCGCAGATGGAGATGCGGCTCACCGTGCAGGTGCGCGTCTAATGCGGCGGTGAGGCGCGACTTGCCGAGGCCCGCTTCGCCCGAGACCAGCACGACCTGTCCGCCGCCGGACCTGGCGTCCGCCCACCTATGCAGGAGTAGGTTGATCTCCTCGTCGCGGCCGACCAGCCGAGTCAACGCCACTCCGCGCAATGCCTCGAAGCGGCTGGCAACAGCGCTTGGCCGCAATACCTGCCACGCCGGCACCGGTCCAGCAAGGCCCTTGACCTCGGTGGCACCAAGATCGCGATACTCGAAGAGATCTCCGACGAGCCGGCGCGTGCCTGCGGCGATCACGACGGCATTCGGTTCGGCTAGCGCTTGCAGCCGAGCGGCGAGGTTCGGGGTCTGACCGACGACTGATTCTTCCTGCGCCGATCCCTCGCCGATCAGGTCGCCGACGACCACCAGCCCAGTGGCTATCCCGACCCGCGCTTGGAGCTTGACGGATTGAACATCGAGGCGACCGACGGCCTCGATGGCGTCGAGCCCAGCCCGGACCGCCCGCTCGGGGTCGTCCTCGTGCGCTTTAGGGTAGCCGAAATAGACCAATAGGCCGTCACCCCATATACCTCGAGACGAAGCCATCAAACCCGGCGACAATTTTGGCGACGGCGCGGTGATACGCGGCGACGACCTCACGCAGATCCTCGGGATCGAGGCGCGACGACAGCGCTGTCGAGCCCACCAGGTCGCAGAACATCACCGTGAGCTGCCGGCGTTCGGCATTGGCTGGCGCTGGTGACCCGCGTGATGCTGGTGACTTGGTGACAACGGGCGGCTCGGTGCCGAGCGCGGCGATAGCGTTGAGCAGCCACCGACGATGGCCGATCAGCACCACGCCGATCTCCCTAAGATCCTCGGACGTGAGGCTGGGCAGCACCTTTTCGTCGATCTCGTTTGCGCGAAACGCGGGCTCGTATTGCTCAAGTCCGAGACCACGGAGCCATGCCGCAATGTCCACATTCGTCTCCCCGACGCGATCAATGCCGCCACTATTACTTTATCGCAAACCGCCGCGGCGCGCGAATATTAAGGGCGGTTTGGCAAAGCCCCGGTCGTCGCATGGTGCTCCGATAGCCGCGGTAATCGGCGCCTTGCAACACGCGTGGCGAACGCGGTCCTTACGCCGAGCTCAAATGCTGACCCGGTCGTTCGTAATGTCGGCTGAGCGTCGAACCTCACAGTTTCCTCTCGTCTCGGCAATGACCGCAATCGGTGCTCTGTAGCCGGTGACTAACAACGAGACGTATCGGTGAAAATGCCCGAACCTGCCACTGGATTAGCGGAGGGCGGGTATCTGCTTGCGGGGGATGAGGCGGTCGGACAAGGCCCGCGCGCCTTCTTTGGGTTAGCCGAACGAATAGCGCGCAAACGGCTCCCAGCACATACGTGGTCGCACGTATTGTCCGCGGGGCCATCAATGCAACCATCCGGGGAATTCCGTTTCCGAGTGTGAACTACCTCACACATCGCGAGTCGTTCGCCGCGGGGGCGGAACCCACCTCCTGACACACGCGCGAGCGGCCTGCGTCAGGTCCGAGCGGTTCCGAGGGGGAACCGACCCTTCACACGCGCGCGAGGGGATGCTTCAGGTCGGAGCGCCCGTCACCGACCCGTAACGGGAACCCTCTCCGCTAAAGCCACCGTGCTGGGCTCGTGCGGGGAAATCCGGCCCCCAGCGGGCGGGGATGCGAAAATCTGGGTTGTCGAAGCTCCTGGCCAACCGCGGGTCTCGTCCGAAACAGCAAAAGATGCGCTCGACCATCCAGCGGCATAACATGCCATGTGAAGGCTCTCTAATCTTGGGCAGATCGATCAAGCGCAAGGCGATTTGTACGGGATCAGCGAGGTTCTAGCGGTCATCCAGGCCCAACTCGCGTGGCTGCCTACAGCTGGGTCACCCGAGGAGATGGCGCGGCTGCCGCTGCCTACCTCTTAAAGAGCCCGATCGCGTACCTTTAACGAGGCCCAAGGCGCCGGCGCATAAAGCTAGTCGGCAGCGTCTAATTCCTCGACTTTGATGAGGTCGGCATTGCGCGGACAGCGCTCGCGCATGCGGGCGGCATGCGCTTCCGCCACCTCGCGCTTGCGGAGATCAAGGGCGCGCCGCCGGTCCGTCGTCCAGCTGCCGTCGTAGTAACCGACAACGGTTTGGGTCTCGCGATCACGAAGGGTGATGCTATAGCTGCTCACGGCTTCCTCCTCCCCCAACATGACTGCGAATTGGCGACGGCAAAGTGCGAACACCCGTCGTGCCGCGCTTCGCATCGCGCTCTTTTGTGCAGCCACAACATAAGACCGATGAATGAAGTTCCTGCATCTCGCGAGATGGACTTGAAATTGCCACAGAACCTCAGTCGTCCATCATCGGAAGCAATTCACGCCTCCGCGGGGTGAGCGGTTCTAAATCCAGTGCTGCCGATCGGCATGATTGCTGTTCGCTGGCGTATTGTTGTCACTGACCACGCCAGGGCGGCGATCCAGCCGGCGACGGTCCAGCCGGCGGCAAAGTTCAAAAAACCGATCCACGGCCACTGCTGATGACCTCGGACCACGGCAACGATCGACGGCGCTAGGTAGATGCCGAATATAAAGCCCAGGATGAGCTGGAAGCCGACAAAATTAGCAATGCCATCGGCCAAGCTTTCCATCTCTTCTCTCCGTCGCAGCGACGAGAGGTTCTCGTCGTATGTCGGAGAGGTAGGCCACTGTCGGGTACCTCCGCTTGATAATTCCGGCCAAAAAATTGATATCCGCGACCGCCAGGCGAATTGCTAAGACGGGCGGACAATCCGGGTGCTCGTTGAGCCTCGCTCATCGCGGTATGGCAGCGGGCTTTCTCGTTCCCCTGGGCGTTGTTCCGGTCCACCTTTTGTAGGCGTGATTGAACGCCCCGACTTCCGAGTAACCAAGCAACCAGGCGATCTGCTGGACCGACATCCGGTCATCCGCCAGGTAACGAGCGGCAAGGCGTTGTCGTAGCTGTTCTAAGATTTCGCCGAAGGTCGTCCCTTCCTCCGCCAGGTGCCGGGTGAAAGACCGCGGGCTCATACCGAGCTGCCGGGCGACCACCGCGGCCCGCGACTCGCCTCTGGGAAGCAGGTTGGCGAGCTGGTTTACAACCATGCTCTGTAGCCCGGCGGCCGAGCGCCTCTCGGTAAGCAGATCCTCGGCGTGCGCCGTCAGGATCTGCAGCAGCTGGCTATCCCCGGACACGATCGGCAGATCCATGACACGCTGCGGCAAGACCAAACTGTCTACCGCCTCCGCGAAGTCGACTGGGCATCGCAACAGACGGTGAACCTCCCTCAGATCGGTGTTTCGCGCATGTCTAAAGGTTATTCGCAACAGGGTGAAATCTCGGTTTGTCTCCTTGTGCAGCGTTCGAATGAACCAGAGCGCAAGAAGTTCGAAAAACTGCCGGTGCGGCTCGTCGAAATCCTGCACGTCGCGGATCGTCAGGATTACCTCATTCTTTTGTTGTGAGATCTCAACTATGAGAGCCTCATTTGTGGTCCGACTATAACGCGCCAAGTTTTCGAGTGCTTCGCAGACCGTTCGCGACGACCCGGTAAGGTAGAAAAGTATGCCAATAGCCCGGATGTCCATCTCTGCTGCGACGTGCAGCCCGAGGAGCTGGTCATTCGCCTCTGCCGCGGCCAGTTCTAGGAACCGATACTGGCAAGCCGCCGACAGGCCGATATCGTCTCCCGATAACTGACCTCGCGAGATCCCGGCTGTGGACAGGGCCGACTCCGCATCGATCCCCCTCTTATCCAGGTATCTCAACGTCTCGCGGGAAGCGACACCTCGGGTCCACAGCAACGGGCTCTCCTCAGGGACATGCGCGTATACCCGCGTTCCCCGGCTGATTTTATCAATTTTTTCGGCTGAAATTATCAGACGTGCCGCTTAGCGCACCGTCTCGTGGCTGATCGGCACACCTGCAGCAATTGACCCGTTTCCGTGTTGCTTAGATCGAGACCCGATGACAGCTCATGCCCCTTAGCCGCCATTAAGGGTGCGACCGAGCAACGGCGAGGTCGGGTGGATTTCTGCCGATGGGTCAGCGCACTTCGCCTCGCGGAATGTGCGCTTGCGCGAGGAAATCAGGCAAGCCGAGCTCGCGTCGTTGCTCGGGCCGGCACAGCGAGGTGTTGGACCGGATTAATAAGCTGTTGGCGGGAGGCTCTAACGACGTGAAGGGCCGAGCGTGGCGATAAGGTGGACGGAGCCGGCACCGTGAGCCTCGAAGGTTGTTGCGGCGCGCCTCGCTGAGGAAGATCTTACTCACTCACTGCGTGCGTAATGACCATCCGACGGAGAGGTTCATGACCAGATTAGGTAGCACACTCGTCGGGCTATTGGCTGCGATGGCGGCGTCTGTTGCAGTCCAAGCACAGGAGGCCTCGATTCAACTGCTCCCCGAACAAATCAAATGGGCAGCTTTACCGGCCGATGTCGCGCCCGGCGCTGAGTGGATGCTTCTTGTTGGCCCACTCGATAAGCCTGTCCACTACACGCTTCGTGTCCATCTCGACAAAGGCGGGATGGTGACGCCCCATACACACCCAGATAATCGCTATGTAACGGTGCTTGCGGGAGAGGTCTACGCCGGTATGGGCGATACCGTCAACGAAGCAACATCGAGGCGGTTTCCAGCAGGAAGTTTCTTCGTCGTACCAGCAGGACACGTGCATTATTCTTGGGCTAAAGATAGCGAGGTCACTTACCAAGAATCAGGTATTGGCCCTACATCGAACACCTATGTAGCGAAATAACCGCTCGATGAGCGTCAGACTGCCCAGGGCACCCCGAACGGGCGGGACCCCGAAGATCGCTTATGGTGCGTCGTGGGCCAGCCGCAACCGCGGCGTGAATGACCCATTTGGGTCGAAGCTCGCGGTTCAGTAGCGGTCCCGCGAACGGCAGAAATCGGCGCCCTCTAGCCCGCGCACCATCGCGATAAGAAGGGAACCATCGACATGAAGACGAAGAACAAACACCAAACGTCTGGCGGCGAAGTGATGGAGTTAGCGAGGGAGACCGCAAAACTTGAGCAGTACTGGATCGTGGGCGACCCGAAGCCGTCCTTAAGGGCCGGCTGCTCCGGTCATCGTTTGTACGATATTGTCGCGAACGGACGGCGAACGCCGGTAATACTGATGCGAGCTGGCGAAGTCGAAAGGGTCATAATCCTGGTCGTTGGTGCAATTGATCAAGCGGTACCGTGCAGGCGGAAACTTCCCCGTGTTGCTGCGATCATACGGCCCGTCCTGCCCCAGGCGTTGGGCGCCGAGATTTACAGCCGTAGCCACCCCAAGAACATGGTCGGCCTCGCTGTAATAGATCGAGAGGCGCCGCGTCAGCCGCGACAGACAGCTGAGCCGGCCTGGTGGAGGAAAGTCGAAGG
>Ga0182037_10001589_pt1 | contig 11923 bp, 10 predicted proteins | sample sta12Cox44000082_FD_125974 | JGI IMG/M metagenome (GOLD analysis project Ga0182037, IMG submission 125974) | Lab enrichment of tropical soil microbial communities from Luquillo Experimental Forest, Puerto Rico - statoxic.12C.oxic.44.000.082 | ecosystem: Environmental > Terrestrial > Soil >... | reverse complement strand
TTGAAAGGATACGATGCCGTCGCTTTCTTTGAGCAAGGAAAGCCGGTTAAAGGAAATCCCGCAATCAAAAGTACCTATCAGGGCGCCACATACTTATTTGCTTCGGAAGCAGATAAAACCGCTTTTGACAAGGAACCCGCAAGGTACGCCCCGCAGTATGGCGGATTTTGTGCCTACGGGGTAGTCAAAAGGGCACTGGACGACTTCGAGGACCTTTTCGTCTTCACTATCTACAAAGGCAAGCTTTACCTCTGTGGCAATCAAAACGCGTTGGAGATTTTTAAAAACAATATCGACACAAATATTGACAGGGCAGATACGAACTGGCGTCAGTTAACCGGTGCTTAATCGCGCAATCCTAACCAATGCGCCTCCGTTGGCACATGGATGCAGGTCCTGAGTTGGCCCCCAAGCAAACCCTGGATAAATTGTTATCCGCCCTTCACTATCCATTTGTTAGCGGAATTGTTGGTAGCATGCAATCACGAGCGGCAACTGGCGATTAAGGACGTTTTTGAACCTTTCAATTGAGACTCCTTCCATGCCTTCAGATACGGCATCTCTGGGCAACCAGTTCACCGCTATCTTGGCTTTTCTCATTCCCACTCTTCGCAAAAGTGGGATTAATCTTGACTCTTCGAAGGTCCTAGTAAGAGTGCGCCAAGTCGTCAAATCGGCCCCAGTGAAACTCGTTCGACTTTCCCTTCGAGTCTGACAAAACCCTTCCTGGCAAACTCGGGAGATTGACCGGCGCAAGCGCAGGAACGCCACCAAAGGTGGGCATGGCAAAATTGTTCATCACAACTGTCGCAACTCTGTTCCCTGAGTTTAGCTTGCGATGCGAATTGATAAATTCGGAAGGCGCATAGTAATTCGTATAGTCCCCTGCAAACATAGTGTGTACCACCCCAATCGCGAGATTCTTATGCACTTCAAAGTGAAGATGTGGCGCATAGAGGCCATGCGCATTCCCGATTGTCCCGATCTGCTCGCCGCGAGCGACCTGCTGGCCTTCTCTCACCAGGATTCTATCCAGGTGAGCGTACAGCGAATCAGCATACTTTATCTGGCCTTCCTCCATAAAGGCATGCCTGATGACAATTACATTTCCCCAAGCGCGCCGAAAATCCCTGGCCAGGGTGACAATTCCATTGCCGGTCGCATAAACCGGATCGCGAAAAGCTGTTCCACTTCCCCCCTGCCCAACCCAGTCTTCCCCAAGATGGCCGTGCGGCGTGAAGCCTCGGGAGATCCGATACCCGTCTGCGTTAGGTCTTCCGACCGGAAAATCAAAGCCGTCCGCGAGTCTTGTCAGGGCTGCATTTGGGTCGGCAAGCGCCGCCGCAGAAATTAAGCCACAAATGACAAGAAGAAACGACTTTTTGCGCATGGAGCATCGTTTTAAGCGTGATCCAGACACCTGGCAAGACTTTCTGGCCAAAAAAAGTTAAATATCCGTCATTTTTGGCAAAAGAAGCGATCCTGGCTTCTCGCGGCACACCCATTTTTCCAGATTAGAACGCCGCACTGACACCCGGTGATTGTAGAATTAGCCCGATTTCGATAGGATTGCTCTTGAATGGCGCATATCTTCGTTGTTGGCTCAGCTTGCGGCGTACCCGTTCCAGGTCGCGGTCATTCAAGCTTTCTTCTGGCAATGGAAGGATCGCGAATTCTTGTCGACGCAGGAGAACCGTGCAGTCGAACTCTTGCCGAAGCCGAATTCGATCTCAGGTCGTTTAATGCAATTTTTCTTACGCATGGCCACTCCGACCACACCGGAGGCTTGCCAATGCTCATCCAGGCCGCCTGGCTTTCGGGCAGGACAGAACCGCTCACTATTTTTCTGCCGGCTGAATTATCCGAACCCCTCAAAGAGTGGCTGAACGCGAGTTATCTCGGGCCTGATATCGTTCCGTTTCAAATTGTTTTCGTGCCATGGGAATCCCAATCCTGTTTCGAATTTTACGGTCTGAAAGTCCATCCTGCTCCGACCACCCACCTCGTGACTCTCAATCGCAGGTCGATTCCCAACCGTTTCAAAGCATATAGTCTGCGGATTGAACATCCGGATTTCCGGATCGTATTTTCGGGAGATCTTGGAAGCCCAAACGATCTGGAAGGACAACTAAACGACCATGTCGACCTTCTCATAACGGAGGTCGCGCACTTTCCGCCCGCTAAACTGTTCCAGTTTCTCTCTACAAAATCGATCGACAGGGTATTGCTGACTCATCTGCCTACGGAATGGACGGGAAAAGAACAGAGGTTGCTTAAGAGCGCTCGCGAAGCGCTTCCCGCGAAAGCAGTGACGATCGCGAGCGACAAGATGCGGTTGGAGATCTTCTCCGGAACCGGCGGTGGAAGCTCTTAAGTCGGCGGAGATGTCACACGGTACGTACGAAGCCCCCGCTGAGCCGCCGCCGAAAGACCTGCGGCTCGCCGGGCCAAGGCCGGACTCGCCCTACCGATCAACCCTGCGCACCAACGCAAGGCGAGAGATAAAAGGCGCGTCATTTGCGCTTTCGAGTTGATCATTATAACAGCATTTGCAAAGGTTATTCAATGACCCGGGAAACCCAATCTTTTCATGCTCCTTTCCGCCAGCGAGCTCCCTGCGCAGGATTGCTCCTCTCAGCCCTCATCGGTATCCTTCTATCCGATGCACAACCAGGCTGCTGGATCATTTGGGCACTCGCCTCAATTTTTCCCGCCGTCCTCGTTTGCAAAATCAACTCTTCGCTCCTCGCCTATACATTGATCCTTTTGCTTTTCGCCTCGTGGCACGGTTATCAGATCGCAACAAACCCCGGCTATCAGCGTAGCCTGCAAACAATTTCCGATACTGCCGAACACACAGTTACTCTCCTCGTCCAGACCGAACCCAAAGTCGATGAATACCTTTCCACCCAAAGGTTCATCGCGCTGGTCACTTGCATCGACAATTATCCCTCTGACTTTCAGGTTTCAGCTGAGTGTCCGGGAGAATCTTTTGCCTACGGCGACGAGTTGATTGCCCAAGGAAAATTTTCACTTCCATGGACCGCCAAGAATCCTGGCGAATTTGATTATCGCGCGTATTTGAAGCGAAAGAATATCTATTTGAGCTTTCGTTCCCATCACGGCCTTCCGGCTGAGATCATCGCCCACGATAAAGGAAATCCGTTTTTCGCAGCCGTGGTCATCTTGCGGCATCGGCTTGCGAACATTTTACAAGAAGGCTTGCAGGATGATGCCGAAGTCGCACAGACAATTCAGGGGCTGGTGCTTGGCGCTCGGGCAGAAACCAGTTCAGAGCTCAAGAAATTGTTCGAGGAAACTGGCACAATCCATCTTTTTGCGGCTAGCGGCCTTCAGGTGAGCCTGTTCGCTGGACTCGCATGGAACGCCATTCGCTATGTTCGACTGCCGCGACGCTGGACGGCTCTTGGGATCCTGCCGATCGCTGCAAGTTATTGTGCTATCACGGGATTTTATCCGGCAACGGTTCGCGCAACTGTCACCGCCATCCTGCTGGCAATTGGTTACTCGCTGGAACGGCCGATCGCAATGGTCAATTCCATTTGCGCCGCCGGCGTGTTAATCCTTCTGCACGATACGCAGGAGTTGTTTCAGACAGGATTTCAACTTTCGTTCGCCGCAGTTCTCGCAATTATCGTCGCCGTTCGGCCGCTGGGCCAACTGCTTTTTCGGCCCTTTCGAGCTGATCCGTTCTTGCCGCTCCAACTTCTGCGGCCCAGCCAAAGATTCTGTTTCAAGTCCGCGCAGCGAGCATGTGAAGCCCTCAGTTTATGCATTGTTTGCTGGGCCGCAACTTTGCCAATCCTGGCGCTGCACGAGCATCGCATCTCGCTGGTTGCAGTCTTCGCAAACATGGCTGTGGTCCCGCTGGCCTCTCTGGTCATGTTGCTTGGAGTCGCTGCCATCGTCTCGGCGACGCCCTTCGGTGGGATCGTCGTGTGCATCAATAACACAAGCTGGCTGATCACTAAGATCATTCTCATGATCTTGCGTGCAGCCATTATGCTCCCATGTCATGCGGTCAACGTTTCTCCGGCAAACGTTTGTCAGAACGATCGCGTTACAATCCTTTGCGAGGCATCTGAACTCGTGCTGCATGTACATGAGAAAAATCATGACTGGCTCGTCAATACCGGAAAGCCGTCGCAATGGGCTCGGATAACTGAACCCTATCTCCAGTCACAAGGGATAAACCGACTTGAGAAAGTGATCCTAAGCCGCTCCGGCCCACTTCGGACCGAGACATTCGAACGCGCTAGGAGATCGTTCAAAATCGATGAATCCGTGTCAACAGACACAAGCCCGATCCCGATTCAACTTGGTAAATTTCGCGTGCTGATTCTGCCCGAACTCAACGAGGAAGTCGTGAGCGCCTTAGCGAAGCAGCATGTCGATCTGGTTTGCTGCGGGCCAGTCCGGACCCGCCGTACTCCACGCGACTTGCTGGTCGCGAAAATTACGCCCGACGTTGTCGTGTCATCCGGTACGAAGACCGAAATCGCGGCAAATTCAAAGCCTGATCGGGCCTCTCCGCGTTATCTTTACCTCAAACAGGACGGCGCAATAACCGCTGAGCAAAACGGTGACAATCTATTCGTTCATACCTTCTCCGGAACAGAATTGCGCTTAACGGCCCGCAAGCGGTAGATCGGCAAATCTTTCGCCAGAAAGTGCTTCTCAAAATCTGTCACCGGATAATTTTCATCGGCCCACTCAAGCAGATTCCAAAGTTGCGATTCGCCAGCGGCGCGGGCAATCTGCTGGAAATACGCTTCGTGGTCCGTCTTGATTCGAATTTCTCCCTCGGCAATCAGCGCCCGCCAAAGAGCATCAAAAAATTCGCGATCAACGACACGGCGAACATGATGTCTTCGCTTTGGCCAAGGATCCGGAAAGGATAAGTGGAAACGGAAAATCGACTCTCTTGGGAGCAAATATTTCACAGCGTATTCCATTTCGATGCGCAGGAGCCTCAAGTTGTCGATCCCAAGTTGGAAAGCACGGCGTCGGGTCTTCCGCACCCGTCCGAGAAGCCGCTCAATACCGAGGAAGTTCCGATCGGGAAATTTTTGCGCAGCCTCCACGAGAAACTTTCCCGGGCCCGAACCAAGGTCGACCTCAACCGGTTGCTCGTTCCAGAAGACTTCGCGCAACGGAATAGGAGAAAAAATATCGCTTAAAACGATTTCCAGCGCCTCGTCCGGTGCCCCCTGTTCCACCGATGTGCTGTCTAACACCCGCTCAAGCATCGCCCGCTGCAAACGCGAAATCCCCACCAAATACTTCTATTTCCCCAGCAAGGCTGATTCTAGAGGGCAAAGAATGGATTGTGTAACCTTTCATTTGCAACAGTCGTTAGTGGTCCATGACCCGGGCAGATGAGCGTTTCAGGCGGCAACGACAAAATCTTTTCAATATTGTTCCTGAGCGCCTTTTGATAGTCGTTGGGCGCGCTGCCCATCGATCCGGCAAACAGCGAATCTCCTACAACAGCAACCGGCACCTGTAAACCGTAGATTACATATGATGTGCCCCCTGGCGAATGGCCGTTGGTCAGTCTGGCTTCAACTCGCAACTTGCCGAGGCGAAATTGGTCGCCCTCGCGCACAGCCTTCGCCTCAGCGACCGGCTCGAGGTCAGGAGCAAAAATTTCAGCATGGGTCTTTTTCACGATGGCCCCGATGTCGGCAACGTGGTCATGATGAGTGTGCGTTAAGAAGAGGTATTTTGCGCTCAACTTCTCACTGGCGACGAATTTCAGAAGCTCGCTGGCGTCCGCACCGGTGTCGAAAACGGCGGCATCTCTCGAGCTCGGATCCCAGACGAGATACGCGTTCACAGTCATATCAAGAAAATGGGTATTGACCTGTTTTACTCCCTCGACGGCAGGCACTCCATCGGGATACCAGCTTTTAGTGTAACTTGCTTCAAGGGCAGAGCCTTGCAGCCCGAGCGCTTGAGCAAGCACGCCGATCTTTGATCTATCTCCGCTTCCGCCTTTCAGCGCGCGCAATTCCTCGATTTCCAACCCCGTTTTTTGAGAAAGCTCCTGATCCCCCAAGCCAAGACCCCGTTGCGCTTTGCCGACGATATCTTCAAACAAGTCTTCGAGAGGAATTTTCATAACACAATTAGCTTGGTCTGCACTTCTCACAAGCTCAACCGGAATAACAATTCCGCGCAATCTCTATCTTTTGGGTAGCGTGAATACGCGGTTATCTTCTATCCGCTTAATGATGACCTGAGCGGGCCGGATATCCAAAACCTTATAGGTGTGATCCGGATCGCCCGGGACCGCAAAATTCTGATTTGTTTCCACCTTTACTGGCTCGCTCGAACCTGAGACAGAGAGAAGAGCGTAGGAAGCATGCTCCTGCACGGGGACACCCTTAATCAAAGTCACCGCCTGACCGGTTTTGATATTTCGTAATCTCACCACCGAGTCGTCAACCGGATTCCCATCCTTGTCCTCGGTATTACGCGCCTCGACACCGGTAACTTCGTAGTCCAGCCCTTTTAGCTGGTCCCCCGTTGTCACGGTGTAAGAATCCCCGCTGGAGGGCTGAATCCTGGCTTGTTTCCCCGAAACCGCCGCCAACATAGCGGGCAGGAATTCTTGCCGTATCGAAAGAATGGTGATGTTCTTGGCAACAGGCGGTTGATCGGAAACTTGAGATTGGCCCCGCGCCCACTCAGCCGGGCTCCCTTCCGACCGCGCCAACAGCTCACGATCCGACTTTGCTCCAGCCGCTTCCTTGGGCAAGCCGGCCATAGCGGAATTTTGCGCGGAGCCACCCGCCGACGGCGGCGGAACACTCCCTAGGAGAGAAGCGACTTCGCGGCTCCCTTTTGCCGAAGCAAGGGATGCCGCCGTAGCGCCAGACTTGTCCGCGAGCGAAGGATCGGCGCCTTCCCGCAAAAAGAATGACACCAGATCCGCATTGCCTTTGCTTACCGCCAGCATGAGAGGCGTGCGCCCGTCCTCGGCCCTTGAATCTATTTCGGCCCCGTGGTCCAGCAAAGCCTTCGCCGTCTCTTTGTGACCCATCAGCGCCGCAACTAAAAGGCCGCGATTAACTTCCTGGCGAGAACGATCCGCTATCGCCACTACACAATCGGTATTCCCTCGATACACCGCTTTCATCAGAGCGGTCCAGCCGTTGTTATCCTGAAGATTCGGATCAGCGTTTTTGGAAAGGAGCGCCTTGACGATGCTAAGCTGGTTGTTTTCGGCTGCAAGCATTAGCGCCGTCAATCCAACGTAGCCTTGGATATTGACGTTGGCCTTCCGCTCAAGCAGCTTATTCACTACATCGACTTGCCCATTTTTTGCAGCCGCCATCAAAGCTGTGTAGCCGCCGCTGTTCTGCGCATTTATATCAATACCCGCCGCAAAAAAGAGGCCCAGCGCTTTACTATCGCCCAGCTCGGCCGAACGAACAAAATCGTCCGATTGCACCTTTAGATTCAGTTTCTCCAACTCTTGGGCTGCCTGCTCTTTGGATTTACCGCAGCCAAACAACAATAGGGCAAGTGCTAAGACTACGCCGAACCAAGCAACTTTTATCTCGGCAACCATACGGGGTCATGTCTCATACGGGGTCATATCTCAACTTTCAACATTCGCCGCTTCCTAATACAGAGCACGTCACATTTTGTCTGAAAATCGAATGTTAAAAGTTGAATATAACCCCGGATGGGTAAAAGACGCGCTCCGCAGGAAATTTCTTCACGCAAAAATCATCTCCTCGCCATCCATACCGATCAACCGCCGAAGCCTGAATACATGCGCCGGGCGGGCATGCGGATCAAGCATTACAAAATTGCGGCGACCGCGCCATACAAATTTTTCTCCTGTTAGGAGGTCTTCCATCTGAAACGGGGCGCTGCCGTTGAGACCGAAACTTTCCAAAGGCACATAGGCAAATCCACTCTGATTGTTGAACGGATCCAGGTTCACCAGAACGAGAATGATATTATCCAACGCTTCCGTCGCCTTCGAATAAAAGATAATTTGCTCGTTCTCTACCGTATGAAAACGCAGGTTCTCATACTCGCGCAAGGCGCGATTTTGATTACGAATTCGGTTTAGCTTTGTTATATAGTCCTTGATATTACCAGGAGCATTCCAGTCCCGTTCCTTGAACTGATACTTCTCGGAATTCAAATATTCTTCCTTGCCTGGTACAGGAACATTCTCGCAAAGCTCAAATCCGCTGTAGATCCCGTAGACCGTCGTAAGCGTCGCCGCAAGCACGGCTCGAATCAGAAAGGCTGGTCGCCCTCCGGTTTGCAGAAATGTTGGCAAAATGTCAGGCGTGTTCGGAAAGAAATTCGCGCGATAGTAATATTTCATTTCCGTTTGAGTTAACTCGGTAAGATATTCGGTTAGCTCCCACTTGGTATTCCGCCAGGTAAAATAGGTATAGGACTGGGTGTACCCCAGTTTACCCAGAGACTTCATCATTTTTGGCCGGGTGAAAGCTTCAGCCAGGAAGATGACATCCGGATAATCCTTCTGGATCTCTAAGATCAGCCATTCCCAGAATGCGTTGGGTTTGGTGTGAGGATTGTCTACGCGGAAGATGCGGACTTCATGCCGCACCCAGAAGAGGATGACATCTTTCATTTCCTCCCAAAGACCGCGCCAATCCGGATTGTGGAAATTCAAAGGATAGACATCCTCGTATTTCTTTGGAGGATTTTCCGCGTATTTAATCGTGCCGTCCGGGCGATGAAAAAACCACTCTGGGTGTTCTTTGACGTAAGGATGATCCGGAGAAGAATTAATCGCGAAATCCAGGGCAACCTCCATGCCTCTGGCCTTGATTTCCCCCACCAGCCAGTCGAAATCGTCCAGCGTACCTAACTCCGGCTCAACCGCTTTATGCCCGCCGAATTTGCTACCTATAGCGTACGGCACACCGGGATCCCCGGGTTCACTTGTCACAGAATTGTTTTTCCCTTTTCTTTTCGTGAACCCGATCGGATGAATCGGCGGAAAGTAGATTACATCGAACCCCATGGCCTTTGCGTCTTCGACGCGCGGCATACAATCCCGAAATTTTGATCCCGAACCTGCTTTACCCTCCGCGGAACGCGGAAAGAATTCATACCAAGCAGCAAACAGCGCCTGGGGCCGATCGACAATCGCCTGGAGATACGGCCGAAACTCAGTGCCCAGTGACAGATCGGGCCACGCAGCCATCAAGCCCGATAGCTCCGGGTTTTTCGCCAACTGAGCCCCAAAATGCGCATCAGCGTTTTTCAGTTGCTTCGAAAAGGCAAGCAATCGCTCTTTGTCTTGTTTGAGCGTGGCGCGAGCCGCAGCCTTTTCAGCAAAAATAGAAGCCTCGTCCAGTTCAGTCCGCAGATCCAGGTTGCCAGCTCCATACTTCTTAGCGTATTCAACCTGCCACGACTTGAAAGCGTCTTCCCATGCCTCGATTGTGTATTCGTGACGAGCGTTCTGAACGAAACGACAAATCCCCTCCCATCGGTCATTTTCTGTCGGCGCCATCGGCGTCTGATGCCAATCGGGCTCTCCTACTTTGCGCCATTTCAGCAAAACGCTGATCTGATCATGGCCATCCTTAAAGACATCGGCTGACACTTTCAATTCCTGTCCAACGACCCTTTTGATTGGGTAGCGGCCGCCGTCAATACACGGCTCTATATTTTCGATGACAACGGTTGGTAACTCTTCCAGAGTAGATTTTTTCGTGCTCACGAGAATCAAATGCTGGTTTTGGGTCTGACCGGAAGGCCGGTTAAGAAATCTGCAAAGAACCTAAAGTTCTCCGTGTTTGAAGCAACCTCTATCAACGTTTTTATTGCCGGTTGAATGTGTCGCAGAAATTCCCGCTTTTCCGCAACTATCCCAATGACTCCGTAAGCGCCTAATGCCTGCATGAGCCTCTGAATTCCACAGCAATAATAGACCTCATCGAATTCCGCGCGGCTCAAGCCCATGCTATTTCGCTCGAAATAGTAGCTCAACAGGTGAGAGCGCTCTTCCTTCAGAAGAGAGACGTAGGGATCCAAAAACAATGAGGCTAAGTCGTACTGCGCCAGCCCGGGGCGCATCCCCTGAAAATCGATCAGATAGACCTGGTCATTAAACAGCAGGACATTCTGTGATTGAAAATCGCGGTGCACCAGGCGCCTTGGGTAGGAAGCAAGTCTTCGCGCAAGATTCCCAAATTCTGGACGGGACCTGAGCCGCTGGATTTCCTGCGACGGAACTTGAAAATATCGTCCGAGGCAATTTTCCAGACAATACTCCTGCTCCCACCGATAAAGTGCCTCGTCGAATCCCGATTGCAGATGAAGAGATTCGCTGACTGCTGGATCCGCTTTGTGTAACACGATGGCCTGGTCGAGCGCCTGTTCATAGAAGCGCCGCCGAACAGACCATGGCTCCGCTCGGTAGTGCCAAAGGTCTTCTTCGCCCAGATCCTGCATCCAGATCAAGCCCTGCTCGGAGTCATGATGATGAATTAGTGGCGCATTCACTCCGATCGCACAAAGAAGATTCGCAGCTTCAACAAAGCGTTGATTCTCGACTTTTTGAATGTTGTATTTGACCAGTATCAGCGAGTGCTCGGCGCTGAAGCGTATCCGGTAGTAGCGCCGGTCCGATCCTCCCTTTTCAAGGGGCAGGATCTCGACATGCGCATGGTCGAGTTCCGGAAATCGTTCGCGGGTTTGCAAAATTAAACGGTCAATGTTCATACGAAATCCGTCCCCACATAAGTCCCTGTTAAGACCCGGGCGCCCCCGACGATACAGGATCGCAGCGAGACACCGCTCCCGACGCAAGATCCCGGCAATAATATCGAATCCTCTATAAAAGCATCACCATCTACGCGGCAATCATCTCCTACATACGAAGCCCCTTCGATTCTGCTGGCCGCAAACACTTTCGCTGAACGCTCAATGCGCACGGGCCATTCAGAATCCCGGATGTACCCCGGTAACCATCCCTCCTTCGCAATGACTTGATGCAGCCTCAGATATTCGCCCCGGGTGCCGACATTGAACCAATGATTCTCCTCCAATAAAACGCCTCCGATTTTCCCGCCTGCCTTCAGCCAATCGATGATAATTGGTACAAAGGAAATCTTTATATTTTCCGAGATCCGAGTAAAAACCGAGGGATTCCAAACCGAAATACCCGCGAAATCGTAATTAGCGTCCATATCGGACTTCAGATCACCAGAGAGGCCGAGTATTTGACCGGTATCCCTGCCCCAACTGACAACCGACGAAAGCCCAGTAGATCTCAACGCCAGCGTAACTTCGTTTCCCTGTGTTAAATGTGCCTCCAGCAAGCGTTCAACTGCCACATCCGTCAGGATATCTCCGCTATACACAATGAATGCTTCGCTTCCCATCCTGCTCTCGAGATTTTTGATTCCGCCGCCGCTTTCAAGCAGGTCCGGCTCAAATACAAGCTCAATCGCGTGATAGCGGCGATCAGAAATCAGTGCCTCAAATTTTTCATGGAGATGATGGGTATTAATCCAGATTTTTTCGATTCCTGCCTCTAACAAATGGTCGAGCGCAAATGTTACCAACGGCTTACCGAAGACCGGCAGCAACGGCTTGGGCAGAACCTTGGTAACCGGCTGAAGCCGGGTTCCCAGACCGGCGCCCAGCACGAATGCTTTGCGAACGCGATGCGTCATTGACCGAGAGGACCCTACCGGCTCACAGCCTTCTGTGTAAAGAGTTCATTGGTCATTCCTAAGCGGTCATCGACACAACGAAAGCAGTTCTAGAATCCTTGAAAAGCAAAACCGGCTACCGATGAGTCAAGGTTTTTCCGTGTTCGCCCCTCAATCATCAGGCGCCTTTGCTTTTCAAGGATTCTATAAAGCGAGGCCGCTTCACCAGGTCG
>Ga0182037_10001585_pt1 | contig 11936 bp, 8 predicted proteins | sample sta12Cox44000082_FD_125974 | JGI IMG/M metagenome (GOLD analysis project Ga0182037, IMG submission 125974) | Lab enrichment of tropical soil microbial communities from Luquillo Experimental Forest, Puerto Rico - statoxic.12C.oxic.44.000.082 | ecosystem: Environmental > Terrestrial > Soil >... | reverse complement strand
CCCGTGCGCGTGAGGCGCGGGAAGAACGGCGTGACTTCAAACGGCATCTTGTCGCGCGCCGAAGTGATGGCCACTGGTTGTGACTTTACCAGATCCACCTTGTCGTCCCAGGGATTCAGCTTCACGCGTCCACCCATGGGCAGGGCCGCGATCTGGTCCAGTTTGTTCCAGTCGATCTGCGGCGCCGAACCCATCAGCGACGACATGCGGGTCACGTTCGCGCCCTCGGTCATATTGTTGCCCAGGTGCGCGGTCAGCAGTGCGCTCAGCGCGCCCGCGCGGTTGTTGAGCATCTTCAGGAACAAACCTGCGCTATCCAGCTTCTGGGCGTAGGGCGAGTTCTTCAGCATGTCGACGGCTTTCTTGTCGGCCGCGGCTTCTTCTTCCGGAATGTGCCGGAATCCAAGGTTCTCGTAGGTCGATTCGTCGGAGAACAGCATGCGGTCGTTGAACGCGTATTTCGAGCCCAGGTTGTGGCCGAGCACGATGTGCGCCAGTTCGTGGGTCAACGCCATCGCCAGGCTCGACTCGTCCGGCAGCACGTCGATCAAGCCGCGGCTGATGATGATGGTGTTGCCCACGCTGAAGGTTTCCAGCGGCGAGGTCAGCAGCACGCGGGTGCGGACCGGGCGTGGCAGATCGATGTTGTTGGTGACTTCGATGTTGTTGACGACGGTCTGAAGAATCTTGTCGACATCGCCTTCCGGAGCCAGCAAGCCGGCGCGGGTGAGGCGCTCCACCACGTTGTCTTCCGCCTGCTGCTGCCAGTTGCGCTCGGCGGCGAGAGGCGTCGCGTCTTGGGCGGTCGGGCTGTCGTCCTGCACGCTGTCGACGCGGATGTTGGTCAGCTCGTCCGACGCACCGTCCTTGCGTACGTTGTAGCCCCAAATGCGAGTCTGCGCCTTGAACGCGAGCTGGTTCTTCGCACCCGCGCTGAAGTCGCCCTCTTCGCTGTAGATGAAGGCTGGCACCCAGTACCCCGGAATCAGATTCAGGCGCCAGCTGTCCATGTGGAAGAAGTACGCGTTGCGCGGACGGGGCGCGTAGGTCCCGTTCAGGCGCACGATGTTGTAGTCCTGGTCCTCGACCCAGATGCGGCCCAGGAAACGGCCCTGGCCGCTTTTCGGTTTCGGCGTCACGTCAAACACCAGGCAGCGCACTTCGCCCAGGAACTCGCGGCGCACGTAGCGGAAGTCATAGTGCTGACGATCAAAGTCGCTGCGGTCGGCGAAGATCATCCACGAGAAACCCAGCGGCTGATACTGGATCTTGAACAGCTTGCTGAAGCCGCCGAGCAGGTGCTTCTCCATGCTCTGGTCGTCGCGGATGTAGTCCTTTCGGTCGATGGAAACGCTCAGATCCATGCGGCCGAGGAAATACTTGTCGTTCTGCGGCACCGGCCCAAGCGCCGGATCAAGCGTGAGGTTCTGCAGATAGGTCTCGATCACCGGAGTGCGAGTCTGCAGCATCTTGATCAGACCCTTCTCGCGCAGGACGAAGCGGTCCACCACCTGATCCATCGTGGCGGGCTGCGCTGCGGCCGGCGGGGGCGCGGGCTGCGCATTCGCGGGCGCGCTGGTCTGCGTCTGCGCGGGGGTGGCAGACTGCACCGGAGCGGCGGGCTGCGCCTGTTCAGGCGTGTTCGCCGGAGCGGACATCTGCGTCGGGGCCGGCTGCGATCCGGACTGTGTATCGGCCGGTTGCTGGGCTACCGCGGCCAGCGTGAGCAGCAGGCTAGCAGGGACCATCCAATTCAAGGTGCGCATAACTCTCATCTCCATGGTTCTTCAATAGCAAGACTTCAATACGCCAACTGGAATACAACGTGTACGATTGCGGTGGAATCCACCGCTTGACCATTCCGTAGAGCCGGTTTGAATCGCATCTTATTGGCTGCCGCGATGGCCGCTTCATCCAGCCCATGACCCATGCCACGGACGACCCGATTCACGTGCAACTGTCCGTTGGCCCCAAACATGACTTCCAGCAGAACTTCTCCCTCAAGCCTCAGATTGCGAGCCTCGTCGGTGTAGACCGGGTTCGGCTTGTAGGTGATTTCGACCGCGTTCGTCGGCGGACCGGAATCCGTCTGCGGCTTAGCCGTTCCGCGCGAGAGTTCCTGCGCTCCGAAGCCGCCGGTCGCGACCGCGTTGCCGCGTCCGTTGCTGCGGCCATCGCCGTTGCCGCCGATCGCCACGCCGTTGCCGAATCCCGCGCTGGCCACCGTGCCCTTCATGCCCTTCGCGCCACCGGTGCCATTGCCGTAACCAGGCCCCTGCGGCATGTCGAATGAACCAGTAGCCGCGGCGACCAGGTGCGCGCCCGGCTTGCCTTCACCCTTCAGTCCATTGGGATCGCCGAATCCGCCGGTCTGCACTTTCTGCGCCGGGACATTCAAAGTCGGCGTGGCCGAGCTTCCCGTCGAGAAATCACCGGTATGAATCAGTTGTGGCCGCGCTCCGCCGGTGATCTCTTTCAGCTGCGGCGTCTGGAAATTGTTGACCACCACTTTCGGCGCCTCTGGCTCCGGCTCGGGCTTGGGTTCAACGACGCGAACTTCCCTCGGCACCACCAGGCGCGGCGTAGCGGTAATCGGGGCCGCAGGCAGCAGCTTGGCCCGTACCATCTGCGGCTTCGGCTTTGGAACCGGCTTGGGTTGCCGCCCAGGCAGTGGAATCAATTCCGTAATGTGGTAGCTCGTCTTGACCTGCAGCTTCTCGGGGAACAGCAGACCGATATTCACCAGTAGCAGAATGAACGCCAGTTCAATGCCATAGCTGGTGGCAAGGGTCTGCCAGCTCATCCTTTTCGTCGGCAGGAGGCCGAACTGCGGTCCGCGATACGCCGTGGCCATCGAATAGCTCCAATATGAGGGACCCGGGCCGGGGAGCGAGCGCGGGTGGAAGCCTTAAAGTACGGGAGATCGGACGGGAGGGAAACGTGTCTGACGCAGGTGTACCTTGGTAACCGTTTGAAAATTAGAGCGTAACCGGGCCCAAAACGGACGCGGGCAGGGGATTTGCCGATGCTTTCCTTAAAACCTCACGAATAAGTCTCGAATTTCCCCGTGATCCCCGGCGGCCCCCTGTGGTTGACGCCTTTCTTCAGGCGCTAAAGCGAGCTTCCCCTTAGCGTTGCCGCCGAAAGTAGTAGAAAACCGGGATGCCGGCCAGAATTAACGCGGAACCTGCGGCTGAATTCCGCAGATTGTCGGTGAAGGTGTAGTACAGAAGCACGCCTGAGGCGACCACAAACAGCGCAGGGACAACCGGATAGCCCCACACTCGGTAAGGCCGCTCGGCGTCCGGATCGCGGCGGCGAAACACGAACACCGTGCTCGCCGTGATCATGTAAAACAGCCACTCCGCGAAGATTGCCAGCGAAAACAGCTGCCGGAAGTTTTCCCCCACCAGCAGAAGCGCAACTGCCAAGCCAAGCTGCAGAAAGATCGCGGCTGACGGTGTGAGATAGCGCGGATGGATTTTCGCGACGCTGGGAAAGAAGTAACCATCGCGCGCCGCTGCGAAGGGCACGCGAGCCCCGCTCATCGTTGTGCCATTGAGCGTGACGAGCATCGACAGAGCCATGCCCGCCGACACGATGCTCGCGCCCAGCCCACCCATCACCAGCGCCACTGCGTCCGAGGCAGGACGGGGCGTGGCCGCGACCGCGGCCGCGGGCAAGACATACTGCACGCCCGCATTCACCAGGACATAGAGCGCGCCTACAATCGCCACCCCGGCGATCAGCGCGACGGGAATGTTCTTCCCGGGTTCGCGGATTTCGCCGGCCACCTGGTTCAGATCGTTCCAGCCGTCATAGGCCCAGAGGGCCGCGACCAAAGCAGCCATGAATCCCGCGATGCCGCCCTTGGCCCCCATGAAGGTCGTTGCGAAGTTGCTCCAGCCTGCGCCCCCGCGATCGGTGAAGCACACCACGACGATCCCCAGGATGATCGCAATCTTCAGCAGCGTGAACACCCGCTGGAACTCGCCCGCCTTCTTCACGCCGATGTAGTTCAGAAACGAGATGAACACCGCAGCCGCGATGGCGACGAGCTGTCCGTAGGTGACGGTCAGCGGGTGGGACACGATTGCCTGCGAGAAGAATGCAAAAACCGGGAATGTACCCAGGATCAGGACGAAGCCTGCGGTGATGGTCGCAATCGAAGCGGGCTTGGAAATTAGCAGCGTGGTCCAGGCGTAAAGAAATCCACCTAGAGGCCCGTAGGCATCGCGCACATACACGTACTCACCGCCGGCGTCGGGCTTCATCGCGCCCAATTCGGCATAGGTGAGCGCCCCGAAAAACGACAGCAGCCCGCCGACCAGCCACGCCAGGAACACCATCCGCGACGAACCAACCGCCTGCATCATCTGCGTGGGAACGAGAAAGATACCGCTGCCGATGATGGTGCCGACGACGACAGCAGTGGCGTGCGTGACGCCGAGATCGCGGGCAAGCTGGGGTTCGGCGTTGACGGAAGTCGAGCTGGACATTCGAGGAGAGGAGTTTAACAGCAGTCAGCACTCGGCATTCAGTTGGCTGGGGGGAGGTGCGGATTGCCCGACTTGGGCACTTGCATTTGGCAATTAGCATTTGACCCTGCAGAGAGGGAAGTGCCGCTCTTGGTAGCGCCGGGGTCTCGGCGGCTGTCCGGAGGGCGTCCTCGCCCGCCGTGCGAGGGCGAGACGCCCTCCCCACAGCCGGCAAGATGCCGGGCGCTACAAGGGTGTGGCTGACTGTGAGGGCGGAGTGCTGAAAGCTCGCTGCGCGAGCAGCACCATAGCTTATTGCTATCAAAGTGCGCCGGGATGCCCCAGGATCCGACGATGGGGGGCGGGGATGCCCAATCATACCCCGGGTCCTAAAGTGCGCCCATATCGCTTATAAGCGCAGTTAACAGGCATCCCGGGGGAAGATCCGGACCCGGTTTTCGACCCTCAAAGTCACCTCGAACGAGTTATTAACAACTTAGCTCATAGAGAATCATTTTGAGATCGCGGCGGGCGATTCCTGGGCAGCACCCTTCCACAGGAGACTCACCCCATACCCGACCGCAAACGTCACCAGTGTTCCGAACGGCACGTACCAGGTCCAGGGAACCTTGGTCCCAAGCCAGAGGTAGAGGTTCACGCTGAATCCAAAAAGCATGCCAACCATCGACCCGCGCTCGTTCGCCCGCTCGGTGAGCACGCCCAGCAGAAACAATCCCAGAAGCGCTCCGTAGGCTACGGACGCGATCGCGAGGCCTACTTCAACCACACGCGAAACTTTGTGCAGCGACAACACTGCGAGTGCGAACAGCGCCAGCGCCCAAAGGAAGGTCGACACGCGCGACAGGCGCAGCTGCGTGCGGTCGTCGGTCTGGGGATGGCGGCGCAGATACAAATCCATCATCGAACTCGATGACAGGGAATTGAGCGCTGCGCTCAGGTTCGACATCGCTGCCGCCAGGATCGCCGCGATCAGCAGTCCCGAAATGCCATGCGGCATATGCGAAACGATGAACTTGGGATAGATGTAGTCGGCCTTGCCAAACGCCGAGGAAGGCAGGCCGTAGTAGGCCCAAAGCATCACGCCGACCATCAGGAACAATGCGAACTGGAAGAAGATCGCGACGCCGCTCGACAGCACGGCTGCGACTGACTGCCGCTTGCTGCGCGCTGCCAGCAAGCGCTGCACGATGAGCTGGTCGGTCCCGTGGCTCGCGGTGTTGAAGAACGCACCGCCGATCAGGCCGGCCCAGAATGTGTACGGCTGCCAAAGCGTTGGGTTGAAGTCGAACATCTGCAGCTTGCCGGCGTGTGCCGCCATCGCGTGAATGGCCGGCCATCCGCCGGGGACCAGATGCAGGATGGTGACTACTCCCACCAGCGTTCCGCCAATGTAGATCGCGGTCTGCACGACGTCGGTCCAGATGACCGCGGCCAGTCCGCCTTCGAAGGTATAGATCAGGGTCAGCAGCGTGATGATCGCGATGGAAGCAATCTCCCCGGTACCGAGCGCAATGCCCACCACGATCGACACCGCGTACACGCGCACGCCTTCTGCCGCGGCGCGGGTCAGCAGGAACAGCGACGCTGTGAAAGTGCGCAGACGCTGGCCGAAGCGGCGCTCGATCAGCGCGTAAGCCGTGTAGAGATCGCCACGAAAATAATGCGGCAGAAGCACGAAGCTGATGATCACGCGCCCTGCCACGTATCCGAGGATGACCTGCAGAAACGTCAGGTTCGTGTCATAAGCCAGCCCCGGGATGCTGATGATGGTGAGCGTGCTGGTTTCGGCCGCGACGATCGAAAGCGAGATCGCCCACCAGGGGATGTTGCGATCGGCCAGGAAGTAGTCACGCAACGAGCGCTGCTTCTTGCGGAAGCGCAGCCCGAACAGCGTGATGCCAACCAGGTAGAGCGCGATGATGGCGAGGTCGAGGTGGTCGAGGCCCATGAGCGAGTGTGACTCTTAGGCCATTATCAGCGGCGAAGAGCTTTCGAGGGAGTGAAAGTGCGGTGACATTGGGATGGGCCGCTGGCTCCTGGCTTCTGGCAAGCTTGGGGCGATTTGGTCAGTAGCTCGCAGCCGGAAGCCAATGCCTTTCGTGTGTTAGAACTACCGCGTGGCCCTCTACCTCGCAATTGACGGCGGTGGCAGCAAGACCATCTGCGCTGTCGCGGACGAACATTCGATTCTTGCGACCGCCACCTCTGCGGGCAGCAACGTCACGCGGCTGGGAGAGGCGCGCGTCCGCGAGGCCCTGCACGCGGCTGTGCGCGAAGCCTGTGCCGCTGCGAAGGTCGACCCGTCGCAGGTACAGAGCGCGTGCGTGGGGCTCTCGGGTGCAGGACGACCGGAAGTCCGTGAAGCGGTCGAGCACATGCTCCGCGAGGTGCTGCGCGGACGCCTTGCGGTCCTCAGCGACCTCGAAACCACCCTGCATGCGGCCTTCGCTGTCGGCGCTGGAGTAGTCACCATCGCCGGCACCGGTTCAATTGCTTACGGGCGCAACGCACGGGGGCGTACCGCGCGGGCGGGCGGCTGGGGCTTGGCGATCTCCGATGAAGGGTCTGGGCAGTGGATCGGGCGGGCGGCGGTCAGTGCAGTTCTGAATGCGCACGATGCGGGAGAGGATCCACCGCTGCTGAAGGACATCCTTGCGCACTGGAGCCTGAATTCGCTGGATGAGCTGGTGCGGCAAGCGAATGCTTCGCCGCCGCCGGATTTTTCCAGCCTGTTTCCGCTGGTTCTGGAAGTCGCAGAAAACCCCCGACCAAGCGGAGCTTGGACCGGGCACCCGGAGACGCCCGGGGATGGGGTGAGGTTGGTGCATGATTCAGTCGCGACGGGCGTGTTGCGCCTCGCGGGCGAAGAACTTGCGGCCCTGGCGTGCAGCGTGGTACGGCGGCTGTTTGCCGCCTCCGACACCGTCCCGGCGGCCATGTCGGGCGGTGTCTTTCGTGAGTCGGCGGAGGTGCGCCGGGTTTTCTACAATGGCGTGACGGCGGAGTTTCCCCGCGCGCAAATGAACCCTGCGGTGGTTGATCCGCTGGCGGGCGCGCTCGCCCTGGCGCGAAAATTAGCGGGCACTGGTTGATGGAATCGCAGTGGAGCGGCGGGCGTTCTCGCCCGCCGAAGGGCGTAGCCTTAGCGGCCGTTCCTATGGCATCGGACAACAGCACAGGCGCGAAGCGCGTCCCGGAAAAATCGGAGTCGGTCGCCGCAGATGGACCCTCGACGGACCTGAAGACGCAGACTTCGAGTCCTGGTCTGGGCGAGGATGCCGCGCTGGCGCTGCTCAAACGTCCGGACCTACCTGCCGAAGCGCTCGAAGCTCTCGCCAAGAATGGCAGTGTGCTGAAGCACCGCAAAGTGAAGCTGGCATTGATTGAGCATCCCAAGACCCCGCGTCACGTCTCGTTACCGCTGGTGCGGCAGCTTTACACCTTCGATCTAATGCAGGTTGCGCTCACTCCTGTTGTCCCCGCCGACGTGAAGCGCGCGGCCGACGAAGCATTGCTCAATCGGCTGGAAACCATCACTGCCGGCGAGCGCCTGACCTTGGCGCATCGCGGATCGGGAAGAATCGCCGAAGCGCTGTTACTGGACGAAAATGCGCGCGTGGCGCAAGGCGCCCTGCAGAACCCGAGACTCAGCGAACCGTCAATCGTACGCGCCCTGATGCGGCCCGAAGCTTCAGCGGAATGGGTGGAGGCAGTGTGCCGCCATCCGCAATGGTCACTCCGGCGCGAAGTGCAGATCGCGCTGTTGCGAAATGAGAAGACTCCGGCGGCGCTGGCGGTCGAGTTTGCGCGGCGGTTGCCGCCACCCTTATTGCGCGAGGTCCTGCACAGCTCAAAGTTGCCCGCGAGCGTCCGGAATCCTTTGCTGATGCAATTGCGGGCGCGCGAAGGAAAGTAGCGCCGGCATCCGCCGGCTGTCGCGAAGCTTGCTCTGAGCTTGTCGAAGGGGCGTCCCGCCCTCACACGGCGGGCGAGACGTCTGCCGGACTGCCGCCGAGACGGCGGCGCTACAAAGCTAGCTTCGCCCGCCGCTCACCGCCGCTTCCTTCCCATGCAGCAGTTTCACAATCGCTTCGTACAGTCGGGCGCGCGTGGCCTGGCGTTGCTGGGCGCGCGTGATGTAGCGCACGTGCACTTCGACTCCTGATCCGGTCGGGCGCAGATTGATCGCGGGTTTTTCCGAGAAGCTCTGCACGCGATATCGCGTAGAAGCCTTTTGCCACTCTTCTTCAGCCAGCCGGGTATCCGCTTCAGTTTCCTGCAGTACCAGCTTCTGGATGGCTTCGATCACCGGGTAAGGATTCTGTCCGCCAGGTACGGAAACGGTCAGTTCGTCCCACAGCCACTGGCCGGAGGTCGAGAAGTTGAAGTAGTGGCCCTCGATTGCGAAGCTGTTGACGAACGTCACCTTGCGGCCGGTGGGATGGCCCGTGTCGGTCCAGTTGCCGGTTTCAAGCAGCGTTGTGCGCAGCAGGCTGATCTCCACCACCTCGCCGACGACGCCGTTGATCTCGACCCAATCGCCGACGCGAATGCCGTTGCGCCCCATGAGCACGAACCAACCGACGAAGCCGACGATGAAATCCTTGAGTGCGACGGTCAGGCCCGCGCCGGCCAGGCCGAGAATCGTCGGCATCTGGCTGGGCATGCCGAGCACAACGAAGGCGATCAGCAAGACGCCTACCGCTTGCACCGCAAACCACACCACCGCGCGCAGCGTGACCAACCGCTTCTTGTCGGCCGAGAGTTCGACAAAGTAACGGTCAATCAACCGGCCCGCAAGATAGACAGCCAGTAGGATCAGCAGGATCCAGAGAACGGACTCGAGCATGCCATGCAGCGCGGCCTGTTGCCGCGAAGCGACCAGCGCTCCCCAGATGGCATAGATCTCGGCGAGTTCCTGTTGGCTCTGAATGCGCTTGTCCAGATCGGAGACAGCTTTCTGATCTTCGGAAAGATGCTTGAGTGCCTCGAGGGCATCTTTGGCAGCTTGTTTCTTCGATGCCCCGTCCGCAGGAGCTTCGCCCTTGGAGAGGCCTGACGCTTTTTCCTTGACGGCCCGCTTCTGCTCTTCCTGTGCTTTCACCCGTTGATCAAAGGCGTCGTGTGCGTGCGTGAGGCCGGGAACTTGGTCGAGTGCGTCCTGCCGGGCCTGGGCCAGCACCGCGCGTTTGTCGCGCAGCGCGAGCCAGGCACGCACCTGCGGCCACAGATTGTGGTTGAGATAGCCCGTGTCGGCGGTAACAGAACCCGCAGCAGCTCCCGTATCGGTGTGGCTCCCGGCTTCATGTTCCTGCAGCAACTGCTGAATGCGGGCACGCGGATTGCCGCCGGCCCGCAGCAGATCTTCCTGCGCGTCGTCGACCTCATCCTGGTCGAGTTCCATCTGCGCTTTCGCGACGTCGAGCTGGTCCTGGAGATCTTCTTTGGCATCGTCCTTCGCGGTGGCAAGCTGGCGCGTGAGGCGGGCGATCTGGTCTTTGTCGGCCTTGACGACCGAGTCTGCCTTGGCGGCCCGCATGGCGAGTTCGCGCTGTTCGACAGTCGGTGCGGGCGGATGCTCGGTGGCCTCGCGCAGGGCGCCCGCGAACCCCAGATCCACTTCGTGGTCGCCGAGGCGCAGGGCTTGACGGGCATATTCCTGCTCTTCCGGCGTGGAGGCCATCGCCGCCAACTTGCGCGCTGTCTGGAGCGGCTTCTGGTCCACGACAGGCGCAGTCACGGCCTGACGAGAACTGCGCAGCACCGGCTTCGTCGGAGCGCTACCGGTGACCCAGAGGCCGGCAATGACGGCGACCACCAGTAGGAGCAGGGTGATAGCGGTCGTCCATTGGCGAGCTTTGGTCACGCGATTGGTCCTGAGAGGCGGCGGATTCCCGAACATCGTAGCAGCTAGCGCGGAGGGTGGCACGACACAGTAGTCGCAGAACCAGCTGCTTCAAGGGCAGACGTTCAATTTAGAGAAGTGGGGGCAGGATGCCCCCACTACAGCCGGCAAGATGCCGGCGCCCCAAAATTATGCGGCGGGAATACGGAGATTCTGGCCCACCCTGATCTTGTCGGGATCGGCAAGATTGTTGGCCTGGGCGATCTTCGGGTATTGGTTGGCGTCTCCGTAGAACAACTTGCTGATCTTCGAGAGATTGTCGCCGGCTTTTACGGTGTAGGTCTGGTCTCCCTGGGCCACGGTGATTTCGTGAGCTAGGTCGGAGAAGGTCGGATCGACGGCCTTGATCGCGTCCCAGATCCGGTTCTTGCTGGCTTCGGATACGACCTGCACCTTGAGATGAAGTTTGTCGCCTTGCAGGTCGACCGCCTGAACAGTGGCGTTCTCCCGGGCAAGGACATCGAGGACAGGTTGATATTTTTGCTTGAGTTGATTCAGGTCAGCCATGGTGTACTCCTTCGAATGAATTCACGAAGCGGCATGACGTACTAACAGCGAAGTGGCGAAGCGGGCGATGCTGCTAGGCAGCGTCCGCTTGTTCTTCACAGAGGATTGATCTGGCAGCGCTGCACTCCACAGAATGCAACGGGTCCATGCGTGCTGCGGCGAGGTTGCGCGCCGCTAAATTTCCAGTGCGCCTGGGAGGTGGAGCACGGCGAAATTACGGCGAATGGCATACAAACTTCCGTAACTTAAGAAATCCGTTTGCCGAATCTAAGATTCAGCCAGGCGGGTTTCCATGCTGCAGGACTGGGTTGACGGTTGGCGAAGTGGATGGCAACCGGTGCCTCGCTGGGCGCTGGTTGCATGGCTGACATTCTACGCCGCTTTCCTCCTGTATGTTTTCCACAGTCACGGCGGTTTTCTCTTCATCGACTTAGCGAACCTGGTGGTGCACGAAGGCGGGCATCTGCTGTTTGGCTGGTTCGGCCCGACGTTGGGATTGTGGGGCGGGACTCTGTTGCAATGGCTCGTGCCGTTCCTGCTGGCCGCCTATTTCTTCACGCAGCGGCAGACCGCGTCGTTCGCGTTCTGCGCGTTTTTCTTCTTCGAGAACTGGCTCTATACCGCCACTTACATGGCTGACGCGCGCGCGATGGCTTTGCCGCTGGTGACCACCGGCGATCCCGATCATATCGAGCACGACTGGAATTCGATTTTTTCCAGTCTAGGTGTATTGCCCCACGACACGACGATTGCGGGCGTGGTGCGCTTCCTGGGCTGGTGCGGGATGCTGGGCGTGGTGGCGTGGTTGGTATGGATGAGTGTAAGGCAGTCGGCGCTCAGCGTTCAGCATTCAGAAAGCGGCACTTAGCATATGGCACTTGGCCACGAAAGGGTCGTGCCGGTACCCTGCGAGCTAGAGAACACATCTCACAAGAAAAATCTTATCGTGTCAGCAGTTGCCTAATCCCACCTTTGCGCAAAAAGCGCGCAAAGATGGGGCACCCGCTAAATGCCAACTGCTACGT
>Ga0182037_10001583_pt1 | contig 11940 bp, 8 predicted proteins | sample sta12Cox44000082_FD_125974 | JGI IMG/M metagenome (GOLD analysis project Ga0182037, IMG submission 125974) | Lab enrichment of tropical soil microbial communities from Luquillo Experimental Forest, Puerto Rico - statoxic.12C.oxic.44.000.082 | ecosystem: Environmental > Terrestrial > Soil >... | reverse complement strand
CTGCAAATTTGCCCCTGAGCTTATGATCACCAGGAAAAACAGGAACAATCGCACCTGGAATGGCATGAATGAACTCCCTAACATAATGAGCAGAACCTGTGCAAGGTCCAGACTGATCAGGAAATAAAGCTGACTCTCTCTTGTTGGCCCCGAAAAGAATACCGCTTCTCGGTTAACCTTGGGCGAAACTTGTACGGATTTAACTCTCTCAAAGTCCACCCCGCACGGATTGCGGGGAACGTTACTCGCCCTGATGGCGCACCTGTTCCCAATTTAGGGCTTCGTTCTCATTCGTTCAGACAATTCGTGGTATCGGACAACCCAGACGGACGGAAACGGAAAGTTCATGGTCGACTCGCAAGAGCCTGAGCAGTATGTGCTCGGGTTGAACTATCCGGTCAGGGCCGACTGGTTCGATGGTGGAGGCGGGGGTGCTGGAGTGAAGATCCCACCGGCATCTTTGTTTTACCCTGGCGTGCGGGAGCGGTCGAATGCACACATTATCCAACTGGTATCCGTCAAAGTGAACGTCGTCGTTCCCCTGCCGTAGGCGAGGATGGCCCAGTTTTAGTTGATTGCAGCGACTCTCGATGTTGGGCACTGTAAGGCTCCCAGCAACCAACTTCAAGCGACTTCTAGGGTTCGGACCTCCTTCTGCTGAAGACGTGACGGGTTCAAGCGCTCCTTCGGCACCAGAATTTCTTGATAGCCTTTGATGCGTCGGAACTTCTTCTCTGCTTCCAGGAGTCCGGTGGCCCGTCCCGCGCAGCGGCTGATCTCCTTCTCGTCAACGCTTTACGCTCCGCGCCACCCGCTGGACGGTCGACACGCACATCTCTCTGTGCGCCCTGTGGCGGTATTCTTCGCTCCAACAAGTAAATCGCCCGTTATCTCGCAGGTGAAACGGGAAGAGCCGCACTAGGAACCTTGGATGAGCATCGCGTCTTGTTTGCTGCCCACGAAGCGGACTTGCGGCACGGCAGTCAGCGTACGGTCTGGACGCCTTAGTATTCCTATGGGGAGGAGTTTATTGTTAACGTCCCCCCAGGAATTGCGGGTTTGAAAATTCCGGGACTTTTCTAACCCTTCTAGGTACTCCCCAAAACAAAATGTGTGGTAACGCGAGGGAGCGCGGGATTGTGCTCTGACGAGGACAGCCAAGAATGCCTGTCCTACTATTTCACGAATTCGCCGTTGTGAACTTCGAATTCGACGTGAAACGGCTTTCGTTGAGTGCAGGATTCCCAATGCTCCTGCGCGATGATGCGGTTGGCTTGCGCGAGGCGCTCGGAAGGCAGCGGGTGGGAGCGGAAATATCCGGTCAGGCTCTGGATGGCGAGCTGCGACAGCTCTTCGTCGGGGCTCTGCGCGCGGACGACGTATTCGTTGCCGAGCTTTGCGAAGCGCTCAAAGAGATCCACCGAGCCATAGGGAGAGTAGCCGGACTGCACGGCGAGATACATGCCTTCGCGGTCGGCCTCAAATTCCTCGTCTTTGTGATAGCCAGCTTCCCAAAAATCCAGGGGAATCTGAACGAGCGCGCCAACGACGTCGAGGTTGAGCTTTTTCAATTGTGCTTCGACCTGAACGCGCTCGACGCAGTGATAGTGGTCAATGTGCTCGATTTCATGAGCCAGCACGCCGGCAAGCTCGTCTTCTGTGGTCATCAGGTCGAGCATGCCTTCGCCGATGTACACCGGCCCGCCGGGAAGCGAGAAAGCGTTAATCATGTTGTGGTCGGGCAAGACCGTGAACGAATGCGGCAGATGGCGATGCGCATGGAGCGCAACGTTTCCGCCGACGCGGCGAACATATTTTTCCAGCCCCTGCTCTTCCGGTGTGAGCGGACGCGCTTCCGTGGCGTAACGAGCGGCAAGTTCGCGGCCGATGGCGATTTCCTGATCGTCAGAAAGCCGCGTGAAATGCATGGGCAAGCGCGAGAAGTCGCGCTGCGCGTCGGCCGCCATGTTCAGAATGGCGTTGGGAGAAACGGCAGTGGATTTTGCGCGGCGCTGGCTCCAGTAGAGGCCGGCCAGCGCGAAGCCCAGGACAAGAAAGAAAACGATGAAGACGACAGAGCGCTTCATAGGTACTGCCGAATTGCGTCGCGGTAGCGCGTGTAGAGAAACGAAACGAACGTCAGAGCGATGCCAACGACGATCAGGGTGATGTATTTATCTCGCAATTGCAGGCCCCAGAAATCGAGAACAAAGATTTTCCCGACGCATAGCAAGAGTAAACCGAGGCCGGTCAGTCGGAAACTGCGTTCCTTGACAGCAAGCGCGAAGAGAAAAACGAGCACAGCCTCAATTCCCCAGGATACGGTAATCATTCCGGTTTTCATTTTCAAACCAAGCATGAAGGTCACTAAAGTGACGGGAACAAAGAACACCAATTGTTCAGGGCGGCGAGTCGCCGCTTGCAGAATGCGCGCGAGGCGGCCGCCGCTCGCTGCTGGCTGAACGCAGCCGCGAAGGCGGAAGGCGAACACCAGGCTCGCCAGCAAAATGCCGGCGGCGGAACTGACGACCAGATAATCGCCCTTCCAGTCGCTCTCACCGAAATAACTAGCGCCAAACAAATTGTGGACCATGCCGCGGCCAAACACGATCAGCGTGAGGAGCATGCCCTGCTGCAGGAAGAGCAGTTGATTGAGGGCACGCGAAACACCAAGGAGCACGAACACAATCGCGGCCCAGGAAACCACGACCCACTCGATAGGAAACTGGAAATAAAACAGCGCCACGATGGTGGCGGTGCCGAGATAAGCCAATAGAACGTCGAAGTGCAGACGGCGGTCACGCGCAACATTTTCCTCTTTTTGCGGCAACTGCGCGTAAACGAAAAAGAGAACTAGGGCGAGCGGGAGAATCGTGTACACGCGCGGTCCCCAGAATTCACCGGGCTCACCCGCGGTTAGATTGGCGAAAAAGATGCGCGCAAAGGCGGCAACGAGCGCGACATACGCCTGATAGCGGAACTGCGTGATTTTGCGAAGAATGCCGTATTCAAAAAGGACCAGCCCGAAGACGGCCCAGCCAACGGCGATGCTGAGTGGCTGCAATTCGTACCAAAGCAGGAGCGACACGATGACGGAGGCGGCCCAGGAGTAGCTGTGATGCAGGTCGCGATCTCGCCATTCCTCAGGCATGCGAATTACGCGGGAGAGCGTGTAGAAAATGACGGCGACGATGGCGAGCGACAGCAGGCGCACGCTCAGGCCGCGCCATGTCGCGGTTACATACAGGTTCACGCTAAGCGCGCGCACTAAGGTGATGAGAGCAAGCGCGTTAGACTGCCAGGGCAGTTCTTCAAATTCCAGGCGCTGATCCACAATGGCCAGGACAAGAGCAAACGTCGCCCAAATCGGCGCGAGCCAGCCGTTGGGGTACTCATACCAAGCCAGAAGCGAAAGAAGGCCGGTCGCTGCAAACGAATGAAAGAAAGCAACGGCGCGCTTGAAGCGTTCGGATGGAGCCGCCTGACGCGAGAGGAAATACAATCCAGCCGCCACCACACAAAATGTGAAGACGCGAAGCGAGATGGGGCCCCAGAATTTTTGCTCGAGGTCATAGTTGTAGAAGTACACGCGGAGCAACGCGCAGACGCCTACAAGATTCGCCTGCCAGGCGAGTTGCGAATAACGAATCCAGCGGTTCGTGACCGCGAGAGCGACCGCGAAAATGATCCAGCCGACGGCAATCCAGGGAGCATGAAGCGCTTCTTCCAGGACCCAAACCATCGCGCCGGTTCCCGCCCAAGAGTAGGCGACCTGAGAAATGTCCAAGTGGCGCTGATTCACGACGCCGACGCGTTTGGCAAGCCAATAAAGCCCGCCAACCACGGGCAGGGCGGCGAGAGCATGCCAAGGAATCGTGTGCCATCTGTGCGTGTTGTACGGATCTGCTGTGAAGGCGGTATAGATGGCCAGTCCGCCAAGGATGTGCGAATGCCAACCGATGGCGTGATGCGTCAAAGCCCGCGCGGCTTCCGACAAGATCACGGCGAAGGCGATGAATGCGAGCGGCTGCCAAAGTTCGGGAACCTCATACCAGATGAGCAGAGCAAAGAGAGCCGTGCCTGCGGCGGAAAAGAAACCGCGAATGATGCGCTGCTCGGTGTCGTCGCGGTGCAACGCGAGCTTTGCTGTGAGATAAAACATCGCGCCGAGAATGGGCAGAGTCAGTAGGCGAATCGGAACGTGCGTATGCTCTGGCGTTTCAAGATGCAGGTTGACCAAAGCGGTCCGGCCGAATGCGAGGATGCCAAGAAGCGCGTATTGTACTTGCAGATGGCGCGATTCGAGCGCGCGACCGATGGCCGCTAGACCGAGCATGAGCGCAGCGAACGCAATGGCGGTCCAGTCCTGGGTGAACAAAGCCCATGCGGCTGTGGTTGCTGAGATCGCGCCGAGGTAGGAATGAACTGTAAGTAGTTGGGGGTCGGGCGACGCCGTGAAAAATCCTTTCCAGCGAGAGCCGATGGCGAGAAGGTTGATGTAAAACGCCACGGCGCAGAAAGCGAAAAGGATTCCAGCGCTCAGCTCCAGCCTTTCCCAACGCATCCGATCGTTGATTAGATCGCGAAAATCGAAGCCGATGAGGCGGATGCCAACGAGAAGTCCTGTCAGCAAGCCCAGGCGGCGGAAGACGACTTCCTTCACCATAGCGCCGGCGATCAGGAGCACCTCGGTGCCGACGAGCCAAAGAATGGCGACATGGTTGTCAGTGTAGTGCGACGGAACGGCGGCCAGCACGAGCGCGGCACCGGCCACAGTGAGCACGATGAAGGCTTCGCGCCGGCGCTTGGTAACAGGAAGCTGCGCGCAAGCAAATTCGACGGCTCCCACAACAAACAGCGCGATATAAGCAAGCGTCGGGTCAACGGACTGAAACTTCAAACAGCCGAGCAGCAACATCATGTTGAGAATGGCCGCGGCGGTAGAAACGTGCTCCTCGAAGTCACTTTTGATCGAACGCCTGACGTAGGAAAACCGGAAGATAAGCCAGTAGAAGAATAGGATGGCCAGGCTGGCGTGATACTCGGGGAAAGCGTGACCTTGCGCGCCGTTCGGGCCAAGAAGGCGATAGAGCCAGTAGAGGTGCGTGAGATAGGTCGAGAGAATGCCGAAAACTTCCAGCTCAAACCAGCCCATTTTCAAGACGATAGAAACTAGACCAATCGCCAGAAATACGCCGGCAGAAAGGCTGTAAACGCTGTTCTGACTGAGCGCCACGGTGAAGTAGCCGAGAAGGAACGCTAGGCCGGTCACGAATTGCGAGCGATAGTGCAGCGTGTGCAGCGCCATGGCCACGGCGACGAGCAGCATCAACACACAATCGACGGTGAGCCAGGCCACATCCGGCGGGAAAACACGCATTGGGCCGACGTAGTAAATGCCGTAGGTGGTGAAGAAGAGCAGCGCCCAGCCGCCGCCAATGCCTCCCCTGCCGATAAGCCGATACCGTTCGTTCTTTTCGAGCGCTATGCCACCGACAAGAAGGAAGATCGCCGTGAAGTAAGAAATGCCAGCTTTGCCAAGCTGGCCAAGCGTTCCCAGTTCGTGAATGCCGAAGAGCGCGACGCCGACAACCAGAATAATGATGCCGAGCTTGTAGAGCCAATTGGTGCCAAGGGTTTCCTCGATGGAGGAGACCGTTTTCAGGCGCTGCTGAAGTGTGGGCTTCGGCGTAGATTCCTTGGGCGCAGAAACTTTGAACGCGGACACAGGTGACGTGGAGATTCGCGCCGCTAGGGTCGAAGGCTTTTCTCCCGCAGGATGCGGCGGGGCCGGGGGGCTGGGCGGCGCCGCTGGCTTTGGGGTTGGTACCTGAGTCGGCGGTGCAGGTGGCTTGCTCGCGGGTGGCGGCACGATCGGGGCGATTGGCGAGGGAATCTTTGGCGCTGGCGGAGTAGTTGGGGCAGCAGGTTTCAAATCCGCGGGAGTCTTAGCCGCGGTAGGTACTTCAGCCCCCGCCAAAACAGGGGTGGGAGGCGGTCCGGGCGCTTTCTGCGGGGGCACTGCCGCAGGAGGCGGAACTTGGACCGGCGGCGGAAACTTAACGCGCTCAGGAGGGACGGGCACTTCTCGAACAGGAGCCGCCGGAGCGGGTGCTGGGCGCTCTACCGTATTCTCCGGAGCTCCCGGCGCTCCGGGGCCCGCAGACGCGGTTTGCTTCTTCAACTCGGCGATTTCGCGTCGAAGATGGGTGGACTCCCGGGACTGCTCCTGACGCGCGATGTCAAAGTCCTCGCGCAATCTTCTGTATTTCCCCAGCAAGTAAAGTGCGAGGAAGGGGGTAATGACCAAAAGGATTGCGAAGAGGACAGCAATCAGCACTAAGACATCGGGCATTGGGCGTCCTTGGTAGTGCCTAACCTTTGGGCTGACCTTTGTTCCATGTTAGAACGTCAAAGGCTCAGATTCTTGCGATTTGTATCGAGACAAGGCTTCAGAGTAACGAGGAACTGACAACAGGTAGGTTGTCAACAGCTGTCCGGTACGTGTGTCCGGCACTGCTATCCGATACGCGTCGGCGGCCTGATTTTTTTTAATCTCGGGCGTACTCCGGGACCGCCCGGTCGTTCCTATGATAATGGCAGTGCACCGGGATGTGTGATGGGCAATCCGTAAGCTGAGGCCACGTTGCAACGTCAGCGAGGATTAGTCCTCGCTAACGCCGCAGTGTTTAGAGATTTCGTTGGTAAACACTTAAACTACTCGTTCGGCTGTCGAAGCTCACCTTAGGCACGATCTTGCGCGGGCCGGGGGGCGCAGGATCACTTCCGGATGGCACAATCCGACCTTGCTCCGATAAACGCCAAGCGTTAATGGCTAACACCGTGACTGATGTCACGCGGCAGTGCAAGAAAGCCGCGTACGCGGCAGTCATTCCACAAACTGGCAATGGAAGAGTCGCGTGTGATCCGACCAAGGAACAATGGCAGGCGCATCCCCTAGAGCGACCACAAAGCGTCTGCTTCGCAGGTCGCGTGCTCCGAGCATACCTTGACCTTCGACCTATGCTGGCGTATCCTTGAACTGTAGAAGCTTGAGGTATCGATGCCCTCTCCACGTTTCCCCATCCCGCAAGGCACGCTGGACATGCTGATTCTCCAAATCCTGTCGCTCGAACCAGCCCATGGCTACGGGATCGCCCAGCGGCTGGAGCAAATCTCGCGCTCGGTGGTCCAGGTCAACCAGGGCTCGCTCTATCCCGCCCTTCACCGCCTGCAGCAGAAAGGCTTGCTGCGCGCCGAGTGGAAAGAATCGGAAACCGGCCGGGAGGCGAAGTTCTACTCCCTTACGCAGGCCGGGCGCCGCCAGCTGGCCTTCGAGAAGAATAGCTGGGCGCGCCTCTCCGGTGCCGTCAGGCTGATCTTCGAGGAGGGCAGCCGATGATCCAGCTCTGGAACTGGTTCCGCCGCGGGTCCCTGGAGCGCGGCCTCGACCGCGAGCTGCAATATCACTTCGATCGCCGCGTCGGTGACCTCACCGCGTCCGGTATTCCCGAACCCGAGGCCCGCCGCCGCGTCGCCGTCGAGCTCGGCCTCGCTCAGGTGCGCGAGGAAGTCCGGGATGTCTGGCTCACCCGCTGGTTCCGCGATTTCCTCTACGATCTTCGCTTCTCCGCGCGATCGTTCCTCCGCAGCCCCGGCTTCACCGCGGTGACGCTGCTCTCGCTGGCCCTCGGCATCGGGGCTACCACCGCCATCTACTCGCTGGTCGATCAGGTGATCCTGCACGCTCTGCCTATCAAGGATCCCGCCCGCGTCGTCCTTGTCGATTGGGACGGCGATCACGTCGCCGGCGGCTTCGGCTCCTGGAACCTCATGTCCTATCCAATCTGCCGCGACCTCCAGCAGCAGAGTCAGTTTTTCGACGGCGTTCTCTGCCGCGCGGAAATCGACGTGAATCTCGCGGCAGGCGGCGATCCGAAACCGGTTGCTGCAGAAATCGTCTCCGGCAGCTATTTCCCGGTCCTCGGCGTCGGCCCCTCCCTCGGCCGCGTCCTCGAGGCCGAAGACGATGGCGCCCCCGGCGCCGGCGCGGTCGTGGTGCTCTCCTATAGCTTCTGGCAGGCGCAGTTCGGAGGCGCGCTAGATGTAATCGGCCGCAAGGTTCTAATCAACAATCACCCCATGACCGTCGTTGGCGTGGCCGCCGCTGGTTTCGGTGGCGTCGACGTCGGCGCCGTGCCCGCCCTCTGGCTCCCCGCCTCTATGTATGCGGAGGCGCTTCCCGGCGCGGAGGATCTCCTCAGCAGCCCGATCCGCTGGATGCAGATCCTCGCACGCCTCCGCCCCGGCGTCAGCCCGGCGCAGGCGCAGGCCGGTCTGCAGCCGTGGTTCAAGGCCTGGCTCCCGGACAACATGCTTCGCCCCGGCTTCCCAATGATTTCGGCCGACCGCCGCCGCGACTACCTGGGATCCACTCTCACACTCACTTCCGCGCCGCAGGGCCATGCGCCGCTCCGCCGCAGCCTATCCGAGCCGCTTTGGGTATTGTTCGCCGCCACCGGCGTTCTACTCGGCCTCGCCTGCTTGAACGTTGCCGGCCTCTTCCTCGCCCGCGGCTCTGCACGGGGTCGAGATTGGCACCCGCCTCGCCCTCGGCGCTTCCCAAGGCCGGATCGGCCGCCAGCTCCTTGCCGATAGCCTGGTGCTTGCGGTGGCAGGTGGTGTCCTTGGCGCGTTCGCGGCTCCGCTTGCTATCCGCGGACTCATCGCGTTCCTGCCGCAGGACCTCGCCGCCAGCGCCCTGCGAGGCACCCTCAGCTTTCGCCTGCTCACCTTCGCCTTCTTCGCTAGCGTAGCCGCCGGTCTCTTGAGTGGCCTTGCTCCCGCCCTCCACGCCGGCGGCGGCACCTTGATCAGCTCGCTCCGCGAGCGCGCCGGAACTGGCTTCGGTGACGTCCGCCTGCGCAAATACATCGTCACTCTACAGGTGGCTTTCTCCCTCATCCTCGTCATCGGCGCCGCGCTGTTCCTGCGCACGCTCTCCAGCCTGCTCGCGAAGGGCCCCGGCTTCGATACCGCGAGCCTCGTCTCCTTTAGCCTTGAGCCCAGAAAGAACGGCTACTCCGCCGCGGACTCGCACCGGCTGATCGAGCGCATCCACGATGCCGTCCGCGCCCTGCCCGTCACACGTGATTCGGGCATTGCCCGGAACGAGCTTCTGACCGGCGGAAGCTGGAGGAACGAAGTTACCATCCAGACCGATCGCCGCTACACGACCGATCGCGGGGTCGACCTCAACGCTGTCAGTCCTGGTTTCTTCTCCACGCTCAATGTTCGCCTCCTCGCCGGCCGCGATTTTGACCAGCACGATTCCCGTCCAGCCGGCGAGCCAGACCGCCCTTGCGCCATCGTGAATGAAGCGTTCGTGAAGCGCTATCTTACCGGCCGTGATGCCCTGGGAGTACGCATCGGCGTCGGCTCCGGCCCCGACGTCAAGCCAGACGTCCCCGTCGTCGGCGTCGTGACCGACTTCAACTATCGCGGCCTCCGCGCGCAAACGGAGCAGGCGTTCTTCCCGATCTCAAGCAAGAACGAGGACTTCGGCGCCGCCTTCTACGTCAAGCTCCGCGGCACTCCCGAGCAGGCCTTTCAGGTGATCCGAGGCGTCGTCCGTAACGCCGATCCGCAGTTGCCTATCCTCGGGCTCCGCACGGTCGAAGAGCAGGTCACCCGCTCCCTCAACACCGAGCGCATGCTCGCCGCTCTCTCCGGAAGCTTCGGCGCTCTCGCGCTACTGCTCTCGCTCATCGGCCTCTACGGCGTGATGTCGTTCGTGGTCACGCGCCGCACACGCGAAATCGGTATCCGCCTCGCGCTTGGCGCCACGGGTGCTTCCGCCATCCGCCTCATCCTGCGCGACGCCGTCATCATGATCGCCGCCGGCATAGCCATCGCGCTCCCTTGCGCCGCCGCCCTCGGCAAGCTCGTCCAGTCTCAGTTGTTCGGAGTCACTGCCACCGATCCCGCGACCGTTGCCGCCGCCGCACTGGTCCTCGCCACTGGTGCGCTCGTGGCAGCATTCATCCCCGCATGGCGAGCCTCGAACGTGAGCCCTACGGACGCCCTGCGGCTGGAATAGCGCAACCGCCGACGCTTCGAATCCGGTTTGAGGTAGCTGAGGCCACGTTGCAGCGTCAGTGAAGATCAGTCCTTCCTAACGCCGCAGTATCTACTAATCTGAGGTCGGGTCTCGCGGGCCATCGGAGCCCCCCTGGGTAAGATTACTCGCCGCTCCGCGACTCTTCGCACCTATCCTGAACTGGACCAAGGAGAACGTGGACACTCACTCAGTCCGTCGTCCACGCCTTTCGCAAGGACTGCCAGCAAATGAGTGCACAGCCGAGTGAAAGAAACGCCTCGTGGATGTCGGCCCGCTTTTCATACCGCACGCGCCAGCGACGAAACTGATTGAGCCAGGCAAAGGTGCGCTCCACGACCCACCGCCACCGGCCCAGGCCACTCCCATGCTCGGTGCGGCGCACGGCGAGCCACGGCACGATATGCCGCGCCCGCAGCCCGCGCCGAATGGCGGCCGCGTCGTAGCCGCGATCCCCGAACACCCAGTCCGGCCGCTGCCGGGGTCGCCCACGTGCGCAGTGCAGCGGGGGAATCGCATCCACCAACGCCAGGGCTTCCTGCGAGTCGTTCCGGTTCGCGCCGGTCAGGCGAACCGCGAGCGGCACGCCCCGTCCATCGCAGATCAGGTGGCGCTTACTCCCGCGTTTGGCCCTATCCGTGGGGTTCGGCCCGGTCCGGTCACCCCCGTGCACCGCGCGGATCGAACAACTGTCCACGACCGCCCGCGACCAATCAATCTGGTCGTAGCGAGCAAGCCAATCCAGGAGCGCAAAGTGGATCAGATCCCACACGCCTGCCACTTGCCAATCGCGCAGGCGCCGCCAGCACGTCATCCCAGATCCGCACCCGAGTTCCTGCGGGAGCATCTGCCAGGGATTGCCGCTCCGAAGGACGAAGACAATGCCGGTGAGGCAGGCGCGATCAGAGACATGCGGCCGCCCACCTTGTGGTCGTCGTGGTGGAATCGGCAAGAACGGCTCGACAAGATCCCACAACGGATCTGGAAGCAGGGCGGCGGCCATAGCCGCTCACGCTACGTCGCCCAAGAGGATCAGGTTTGAGAAGTTTTGTTACAGACTCTTACTTAGTTGTTCCTTTAACCAGAATAGTGCGTGAATAGGTAGCCCCAAACTACGTTGGCCAAGCGGTAGGTTAATGCCAATTCGCGACCGCCGGGTCCTCCCGGGCTGCGAACTTTTCAAGGCATCCTCAGTTCTACTTCATCCGGTCCGCTGTATTTTAGGATCGGTCTTCCTTCCTACAGGGGCAAAGGCCTGTCGCGGTGATCACAATTTTTTCGGCTGAACCTTCACCTTTGGCTGCACGTCAGGGAAAACCGCAAAATTGCGATTCTTAACCCTTGTTCTCTGTATCCGTCCTTCGCAACCACACCTGCCCGGTACCTTGCCAATCACACCTCGCAACAAAAACCTCTCCAAGGTGTTTTTATCCTTGTACGATGCAATGAGGGACCCACGCCGCAACCCACCCCAGCTTACCTGCGGCCCCCAGCTACTTTCACGAATCAACGGAGGTAATCCCCGCGGCGCTTCAGGAACGCGGAGAGAGGCCGAACATGAAACTCAACTACAAAACGTGGATAGGAATGCTGCTGCTCGCAGGCACACTTTTTGCCGGCGCACCCGCAGCGTTCAGCCAGGTCTCAATCGGAATTCAGATCGGTGCACCGCCCCCACCGCGAGCGATCGCCGTTCGCCCGCCATGCCCCGATCCGGAAGATGACGAGTTCGTGTGGATCGACGGCTACTGGTATCCGGCGGGCGGTCATTATTACTGGCACCGGGGCTACTGGACGCGTCCGCCGTATGTTGGCGCGGTCTG
>Ga0182037_10001582_pt1 | contig 11944 bp, 9 predicted proteins | sample sta12Cox44000082_FD_125974 | JGI IMG/M metagenome (GOLD analysis project Ga0182037, IMG submission 125974) | Lab enrichment of tropical soil microbial communities from Luquillo Experimental Forest, Puerto Rico - statoxic.12C.oxic.44.000.082 | ecosystem: Environmental > Terrestrial > Soil >... | reverse complement strand
CTCAATCGTCTTACGGGCACCTATCCGCTTCGCCATTCTGCGCTCGTTGTCCGGGTGAATTACGCGGTCGGCAGCCGACACCTGGTACCAGGATGGTTTGACCTTCCACGCGGTCGTCGTGACCGGATCAGTGAACGTCGAGGCGCGTGGCGCCTTCTGTGTCACGGCCATGACGAGTGCCTCGTCCGCGGACAGGTCCTGACAGAAGCTTTCAGCGAACTTGTCCTGCCGCAGCCAGAGATACCCATCGGAGTCCGGACCGGCGTTATCGAGAGCCGCAGGCGGCACTTCCTCGCTGATCTGCGCCAGGCTTTCCCCAACCTCAGGTGCAAACGCGGCAATGTAGACCAACGCAGCAACGTTTGGGAGGTCACCCGCTTCGGTGATGACCGCGCCGCCATAAGAGTGCCCGACCAATACGACCGGTCCATCGACCTGACGAATCATCGTGCTAGTTCTCTCAGCGTCGTCGGCAAGCGATGTCAGCGGGTTCTCCACGGCATGCAGCGACGTGTAGCCACGTCTGTTCAGTTCGACAATGACTTTCCCCCAGTGGCCAGCGTTACCCCAAAACCCGTGCACCAGAACAACTGCCGGCTTGTCTGCCATGATGATCGCTCCTGTCGCCAGATGACCACTCGCGCCGTGGCCTACACTACCCAGCCTTCAAGTTATTTGGACGGCCCGTCACGGCAAGACGGGTAGACCAAAACACGGTGCCGCGATCATTGTGACGCCACGCTGCGATGGTCGTGGTTTTCCTGGCGACCGCCGTCGAAGGGTTAGCGGTTGTTTCCATCGGTTTGTCGCACTTTCTCTGGCCGACGGTGTTGGGTCTGATCCGACATTAATCAAGGATCTGTGCCCGCCGATGGAACCGGTGGCTGATGCTGCCTCGATGAGACGGAGCGGACCGCGTTGCGGTAGCTGCTGGGACCGGAGCCGAACCATCGCCGAAACGACCGGCTCAGCACGCTGTGCTCGGCGTAGCCGAGTTCTCGTGTCAGGTGCGACAGGCTGATGTCGGTGTCGCGTAGATAGTGTTCGGCGGTTTCGCGGCGCACCCCCGCGAACCTTGGCTACATTTCGGGCGCGCTCAAGCACGCGTTCGACTGCGCCTACTACCAGCTGCTCGACTCCACCCGTGGCCGACCGTTCGGCGTCTGGATGCACGGCAACGAGGGCACCGAGGGAGCCGAGCGCGCCATCGACGGCATCACTGCCGGGCTCGGCTGGGTGCGGGCTGCGGAGACGGTCGTGGTGATGGGTCAGCCGAGCAGGGCCGACATCGAGGCGTGCTGGAATCTCGGCGGGACCGTCGCCGCTCAATTGATGGAGTGAGTCGCGCGAAATCGAATCTAGTCGCGGGGGAAGCAGTTGTGGTGCGGCGTGGTTGAACGGTGAATGCGAATTGGCGTTGTGTTCCCCCAGACCGAGCTCGGTGGCAGCCCCGCGGTCCTACGCGCGTACGGCCAGCGCGTCGAGGAACTCGGGTTCACCCACATCCTCGCCTACGATCACGTCGTAGGCGCCGACCCGACGGTGCACCGGGGCTGGCAGGGCCCCTACGACATCGACACAACATTTCATGAACCGTTCGTCATGTTCGGCTACCTGGCCGCGGTCACCTCACTCGAACTCGTCACCGGTGTCATCATCCTCCCGCAGCGACAGTCGGTGCTGGTGGCCAAGCAGGCCGCCGAGGTCGATCTGCTCACCGGCGGGCGGTTCCGGCTCGGTGTCGGGCTGGGCTGGAATGCCGTCGAGTACGAGGCGCTTGGCGAGAAGTTCACCAACCGCGGCAAGCGCTCCGAGGAGCAGGTCGAGGTCATGCGCAAGCTGTGGACGGAACGGTCGGTCACCTTCATTGGCCAATACCACACGGTGACCGGGGCGGGGCTGGCGCCGTTGCCCACCCAACGGCCGATCCCGGTTTGGTTCGGTGCGGCATCCGACCGCGCCTACGAGCGCGCCGGACGGCTCGGCGACGGCTGGTTCCCGATGATGGAGCCCGGACCCGGCCTCGACTACGCGCGTGAGCAGGTGAAGCGGGCGGCGGCCGCCGCGGGCCGGGACGCCGACAGCCTGGGGATGGAAGGCCGGGTCAGCTGGGCCGGAGACCGCGACAAGGCCGCCGCGGACATCGCCGCCTGGAAAGCCGGCGGGGCCACGCATCTGTCGGTGAACACCATGAACGCCGGCCTGGCCACTGTCGACGACCACCTCGCCGCATTGGAGCGGGTTGCCGCAGACCTGAAGTAACATCTGCCCCACGAATCTCTGGCCGAGGCGGTGCACAGTCCGTCCGCCTCACAGCGACAAGCCAAGGGGCCCAGGGATTTGATGCTCGGAGCCGGGCACGGCGACACCCGAACCTCCGAAGACTCACGTGACCGCCGTGACCGTCGTCGTTGCGCCCAACCCGTCCTAGGTAAAGGACGGCTGGAACGCGTCGGCGGGCTGGGCCAATGCCAGCGCCGAGCTGGTGCCGATCGGCCCGTGCCGGTCGAACAGGGTAGCGGCTCCTGTGGCCACACCGGCCGTGCCGTAGTGGCTCTGGGCTGCCAGGCCGACGAATTCACCGTCGGGCAGTCGGCTCGCGGTGACGGTGTAGTCGGCATTGATGTAGCGCAATCCGTCTGTGCCCCAATGGGTGAGCGAACTCGTGACATCGCCGACGAATGCCAGGCGAGTAAATGGTGTGAGGGGGTGGCCCTGGACCATCGGGCGAAACACCCGCGCCCACGCGAACTTCTGCGAGTGGGACTGCTCCCACTCGCCCGCGGTGAGGCCGGGAGTGCCTTCAAGGGTGGCCCCATATCCCCAGATGAAAAACGGCATATCGGCCGGGAAGCCTTCGTAGTCGGTGGGAATCGGCGGCATCTGCGCCGGAGCCGACCACACCTCGCCGCCGGGATGGTCGCCCCGCCGGAGGAACAACGCGCTGGCCCGCGCGACGGCCTTGCCGTTCTGCATCATCATGCCGTCGACGAGCTTGATGCGCCGACCTTCCCGCTGTACCGAGGCCTGAATCTGCACCGGCTCGAGCAGAACCGGACGCAACAGGTCGACCGTGATTCGGGCCGGCTGCAGATCAGGCTTGATGCCGGATCGCTCTATCCCCCAGGCCAACAGGCCGCCAACGATCTGACCGCCCATCGCTGGGCCCCACGGTCCTCGCGTCAGCACGCCCGGAAGGTAGGAGTCGCCGTCGACAGTGAAGAACGCCTCGGGCATGATGGCGGAATCCTCGATCGTCACCGCTATCACGATAGGACACCGGATAGTAAGGACCCGGGCATGCCTCCAGTGATCGAAATTCCCCGCGACCACAACCCATTCCCGATCACGGGTGTCTCCCGCGATGCCAATGGCGTTCCACATTATGACGACTTGCCGGCCACGTTGTTGGACATGCTGGCCGAACGGGTCGACCAGCGCCCGGACAGCGAGGCCGTCGTCGAGCTCGGCGCCGATCGATTGACCTACCGGCAGCTGTGGGACCGCGCGTCGCGGGTTGCGGGCGGGCTGCGCGCGGCCGGTGTGCGACCGGGCGATCGCGTGGCCGTGCGCTACCCCGCGGGCATCAATTGGGTGCTGGCTTTCTGGGGCACCGTGATGGCCGGTGGCATTGCGGTGGCGGTCAATACGCGCTCCGCGCAACCGGAGGTCCAGTTCGTCGTGTCCGACTCGGGCACGCGGGTGGATCTGGCGCCGGACACACCGCTGCCCGACGCCCGCCCGTACGTGACGGAGCGGCTCGGCCGCGCGGACACGGCCGCCCTGTTCTACACGTCGGGCACCACCGGCCACCCCAAGGGGGTGCCGACCACGCACGAGGCATTCCTGACTAACACCGAGAACGCGGTCCGGTGTCTCGAACAGCCAAGGGATCTCGGCGAGGGAATGCGAACGCTCATCTCGGTACCGCTGTTCCATGTGACCGGTTGCAACTCACAGCTTTTGGTGGCTGCGCGTCTCGGGGGAGCATCGGTGATCATGCCCGCACTCAACCTCGACGAGCTGATCGCCGTGCTGACTGCCGAACGCATCTCGGCCATGGTGACCGTTCCAGCGATCTACTCATTATTGTTGCGGCACAATGGCTTTGCCGGGACCGATGTTTCCGGCGTCCGTTGGGCCGCCTATGGCGGCGCACCGATCGCGCCGTCGTTGGTGCGGTCGGTCAAGGAAGCCTTTCCGCAGGCCAAGGTGTTCAACGGATACGGCATGACCGAAACGGCGTCGCTGATGACCGTGCTGCCCGGCCGGGACGCCGTCGAACACGCCGACTCGGTCGGGTATGCGGTTCCCTCGGTGGATCTAGGTGTGGTCCCGTTCGCCGGCGACGAGCCGGGGGTGGGCGAGCTGGTCACGCGCGGTGCCAATGTGACCGCCAGTTACTGGAATCGGCCGGATGCCACCTCGGCCACTTTCGCGGACGGCTGGTTGCACACCGGCGACGTGGTGCGGGTCGACGACGCGGGCCGGGTGCACATCATCGATCGACTCAAGGACATCATCAATCGGGGTGGCGAGAACGTCTCGAGCGTCGAGGTCGAGGCCGTCCTGCTGGCGGCGCCCAACGTCGCCGACGCGTGCGTGCTGGCGGTGCCCGACGACGTCATGGGAGAAAAGGTCGGCGCCGTCCTTTTCGGCGGCCGGGAGGACATCGACGTGCCGGCCGTGCTCGAACACTGCCGCGGGCAGCTTGCCGACTTCAAGGTTCCCCAATACGTCACCGTGGTAGACGAAGCGCTGCCGCGCAACGCCGGCGGCAAACTGCTCAAGGGCAAGCTCCGCGGGCTGGTGCGATGGGGTGACCCGCTCCGATGAGCGCAACCCTGCTGATCGCCAACCGCGGCGAGATCGCGCTTCGAATCATCCGCACCGCAACGGAATTGGGTATCCAAACTGTCGCCGTTTACGCCGAGGACGACGCCGACAGTCCCCACGTGCACGCGGCCGATGAGGCGATCGGCCTTCCCGGCAGTGGTCCGGAGGCCTACCTGGACCAGCCCGCGATGCTGGCGGCGGCCAAGCAGTCCGGCGCCGGGCTGATCCATCCCGGCTACGGGTTTCTCAGCGAGAATGCCGAATTCGCCCGCACCGCTGCGGCGGCCGGCTACGCATTCGTCGGGCCGGACGCCGACGTGCTCGAGTTGGTCGGCAACAAGTCGTCGGCCCGCGGTGCGGCGATTGCCGCGGGGGTTCCGGTGTTGCCCGCCACCGAAGGGCCGACCAGCATCGAAGAGGTGCGCGCCTTCTTCGCGGCCCGGGACGGCGCCATCATGATCAAGGCACTCGTCGGCGGGGGCGGCAGGGGAATGCGAAAGGTGGTCAGCGCGGACCAGATCGACGACGCCTACCACCGGTGCGCCGCGGAGGCGCGACTCGGGTTCGGTGATCCTGCGCTGTTCGCCGAGGCGGCCCTCGACGGTGCGCGGCACATCGAGGTGCAGGTCGTGGGCGCACCGGCTGGGCACCGGACGCACGCGCTGGCTCTCGGCGACCGCGACTGCAGCATCCAGCGGCGCTATCAGAAGCTCGTCGAAATCGCGCCGGCCCAGGGGCTTTCGGACGGGTTGCGGCGGGAGCTGCACAACGCCGCGGTTCGGCTGTGCGCCAGGGTGGGCCTGCGCGGACTGGCCACCGTCGAATTCCTGCTCGGCAGTGAAAAGGAGGGGGCGAAGTTCGTCTTCCTCGAGGTCAACCCGCGTATCCAGGTCGAGCACACGATCACCGAGGAGACCACCGGGGTGGACCTGGTCGGCGTCCAGCTGGCCATCGCCGGTGGTGCGTCCTACTACCAGCTGCGGCTCCCGGCCGGAATCGCCTCGGACGGAATCGAAGTCATCGGCGAGCCGGCCGCGCGGCGAGGCATTGCGATTCAGGCCCGGGTCAACACGGAGACCTTCGCTCCCGACGGCTCGGTGGTACCGGCTGCGGGCACCGTGACGGTGTTCACGCCGCCCAGCGGCCCCGGGGTGCGCGTCGACACGTATGGACGCCCGGGCCTGGTCACCAGTCCGCGGTACGACTCACTGCTGGCCAAGGTCATCACCCATGTGCAGGGTTCGTCGTTGCAGGCGGCGGTGCGCAAGGCCCGCACCGCGCTGGGTGAATTCGGCGTGGAGGGCGTGCGCACGAACATCCCTTTTCTGCGAGAGCTGCTGTCGGACAGTCAGATCCAGTCGGGCTGGGTGACGACGGGTTTTCTCGACGAGAAGCTTCCCGAGCTGGCGGCCGCGGCGCTGTCTCGCGGGCCAGACGTGCGCGTCACGCCGGTCGAGCTGCACGCGGGCGAGGAGGCGTTGCGCGCGCAACTGGCCGGCACCGTGGTCGAGGTGGCGGCCGAAGGTGTCGAATTCGGTGCGGGCGACCAACTGGTGGTCCTCGAGGCGATGAAGATGCAGCATGTGCTCGTCGCGCCGGACGCGCTGCGGACAATCCGGCGTCTGGTGACGCCCGGCCAGGTCGTCGGAACCGGGGATCCGTTGCTGGTCTTCACCCGTTCCGATGCCGGATTCGAGGGCGAATCATACTCGGCCGCAGTAGATCTCGATCGGCCACGCGCCGACCTCGATGAGGTGCGGCAGCGCCATCTGGTCACCCTCGACGAGGGCCGCCAGGCCGCCGTCGCCAAGCGGCACGCGCAAGGCCGCCGCACCGCCCGGGAGAACATCGCCGACCTGGTCGACGCCGGCAGCTTCGTCGAATACGGCGCGCTGGCCATTGCCGCGCAGCGCAGCCGACGCTCGGAAGAAGATCTGATCGCCAACACTCCGGCCGACGGCCTGGTCGCCGGTGTGGCGACGATCGGCGCGGACCGTTTCGGACGAGCGGCGGCCGAGGCGGTCGTCGTCTCCTACGACTACACCGTGCTGGCGGGAACGCAGGGCATGCGCAACCATGCCAAGACCGACCGCGTCTTCGAGTTGGCCACCCGAAAACGCCTGCCGGTGGTGTTGTTTGCCGAGGGCGGCGGTGGCCGGCCCGGGGACACCGACGTCGGCGGCGCCGCGGGGCTGGACGTGCCGACCTTCCGGATGCTGGCCGGCCTGAGTGGCCGGGTACCGCTGGTGTCGATCGTCTCCGGGCGTTGCTTCGCCGGCAACGCCGCGCTGGCCGGCGTGTGCGACGTGATCATCGCCACCCCGGACGCCAACATCGGGATGGGCGGGCCGGCGATGATCGAGGGCGGGGGGCTGGGGGCATACCCGCCCGAGGCGATCGGGCCGATCGATGTGCAGCGGCACAACGGCGTGGTGAGCCTGGTCGCCCGCGACGAGGCGCACGCGGTGGCGCTCGCCAAGCGGTATTTGTCGTATTTCCAGGGCAGCTTGCACGATCGGGGCGACTGGGAGGCACCCGATCCGCGGTTGGCCCGAAATGTGGTGCCGGAGAACCGGTTACGAGCATATGACGTGCACCGGGCGATCGAGTCGATCGTCGACATCGGCTCCGTCCTGCAGCTGCGACCCGACTACGGCGTCGGCATCGTCACCGCCCTTGTCCGCGTCGAGGGCGTTGCGTACGGGCTGATCGCCAACAGCACCCACCATCTCGGTGGCGCGATCGATGCCGAGGCGGCCGACAAGGCCGGCGACTTCCTCGCCCTGTGTGAATCGTTTCGGTTGCCGGTGATCTCGCTGTGCGACACCCCCGGATTTATGGTCGGGCCGGAGGCGGAAAAGGAGGCCGCGGTCCGGCGCTTCGGTCGGATGTTCGTCCTGGGCGCGAGGTTGACGGTGCCGCTGGGAATGATCATCTTGCGCAAGGGCTACGGGCTGGGCGCAATGGCGATGGCCGGCGGCTCGTTCCGCGCGCCGCAGTTCACCGTGGCCTGGCCCACCGGGGAGATCGGCGGCATGGGCCTGGAGGGGTCGGTGCGGCTCGGCTTCAGCAAGGAACTGGCCGCGGTGGCCGATCCCGCCGAACGCCAGCAGCTATTCGACAAGCTCGTTGCGGCGGCCTACCAGCACGGGAAAGCGCTGCGGTCGGCTACCACGTTTGAGCTTGACGACGTCATCGACCCCGCGGACTCCCGGGCCTGGATCACCAGGCTCCCGGGAGGCTGAGAATCGAACTCTTATCCGTGGCCGGAACCGCAGCCGACGCCCGGCAGGCATCCGATGCCGCCCGGCACGCCGCCGGGGCCGAAGAACTGGCCGCCGGAGCCGCACCCGACTCCCGGGACGCAGCCCTGGCCACCCGGACCGCCGCCCGGGCCGTTAAAGCCGCCGGACCCGCAGTTGCCATTGGCGTCGCAGCCGCCGCCGCCCGGGTCGTCCTTGAACACGACATGCGTGGGGGCGGGTGTGTTCATGGCCGGTCCGGTGGCAAAAGCATCAGCTGCGGCCGTAGGTGCCGCGGCGATCGCCGCGGCAACAGCCCCGGCCACCACCAGTGGTTTCATGAGGGTTAGTTTCGCTAACATGCGTTTCGCATACCACGCTGGCACGTGTACAAAACATCGCGAATAAAATTCTGCTGCAACAGAAGGCACACACATGACCTCACTGGATTTGACCGGCCGCACCGCGATCATCACCGGCGCCTCGCGCGGCATCGGGCTGGCGATCTCGCAACAATTGGCGGCCGCCGGCGCAAATGTGGTGCTGACCGCCCGCAAACAGGAGGCGGCGGAGGCGGCCGCGGCCCAGGTCGGTGAGCAGGCCCTCGGCGTCGGCGCCCATGCGGTCGACGAGGACGCCGCGCGCCGCTGCGTGGACCTCACGCTGGAGCGCTTCGGCAGCGTCGACATCCTGATCAACAACGCGGGGACCAATCCGGCGTTTGGTCCGCTGATCGACCAGGACCACGCCCGCTTCACCAAGATCTTCGACGTCAACCTGTGGGCCCCGCTGCTGTGGACCTCGCTCGTCGTCAAGTCATGGATGTGCGAGCACGGCGGCGCGATCGTCAACACCGCCTCCATCGGCGGCCTGCACCAATCCCCGGCGATGGGGATGTACAACGCCACCAAGGCCGCGCTGATCCACGTCACCAAGCAACTGGCGCTGGAACTCTCACCGCGTATCCGCGTCAACGCGATTGCCCCGGGCGTGGTGCGCACCAGGCTGGCCGAGGCGCTGTGGAAGGACCATGAGGATCCGCTGGCGGCGACGGTGGCGCTCGGGCGCATCGGTGAGCCGGCCGACGTGGCGGGCGCGGTCGCGTTCCTGGTTTCCGACGCGGCGAGCTGGATCACCGGCGAGACGATGGTCATCGACGGCGGCATGCTGCTCGGCCCCGCGCCGGGGTTCCAGTCGCTACCCCAGGGCAAGCAATGAGTTCCGAAGACTTCACGGCCGACCTGAAGGCGCGGGTTCAGGCGCTGCTGGACGAGCACGACCCGGCCACCACCGAGCCGCGGGAATTCCTCGGTGCGCAATACGACGCAGGGCTGGCCTGGGTGTACCTGCCGCCTGGTTTCGGCGGGCTCGCCCTGCCGCGGAAGGCCCAGGAATTCGTCGACGCCGAGCTCGCCGCCGCGGGTGCGCCGGCGGGCGGCACCGTCAAGAACTTCATCGGCATGGGCATGGCGGCGCCGACGATCGCGGCGTTCGGTACCGACGAGCAGAAGCGAAAGTTCCTTCGGCCGTTGTTCACCGGTGAGCAGGTGTATTGCCAGTTGTTCAGCGAACCGGGCGCGGGATCGGACCTGGCCGGCGTCTCCACCCGCGCGGTCCGCGACGGCGAGGACTGGATCGTCAACGGGCAGAAGGTGTGGACGTCGATGGCCCAGCACGCGCAGATGGCCATCCTGGTCGCCCGCACGGACCCGACGGTGCCCAAACACGCTGGGCTGACGTACTTCTTGTGCGACATGACGCAACCCGGCGTCGAGGTCCGGCCGCTGCGCCAGATCACCGGCGAGGCGGAATTCAACGAGGTGTTTCTCACCGACGTCCGGGTGCCCGACGCCAATCGGCTCGGCCCCGAGGGAGGCGGCTGGCGGGTCGCGACCACCACGCTCAACAACGAGCGTGTCGCCATCGGCACTCGCGCCGGAACACCGCGGGAAGGCGGGATCATCGGCAAGGTCGCCGCGGCCTGGCGAAACGAGCCGGCGCTGCGCAACCCCGCCATGCACGACGAGCTGATGCGGCTGTGGGTCGACGCCGAGGTCCTGCGGCTGGCCGGTGAGCGACTGCGACAGCAGGCTCAAGCGGGTCAACCCGGACCGGAGGGTGCGGGCATGAAGGTGGCCTTCGCCCAACTGGCGCAGGCCATTTCGGGCTTCGACCTTGAGTTGCACGCCGAGTCCGGGCTGCACTACGACGACTGGACCATGCGCAGGACCGAGGTCGTCGATCTGATCGGGCGCGAACCCGGATACCGCTACTTGCGGGCACGCGGCAACTCCATCGAGGGCGGCACGTCGGAGATCTTGCGCAACACCATCTCCGAGCGGATTCTCGGGCTGCCGGGCGAACACCGCGTGGACAAGGAGGTCGCGTGGAAGGACCTGGACCGATGACCGACCTGTTGTACTCCGATACCGAGGAGGCGTTGCGCGACAGCGTTCGTCACTTGTTCGCCGACCGGTGCCCACCGGAAACGGTGGCCCGATCCTATGATGCGGTAGCCCGCGACTTTTCAGGTGTCTGGCGGACGTTGGCCGGCCAGCTGGGGGTGGCCGGATTGCTGGTGCCCGAGTCGCTCGGCGGTGCCGGCGCAGGTGCGCGCGAAGCCGCGGTCGTCATGGAGGAGATCGGGCGGGCAGTCGCGCCCGTGCCGTTCTTGTCCAGCGCTGTCCTGGCCACCGTCGCGCTGCTGCGCGCCGGTGACAGCGAGACGGTGTCGGCCCTGGCCCAGGGCGAACTCACCGCGGCGCTGGTGCTGCCGCTGTCCACCGCGCCGGGCGACCCGGTCGCGGGGGTCGGCATCGGCCCCGACGGCCTGACCGGATCGGTCAGCAGCGTCGCGGGCGCCGGCGCAGCGGACGTGCTCGTCGTGCCGGTCACCGGCCCGAACGGACTCGAGCTGCACACCGTCTTGCGGACCGCCCCGGGCGTCGAGGTGTCCCCGCTGCTGGCGCTGGATATGACGAGACCCCTTGCGAACGTGCGTTTCTCGAATGCGGCGTCGTCACGCGTGGGGCCGGCGGATGACGCCGTGGCGGAAGCGCTCCAGACGGGAGCGGCCCTGCTCGCGTCCGAGCAACTCGGGGTGGCGCAGTGGTGTTTCGACACCACGCTGGCTTATGCCAAGCAGCGCAAGCAGTTCGGCCGCGCGATCGGGTCGTACCAGGCGATCAAGCACCGATTGGCGGATCTGTGGTTCGAGGTCAGTGCGGCGACGGCGGTTGCCCGCTACGCCGCCGACACGTGTGCCCGCGGCGATGAAGACGCGGCCACCGCGGCGGCCATCGCGCAGGCCTACTGCAGCGGCATCGCCGTGCACGCCGCCGAGGAGTGCGTGCAACTACACGGCGGCATCGGAATGACCTGGGAGTATCCGGCACACCTCTACCTCAAGCGGGCAAAGAGCGACCAGTTGGCCCTCGGCACCGCCTACCGTCACCGCGCCCAGTTGGCCCACTTGGTGGACCTGCAGGTTTCGTGAGGGGGCTCGATACCGTTGTGCCACAGCTCTTCGGTGCGGTCGTGGAAGCTGACCAGCGCGACGGTGTCGTCACGGCGTCGCATGGCGGACTTGCTCATGCTGGCCCACACGGAGTAGCAGCATTTATGTCGCAGCTCGACGAGGCGCTCGACAACCCCAACCAGCGCGACCCAGCGGTCGTTAGCCGGCAGGCTGAAGAAGAAATCGTCGAAACTCATTGAGTAGAGCTCGTCAGGCGAATAGCCCAGCATGTCGCAAAACGAGCGATTAGCGAACAGCACGGTTCCATCGCGGTCAACCGCCAGGGCCGGAGCCGGCAGCCGCTCCAACACCACCAGCGCGGACATCCGCTGCAGTTCATCGATCGGCG
>Ga0182037_10001578_pt1 | contig 11957 bp, 10 predicted proteins | sample sta12Cox44000082_FD_125974 | JGI IMG/M metagenome (GOLD analysis project Ga0182037, IMG submission 125974) | Lab enrichment of tropical soil microbial communities from Luquillo Experimental Forest, Puerto Rico - statoxic.12C.oxic.44.000.082 | ecosystem: Environmental > Terrestrial > Soil >... | reverse complement strand
TTCTTTATCTTCGGTGATGATCGCGTCAGTATGATGCGAGCCAAACCGGGCGATATGCGCGATCGCGCCGTCCACGCCATCGACAATGTGAACCGACAGGATCGCGTCGAGATATTCTGTGCGCCAATCCGCTTCGGTCGCCGGCGCCAGCCCAGGATCAATCGCTAAGACCTCCGGGTCGCCGCGCAACTCACAACCCGCAGCGCGTAGATCGGTGATGATCGCGGGGAGCTGCGCCTTGGCAGCGGCGCGGTCGACGAGCAAGGTCTCGGTGGCGCCGCAGATCGACACTCGCCGCATCTTGGCGTTGAGGACGATCTTGCGAGCCTTCTCGGGATCTGCGCCCCGGTCGACATAAGTGTGGCACAACCCCTCGAGGTGCGCGATGACCGGGATGCGGCTCTCGCGCTGGACTCGTTCGATCAGCGACGACCCTCCGCGCGGCACAATGATGTCGATTACGCCGCTCATCGCGAGCATAAGTCCTACAGCTGCGCGGTCGCGTGTCGGCACCAGCTGGATAGAAGCTTGCGGCAAACCGGCAGAGCACAGCCCCTCCGTCAGAGCCGCGACCAGCGCTCGCGACGAGTGGTAACTCTCCGACCCGCCGCGCAGGATTGCAGCATTTCCCGACTTGAGCGCGAGCCCACCAGCATCGGCCGTGACGTTCGGCCGGCTCTCGTAAATAATGCCAACCACGCCAAGCGGCACAGCAATCCGCTGTATCGCAAGGCCGTTTGGACGCGTCCATTCGGCCAGCACGCGGCCGATCGGATCGGGCAACGCGGCGATCTCTTCGAGGCCAGCGGCGATCGCTTCGACACGCTTGGGATCGAGTGCCAGGCGATCGCGCAATGCGCCCGTGATGCCTTGGCCCTCTGCCTCGGCAAGATCACGGTTATTGGCAGCAAGGATCTCGTCGGCTCGAGCCCTGACTGCCGTGGCGGAATTATTCAACGCCGCCACCTTGGCCTCGGGTGAGGCAAGGGCCAAGGCGGTGGCAGCCTCCCGCGCGCGACGCCCGATCTTAGCCATTTCGGCGGCAAGCTGCGCCTCTGGTCTCGTGGTCGAGTCGCGCACCAGTATCTCGTTCGCCATCAAGCTTCGGTCACCACCAGATCGTCGCGATGAATGATCTCATCGCGACCACGGTACCCGAGGATGTCGGCAATTTCACCACTCTTGTGGCCGGCGATGCGGAGGATATCGATGCTCGAATAAGCTGAGAGACCGCGTGCAGCCTCAGTCCCGGTGCAAGTACGTATAATGACTGCATCACCGCGTTCGAAGCTGCCCTCGACACTGACCACGCCAGCGGGCAACAGGCTCGTGCCGCGCCGCAGAGCCCTCACTGCGCCATCATCTACAACTACCACGCCCGAAGGATTGACCGCACCGGCGATCCACGCCTTACGCGCCGAACGCGGCTCGCCGCGCGGCAGGAATAAGGTCGCCCTATCGCTAGCCTCGATTGCAGCAAGTGGTCCAAGCTCAACGCCTTCTGTTTTTCCCTTGGCAATCAGCATGCGACAGCCTGCGCCCATAACAATACGTGCAGCGGCGAGCTTTGTGACCATACCGCCAGAGCTGTAGCCGGGCGGCGCCTCGCCGGCCATCTCCTCGATCTCGGACCCGATCTCGCGCACCGTGGCGATGCGCTCCGCGCTCGGGTCTTTGTGAGGGTCGGAGGTGTAAAGCCCGTCGATGTCGGATAGCAACACCAGCATGTCGGCGCTCGTCATCTGGGCGACGCGGGCGGCGAGCCGATCATTGTCTCCGAAACGGATTTCGGTGGTGGCGATCGTGTCGTTCTCGTTGACGACGGGCACCGCGCCGAGCGCCAAGAGTTGAGCAAAAGTGGCGCGAGCGTTCAGATGCCTGCGACGTTCCTCGGTATCGTCCAGGGTTAGAAGGATCTGCGCGACGGTGATATCGTGACGGGCGAGCGCCTCCTGATAAGCATGGGCAAGACGGATCTGTCCAGTGGCGGCGGCGGCTTGCTTCTCTTCGAGCCTGAGCCGGTGTCCGGCGAGACCGAGATGCCGACGGCCCACCGCGATCGCTCCGGACGATACGAGGATCACGTCCTGCCCGCGCGAACGGCAGCGCGCAACGTCATCGGCCAAAGCGTCGAGCCAAGCGCGGTGGATCTCGCCGCTATCGGCAGCCAGCAACGCGGAGCCGATCTTCACGACGAGGCGCCGAGCATAGGCCAGCGCCTCGGCTGGGGTTGGTTCGCCGCCCGCCTCGGGGATGCGGCAGGCAGACCCGACCGGTAAGGTCATGGCGCATGCACGAGAGATTTTGCCTCTGCCCTATCCTGACGATCGTGCGCAGCCGATACTGCCGCATATACCGCTTCGTTCACGTCCGCTACGCCTGCACCAGTGGCACCGGCCAGCGCCAGCACGGGTGTGTCGACACCTGCCGCGGTGCGCAGTTCGCGGCACTTGGCGCTGACCGCGTCGGGCTCGATCGCGTCGATTTTATTGAGGCCGATGATTTCCGGCTTCTCGGCGAGACCGTGGCCGTATCGGAAGAGTTCCTCCCGGATTGTACGGTAGGCGCAAAGAACATCGTCGAGGGTCCCGTCGACCAGATGGAGAATGACCGCACAGCGCTCGACATGCCCGAGAAATCGGGTGCCGACGCCGGCTCCTTCGCTCGCGCCTTCAATCAACCCGGGGAGGTCGGCCAGCACAAATTCGCGGTCGTTCATCCGCACGACCCCGAGTTGCGGCTTCAGCGTCGTGAACGGGTAATCGGCAATCTTCGGCCGGGCGTGCGAGACGGCGGCAAGGAAGGTCGACTTCCCAGCGTTAGGAAGACCAACGAGGCCCGCATCCGCAATCAACTTTAGCCGCAGCCAGACCCAAGCTTCGCGGCCGGGCCAACCGGGATCGGCGCGGCGCGGTGCGCGATTGGTCGAGCTCTTGTAATGGGTATTGCCAAACCCGCCATCACCGCCCTTCAGGAAGATGAGCCGTTGGCCAGGGCGGGTGAGATCGGCCAGCACGTCCTGGTTCTCTTCGTCCATGACCTGGGTGCCGACTGGCAGATGCAGTACGAGATCCTCGCCATGGGCGCCGGTGCGCTCGCGCCCGGCGCCGGGCCTTCCATCCTCCGCGCGAAAGTGCTGCCGATAACGGTAGTCGATCAACGTATTAAGGTTCTCCACCGCTGTGAAAATTATATGACCGCCCCGTCCACCGTCACCCCCGTTCGGACCACCGAACTCGATATACTTCTCGCGGCGAAAGCTCATCGCGCCGCGGCCGCCATCGCCGCTCTTGAGATAGATCTTGCACTGGTCGAGGAACTGCATTGGAACCCAAAACAAAAAAGGGGAACGCCAGGCGCTCCCCTCGGACTTCAGCGGCTTCGGGACGCGCTAGTCGGCCGCTTCCGAGGCTGACGGGGACGCTGGGGGCACCACCGAAACATAGGTCCGTCCGGCGAGCCCGGTGTGAAATTTGACCGCCCCCTCCGAAGTTGCGAACAGCGTGTGATCACGCCCGATCCCGACATGCACACCCGGATGAAACTTGGTGCCGCGTTGGCGGACGATAATGTTACCCGGTATGACGATCTCGCCGCCGAATTTCTTCACACCAAGCCGCCTGCCGCGGCTGTCGCGCCCGTTGCGCGAGGAACCGCCTGCCTTTTTATGCGCCATGAGATTCTCCTTCCTCCCCCTGCGAGCCGCCCGCGCTTCTGATCTCGGTAATGCGCAACATGGTCTGGTGCTGGCGGTGCCCTTTCTTACGTCGATAATTGTGCCGGCGCTTCTTTTTGAAGACGATGATTTTGTCCGCCCGGGTCTGCTCCATGACGGTGGCACTAACCGATGCGCCGTCGAGTATCGGGGCGCCGGTTGCGACCTGCGCGCCCTCACCAATCATCAGCACCTCGGCAAGCTCGATAACCGCCCCGGGTTCTGCCGCGAGCTTCTCGACGGCGATGACATCGTCCTTGGCGACTTTATACTGTTTGCCGCCGGTCCGGATCACTGCGAACATTATACCGCCAATTTCCGTCTACCGCGGCGCAAACCAACTGCGCAACGGGGCGCGGTCACTCGGGATGGGCGACCCCATCCGCGAAGCGCGGAATATAGGTGCGTCTTTTAGGCTGTCAACACACCTTGAGTCGGAGGTCGGGCTTTGACGCCACGATACCCCGTATCTAGATTAGCAGCCCGAGAAAGGTGATCGGCTCGTAGCCGATCTGGGCCTTCATCAAAGTGGAGCCCTTGGAAGGATGGATACCGGTATCATTCGCGCGACCGAAGACGAGGCATTGCAGTTCCACGCCAGCGGACGCCCCGGAAAGCTTTCAATAGCGCCGACCAAGCCATTAACCACGCAGCGCGATCTGTCACTCGCCTATTCGCCGGGGGTCGCCTTTCCCTGTCTGCACATCGAAAGACAGCCCAGTACAGTTTTCGATTATACCTCCAAGGGCAATTTCGTCGCGGTGATCTCGAACGGCACCGCGGTTTTAGGGCTCGGCGATCTCGGCGCCCTCGCGGCAAAGCCGGTCATGGAAGGGAAATGCGCGCTTTTCAAACGCTTTGCCGATATTGACTCGATCGATCTCGAAATCGACACCCGCGATGTCGATGAATTCGTTAATTGCGTGCGGTTTCTCCATCCGGCGTTTGGCGGCATCAATCTCGAGGACATCAAAGCTCCCGAATGCTTCATCATCGAAGAGCGGCTGCGTGAGCTGCTCGATATCCCGGTATTCCATGACGATCAGCATGGGACGGCAATCATCGCCGCAGCCGGTTTGATCAATGCCCTCGATCTGACCAACCGCGAGCTCAAAACGATCAAGATGGTCGTCAACGGTGCGGGCGCCGCCTCGATCGCGTGCGTCGAACTCTTAAAGACGATGGGTCTGCCATCCGACAATGTCGAGCTGTGCGACACGCGCGGCGTGATCTACCGCGGGCGCACAGAAGGCATGAACCAATGGAAATCTGCCCATGCGATCGAGACCAAGGCGCGCACCCTGGCCGAGGCGATTGAAGGGGCGGACGTCTTTTTTGGGCTTTCCGCCAAGGGGGCGGTTGATCAGCCGATGGCTCGCTCGATGGCCGACGCACCGATTATTTTCGCGATGGCCAACCCCGATCCCGAGATCACCCCCGAAGACGTCCGGGCTGTCCGCTCCGACGCGATTATCGCGACCGGGCGGTCCGACTATCCGAACCAAGTCAACAATGTTTTAGGGTTTCCCTATATCTTTCGCGGCGCGCTCGATGTGCGCGCCTCGACGATCAATGATGCGATGAAGATCGCAGCGGCCGAGGCGTTGGCCGAGCTTGCACGAGAGGACGTGCCCGACGAGGTCGCCGCGGCCTATTCTGGCGAGCGTCTCCTTTACGGACCGGACTACATCATTCCTGCACCCTTCGATCCCCGCCTGATCTGGGCCGTGCCGTCTGCGGTCGCCAAAGCAGCGATGGATTCGGGTGTCGCCCGCAAGCCTATTCTCGACATGGATCTCTATAAAAGGAGTTTGCGCGGCCGACTCGATCCGACCGCCGCCGGTTTGGAGCAGATTTTCGAGCGGGTGCGCGCGGCACCAAAGCGGGTGGTATTTGCCGAAGGTGAGGAAGAAAAAACCATTCGCGCCGCCCTACAGTTTGCCGAGAGCGGCTATGGAACACCGGTCCTGGTCGGGCGCGAAGAGCGGATCAAATCGACGATGTCGGCAATGGGGCTGACATCCCAGCAAGGTCTCGAAATCCACAACGCTAGGCTGTCGCAGCACAACAAACGCTATACCGATTTCCTCTATGAGCGCCACCAGCGTCAGGGAATGCTGTATCGCGACTGCCAACGTTTGGTGAACCAGGATCGCAACGTCTTTGCGGCTTGCATGGTGGCCTGCGGCGATGCACATGCCATGGTAACGGGGGTCACCCGAAACTCGTTCGATATCCTCGATGAGATCTCTCGGGTGATCGCGGTCAACCCCGGCAGTGTGCTGTTCGGACTGACTGTGCTGCTGGCTCGTGAGAGAACCGTTTTGCTTGCCGACACGCTCGTCCACGAAACGCCGAGCTCGGCACAATTGGCGGATATCGCGATCCAGGCGGCGGCCAAGGCGCAAGAACTCGGGCTTGCTCCGCGGGTTGCACTACTCTCCTACTCAAATTTCGGAAACCCGGCGGGAAAGGATGGCAAACGAGTGCGGGACGCAGTCGGATTGCTCGATCAACGCGGTGTCGGCTTCGAGTATGACGGCGAGATGAGCGCCGATGTCGCGTTAGACGATAGACTGATGCGACAAGTCTACCCGTTCTGCCGCCTTCGCGGGCCGGCCAATGTGCTGATCATGCCAGAGCTGCACAGCGCCAACATCACGGCAAAATTGCTGCCGCCGCTCGGAGGAGGGACCGTGGTCGGACCCCTCCTTCTCGGCCTCTCGCAACCCGTCCAGATCGCCAATATGGGGGCAACGGTGTCCGACCTCGTTAACCTCGCTGCCCTCTCGGCGCACGACGCAATCGGTTAAACGGCGAACAGTTCGGCGCGGCCTGCAAATGGCGGTGGCGATCGAGGCGGCTAAGCGGTGATCGGTCGCCGAGCATCAAGCGCCTATCGTACTGCAGCGGTGGTGCTGGCCGTTAGTGGACCTAGCCTCATTACTCTGGGCGTACTTGTTGGTTTAGGTTTCCTTGTCGCTTGGGCAGCGATGATCGCTGGTGCCGCGATCTTGGTCGCGACCGCATTGGTCATCGGCCGTCCTGTCAGTGATTTGGCAATCGTCCGCGACGCGATTGACTTGCTCGGGGTCGACAAGGGCATAGAGACGGCTCCGGCTGCGCGACAGATCGCTCGCAGGCTTGCCCCGATCACGCGGGAGCTCTGGCTCGTTATCGTCAGGCTGACGCGGCGTTGGCGCGAACGCGTCCGCGTGCTCGAAGAGCGGTTGACCGCCGCGGAAGCCGTGATCGCGGCGGTGCCGGATCCGTTGATCTTGCTTGACGAGAGACGGAGGATTGTCCGCGCGAATGCGCAGGCTACGGCATTTGTCGGCATCCTATCCGAGCCGCGCGATCTCGCCACGGCACTCCGCAATCCGGCGGTACTGGCTGCAGCGGATGCCGTTCTGAACGGCGAAACAGCACGGATCGTCGACTTTACGATCACCGTCCCGATTGAACGCCAGCTGAGGGCCCGCTTGGCTCGCATCGACCCCCCTTCTCTCGATGGTGCGGTTGCGGTCTTGGCCTTGCACGACATCACGCAATTGAAACGGGCTGAGCAGATGCGGGCCGACTTTATCGCCAATGCGAGCCACGAACTTCGGACACCGCTGGCTACGCTGATAGGCTTTATCGAAACCTTGCGCGGACCCGCGCGCGAGGATGAGGAGGCCCGTGAGCGCTTTCTCGCAATCATGCATGAGCAGGCCTCCCGAATGGCGCGGCTAGTCGAGGATCTGCTCTCGCTCTCGCGAATCGAGCTCAACGAGCACGTGATGCCGAAAGGCAGAGTCGAGTTGGGCCCACTTCTCCATCACCTTGCGGAAAGCCTCGAGCTGCGTGCGGCCGAACGCGGCATGCGGATCAGACTTGCCCTGCCATCGGATCTTCCCTCGGTCCTCGGAGACCGAGATGAGCTTGCTCAGGTTTTCCAAAATCTGGTGGATAACGCGATCAAGTATGGCCGCCCGGGGAGCGACATCACGGTCAGCGCTGATAGTGAACAGCGAAACTTTGCCGATGATAATGGTTCGACCCCATTCGTCTCGATTGCTGTAAGAGATTGTGGCGAGGGGATCGCACGAGAGCACCTTTCCCGGTTGACTGAACGGTTCTACCGCGTTGACACCGCCCGTTCGCGAGAGATGGGCGGAACCGGGCTCGGCCTGGCGATCGTCAAGCATATCCTAAATCACCATCGAGGATTTCTCGAGCTGGAGAGCACACCTGGCGTGGGCTCTACCTTTACCGTCTTTTTGCGCCAGCATACCGCTCGATCGAGCGAGTTTATTTCGGCAGTTTTGTCATGAATCTGCAATAAAAACGTCATCTAACTTTCCGGTCCGGTCCCTTATGAATGCGGTCGTCAACAGAACGAGCCTGCGGTCGTCAACAGAACGACCCTGCGGGCGTTAACAGAACGACCTTTCGGTCGGGCGCTCTTTTGAGGAGGAGCTAACCGTGAACGCTTTTCGCACCGCACTCTTTGGAATAGCAGCCGCAGCCGCAGTCTGCTTTGGCGCAAGTGCTGCCGAGATCAACGGCGCTGGTGCCACTTTTCCCTATCCAATCTATGCCAAATGGGCCGAAGCTTATGCCGCAAAGACCGGTGTAAAATTGAACTACCAATCGATCGGTTCCGGCGGCGGTATTGCGCAGATCAACGCAAGAACGGTCGACTTCGGCGCCTCGGACATGCCCCTGAAGCCCGACGAGCTCGAAAAGAACGGTCTCACTCAATTTCCGCCTGTGATCGGCGGCGAGGTGATGGTCGTGAACCTCCCCGGGATTCAGGCAGGCCAGATGACGCTCGACGGACCGACGATCGCCAGCATCTATTTGGGGAAGATCGCCAAATGGAGTGACCCTGCGATCGGCAAGCTCAATCCCGGGCTGAAGCTGCCTGACACCGCGATCGCCGTGGTGCACCGCTCGGATGGCTCCGGAACTACCTTCATCTTCACGAATTATCTCTCAAAGGTGAGCCCGGAATGGAAGGAAAAGGTCAGCGAGGGCACCTCGGTCGAATGGCCGGTGGGGCTCGGCGGCAAGGGGAATGAGGGCGTCGCGGCGCTGACGTCGCGAACCGCGGGCGCCATCGGCTATGTCGAATACGCCTACGCGCTGCAAAACAAAATGGTCCACACCAAACTCATCAATCATGACGGAGCGGCATTGGAGCCTGGGATCACAGTGTTTCAGGCAGCCGCGGCCAACGCAGATTGGAAGAGCGCACCCGGTTTCTATCTGATCCTTACCAACCAGCCTGGTAAAGAGACTTGGCCGATTACCGGCGCCACTTTCATCTTGATGCACAAAAAGCAGGAACACCCCGAGCGGGGAAAAGAGGTGCTGAAGTTCTTTGACTGGGCCTACAAAAACGGCGCCGAAATGGCAAAATCGCTCGACTATGTCCCGATGCCGCCGAATGCCGTCGCGATCTTCCAAGACAGCTGGAAGCAGATCGTCGGACCCGATGGCAAGCCGGTGTGGGACGGGCATTCGTCCTGACCTTGGTCGGCGGGAGGCCCTGGCGCCTCCCGCTCTCGGTCGGTGACAATTTTTGGGGGAGATTGTGGCGGCTGAGACAGCAGTCATTCAACGCGTAGCAGCGGGGAGCGGACGCGCTGGGACGATTGGTGACGCCCTGTTCCGGTGGCTGACCTTTCTATTTGCGTTACTCGTCCTGCTGATCCTCGGAGGCGTTATCGTCGCGCTAGTTGACGGAGCTCTGCCGGCCTTCCGCGCCTTTGGCTTCCCCTTTGTCTTCTCCGAGATTTGGAACCCGGTGACGCAAAAGTTCGGAGCTCTCGCCCCGATCTACGGAACACTGGTCACCTCGGCCATTGCGATGCTGGTGGGCATCCCGGTGGCATTTGGCGTCGCGGTGTTCATCACCGAGATCTGCCCGCTTTGGCTGAAACGGCCGCTCGCGACGATGATCGAGCTGTTAGCGGCAATTCCCAGCATCATCTATGGCATCTGGGGCCTCTTTGTATTCGCGCCGTTTGTCCAGCAGTATATCCAGCCGGCAATCATCGACACGTTCGGGCAGATCCCCGGAATCGGGGCGCTGTTTGCAGGTCCACCGCTCGGCATCGGCGTGCTGACCGCCGGCTTTATCCTCGCCGTTATGGTGTTGCCGTTTATTTCCTCGATCATGCGCGATGTGTTCGAGACCGTGCCGGCAATGCTGAAGGAAAGCGCTTACGGTCTCGGCGCCACCCGAGGCGAAGTGGTCAGATCGATCGTCCTGCCATACACTCGCATCGGTGTCGTCGGCGGCATCATGCTCGGCCTTGGCCGAGCCCTCGGCGAGACGATGGCCGTCACCTTCGTCATCGGCAACGCGCATAACATCAGCGCCTCGATCCTGCAGCCGGGAACAACAATTTCGGCGTCGCTGGCGAACGAGTTCACGGAAGCCTTCGGCGACCTTTACCGGTCGTCGCTGATCGCGCTCGGTCTCATTCTGTTCATCATCACCTTCATAGTCCTGGCAATTGCAAAATTGATGCTGCTGCGGCTGCAAAAGCAGGCGGGGGCTAGCGCATGAACATTTATGCCCGACGCCGTGCCGCCAACGCCGTGGTCACGACTCTGTCGGTCGCGGCGACGGCTTTTGGCGTGCTGTGGCTCGTGCTCGTGCTGTGGACGCTGCTCGAGAACGGGATTGCAGCGATAACCCCGGCACTGTTCTCGCAAATGACCCCACCGCCCGGCAGCGCAGGCGGCTTGTTGAACGCGATCTTCGGCAGCATCGTGATGACCTTGATCGGGACTGTGATCGGGACCCCGACTGGCATCCTCGCCGGAACTTTCCTTGCCGAATACAGCCGGGGCAACCACTTCGGGGAAGTCGTACGCTTCATCAATGACATCCTGCTGAGCGCGCCGTCGATCATCGTCGGGCTCTTCGTCTACGAATTGATGGTCGTCCCCATGGGCCACTTCTCGGCCTGGGCCGGTGCCGTGGCACTTTCGATCATCGTCATCCCGGTCGTTGTGCGCACAACCGAAGATATGTTGAGCCTCGTTCCGAACACGCTACGGGAGGCTGCGGCCGCTCTAGGCACGCCGAAGTGGAAGGTGATCGTGATGGTCTCCTACCGTGCGGCGATCCAGGGTATGGTGACTGGCGTCATGTTGGCGGTAGCGCGCATCGCGGGCGAAACCGCACCGCTGCTGTTTACTGCACTCAACAACCAATTCTGGAGCACGAACTTGAACGCTCCAATGGCGAATTTACCAGTGGTGATCTTCCAATTCGCGATGAGTCCGTACGCGGATTGGCAGGTGCTCGCCTGGGGCGGCGCATTGCTGATTACCATCACGGTTCTGTTCCTCAATATCGGTGCCAGAGCCCTCGCCTCATGGAGCACTTTCAAGCAATGAGCCCAGCTGCTGCACGGCGCGCGATGCCAATTTCATCACTAGGTTTGCCCGGGACGGAGGCGCAGCCGGCTTCGCGTCAGAAGGTTTTGATCCGCGACGTCGATTTTTATTACGGCGGCTTCAAGGCTTTGAAGAACGTGACATTGCCGCTGCATGATAAGCGAGTGACCGCATTCATCGGCCCATCTGGTTGCGGAAAGTCGACCCTTCTTCGAGTGCTCAATCGAATTTACGAACTCTATCCCGGGCAACGCGCTACAGGAGAAGTTCTCGTCGACGGACAGAATATTCTCTCGCCAGGACTGGACCTCAATCTTCTGCGGGCCAGGATTGGCATGGTCTTTCAAAAGCCGACCCCCTTTCCGATGTCGATTTACGACAACATCGCCTTTGGGATCCGGCTCTATGAACGGCTCCCGCGCCACGAACTCGATGACCGGATCGAGTCCGCACTGCGGCGGGCAGCCTTATGGGATGAGGTGAAAGACAAGCTGCCACAGAGTGGGCTTGGGCTCTCGGGCGGGCAGCAGCAGCGGTTGTGCATCGCCCGAGCCGTAGCGGTGCGGCCGGAGGTTCTGTTGCTCGATGAACCTGCGTCGGCACTAGATCCGATCTCGACTCAGCGAATCGAGGAGCTGATCGCCGAGCTAAAGGCCGACTATTGCATTGCTATTGTCACTCATAACATGCAGCAAGCAGCACGAAGCTCGGATTACACAGCGTTTATGTATCTTGGGGAGCTGATCGAGTTTGATGAAACCGAGCGTATTTTCACACATCCAAAACAGAAGCACACGGAAGACTACATCACCGGCCGGTTCGGCTGAGTCCGGGAAAAGTG
>Ga0182037_10001577_pt1 | contig 11965 bp, 9 predicted proteins | sample sta12Cox44000082_FD_125974 | JGI IMG/M metagenome (GOLD analysis project Ga0182037, IMG submission 125974) | Lab enrichment of tropical soil microbial communities from Luquillo Experimental Forest, Puerto Rico - statoxic.12C.oxic.44.000.082 | ecosystem: Environmental > Terrestrial > Soil >... | reverse complement strand
CAAGGGCGACCTCTAGGGCGCCAAAATCCGGCAGATCGGGCGCCTCCGGCCGGTACGGCATGTCCAACAGGGTCGACAAGCCGGCATACGGCATCGAGCGCCGGTAGTTCTCGCCGAACACCAGCGACAGCGCCTTTCTGAACTCCGCCGGCGCAACCTCGGTTTCCTTAACGCCGGTATATTTGGCGCGCAACGCCTCGAGCTTCGCCTTGTCGAACATGAGGTACGAGCTAGCGTCCCCCGCGGACGCGCGGCGGCAGCATGACTTTCCAAGGGTCGGGCATTTCGCCGACCGCGACCTCGATCAGGGTCGTCCCGCGGCGCTTCAGCGCCGCGGCAAGCTCGCGGCCAAGCCCTTCGGGGGTCGTTGTGCGCACCCCGGCAGCACCGAAGCTCTCGGCCATCTTCGGAAATTGCGGATTCAACAGATCGACCCCGATCAGCCGGTTGCCGTAATCCTCTTTCTGCATGCGCCGGACATTGCCGTAGGCGCCGTCGGCAAAGACGATTGCGACGATGTCGATGCCGTGCTTGACCGCGGTCGACAGCTCCTGGACGTTGTACATGAAGCCGCCGTCGCCCGAGACCGAGACGACCGGCAGATCGGGCCGCCCGACCTTGGCGCCAAGGGCGGTCGCGAAGCCGAAGCCGAGGGTCCCCTGGTAGCCGCTGTGGATATAGCTGCGCGGGCGATAGACCGGGAACGCCATCCGCCCGACATACCCGACTTGCGTCAGATCCTCGACATAGATCCCGTCATCGGGCAATTCGGCGCGGATCACCTTGAGGTATTCGCATTGCGGGCCGAGCTTGTCGGCAAGGTTTGCCAAGGTACGAGCCTTCAATGCTTCGAGCTCTTGTTTGCGGGACTGGCGCCTTTGATTGCGCCCTTCGAGCGCACGGTGGAGTGCTGCGAGCGCAGGCTTGGCGTCGGCGACGATGCCGAGAGCCGGCCTTGCGATGCGGGTGATCTCGACCGGATCGATATCGATGCGGATCAGCTTCAGATCGCGGTCGATGCCCCAGCGTACCTGCGGCTGATGCAGGCGAGTGCCAACCGCCAGCACCACATCGGTCTCGCGCCACAATTCGTGACCGGCGAGCGCCGACTGGGCCAGATAGTGGCGGTCGCTCACGATGCCCTTGCCGCCGGTAAAGCTGACAACCGGGGCCTCGAGTATCTCGGCGATCGCTAGCACTTCCTCGGCCGCACCGACCGCACCACTGCCGACAAAGAGAAGCGGCTTCTTGGCGTCGGCGAGCAATGCCGCCGCTTTGTCAATCAGCTCGGGATCGGGGGCTGCCGTCTCCGGCGATGAGTCGGCGTCCGGCAACGTCACTTCGGTCGCGAGCGCCAACACATCGGGCGGGATTTCGAGCCCGACCGGGCGTGGGCGACCCTCGCGCAACTGCCGAAACGCCTCGTTCACAATCCTTCCGGTTTGCGTCGGGTGCTCAATGCGCGCGGCCCATTTGGTCAGCCGTTCCAGGATCCCGAGCTGATCGGGGATCTCGTGCAACAGACCGAAACCGCGGCCGATCAGATCGGAGGCGACCTGGCCGCTGATGCAGAGCACCGGCGCGTTCGTCGCATAGGCCGTGGCGAGAGCGGCCGTGGTGTTGAGCAGACCAGGTCCCGGCACCACGGCATAGGCAGCGACCTTGCCACTCGCCCGGGCATACCCGAAGGCCATGTAAGCAGCCCCCTGCTCATGCCGCGTATGGATCACCCGCAGCGCCTCGCCGGCGTCGTAGAAGGCGACGAAGAGGGCGTCGTTCTGCACACCCGGCAGCGCAAATATCGTGTCCACCCCGTACCGACGCAGCATCTCAACCAATGCGCCGCCGCCTGTGATCCTCGCCATCGGTCCCTCCGCCCTTATTCGAATTCGTACCAGTAGGCGCTACCCTGCCGGACGATCTTGCCCACCGTCGGCGCCGGGAAATGCGCGGGCAGCAGGCGGGTTCCCCGCTCGGCATGTTCCTCGATCAGGCGTGTGCGGGTTTTGCGCGACAATTCGCGATCGGTGCAGGCGAGCGTCGACCATTCCGGTTTCAGCAGCTGCAGCGGGTGGTGGATCACGTCCCCCATAAAAACGCCGGTCGTGTCACCGGAGCGGGCATGGATCACGACGTTCCCCGGCGTGTGGCCGGGGGCGCCTTCGAACCACAGTCCGTCCTCGAAAGAGTAGTCGTCATCGACCAGCACCGATTGCCCGGTCTGCACGACCGGCAGCACGCTGTCCTCGAAGGCGCGGCGGTGCGGCGTGTCCTCGCCGCCCCGGTGCACCTCCTGCCAATGCGCGAACTCCCGGCGGGCCATTATGTAGCGCGCATTAGGGAAAGTCGGGACCCAACGCCCATTGTCGAGCCGTGTGTTCCAGCCGACATGGTCCCAGTGCAGATGCGTGCACATCACGTAGTCGACTTCCTCGGGCTTGACTCCGACGCGTGCGAGATCGGCGAGATAAGGTGTGTGCATCCGATGAAATTGGGGCCGCGTCGGGCGCTCTTTGTCGTTGCCGAGGCAGGAGTCGATCAGGATCGTGTGCTTCCCGGTTTTGACGACGAAAGTATGAAAGCTGAAGACGAGCCTGCCGCTCGCCGGATCGATCAGCCGCGGTCCGAGCAGATCGGCGTTCTCCCGCATGACCTCAGGGTCGAAATCGGGAAAGAACTCGGCCGGCGGGAAGAACGGCCCCTCGAATTCGGCTATGCGGTGAACTTCGAACTCGCCGATGCGCGTCGACGGCATATTCCCCTCCGCTTTTTTTCGGCCGGGAGGGTACGCCAACGCGAAGCCAGGGTCGATAGGACGCCGGCGCCGCCCCATCGCCTTTCCCTGCCGCTCCGGGAAACTCAGGGAAAAAATTTTTTCTGGGCTCGCCCCGCACCGAAAAGTCCTTTCTTGCCAAAACCTTGCACGCGACTTTCCGGTCGAATCGAAGGCGCGGCAGGGAAACGGCAGGGAAGTCCGAAAACCGTCGGATCGCCGTCTGGCATCGGTTGATCAGTGCTATCATATTAATAAGTGAATTAAGAATTTCGCATGGATCCGTCCATATGGGACGGAACTTCGCTTTGGCAAGCGGGCGGCAGGTGTTGTCCGGGCCGCGCGGGCGGAAACGACGTCTGTATCGACGCGGTGGTAGGCGCGAAGGGGAATCGAACCCCTGACCTCTCCCATGTGGTGGGAGCGCTCTGCCACTGAGCTACGCGCCTGTCGTCATCGGTCGCGCGATGGTGGGCGCGACAGGGATTGAACCTGTGACCCCACCCGTGTGAAGGGTTCCCTTACTCCCGTTAATACGTTGATAGAACGACATTCAGATCGCTCTACCCTACCAAAACTGCCCGGATCAGACCATGAACAGACCAGAAACCGAAACGTTCACCCGTGGAAAATCCGTGGAGTCATCCTCGGATTTCGGCAGGACCTGTTCCCACGGGCGCGTCTTGCCAGCATCGCCAAGACGTCGTCAACATAATTTATCACCGTCACAGGCTAGGCGAGCTCGAGTTGGTTCGCGCTCAGAACTCACGAACGCATATACCAATCATGAAACCTTGACTCGGCCTATGTGCCGACGACCCCCAGCGCTGGCTAAGGAGGTGATGGCATTACCCGCTTACCCTGGCCGTCCCGTATCTTCACGCCAAAAGCGATACTCGCGAAGCTCGTAGTGCTTGATGCATAGGGGGTGGATGGGCATCTGCGACAGGATGTGGCCGTCGCGAATCCCGCCCTTGCTTGAGGCAACGATCAGTTGGGTGGTGGTGCTGACCAACCAGCGCCGCTCGAGGCCAATCATCAGACCGCAGTCCCTCGTCGGTGCGGCGGATCTAGCAGCGTCGCGGGCTGAGCCGCATCGGGTGCGCTCTTTTAAGTTTAAGCTCTTCGACAAACCCAAATTCGCCGAGAAGCCACACTTTGTTTCAGCGGCGAAGCGAGACCGATCCATAAACTGGCTCAAGAATTGAGGTGGCGTGTAGTTTTGTCTCCGGGTCGGCACTGATCGGGATCCCACCCGGCCGAGATTTTCAATCAGATAGGGTAGGTTTTCGGAGGTTCCGGGTTCGGTGCTGATTCGACCGGGTTCATCCAAGAAGGTCGCGCGGTGCCGAAAAGGTCAACGGGGTATTCGAAAGGCGTCGTCCATCGTAGGGGACCGAGGGTTCGAATCTTGCCACTTCCACCATTTAAGCAAGAAACATTATAGTTGTCATATAGATAGTTAAAAGCGGTCCCAATCTACCCACAAATTAACCCACGACCGCTCTTTAGATGTGGGTGCATTTCTGGAGACGATCTTGGACGCTTCACTCACCCTTGCCCGGAAGCCGCGCGGTCGCTGCCTGCAACGAAAGGGACTGACGATCGTCGCGGCTGGGCGAGGACTGTCCAAAGGATTGAAAGAATCCTCGCGGCCAAAAACGTGGTAAGAGCGGTCCTCTCCCCACCGCTTCGCCAACTCCAGGACCACCACGCTCTGTTCGCTATTCTCCTTTGATCACGAAGAGCTTGTCGGCACCGGATTCGGCACCCCAGACCTCGCCCTTGCGGCCTGCAAGCTGCCGCACGCTCGCGTAGCGATCGGGTAGCGGAAAGGATTCGAATTTCTCCGTCCGGGGGTCGAAACGCAGGATCGCGTTGGCGCCCCAGTCGCTCACCCACACCGCATCGGTCTCGTCGACATAGACGGCGGAGGGCTGCGGCCCGTCGCCCGGCAGGTGCCAGTGCGCCCAACTCTTGCTCTTGCTGTCGTATCGGAAGAGGTCTCCGCTGCTCCAGCCGGTGATCCAGAGGGCGCCGTGGCTGTCGCTCCAGACACGACGGCCGCCTTGGCGCGGGACAGGTGGCTCCAAGACCGTGACGCCGCCGGTCTCGAGATCGATCTGGCCGAGATAGTTGCCGGCGAGCGAGGCAAAGAACACCTGGCCATCCGGGGTGGTGGCGATGCCATAGGGCCCGGTGCCGCGCGGCGCATCAAACACTGCCATCGCGCCCGGTTTGGGATCAAGCCGGCCGTAGATGCCTTTTTGCCCGGTGAACCAGAGCACGCCCTGGCGATAGAAGCCGCCGTGTTGAGGTTGGCATTGCGTCGCTCCTTGGGTAGCGGGAAGAGCTTTACCCCACGCGTCGCAGGGTCGACCCGGGCGATCGCGTTCTGCCCGCCTTCGGTGACCCAGGCGGCGCCGTCGGGCCCGACGATCACGCCGTGCGGCGCCGCACCCGGACCCAGCGCGATCAGATCTGATTTGCCGGTCCTGGGATTGAGCTGGCCCAGCTTGCCTGCAGATTGCGCGGTAATCCAGACCGTACCGTCGGGCGCAGGATAGACGTCGTGTACCCCGGCTCCCGCCAGCACAGGAAAGGTCTGCACCGCCATTTTGGCGTGAGCCGTACCGTCTGCCATCGAGATCACTGCCGCCGCTGCGAGCATCAGGCCAAGTCGTTTTATAGAAAGCTCCTACCTCCAACCGAGTGGCATTATGGTTGCCCACATAAGAAGGTCACGATCGCTACAGCCCAAGCGCACTTCGCTCAGCATCGATCGCCCCGCTCGGCCGATCGCTCGGCCGTGGACCGCGTCTCAGCCATAGCAAACTCGGGCAGCGCGTCACGAGGCGCCTGTTGGGCGGCCCGATCACGAAGATCGTGTAACTTAAGGGGCGCCCGACCGCCCGGCTTGGTGTGAGGGTGTGAGGAGACGGCAATGAAATTGAGCACTGAGCGGCATTCTCACTACCCATGTCGGCAGCCTGCCCCGCCCAAAATCGCTGCTCGACCTGATCCTGGCCAAGGAAGAGGGCCGCCCTGTTGACGCCGCGGCCTTCGAAACCCAATCCGACGACGCCGTGGCCGAGGTCGTGGCGAAGCAGGTGGCTGCCGGCATCGACGTCGTCAGCGACGGAGAAATGAGCAAGCCCTCCTACGCGACCTATGTAAAGCATCGCGTCGACGGGATCGGCATGGACGCCACGGCGGCGGAGAAGGGCCGCGAGGTCATGCTGAGCCTCGATCGCCTCGACCATCCCGACTTCGTTCACGCCGACCGGTTTTAGCAACGTTCCCTTTCCGGCCTGCCTCGGCCCGTTGCGTTATGCCGATCGCGGCCCGCTTGAGCGCGACATCGCGCATCTGCGCGCCGCCGTCGAAAAGGCAAAGCCGGTCGATTACCGCAACGAAGACGCCTATCTCCAAGCACTCGCTGACGTCATGAAGACGGAATACGAGGCGATCATAGGAGCCGGGTTTTTATTGCAGCTCGATTGTCCCGACCTCGGATCGGCGCGGCATAACCAGCATCGCGACAAGACCGACGAAGAGTTCCTGCGGATCGCCGAGCGCAACGTCGCCGCACTCAATGCCGCGGTCGGCACGCTTCCCGCCGACCGCATGCGGCTGCACATTTGCTGGGGGAACTACGAAGGCCCCCACACCCACGACATCCCTTTGGCCAAGATCATCGACATCTGCTTCAAGGCGCGGCCGACGGCGTTTAGCTTCGAGGCCGCCAACCCACGCCAGAGCACGAATGGGAGGACCTCAAAGAAACCCGTATTCCCGACGACAAAATGCTGATCCCAGGGGTGATCGACTCGACCACCAATTTTGTCGAGCACCCGCGGCTCGTTGCCCAGCGGATTTGCCGCTATGCCGACATAGTCGGCCGCGAGCGGGTGCTCGCCGGGGCCGATTGCGGGTTCGCACCTCCGCCAATGCGACCCCGATGGTGGCGGCGAGCGTAGTATGGGCGAAGCTCAAATCCCTAGCCGAGGGCGCCGAGATCGCGACGCGGCGCCTATGGGGCTAAACGCGTCACCGCCTAACCTAGGTCGCCGTCGGAGCGATCGCAGTGATAATAAACCGGCAGCGTTGCTGGCTCAGGGTGCAGTAGGTGCCGCGGCTTTTGTGCGACGAGATGCTGCGCGGCCTCGGCCGATGGCTGCGTGCGGCCGGTTACGACACGGTAATTGCCTCAGGCGGACTTCCCGACCGCGCCCTCGCCGCGCGCTGCGCCGAAGAGGATCGGGTCTTGCTGACTAAAGACCGGCATCTTGCCGCGACCGTCGCGCGTACTGCGCCGGTCGTGCTGCTTCCGGGGGATGGTATCGACGAAACCGCACGAGCCTTGCGCATCGCTCTTGACGTCGACTGGCAATACGCGCCGTTCACCCGCTGCATTGTCGACAACCGGCCTCTCGAGGCGGCGCCGTCCAATTTGGAGGCGCGGGTGCCGGAGAGGTCACGTTCCGCCGGCGGTTCATTGCGGGTGTGCCCCAAGTGCGGCCGCCTTTATTGGCCGGGAGGCCATGTCCGCCGAATGCAGCAGCGGCTTGCTGCCTGGCAACAGGAGGCGGCCCCGCCCGATTAACAAAGTTGGTTTGGTGCGGCTGGCGAGCGGGGCAACGGGAAGTCAGCGACATGAAGGCGCCAGGTGGTCATGAACCGGATGGGAGATCCGCTCGCCGGAACCACTGTCTGAGCTCGATGTGGTAGCCGTTCGGGTCACAGATCTCCGCCCGTGAGTACGTCTCCCGGACTCTCGGGCCCCATACGACCTCGACGCCCTTGGTCTTGAGGTAATCAGTTGCCTTCTGCATGTCGTCGACTTCAAGCGCGATCATGCGGTACCCGAGATGCTCGTTCTGTGGAGCCGGGTCGACCGAAGCGCCGTCGTATGAGATCAACTCGACGACGGTGCCGCCCAAGTCCAAGTACACGAGGTCGATCGGCACACCTAGACCAGAACGTTCGATCCGGTCTCTCAGTTTCACGGTAAATCCCAGCACATCCGTGTAGAACTGCTCGGTTCTTTCAACCTGGTCGGTGACGATCTCGACGTGGTCGATCCTCTTGAACATTATAATCCTCTCCCCGCCTTGGGCTCGCCAATATTGTCGCTTCGGGGCGAGGGAGCAGGATACTCCGATACACCGAGCCATCCACTCTGGCCGGGCAACGCTCCGATACGGCGCCTCCCAAGACCTCTCCTTGGCACCCTGTCGAGACCCTTTGTAAGAGCTATCGTCGCAAACAGGACGATCACTCAGAGCAACAACTGCTAGACGAGGGCGTCGAATGTCCGCGCTTACCGCCGTTCAAGTCGCACATAGGCGAAGTAGGCGATGCTGGCGGTGTGCGTGTCGTCGCTGTCGCAGAACACGGCGACATCGACCAGGTGCGCCGGCGCCGCATCCTTCCAGATCTCAGCGTATACGCGGGCGAGGTCGATCTTCTCGTCGAGCCAGCGGCCGACCCGATCGTCGCCGGCGTCCGCGACGAAGTGCGGAAAGCTGCCGATGTATTTGTAGTCGCCCGGCTGCAGCCGATTACCCCAGATCACTTCCATGGCGCGCTTCTCGCCCCGATCCGTCAGGAACCAGAGAAAGAGCCGCGCCGGGTGATCGTCGCCTTCGCGCGTGCGCTCGTCGAGCGGGCTGCGGATCGGCGACTCGATGTACCAGCGCCAGGCGAGCATCGGATAGGCCGCGAGGTCGATATCGACGGAGCGAAACAACATCGACGCGCTGTCATGGGTCTCAAACCGCATGCTCGGCACGCCGTCCTTGACCGTGAAGGACATCGTCATCGGCGACCGGGTCCAGAACTTTCGGTGTCGCCAGCCGGAAGGCAGCGGATCGAGCGGGAAGCTTCGGCTGAAGTCCATCACGGTTACGACTGGCCCGCCGTCGGGCTTCAAGACTTCACCCCGGCCGTCCCAGAAGTGCCACCCGATCAGGCCGAGAGAGATCACGAGCGCGATGCCACCGATCAGGAAGTAGCGAGATCGCCGTACCACGTCGCCCCACCCCCTCATCGGCATCCACTACGACAAGCAAATGGAGACTCGCCACCATCGGATAGCCCTCTTGCCACGCCAGCTCGCGCCGGTCAGTCCCATGAGATTCTTCCACGGGAGCGGCAAGGAAGTCTTCCGATCTGCCCTTAGCCTCTCGTTACGTTCAGCCGCTTTCAGACTTACTTGAACGGCAGCCCCTCCAACAGCTTCGGCAGGTCAGCCACCGCAGCGTAAGCTGCGAAGCCGAGAGCGAAGGCCTCCACATAGTCGAAGCCTCGAGTGCCGAAGACGCGTCGGCCAGCATGATAACGCCAGAAATAAACGACCGACGCGATCAGCAGAGCTAAGCCGAACTGCGCAGTCAGGAAGATATCCGCCAAGCGCTCTGCCGCAGTGACAGGTGAGGGACGGACAAACACCTCCGTAGCGCTGCGTCCCAGCTCAGGGCCGTCCGCTCGTGGAATTGCGACCGGCGGCGCGGGCAGAAAGCGATCGGCGGCTATCGCAACCGGGTGGACGGTGCGCACCTCGTCATAGGAATGCTCCAACAACTCGCCCTGGCGCAACTTCTCCGCGTTGGTCTGCCCGGGAGCCGTCCCGTCGCCCCAGTCGACTACGACACCTACGCCACTGCCCCAATCGACGCCGAGATCTCCGAGCGTGAAGACGATCGGGCGGCCAACGATCCGATCTGCCTCTGGCGTCTTAGGCGCAAGTTTTAGGTCGCGAGGTTCGGTCATCAGGCGCTGGGAAAGGGCGATCGCAGCGGCCACGCCGGAATTTTCTGCGGCGTCCAATCGAGCCTTCGGTGGGATCGGCACGTCCCCGAGTTCGCTGGTGAAAACTTCCTGGGAGACCGCGATGACCTCGCGCCCATTCTCCACGAGAGGACCGAGGCACTCCTCCGGCGTTTTCGCGGCTTCCGGCAGGACGGCCGTCAGGCCGCGTCGCGCGCGGTCCAGCCGCCGCTCCCAGTCGGCGATCTCCGGACGACCGCTCTGCAGCTTCACATAGTTCGATGTTTCAACGAGTAGCTGAAGGTTGCGATCGCGCCAGTCACGGCATACGGCTGCGACCGCGAAAGCTGCGGCCTCCGCGACGTGGACGGGCGAATATGCCTGCCAGTCCTGCTCAAGCCCATGGACTGCCTCCATTGTTGCAGTGAGGTCTGCGCGCCGGGCTGCGGCTTCAGCCGTATCAATCGCGGTTGCCATGCGCGCGCGGGCTCCGGTGTCATGCACTACGCCGAGCCGGCCACGCCAGACCTCCAGCATTCGGGTCAGAGCCGCCGCCTTCTGTTCAGTGCTGGGATGAGGGATCGCGCCGAGGTCCGTCGCCAGGACGGTCTCCATGGGCTCGGCCGACATCTCCGCGCTGGCGGCCTGTGTCACCGCCTGCACGCGTGTCGCCAGGGCCTCGGCTCGATAGCGGTCGGCGTCGGTTTCAGCATCCTCGACGGCACGCGTAGCCGCGGACAGATCCTCAAGGGTAACACCCGCGGCAAGGCCGGCATCCGCCGCGGCCAGCCGATCGAGCAGGGCGCTCCGTTGTTGCTGCGGGAGTTCATCGTTGCCCGCAAGGCGGCGCACCCAGGCATCGCTTACGACCATTCTCCCAACGATTAGGTTCAACCCCATCATTGTTGACAACCGCCGGTCCAGGTCATCGGCGGCACGGCGCAGCCAAGCACGCGTGGCCAGCGCCATAGCTCGAGCCCGGTCCGTCTCTCCCGCGTCCTGAGCGAGGCGCACCCGCTCGAGCTGGGGGCCGAGATCGGATGCGACCCATTGCAGCGGCAGGCCGATCACTCGCTCCCAGACACGGTGCAGCAGCGTGGCACCATGCTCCGCCAATCCACCGACCGGGGCATTTGCCGCGTTGTCGAGCGTCGCCAGGCTCTTCATGCGCTCCTGCAACCCGCTCCAGTCTTCAGTGAGATCCGCCACCTCGGCCGTGCCGGGAGGGATCTTCGACAGCGCATCCTGCAGTTTAGCGAAGTCGACCCGCGCGGCAGAAAGTGCCGCATCAGCATCGCCTATACGTCGGTCGACGACAGAGAGGGGACGCGGGCGGGCGAGAGCTCGTACCGCCTCGTCCAAATTGCGGTCAATCTCCGCAACCGCTTCCAAACGTCGTTGCGGCGGCGGGTTGCGCTGCAGCAACGCATGGATTTCGGCGCGGTCGCGCAGTACCTCGCGCTTCTTCTCCTGGACGTCACCTTCCCCGGTAAGAAGCTTCACCACACCGAGCAGGAACAACCCGAGAAGCATGCAGGCGATCCCCCAGCCCGCATTTGCTGCCACCGTAACGGAAACCGGGGCGACCACCGTCTCGCCATCTTCGGTAACCACCTCCAACCTCGCCATGTAGCTGCCGGGGCGGGCTGGCACCGTGCCGGTGATCTCGATTGTGGTTGCCTCGCCCGGATCGAGCTGGGGCTTGTCCACTTCGGCGGAAAGGGCAGTGTTGGTCGTCGGCGGCGCCAGCCCCGTGCCCGCATCGGCTAGCGGAGTTAGTATCACGCGGCCGATCGTTATTCTGGTGGCGGCACCGTTGACCAGCGACACTTTCGCGCGACCGGCATCCAGACTGCCACGGGCAAACGGTCCGCCTGCTGAGGCCAAAGCAATCGTCACCTGAGCGGGCAGTTGTAGCCCTGCTTTTCCGCCGCCGCTTTCGCTTGTGCCCTCTCCCATTCCCCCCACTGCCCATTGGCCCGTCCGTGAGGCGCCAATGACCTCATGCCGCTGTTCCACAGTGCGTGAGCTCAGGACCGGTGCTTAGATACCGCGATAGCCTCATTCAGCACGAGCTGCAACCGGATGATGAGCGCGGAGACGTTGCTTGAAACGGCACGGACAAAATGAAATAGACCGACAGCATCGCAGGCTAGAGGTCGAGCAGGTGCCGGGTAGGCACGTCAACGAGCGCGGATCACACGTGTAGTCCTCTCTTCCGAACATCGCGCGTCGATATCCTGATCGACGTATGAAGAATGCCCCACTGCCTGATCGTTTCGTCAACGTGCGTATCCTGCGGCGCTGGAGTTTCGAGCAGGTGCGACGCGCGGCGCTGGCCCTCGCGCGTGAGGTGGAACGGCGCGCGCCCGACCTGGCGAGCAGCAAATGGTGGAAGGAGGAACGCCGTGGGGTCTTCCT
>Ga0182037_10001560_pt1 | contig 12025 bp, 10 predicted proteins | sample sta12Cox44000082_FD_125974 | JGI IMG/M metagenome (GOLD analysis project Ga0182037, IMG submission 125974) | Lab enrichment of tropical soil microbial communities from Luquillo Experimental Forest, Puerto Rico - statoxic.12C.oxic.44.000.082 | ecosystem: Environmental > Terrestrial > Soil >... | reverse complement strand
CGTTCGCAGAGCTCGAGGAGGCGGTCAATCGCACGCGCGCGAAACGGCCGGCGGAGGATGCTGTGCTCGGCGGCCAGGAAGCGCAGCCGCTGGAAACCTGAGGGGTTACCGCCTGGCGTAACCAGCTGTTGCCAAAGCCGTGTCGATTTCTGCGAGTACCGTCGGGTCGTCGATCGTCGCCGGCAACTGGTAGTCCTCGCCCTCGGCGATCTTCCGCATCGTGCCGCGTAAAATCTTGCCCGAGCGGGTCTTCGGCAGGCCAGCGACGACAAGCGCTGTCTTGAAGCTCGCCACCGGGCCGACGCGATCGCGGACGAGCTGAACGGCTTCGCGCTCGACCTCGCCAGCCGGTCGTACGATACCGGCCTTCAGCACCAAGAGGCCGAGCGGAACTTGCCCCCTTGAGCGCATCGGCGACACCGATCACGGCGCACTCGGCAACATCCGGATGCGCGGCCAGGACATCCTCGATCTCCCCCGTAGAGAGGCGATGGGCGGCGACATTGATGATGTCGTCGGTTCGGGTCATCACGTGGATGTAACCGTCGCTGTCGATGAACCCCGCATCGGCGGTCTGATAGAAGCCGGGAAAAGCGCTGAGATAAGCAGCGACGAATTTGTCGTCGGCCTGCCACAAGGTCGGCAGCGCTCCTGGCGGCAATGGCAATTTGACCGCCAGCGCGCCGATCTCGCCGGGTGCGAGCTCGCACGCCGCGCCCTCGCTTTCGGCGTCGAGTATGCGCATGTCCCAACCCGGCACCGCGCGCGTTGCCGAGCCGTGCTTGACCGGCAAGCGTTCGATGCCGAGGCAGTTGGCGGCGATCGGCCAGCCGGTCTCGGTCTGCCACCAATGGTCGATGACCGGGATGCCCAGCTGCTCCTCGGCCCAGGCGACGGTCGGCGGGTCGGCACGTTCACCGGCGAGGAACAGAGCGCGGAACTGCCCAAGATCGCGTCCTCGGATCAAGCGGCCGTCGGGGTCTTCGCGCTTGATCGCACGGAACGCGGTCGGCGCGGTGAAGAAGACCCGCACGCGATGCTGCTCGATGACCCGCCAGAAGGCACCGGCATCGGGCGTGCCGACCGGCTTTCCCTCGTACATGACTGTGGTGCAGCCCAGCAGCAGCGGGGCTTAGACAATGTAGGAATGGCCGACCACCCAGCCGACATCCGAGGCGGTCCAAAACACCTCGTCGGGCTTCACCCCATAGATGTTGCGCAGCGACCAGTGAAGCGCTACCGCATGGCCGCCATTGTCGCGAACGACACCTTTGGGGACGCCGGTGGTACCCGAGGTGTAGAGGATGTAAAGCGGGTCGGTCGCGAGCACCGGCACGCAATCGGCGTGCCGGGAGGCGGCGGTGAGCTCGTCCCAATCCCGGTCGCGCTCGGCGACGAGCTCGGCACGGCGCATCGGCCGCTGCAGGATCACGCAATGCTCGGGCTTCGCTCTCGCCTCGGCGATTGCGGCGTCGAGCAGCGGCTTGTAGGGGATGATCCGGTTGACCTCGATGCCGCACGAGGCCGACAGGATGACCCGCGGCTTGGCGTCGTCGTGCGGGTGGCGAGCTCGTGCGCGGCAAACCCGCCGAAGACGACTGAATGGACGGCACCGATGCGGGCGCAGGCGAGCATCGCTATCGCCGCCTCGGGAACCATCGGCATGTAGATCTGCACGCGGTCGCCCTTGCCGACGCCGAGGTCTGCGAGAACGCCGGCGAGACGCGCGACCTCGTCACGCAGCTGGCGATAGGTGAAGCGCTGCACCTGCTCGGTGACCGGGCTGTCCCAGATCAGCGCGACGCGCTCGCCCTGCCCTGCCGCGACATGACGGTCGAGCGCGTTCCAGCAGGTGTTGAGCTGCGCGCCCGCGAACCAGCGGTAGAAAGGGGGCCGGCTCGTGTCGAGCACGCGGTCCCAGCGCCGCTCCCAATCGATCGCCTCGGCGGCTTCCGCCCAGAATTCTCCCGGCCGCTCGATCGATCGGCGATAGGTTTCGGCATAGCCCGTCGTCATCGGCCTCCTCGCGTTGCTCGCGCCCGACTCTTCGCCAAACCGGTACGCTTTGCAAAGCCGCTCGGGGTTCTCGGCGGGGACCCGCGAAATTTCCCTGTGGGACGGGAAAATACCGGGAAAATTGCGATTGCACGCTTTATCGGCGGTGAAAACGCGTCGGCAAGCGTTTGTTATTTCAGTAAACTGTCGGGCAAATTCCCTAAACGGCCGAATAGGGAATTAAATCCGCCGAACAGGGAGCCGAATCCGCCCAACAGGGAGGCATCAGAGAACCACCAGCAACGCGCCCGATGAACCGGCTGCAAGAGACGCGCGCGCGTGTCTCGACGAGAAGCCCGTCGTGATCGACATCGCCGTTGCCAGCGGACCGGTGCTGGTCGACGCGGTCGTCAACCGGCCGCGCTTGCGATGCCCCCCTCCGACACCACAATGGAGATGGCGAAGCTTCACGCTCTGCATGGTGAAAGCCGGGGTCGCTACCTCAATCGGCATAATTCCTAGAAGGATCTTGCCGTGGTCGCGGTGAGGATATCGGCCGTGCGGTTGAGAGCCGCGCCCAGACCAAACTGGCCCAAGGCCGCAGCGATCGCGCAACGCGCGTGGCTCCGGACACCTGGTCGGCTGGCCTCTCCGATTGACCAGAATTTACCGAGATTAATTTGGTGCGCCTAACGAAGAGCCACACCTACCGGAGCATCGAATGAGGCCTCAATCCGCATCTGGCTGTCGCCGATGCCGCGGCCGTGCAAAAGGAGTCGTCTATGCAACAGTTAGCCCAAAATCGAGCCCGGTCCACGATCGGACGAGCCCTGGCCAGTGTCGCAGCTATCGTGCCGCTCGCCGGCACATTCTTTCAGCCAGAAATCGCCCAGGCCGCGCCGCACGGCGGAGGCGGGGGTTTCCACGACGGCGGTGGATTCCATGGCGGCGGCTTTGGCGGGTTTCACGGGGGCGGGTTTCACGGGAGTGGGTTTCACGGGGGCGGATTTCACGGCGTCGGCTTTCATGGCGGTGCTTTCCATGCAGGGGGCTTTGGTGGATTTCACGGCGGCGGCTTCCACGGCGGATGGCACGGCGGCTTTGCCAGCGTGCACAATGGTTTCGGGCACGCGAATGGCGGCCACTGGGACCATGGCTGGCATAACGGACGCTACGGCTGGTGGTGGGGTGCTGACGGGTTGGGATGGACTTACTATCCGTACTACCCGGACTACGGTTACTACGACTACAACCAGCCTTACGCTTCGCAATCCTGGTACTATTGCTCCGATCCGGCCGGTTACTACCCTTACGTGACGCAGTGTAATACGACTTGGCAGACCGTTCCGGCCAGCTGAAGCCGGCACGACCGAACCCTCACCCGGCGTTCCGTGGAAGCCGGGTGCAGGTTCTTTTTGTGCCGTTTACGCGACGAACGGGTTTTGCGACACCCCTACCTGGGAGTGTAGCCGTTGAGCTCGCGGCCGATCTCCAGCTCCTGCCGGCCGAGGCCCGATGGGTTTTGTTGCAGCAATTGGCGCTGCGCGCCCATCAGGCCGGTAGCATAATCCTCTCGCATTTGCTCTTGAAACGGGCTGTTTGTCGGTGCCGACAGCGAGTGGCTGGGGTTGAACGCATGGAGCTGCGGCGGCGGCGCGAGGGTGCGCTCCTGTGCCGCAACGGGCGCGCTGATGAGTGCCGCCGAGACGGCGGTGGCGAGAGCGAGAACAGACAGGGTTTTCATCGTGACCTCCAAAACGAGGTTGCGAATAGGGGCCGGCTGCATTGCAGCGGCGGCCGACGGACCTCGATCCAGATCTAATTACCTCGCGCCTCAAAGCCGCGTTATGTTTAGTAAATCCCGGTAAATTGCGGTCCACCAACGAGCCAATTCTGACCCCACTTTTGCTCACTGGGGTAACTGTGATGCCACGACTGCTTGACCACATTTAACCGAGTTTTACGAGTGCTAACTTGGCGGCGAGCGAATGCGCCAATAACGTTGGCGCAAATCGCCTCGGTCCCGGTGGCGAAATCATCGGGCGAGGCTCTGATACACACCGGTCAAGGGCATCAAAGGATTGGGAAATCAGTGATAAGCGACAAAGTGACGTTGACGACGACCGCCGGCGCCCCGATCGCGGACAATCAGAATGCGATCACTGCCGGACGGCACGGTCCCGTGCTGCTGCAGGACTACCAGCTGCTCGAGACGCTCGCCCACCAGAACCGCGAGCGCATCCCGGAGCGCACTGTCCACGCCAAGGGCTGGGGCGCCCACGGCACATTCACGGTCACCCACGACATCATCAAATACACCAAGGCGAAGATCTTTTCGCAGATCGGCAAAAAACCCGAGATGATCGCGCGCTCTCGAACGTCGCCGGCGAACTTGGAGCGGCCGACGCCGGGCGCGACTTGCGCGGCTTTGCGCTAAAGTTCTACACCGAGGAAGGCAATTGGGATCTCGCCGGCAACAACACGCCGATCTTTTTTGTCCGCGATCCCTACAAATTTCCGGATTTCATCCACACGCAAAAGCGTCATCCGCGCACCAACCTGCGCTCGCCGACGGCAATGTGGGATTTCTGGTCACTGTCCCCGAAAGCCTACACCAGGTCACCTGGCTGATGGGCGATCGCGGCTTGCCGCGGAGCCCGCGCTTTATGAACGGCTACGGCTCGCACGCCTATTCGCTGATCAGCGCACAGAACGAGCGGGTCTGGGTCAAATTCCACTTCAAAACCCAACAAGGCATCAAATTCTACACCAACCGTGAGGCCGAGGCGGTCGTCGCCAAGAGCCGTGAATCATTCCAAGAGGATGTGTTCGGTGCCATCGAACGACGCGACTTCTCCAAGTGGAAGCTCTTTGTCCAGATCATGCCGGAAGCGGATGTGGGCAAGCACTGGTACGATCCGTTCGATCTGACCAAGGTGTGGCCGCACGGCGATTATCCGCTGATCGCGGTCGGCTTAATGGAGCTCGACCGCAATGAGGACGATTATTTTACTGAGATCGAGCTCGCCGCGTTCTCGCCCTCCAACATGGTGCCGGGCATTTCATGGTCGCCGGACAGGATGCTGCAGGCCCGCATCTTCTCCTACGCCGATGCGCACCGCTATCGGCTCGGCACGCATTACGAGGCATTCCCGGTCAATCGCCCGCGCTGCCCGGTTCATAATTATCACAAGGACGGGCTGATGCGCTTCTTCGAGCCGACGACTGGCAATCCGGACGCCTTCTACGAGCCGAACTCGTTCAATGGTCCGGTCGAGGATCCCCGCTTTGTCGAGCCGCCGCTCAGACTCGCCGGGGATGCTACGCGCTACAACCATCGCGAGGGCAATGACGACTATCGGCAGCCGGGGGACCTGTTCCGTTTGATCGGCAAGGAGGCGCAGCAGCGGCTGGTGAACAACGTTGCCGGGGCGATGCAGGGTGTGCCGCGAGAGATCGTCGAGCGCCAGCTCGGCCATTTCGCCAAAGCCGACCCGAAATATGCCGAAGGCGTTGCGCAAGCGCTCGGCATGGCTTTGCGCCAAGCGGCAGAATAGATCCCAGGCATCCGCGGCCGGTCTCGAGCCGATCGCAAGGGAGGACGTCATGACGTTACGCAATCATTTTCGTTCATTCCTCGACACAGTCCGTCGCGAAGGCCGCTATCGCCCCTTCGTCGATCTCGAGCGACAGGCCGGCCGCCCGCCATATGCCATCTGGCGTTGCGGAGGCGCTTCCCGCAAGGTCGTCGTCTGGTGCTCGAACGACTATCTCGGGATGGGGCGGCACCCCGCTGTCATCAACGCCATGCTCGAGGCCGCATTGCGAATGGGGGCCGGCGCCGGAGGCACCCGCAACATCTCCGGCAACAGCCGTGCCGTCGTAGCGCTCGAGGCGGAACTCGCCGACCTGCACCGCAAGGAGGCGGCCCTCGTGTTCACCTCCGGCTATGTGTCCAATGAAGCGGCGCTTGGCACGATTGGCCGGCTATTGCCGAATTGCCTTATCCTGTCGGACGAGAAAAACCACGCCTCGATGATCGCCGGGATCCGGGCGAGCGGCGCCGACAAGCGGATCTTCCGGCACAACGATCTCGACCATCTCGAAGCGCTATTGCGGGAGGCGGAACACGGCCGCCCCAAAGTCATCGCCTTTGAATCGCTCTACTCGATGGATGGCGACATCGCCCCGGTCGGCCGGATCTGCGATCTGGCGGCGAAATTTGGGGCGTTCACTTATCTCGATGAGGTCCATGCCGTCGGTCTTTACGACCTCCGCGGGGCCGGTATCGCCGAACGCGAGGGGGTCATGGACCACGTCGACGTCATCGAAGGGACCCTGGCCAAAGGGTTCGGCGTTGTCAGGGGCTACATCGCCGCCGATGCGGTGATCTGCGACGCGGTCCGCTCGGCCGCGCCGAGCTTCATCTTCACGACCGCGATGCCGCCGGCGGTGGCGGCCGCCGCGACGGAAAGCATTGCACACCTAAAGAAATCGGTGGCGGAGCGGATTGCCCATGGGCTGCAGGTCGAGAAGACGCGCCGGGCATTGCGCAAGGCCGGCATTCCGATGATGTCGTCGCAGTCGCACATTATTCCGGTACCGGTCGGCGATGCGGCTCTCTGCCGGCAGGCGTCGACGCTCCTCTTGGAAAAATTTGCCATCTATGTCCAGCCAATCAACTACCCAACAGTACCGCGGGGCACCGAGCGGCTTCGCATCACGCCGACGCCGTTCCATAAAGATCGGCTGATCGAGGACTTGGCGAATGCGCTGCGCGAGGTCTGGGACACACTAGGGCTGTCACTTGAGACCAACGTGGTTCCAATATCGAGCGCCGTGCGCTTGCGGCCCGCCGCTTGATCGGGGGCCGGCTTGGGAAGGCGATTGTGGATCACGCTGCTGGTGGCAATAGCACCTGCCACGCTGGGTATCGGTCTGGATGGTCCGGGCCAACCGGCGCGTTCCGAGACGCAAACCACGCCGGGCATAGCAGCGTAACCGGCTACCCCAAGCCGCGCCCCATCCCCGAGGCGGGTCCGTTGGCCCAACCTAAATCGCTCGACCAGGTTGGCCTCCGGGCTGAGCTGACGCGTCAGGCGATCCCTCTGGACAACCCGCAGATGCCGGAGAAAATCGTCCTCAGCGAGAAGCTGTTCTTCGAGGGCCGCCTATCGGCCGACGGCACCGTGGCGTGCAGCACCTGTCACGATCCCGCCCGCGCTTTCACCGACGGCCGGCCCACCTCGATCGGCATCGGCGGCGTCGGCCAGCGCAACGCGCCGATCATTCTGAACGCCCTCTACAACAAGGCGCAGTTCTGGGACGGCCGAGCAAAGACGCTCGAGGAGCAGGCGGCGCTGCCGATCGTCAATCCTATCGAAATGGGCCAGCCTAGTATGCACGCCGCCGTCAGCCGGATCGTGGCGATCGAAGAGTACCAGCAGGCCTTTCGCCAGGTCTTCGGCGGCGCGCCTAATGGCCCAGACCTGGTGCGTGCGATCGCATCCTACGAACGGATGCAGGTGTCGTTTGATTCGCCGTTCGACCACTTCATTGCCGGCGATCAGAATGCCATCGACGACTCGGCAAAACGCAGCTGGGATCTGTTCAACACCAAGGCCCGGCGCAATAAATGCCACGCGCTCTCCGAAGAGGAGCGAGACGTTACCACCTTTTCGGACAATAAATTTCACAACATCGGCATCGGCATCATCCGCCACAATGTCGTCGGCCTCGCACATCAGGCCGAGCAGCTGATCGACTCGGGCCATGCAGAGGCGGTCGATCGTGCCGCCGTTGGAACGGACTTCTCGGCCCCGGGGCCGCTATCTGATCATCAAGAAAGAAGCCGATATTGCCGCCTTCAAGACGCCCAACATCCGCAACATAGTGCTGACGGGCCGTACTTTCACGACGGTTCGCAGCTGACGCTGTGGGATGTCGCCGACCATTTACAACAAGGGCGACGGTCTCAAAGACCCGCATCTCGACAAAGACATCCGGCCCCTCGCCTTGACAGAGCCGGAGATCGACGATCTCGTCGCCTTCCTTCCTCGCATCGCTGATGAGCGCCCAATATGGGGAACAGGCGGCCAAAGAGTTGGCGCGTCAGCGTGAGATGGCAAGCACCAACCGGCCACAGCGCGACACGGCGCGGGCTTTCGGTCCGAAACCGCCTCGGCCAGCGCCACCCGGGCCATGATCCGCACACTGACCGGGCCGAGAGGGCGCTTCGGTAACCTGGTGAACCTGCCGAGTTTCCACCAGCTCGAGCATCTGGTCATGCTGGCCGATCACGGTCATTTCGGGCACGCGGCGATGGCCTGCCACGTGACCCAGTCGACCTTGAGCGCCAGCATAAAGCAATTGGAAAACGTCCTTCAGGCCCCACTCGTCGACCGCACCAAGCGCCGGGTCGTATTGACCCCGCTCGGCCTCGAAATTGTCGAGCGTGCCCGGCGCATACTCAATGAGGGGAAAGATCTCGTCGAAGCCGCTCGCGCCGGTAGCGAGCCGCTCAGCGGGACCCTGCGGATGGGGGTGATCGCGACGGTTGGCCCATTCTTGCTGCCCGACGTTCTGCCCCGGCTCCGCCGCAGCTATCCTGCCCTCAGGCTTTATCTCGTCGAAGACCTGACGGCGCGGCTGGTCGAAGAGCTGCGATCGGGAAAGCTCGACATCGTACTGCTTGCTCTCCCGAACGAAGACTGCAGGAACCTCGAGACGCAAGCGCTGTTTCTGGACCCCTTCAAAGTGGCGCTGCCAAACGGTCATCCGCTCGCGGCCGGCAAGGCGGTCGATATCGAGCAACTGCGGCCTGAAGAGTTGCTGCTCCTCAAGGAGGGGCATTGTCTGCGCGACCAGGCGCTCGCCGCATGCCGCTTGGCAGACCGGCGGCAGGTTCAGTCGGTCGAAGCTACCGGTCTCCACACACTGGTGCAAATGGTGGACAACGGATTGGGTGTCACGCTGTTGCCCCAGCTCGCGATCGACGGGGGAATTCTAAAAGGGACCGCGATTAGGATCCTACCGACTACCGGGCAAACGCCGAGCCGGGAAATCGGACTCGTCTGGCGCCGCGGCACTGGGCGGCAACGCGAGTTCATGCTCCTGGCAAACGTGCTGACGCAACTCGTCGAGGAACGCTCCGGCCTTAAATCGATTTTTCCACTTAATTCCTTAGAAATTACTCACTTGGTCGATTCCGGCCCCTTACCATTGTTTAGCCTGCAGGAACGAAAGGAGTTGAAAATGAACCGCATGAACCACTCTCGGATCGAGACCAAGAACACTCTTCCTCAATCGATCCGTATCCAATCCGTCGGGCTGCTCAATCGCAACCTGGCGTTAGCCATCGACCTCGAACGGCAGGCCAAGCAGGCCCACTGGAATGTCAAGGGGCCGAACTTTATCGCCCTCCACGAGCTCTTCGACAAAGTGGCCGAGGCAGCCGAAGAATTTACCGATCTGCTCGCCGAACGGGCAACGGCTCTTGGCGGTACCGCCGAGGGCAGGGTTCACGCCGTAGCCGAGAGTTCGTCATTGCCCCGCTATCCGGGCGAGATCTTCTCTGGCCAGGAGCATGGCGACGCACTGTCGACGGCTATGGCGACATTCGGCAAGGCCGCGCGAGAGGCGATCGATGAGGCCGAACGGTTCGGCGATGCCGACACGGCGGATGTGTTCACCGGGATCAGCCGTGAGACCGACAAGCAACTGTGGCTCGTCGAGGCTCACCTCTACTCGTAATCCAGCCGGCTCCAGCCAAACCGCTCCTGCCGGGCGGCACAACCGTCACAGTACACGACTGCCATATACACCCGGCAATGGGCAGAGCCTCGCTTACCGAACGTACAATCCTCGCCGGCCGGGAGTTATCTCTCGGCCGGCGGCGCGGCCCGCTCGCCATATTGCCGTTTACCGGCCCCACGGTTGCGCCCAAGCGTCGCACCTTGAGGATGGATCTCCGAACAGAGCCCCATATTGCTGCTATGACTGATACAATAGAATCGCTCCAGAAACCTGCCCCCACGCACCGCCGTTACGTGCTTGCTGGTCTGTCAATTCTGATCGCCGTGTCGGGCGGTTACGTCGGTTGGCAGCACCGTGCGACTGCCAACCCCGCCGCGGCGACCGCATCATCGCCGCCGGCGCCGGCAATCCCGGTGTCGGTCGCCACCGCGGAACGGCGCGACGTGCCGATCTACCTGACCGGTCTCGGCACGGTGCAGGCGTTCAACACGGTCACTGTCAAGACACGGGTCGATGGCGGACTGGTAAAGGTCGCGTTCACCGAAGGTCAGGACGTCAGGGCGGGCGATCTGTTGGCAGAAATTGATCCGCGCCCGTTTCAGGCTGCGTACGATCAGGCGGTCGCCAAAAAGGTCCAGGATAAAGCCAATCTCGCCAACGCAAAACTCGACCTGCAACGCTTCAGCGATCTCGCGACCCGCAGCTTCGCCCCAAAACAGCAAGTCGACACGCAACGGGCTATGGTGGCACAGCTCAAGGCGCAGATCCGCGGCGATCAGGCGGCGATCGACAGCGCGCAAACCCAGCTCGACTACACGACGATCAAGTCACCGCTCACCGGCCGAACCGGTATCCGGCTCGTCGATCAGGGCAATATCGTGCATGCGGCCGATGCGACCGGCCTTGTCGTAGTCACCCAGCTGCAGCCAATTTCCGTCGTCTTCACCTTGCCGGAGAGTGAGCTCGCCTCCGTCCAATCGGCATTGCCGTCGGGTCCGGTTCGCATCTTGGCGGTAAGCCGCGATGACCATCGGCAGCTGGCCGAGGGCACGCTCGCGGTGCTCGACAATCAGATCGCTCAGACCACTGGCACGCTGCGTCTCAAAGGCACGTTTCCCAATACCGACCGCGCGTTGTGGCCGGGTGAATTCCTCGACATTCGCCTTCTCGCGCGCACTGCCCCGAATGTCGTGACCATGCCGTCGAGCGCGCTGCAACGCGGGCCGAACGGCTATTACGCCTATGTGGTCAAGCCGGACAGCACCGTGGAGACGCGGCCCCTTAAAGTGGGCCAGATCAGCGACGGCGTCGCCATCGTCGATGACGGCGTCGCGGCCGGCGATAAGGTGGTCACGGCCGGGCAATACCGGCTGCAGCCCGGCGCTCGCGTAGAAGCAAATAGCCCCGCCCCGAAGGGCTGACCGCCGGCGCGGGTCCACGACGCACGCAAAAGGGAATTAAGATGAGCATTTCGAGCGCCTTCATCGCGCGGCCGATTGCGACCTCGCTGCTGATGGCCGGGATCCTGCTGGTCGGTGCCGCCGCCTATCCGCTGCTTCCGGTAGCGCCGCTGCCACAAGTCGATTTCCCGACGATCCTGGTGACGACGCAACTACCGGGTGCTAGCCCCGAAGTCATGGCGTCCTCGGTCACGCAGCCGCTCGAGCGCCAGTTCGGGCAGATCCCGGGCGTCACGCAGATGACGTCGAGCAGCACCCTCGGCAACAGCGCGATCACCGTCCAATTCGATCTGACGCGCAACATCGACGGCGCGGCTCAGGATATCCAGACGGCAATCAATGCTGCGAGCGGGCAGCTGCCAAAGAACCTGCCGTCACCGCCGACCTACCGCAAGGTCAACCCGGCGGACGCGCCGATCCTGGTACTCGCTCTAACATCGGACACGGTCCCGCTGACCGAGGTCGACGATTACGCCGAGAACATCCTCGACCAGCACATCAGCCAGATCTCCGGCGTCGCCAATGTGGAGGTCGCCGGCCAACAAAAGCCGTCGGTGCGCATCCAGGTCGACCCGGTGAAGGTCGCTTCGTTCGGCCTGTCGCTCGAGGATCTGCGCGGGGTGATCGTTAACGCGACCACCGTCAGTCCAAAGGGAACCGTCGACGGGAAGACCCGGACTTTCACGATTTATGACAATGGCCAGATGCTCAAGGCCGCGCCCTGGAACGACGTCATCGTCGCCTACAAGAACGGCGCTCCGGTGCGGATCCGCGACATCGGTCGCGCCATAGACGCACCGGAAAATACCCGCCTT
>Ga0182037_10001555_pt1 | contig 12032 bp, 10 predicted proteins | sample sta12Cox44000082_FD_125974 | JGI IMG/M metagenome (GOLD analysis project Ga0182037, IMG submission 125974) | Lab enrichment of tropical soil microbial communities from Luquillo Experimental Forest, Puerto Rico - statoxic.12C.oxic.44.000.082 | ecosystem: Environmental > Terrestrial > Soil >... | reverse complement strand
TCTTGTCTTCACAGTCTCCCATACCGCGGTCGCGACCGTCGCGGCGATCGAACGGGCCGGTGCGACGGCGGTTTTGGTCGATGTGGAGCCAGGGACCTACACAATGGCTCCACATGAACTTTCTCGGGCGTTGAGGATGACGAGACCCGGCCGACCCGCCGCAGTGCTGCCGGTGCACATCTATGGCCAGCCGGCCGAATTGTCCGAACTGGCCGAGATTGCCCGGGTGCACGATTTGCGGCTGATCGAGGATTGCGCACAAAGTCACGGCGCGCTCTACTGTGGGGAGCCGACTGGATCATTTGGCGATGTTGCGTGCTTCAGCTTCTACCCGACAAAGAATCTTGGTGCGCTGGGCGATGGCGGTATGGTGGTTACCAGCGATCCCGCTCTCGCTGTGGCGCTGCGCGAGATCCGCGAATATGGCTGGCGAGACCGGTATGTCAGTGCCCGCATCGGCATCAATTCTCGTCTCGATGCGATACAAGCGGCGATCCTCGGGGTCAAGCTCAGGACTCTCACGGCCGACAACGCGCGCCGTCAAACCATCGCAGCCCGTTATGACGCTGGTCTGGCGGGTCTGCCTCTAGCCCTTCCAGCGCGTCGACCCAACGCGACCCATGTCTTCCATCAATATGTGATCCGGCTTGCGGAGCGCGACGCGCTACGCAATCGGCTACGGGCCAGTGGCATTGGTAACGGGATCCACTATCCGGTTCCAGTTCATCGCCAGCCGGCCTATAGCGGTCGGCTCACCTGCGGTCCCTCTGGCCTCGGCGTGACCGAGCGCGCAGCGTCGCAAATTTTGAGCTTGCCCATCTACCCGCAGCTTATGGATGAGGCGGTCGATCGCGTCATCGCCGAGATCCGCGCCTTCTTCACTTAACGAGAAGACAGGTCGAGGTTCACCGCGAAAAAGTCTCGCGCGCGCCTCTGCATTCCGACCATCGAGCGTCCTGCGTCGGGACAGTGGCGCGGCTGTGGCGGACCTCTCTCACACCGATTGGGCTTCCCGTTGCCAGATGCCGGGTAATCCCTCACTTCTTGTCTGTATCAACCATTTGCCACGCGGTTTCTGACCGCGATCGCGAGGACCGAGCCGCCAAAGGGGAATCTCAATCCGGCTCTCAGTAATGCGAGTTCGGTCTCTGTCGCCGCGCGGCAAAACATGTCGATCGCGCGAGGATACACCTTGACATCGCTGACCGCGGCGACCGGATTTCCGGGGAAAAGCTTACGGGTAATCACCATCAACGGAAAGAGCACCAAATTCCAATAAGAGACATAGACTGGGCGAAAGCCGGTGGCGTGCAGCAGGCGGCGGAGGCCTGATGCGGTATAGCGCCGGATATTGCTGACGGCCTCGTCATGTCGCGACAGCATCCAACGATATGCTGGCAAGTTGAGGACGAGGTAACCGTCTTCGGCCAAGCAGCGATGGAATTGCCGCAGAGCCCTATGCTCGTTCACGCCCCCATGGCATAGCACGTCGGCGCTGAAAATCGCAGCAAAAACACCGTCGGCAAACGGCAGCTCGTTGATCGATCCGACACAGGCCGGCCGGGCGCTCTTGACTGCAGCACGTGCGCAGGCCAACCAGTCGGCATCGAGTCCGAGCGCAGCCTTCTTGGGGTAGCGTTGTGCCAGCTGTGCGAGAAGCCCACCGGTTCCGCAGCCCGCGTCGAGGACGGGGAGATCTGTTCTTTCGAGCGGCAGTCGGCTTGCCAGCATCAGAAGTTTTCTGTGCAGCGCTGCGAACCACCACATCGCGTCTTCAACCCGGTCAAGCTTTTCGTATTCGGAGCGTTCCACAGGCTATCTTCGCTACGGATGTGGGGTCAAATTTGTGTGCACCGCCCTGCGAAGACCCGCACCGGGTGGCGGGATTGCCGCGGCTTGCCACCCAGCCCGGCGTTCGGCGAGAACGGCACGGCGATCGAGCACGACCGAGAGCAACGCGCCCATTCGCTCGACCCGATAAACTGGCCGTCCGGGTAACGACCGGTCGCAATTATCTTTGGTGAAGGCGATAAAAAAATCTGCCTCCGTCACTCGGCGCGTGAAGCGAAAATTCGGCGGAAAGTAATAATCGGCAGAGATCGGCGGCCCGCAAACCGCCACAGTAAACTCGCGGTCCTCAAAATCTGCGCCATATTCAGTGCGCAGATAGTCTTCCAAGCCGTGCACCGCTTCGGAATAGGAATTGGCCCAATAGTCGAGCTTGAACTTGTGCTGGGCGCCCTCGACTCCGCCCACGAAGGCATTGTAGTAAACGTACTGATCCGGGTGCAGCATCGCCATGATCGCAACATGCGCGAAGCCGTAGAGTGCGAGAAGCGCCCAAACCGGCCGTCCGTAGGGAAAGCTACTCAACCAGCGTAACCCCTTATCGGCGACCACCGCGGCGGCCACCGCGATGGGTGGGAGCACAAAAAGAAAATGGCGCATTCCATCGAATAAGACGGCCTTGATCGTGATTGCATACGCGATCGGAAAAACGATGCCAATCCCGACCACCAAACCCGTCAGCGCCTCCTCCCGTTTAACGCGCCAACCACTTCGTACGACTGCCACCGCAGTCACAATCGGAGCGAACAGCAACAGGACAAGAATCAGCTCCGGCAGAGCAATGACGATGTAGCCGGGCAGATAAGTCCAGGGCAAGTCGGTGGCGGGAATAAACCGTCCGTCAAATAACGTGTTGAACGGGAATGTCTGATGCGAGAAGAACTCAAGGGCGCGCAACGGATTGTCAATCGGGTCGGTCTGCGCCCATGGCCAAAACAGCAGCATGACCGGATACGCCACGAGCACGACTGGAACGAGGATTCGCCAGAAGCTCGCCCATGCATTGTTCGTCAACTGAACTGCTCCGCGGGCGGCGACCGCCCGCCAGACGCCATCGACTGCGAGGAGGAGGCCGAGATAGCACAGCAGCAGCAAGCCCCCGATCCGCACACCCATCGACATGCCGATCGCCACACCGAGCTTGGTGACCAGTTGCATCGGAGGCCGCGGCAGAGCGGGCACGATCCGAACCATGTAGTAAATCGCCCAGACCACACCCACCGCGAACGGGATGTCTTTTGGGTTATTAAACATTTGCCCGTAGTAATTGGGCGTTAAAACCAGGAAAAGCGCTGCGATAAAGCCGGCACGTGCACCCGCCACGCAGCGGCCAAGCTTGCAGCAACCGATCAATCCGAGGATCCCGACGAGGCCGTTCAGCAGATGCCGAGTTTCGTAGACCCCAATAGGCGACATGCGGTTCAGCACCGCCGCGATGGTGTCAAAGATAGCACCGTAATTGTACAGATCTTGCCAGTGCAGTGCCGTCTTGTCGGCAGCGAGCGACAAATAGTAATCAAGGACGAAGTTGCCATACCAGTTGTGGACATCCTCGTCCCAGGTAACGCCGTAGTCTCGGAAGGTAAAGAGCACGACTAGTGCGCTGGCAATGACGATACTGGAGGACATCCGATCCCAGAATGTCGCTAGATCGGACGGTTGCGCCCGGCGCGCCCGGCTCTCACAGCCGGCCAAAGTGGCGGGGTTGGTCGCGAACGAGCTTGCGAATTCAGCCACGCTGCCGATCCTGAAGATCAAAGCTACTAGGCCGGTTCTGCGCATTCCCGCCAGGGCCGCAAGGATCTGGGCTTTAGTCGGCATCGCCTATCAAGCGAAGAGCCGTTCGCTTAGAGACCGCACTGTACCAGGAGCGCCGAAAGAACACGATCGGACGCGAAATACTCCCTGGCGAGTTCGCGCGCCGCGCGGCTGTGTCGGCGGTAGTTGGTGGCGATGGCATCGATGCCGGCAAGCGCTTCATCCTGGGTTGAATATTCGAACAGGCCACGCCCAACAGGATAGAACTTGCTGAACCCGGTGCCCATGGTCACCACCGGCCGGCCTGATGCGAGATAACACACGCTACGATCGCTAAACCAACCGCTGTTAGGCCTAACATAGATATCTTTTGCTACCGTGAATTCACCGTGCGAATAGGAAATGAAATCGCGGTAGCTGGACATGTCCGCGGAGATGGGACGAGGGTCGACCAGTCCCCAGCCGCCAGCCGTCATGGCTAAGCGTACCTCATCGCTCGGCGGCAGCATCGCCATGCGAAAACCGATTTCCGGCCGACGCCGTGGAAGATCGAGATATCGCAAAAAGTTGACGTGTTTCGACCAAACATAGCGTGAGCCGTTGAATTCGATGTTCTTGCCTTTGTTCTCCCATGTGCCGACGGTCGTGAAGCAGCCGATCGAATCCGTCATATCCGGCCAAAGCCGAGGGTCTACCGGAGGACGGGTTGGTCGCCACGGCACTTCGCATAACGGAACGGGACAGTCCTTGGCCCCGAGGTTCTCGCCGTAAGTGAAAAAGTGCGTATGCGCATCGAGATAGGCGCGCGACGCCGGATCAGCGGTAGCGTATTTGATCTGCTCGTAGACGGGGTCGGTATCGATCATGATGCGCACCGGGCAGGCCAGGTGCTCTTCACGTAGTTGTGTCGCGCCACACAGATTTATCAGCGCGGCCGCTTCGCGGTAGAGATCGTGCACTCGGTCTCGCGACAGTCCGTAATAGACGTCGTGAATTGCATCCCAATACGCCCAGCGCTCGCCAAATCCATATCGCTCCATTGCTTGGCGCAAGTAGCGGAGATTGTAGTCGCACTCCATGACAACACTGTTGCGGCGGGGATCGAAGGGGTTGGTCCCACTGTCCTCAATATACCAAGCCTTATAACCGAGTTGCTCGAGACCGACGAGATAGTGCATCGCCTGCCACGCGATGCCGGCGAGCGGCATCTGACCGGCGAAATGAAGCAGAATGATATCGCCACGCGTTTTCACAGCTGAAGCCGTCCAGGATGGTGGATTGCTTGCGATAACGGTGGGCACGACATGTAATTTCCATCAGAGCGAAACAAGTGGGAGAGCAATCAAAGAGAGAATTATATAAATATAACACAACTGGCAATATTGAGGAAAACCCCTAGCCGACATGGGGTTGCCCCCATACGACCCCCGTGCTAGGCAAAGCAATGATCGACAGCATCCGAGCATGGATTTCGAGGAGCGGGCCCAACAGTCGAAATACCTCTGATCCGGCGCAGAGCGAGCTTCAACTCGCCCTAACCGCTTTGCTGATCGAAGCGGCATATAGCGACGATCATTTCGACGGACCCGAACGCGCAGTTATCGCCCGACTGATTGAGCGCCGCTTCAACCTTTTGCCTTCCGATGTCCGCACGCTGCTCGCCACCGGAGAGGCCGCGGCAACCGAATCGGTCGAGCTGCTCCACTTTACAAGGATCATCAACGAGCGGCTCTCCTACGAGGAGCGGGTCGAACTCATCGAGATGATGTGGGAAGTTGCTTATGCGGACCGGGTGCTCGACGAGTACGAGGACAGCCTGCTGCGCCGCGTCGGCGGGCTGATTTACGTGCCGGATCCCGAGCGCGGCATCGCGCGTCAGCGCGTGTTGAGGCGGCTGGGCCTCGATCAGGAATCCTGACCCGCACCGAAGGCCCGCCAAGAGCCCAGGAGAAGAACTGAGGACCATGACCTACGTTGTCACAGAAGCCTGCATCCGTTGTAAATACATGGATTGCGTGGAGGTGTGCCCCGTCGACTGCTTTTACGAGGGGGAGAACATGCTCGTGATCCATCCCGACGAATGCATCGATTGTGGGGTATGCGAGCCGGAATGTCCGGTTGAAGCAATCATTCCCGACAGCGAGCCGCCGGCGGAGCAATGGCTAGAGGTCAACCGCCAATACGCAGAGGCCTGGCCGAATATTACCCGCAAGAAGCCCTATCCTCCCGATGCTGATGAATTCAAGGACGTTGCCGACAAGTATGAGAAATACTTCAGCCCAAAACCCGGCGGGTCCTGAGACCTCGAACCGCTGACGCTTTGAACACGGTCAGGACCGGATGGGCCGAGCACATATGCGCGATCGGCTGGCCTTATCTAGCAATATCGTGGTATCGTAATGATGGTGCGGTTGTCGACTTCCTTTCCGGTCCGCCTTCCCAAGTGAGCTATGGTCGGTCTTTGCCGTCCGGCTCAGCGGCCACCCGAAGCGCCCTGGCACCGCCAAGCGGGTCGATTGTGTGAGACGGAAATGAATTCCGACAAGCTTCCATTTGCCACCGGTGATCTCGTCGTCTATCCAAGCCACGGGGTCGGCAAGATCGTTGGCATCGAGACGCAAGAGATCGCTGGTGATACCTTGAGCGTGTTCGTGGTACTTTTCGATAGGGACCGCATGACATTGCGGGTGCCGCTTGCCAAGGCGAAGGGATCGGGTTTGCGCAAGCTCTCGAGCCACAAGGAAATGGATGCGGCGCTCGCAAAATTACGAGGTCGATCCCGGGCCAAGCGCACGATGTGGAGCCGCCGCGCACAAGAGTACCAAGCGAAGATTGCCTCAGGCGATCCTGGTTCCATCGCGGAAGTCGTCCGCGACCTTTACCGCAATGTTGGCCAGCCCGAACAATCCTATAGCGAGCGGCAGATCTACCAGGCCGCCCTGGACCGGCTTGTGCGCGAGTTTGCGGCAGTCGAGCGGATTGACGAGACGACCGCCACCCAGCGGGTCGAACAATTGCTGACAGCCTAAGCTCACAAAGGCGTGAGGTCCTATCCCGCTTGCATAGGAACCCGGACGGGAAGTTTGCACAGCTACGGCGTGCCCGACGGATTTGGGCGATCGCTTCAATCGATGCTGCCGCACAGCATCTCGTCTGGTTGCACGACGCGATCAGTGAAAAATTCGAGGACGGCGACCGCATCGTCTATCTCGGCAACTATGTCGGGCGCGGTGATACGGTCCTGGCCACGGTCGACGAGCTTCTCGATTTCCGTCGCCGTGGTCTAGGACGCCGACACGGGTTTGCCTGTGACGTGATCTTCCTGCGCGGCGCGCAAGAAGAAATGTGGCAGAAGCTGCTCCAACTGCAATTTGCTCCTAACCCGGGTGAGGTACTGCAATGGATGGTCGCGGTGGGCATGGAACCGACTATTCGGGCCTATAGCGGCGATCTAAAGCAAGGCATTGCGGCTTGTCGTGACGGCCCGCGTACGATCACTCGGTGGACGGGGGCGCTGCGCAGTGCGATGAACGCCAGACCTGGCCACACAGCGTTGTTCTCGGCCTTGCGCCACGCTGCTTTTACCGAAGGAGGCGCCCTGCTGTTCGTCCACGCCTCGATCGATCCGTTGCGCCCTCTTGGGGCGCAAGGGGACGCTTTCTGGTGGGGGCAGGCGGATATCCTCGAGCTAGCCACGCCTTTCGAAGGCTTCGGACGGGTTGTTAGAGGGGTTGGCCGTGGTCAGCGCGGCGTAGTCGAGCGCCAGTTCGCGATATCTCTTGGTGACGGATCCGGAAACGCTGGCCCACTTGTCGCGGCCTGTTTTGCTCCCGACGGCGCGGTGCTCGATATTGTCGAGGCGTGACAGACAGACCAGCTACGGCTGCGCCCGCCCCGGCGCTCCGCATCGCCGGCACTGCCGATGCGTCCGAATGCGCATGTCGCCGCGCCGACCATATCGCGCGCGCAAGCGGCGTTTCGGACATCGAGTATCACGCCGAGCGCCTTCCCGCCTTCGCCCTGACGAGATCGTCGGCGGCGACAAGAGCTGCTGCTGCAGCCGGGCTTGGTGCGAAGTATTGTCCGATCCCGTAAGCCACACCGGTGATTATCACGAGCCTCTTTTGAACATCCACCGGCCGCACCGGCAATCACACGCGGCTGGGGTCAGATCACCGATTCTGTGCGTGGATCTATCAGGTGCATCTGATTGAGGTCGGCGACGAGCCGCATCGACCCGCCGACCTTGCCCGCCGCGGCGGGATTGACCCGCCCGCAGACTTCAACGCCGTCAACGATGAAATAGACCATCGTCTCCATGCCCATCGGCTCGACGACGTCGAGCCGCGCGTCGAAGGCCGCCGCGCCCGGCGGCACATTTGCACGCTCCTCGATGATGTGCTCGGGCCGCAACCCGAAGGTAAGTTCTTTGCCGAGATGTGGTCGATAGCGTGCAGTGCGCGAAGAGGGCACCGGGAAAGAAAGCCAGTCCGACAGACGGACCGTCAGACCGCTGCCGTTCTCGACCAGACGACACGGCAACATATTCATTGTCGGCGACCCGATAAACCCGGCAACGAATTGCGTTTTGGGCTGATGATAAACCTCGTGCGGAGAACCGATTTGATCGATCCGCCCGGCGTTCATGATGACGACCCGATCAGCCAACGTCATCGCTTCGACTTGGTCATGCGTGACATAAACCGTGGTCGTTGTAACTGTTTGGTGGATTTTCTTGATCTCCGTGCGCATTTGAACGCGCAGTTTGGCGTCGAGATTTGAAAGCGGCTCGTCGAACAGGAAAACTTTGGGGTTGCGGACGATCGCACGGCCCATCGCGACGCGTTGGCGCTGCCCGCCGGACAGCTGTTTCGGGCGTCGGTCGAGAAGGTTGGTGATGTCGAGGATGCGGGCGGCGGCCTGAACGCGTTCCTTGATTTCGGCTTTTGGGAACTTCTTTAGCCGAAGGCCAAAGGACATATTTTCGAAGACGGTCATGTGGGGGTAGAGCGCGTAATTCTGGAACACCATCGCGATGTCCCGGTCTTTCGGCGGTACGTCGTTCACCAGTTGATCGCCGATATAGATTTCGCCCGAGGTGGCTTCCTCGAGACCGGCGATCATGCGCAATGTCGTGCTCTTTCCGCAGCCCGAAGGGCCGACCAGCACGATAAACTCGCGATCGGCGATGTCGAGATTAATCCCTTGTACCGCCGGGGTGCGGTCGAAGGTCTTGACGATGTTACGGAGCGCAACTTGCGCCATGTGTTACCCTTTCGTAGCGCCAGCGGTCAGGCCGGAGATGTAGTAATCCATCAAAAACGCATAGATGATCAGGGGCGGTGCCGCCCCGAGCAGCGCGCCTGTCATGATCTGTCCCCACGCATACACGTCACCTCTGATGAGCGTCGTAACGATCCCGACCGGTAGGACGAGCTGATCGGCCGAGGTCGTAAATGCGAGTGGATAGAGAAAGTTCGCCCAGGAGACGGTGAAGCTGAAAATCATGGCGGCAATGATGCCGGGGATCGCCACTGGGATGAAAATTCGAGTCAGCATCTGAAGATAGCCGGCGCCGTCAATCAGCGCGGCCTCGTCCAGCTCCTTCGGGATGCTGGAGAAGTAGCCGATCATGAGCCAGGTGGCGAACGGGACCGTCAAGGTTGGGTATAGGATGATTAGTACCCACCAATGGTTGATGAGCTCGATCCCGGTCGTATCATGAATGTAGGCAAAAGTTTTGAACAATGGGATGAACAGCAATGATTCCGGGATCAGATAGGTCAGGAATACCCCGGTTGCCAAAGTTGCCGATCCCCAGAACCGCATCCGCGCCAAGGCGAAGGCCGCAAGGATACTGACAACCATCGTGATCGATACGACGCAGACCGAAACAATTGCTGAATTACGAAAGAAAATAAGGAATTGGTTTTGGGTCAGCAGATCGATGTAATTCGAGAGCGTGGCGTGGTATACCCACCACGGATTGGTCGCTGCCGAGATCTCCGCGCTCGATTTGAGCGAGGTGATAAACATGTAGACCGGCGGAGTCAAAAAGAAGATAACAAACAGAATCAGGAAGAAATAGGACCAGAATAGCGCCTTCCGGCGGCCGCGCGAGATGCTGCCATGGCGTACCCGGTCGAGTTGCCCGGTCGTCACTTCTGCGGTTGCCGTCGACATCGTCATGCCTCGTTCCCTCGGCGGCGAACGTTGCGCAAGATAAAGAACGCCGCGACCGCCAAGATCGGCGCCATGAATAGTGATACAGACGCGCCGAGTGGGATGTCGTTGCCCCAGATTGCCAAAGTAAACGCCCAGGTCGCGAAAACGTGCGTCTGGTCGACTGGGCCACCATTGGTCAAAATTTTGACGATGTCAAAGTTCGCAAAAGTAACGATTAACGAGAATAGCGCTGTAATTTGGATGATATTGCGCATCATCGGCAGGTTGATGTACCAAATCTTTTGCAGCCAGTTGGCACCATCAATTGCCGCGGCCTCGTGCAGCTGCTCGGGTACCGATTTTAACGCGGCGAGGTACATGATCATGAAAAAGGGCGACCCGACCCACACATTCACGAGGATTACGCAAAAGCGTGCCCAATAGGGGTTGCCGAGCCATGCCACCCCGGGCATGCCGAGATGCGCGAAGATCCAGTTGAACGCGCTGTAGGATGGATCGAACAGCCATAACCAGGCGAGCGTGCTCATCGCCGGAGGGATGACCCAAGGGATCAGTAGCATGCCGCGCCATTTGCGCTGTCCCTGCGCCGGCAAGTTGTGGACGAAATGAGCGACGATAAAACCGACGACGGCCTTGAAGATGACGGCGGTGACCGCGAATAAGAGAGACTGTTCGACCACCATCCAGAAGGTGTTGCGTCTGAACAGGAACTCGAAGTTACCCAAGCCGACAAAATGCTGCATCGACTTGTTCAAGGTCGCCAGATGGATCGAATAGATGGCCGGATAGACCACCAAGCAGGCGACGATTGCGATCAGCGGCAATGCCATCAAAAACGCGATCGTCGACTTGCGGCGCGCGAATTTCTGCAGCGAGAGCTGCCGGCCCGCTACGGGTACACGGAGATCGCGGGCTACGACGTCAGCCATCCCTATACTCCCTTCTCTTTGACGCCGAAGGCCGCCGCCAAAAAATTCTAACGATCACTTGGGTGCGACAACCGCACTCACTGCCTCACATCCGTGGGTTTCTTGGTCTCCCGGACATGTTGCGAGCGAGCTCATCGGTGTCTCGGCCCCTTCTGAGAGAGGTACGGGCCGTCCGTGTTGGGACGGCCCGCTGCAGGTCCCGTTCAATACCATGCGGGTATTCTAGCGCAGGCATGCGAAATTGCGTCATCTATTTTATGGTTACCGTGCCACCTCGCCCGAGGCAGGGCTGAATATGCCTGCATCATCTGCCCGCCCGCCACGGTGGCGCTCGAGCTCGTGAGCATAACGGCGTAACGCGTAAGCCTCGCTCAAGTAGCCGATGATCCGGCGATCCTCTTTGTTGTCCACGACCGGAAGTATCTCTTGCGCAGCTTGGCTGAACCGATCGAGCGCTGTCCGCAAATCGTCTCCCGGCAACAGAAACGGGGCGGGCTGAGAGACTAGCTGTCCCACTGTCCGCATCTGTTCAGTGGGTTCCGGCCCGCTTACCTCAGCGGGGTCGATGATGCCGCTGAGCCGCCCGCGCTCGTCCACAATAAAGATCTGCTTGGTGCTGCCTATCGGAAAGCGCCGGCGCAGCTCGTCGAGTGGCAGCTCGGCGGCGATCACCGCCGGATCGCGCCGCATCATCGGGCCGATATGCAGTTCGTTGATCCAACCAATGTCCTCCGGACTGCGGATCGTCAGTCCTCGCAGATGAAAACGCCAGGTCGCGAATGAGTAGCCGAACCAGTGCCGCACGGCCAACGCTGCCGTGACCACCCCGACCATGACGCCAATCGTCGCCGGAAAGTCGCCGGTCGTCTCGAGCACGATCATGATCATTGTCATTGGCGCGCCGACGATCGCGGCCGCCGCGGCGCCCATCCCGACCAAGGAATAAACCAGCGGATCAGCGTGAAGATGAGGGCCGAACCGGGTCAATCCTGCGCCGACAAAGCTGCCGAAAAGAACTCCGATAAACAACGAAGTGCTGAACAACCCGCCGCGAAATCCCGAGCCGATCGACACGGCTGACGCGACGGTCTTTGCGATGATCAGCCCCCCAAGAAAAGGCAAATCGAAGCCGGAGTGCAACACACGCATGATCCCACCATGCCCACTGCCGAGGATCTGAGGGAACGGGAGCGCGATGGCACCAATCAACAGACCGCCGATTGCCGGGCGCACCCACCGCGGCACCGCGAGCGAGCGGAACAACGCCTCCGTCGACGTCACACCTTTCATGACCAGGATGCCGAGCCCGGC
>Ga0182037_10001551_pt1 | contig 12043 bp, 8 predicted proteins | sample sta12Cox44000082_FD_125974 | JGI IMG/M metagenome (GOLD analysis project Ga0182037, IMG submission 125974) | Lab enrichment of tropical soil microbial communities from Luquillo Experimental Forest, Puerto Rico - statoxic.12C.oxic.44.000.082 | ecosystem: Environmental > Terrestrial > Soil >... | reverse complement strand
GTATCGGAAGTACACAATGCTGTCGCCGTCGGTGTGGGCCGCCGGCTCATGGTAAATCTGGATGCCTTCGCCGTTGAAAAACTCGCTGAGCTTGTAGGAGGCGACGTGGTAGCTCTCGGTCGGCAGTCGACCTGAGGGGACCTCCGCCTCGGTCATGCGGTCAAGGATCGTCTCGTGCGCGATGACGGTGGCCGACGGAGCCACGCCCACGGGAGGAAATGTCACACCCACGATCTTGGAACCAGCCGGCAGTTCGGAGAGCTTCTCATTGCCGCCCGTGTGGTCCAGATCCACGCTGGTGTTAATGATGTAGCGTATGGGCTTTGGAGGAGCCGGTGATGCGATGATCGCGTTCATCCCCGGACTGGTCCACCCGAAGGGGTTCGACGCACAGTGGAGCCCCACGCACCGGTTGGGAGACGGCGTTGCCGTCACCGCAGTCGAGAGCCGCAAGACTGTGGCCTGGAGTTGGTCACTCATTGCCGGGAGCCCCGAATCGACCAAGAGAATGCCGTCCGGCCCGATCGAGGCCGCCATGTTGCCACCGTCACCCACCAGCATGTAGATGTTGCCTTGTACCGGCAGCACGTGGATGTCGCCGTCCGGCTTCGAGGCCGGCGCCGGCCGAGAGGGGCTGGAGGGGACTTTCAGGTTTGCTACGACGCCTTTCAATTGCTTGCGGTATTCGGGATAGATCGTTTCCGAACCACCCCGCGCAGCCGGTGCGGGAATGTCATCCGCGCCTAGATTCGGATTGTTACCCGGCAGAAAGTGTGGCACCGCCTTCGAAATGTTTTCCTCGCTGACCGTACACGGGTAGTAGGACAGTGTCGTATACGGGTCCAATTCGTAATTGGTGGTTTGGATGAACGGCTCCTCCAGCCACACCGGATCGGTGAGGATCATGGTGACCAGCAGGTACTCGCCGTGACGCGTGATGTATTCCATCAGCGTGGCCTTGTCGCTAAAGCTGGCACCGTTCCGCCGCAGGTAGGCGCCTTTGATGTGGGTGGTCGTCACTACCAGCATGTTGCCATCCCACGTCCCGGTGGAAAACCCGGACCAGCTATGCGGAGCCCAAGCGGGCGGGTGCGGTCGGCCGTCCATATAGATCCAGCGATCCATGGATCGCAAGTATTCCAGGTGGTACGCGCGCAGCTCGCGCGAGACCGGATCGATATCTTCGGAGATGCGCACGGCTCCGAGCGCCCGCCATTGATACGGGGCCGGGTGCGGCCGGCACTGAAACTCGGGCAGGCTCCACTCGGAATGGTCGTGGCTGTCGGCCTTCATGCGACCCGCATCATTGAGCGGAATACCCTGATAATCGCCCAGCGGCGGGCCCCCCGAGCGTTCATAGGAGTCTTCGGTGATGCGATCCGCCCAAACGCCGGAGAGACCGACCTGAGCCGACGCCGGGATGCCGGCGATGAGCGCGGCCACAACCAACCAGGTGCTTCGTTTCACAGGATCCATTTTGACACCCGCCGGACCCCCGTCTCGATCTGTCATACCACGATCCGCGGGTGGTGCGGGTCGTCACCGGAAGGGGCGTGATATAAAGAGAGGTTTGCTTGACGGCATGGAGACTAGAGGGAATGTCTGAGAAGCGACTGGGGTTTGTCGGCGTGGGGCGGATGGGCGGGCGGATGGCACACCGTTTGATCGAAGCCGGCTACGCGCTCAAGATTTTCGATACGAATGAGGAAGCGTTGCGTCCGTTGGTGGACAAGGGCGCCGAGCGCGCCGAGTCCCCAGCCGTGGTGGCCTCGGCTGCCGAGATGGTGCTGGCCAGCCTCCCCACGCCGCCGGTCGTGGAGGCGGTGGCGCTCGGGCCGAAGGGAATCGTTGAGGGGACGCGCGTCAAGATTTTTGTGGATGTCTCGACCACCGGTTCCACCTACGCCAAGCGAGTAGCCGAAGGCCTCGCCGCCAAAGGGATCGTCGCCGTCGACGCGCCCGTCAGCGGCGGAATCGCCGGGGCGGAGCGGGGAACTGTCGCGGTGATGGTGTCCTGCGACGATACCACGTTTGCGGCGGTCAAGCCGGTTGTGGAGGTGATCGGCAAAGTCTTTCACGTCGGCAAGCGGCCGGGCCTGGGGCAGACGATGAAGCTCATGAACAACCTCCTATCGGCGACGGCCATGGCGATTACCTCCGAGGCCGTGGTGATGGGCGTGAAAGCGGGGCTGGATGCCAAGCAGATCATCGACGTGATCAATGCCGGCAGCGGCCGGAACAGCGCCTCACAGGACAAGTTTCCGCGATGCGTGTTGCCGCGAACCTTCGATTTTGGCTTTGCCATCGGTCTGCTGAACAAGGATGTGCGGCTTTGCCTGGAGGAAGCCGAGGCGTTGGGCGTGCCGATGGTGGTGGGGAGCGCCGTGCGGCAGATGCTGTCGATTGCCACCGCCAGTGAGGGTCCCACGGCCGATATGACGGAGTTGGTGAAGAGCGTCGAGAAGTGGGCGGGAGTACGCGTCGGCGGATGAAACGGCCGCTAGGCCCTTTACTTGCGGTCGAGCGCGGCGCCGTTCCGCAATTCGTCGGTCGCGCGACGGACCACGCGGTCACCCGGTGCCAGGGGCCCGATCACCTCGACCAGATCACCGTCCGTCGCTCGTTTCTTCACCTCGACCCACTCGGCGCGATGGTTCCGGTCACGGATCACGAAAGTGCGCTCGGTCGTGGTCACGACGCTTGTCTTGGGCACCCACAGCTCGGCTCGGGCGCTGCGCACCGGCCACTTGACGCTTGGGTACATGCCGGGCGCGAGCGCGCCGTCGCGATTCAGTACGTCGAGTTCGACCGACATGGTGCGGGTTTTCGGGTCGAGCGCGTGCGCGATGCGCGCAACGGTTCCCCAAAAAGTTCGTGTGGGATGGGCGGGAACACTGAACTCAACCCTCGCTCCCGCCATGATGCTGCCAACGTTTTCCTCGGGAACGGGAACCACCAGGCGCAAGTGCGAGATCTGTTGAATCACCAGCAGGGCGGCGTCGGCGTCGGTCCCGACCAGGGCCCCGGGGTGAACCAGGCGGTCAGTCACCACTCCATCAAAGGGAGCCGCTATCTTCAGGTACGCCTCCATGGCGTTGAGCGCCTTCACGGCGGATTGGGCAGCCGCGCTCGCCTTCTGGCGTGAGTTGACTACAGCCCGAGCGGCATCCACTTGCCTCTGGGCCAGGATCAAGTCATTGCCAGCGACGGCCCCGGGTGTCTTGGCCGCCTCCGCGGTCCGCTGGTAGGTGCTTTCGGCAGCCGAGAGTTGGGCTTCGGCTTGCAGCCGGTCCGCCTCGGCGGCCTGGAATTTGGACTCGGCCTCGGCGATCTGCGCCTGCATTTCGGGCGCGCTCAGCTCAATGAGGAGTTGGCCTTCCTTGACCACGCTGCCGCGATCCACCAGCACGCGTTCCACATAGCCGGGGACCTTGGCATGCAGCGCCACCGTTAAGAAGGGAGCGATCTCCGCGGGCAGCTCGATGGTGCGGGAGCCGTGTTTCGAGACCACGTCGGCGAATTCGATGGTCTCGGCCCGAGCAAGCAAAGCCAGGGCTGGAATGACAAGAGCGCTACGTAGCATCATAGTACCGGCTGGTGGGATCCATGGGGTTAAGCGACGGAGAACGAGTGGAGGAGTGCTGCTCGAGGACCGCGTAAATCAAGGGCAATACGGTCAGGGTGGCGAAAGTCGCCACGATCAAGCCGCCAATTACGGCGCGGCCGAGCGGAGCCGCCTGCGGCCCGCCCTCACCGAATCCGATGGCCAGTGGGATCATTCCGAAGATCATGGCCGCGGCGGTCATCAGGATCGCGCGCAGTCGGCCGACGGCTCCTTCGCGCGTCGCTTCGAGCAAGGGCAGGCCTTCGTGGCGCGCTCGTTCGGCGAAGCTGACGAGCAGAATCGAGTTGGCCACTGCGATGCCAATCGCCATGATCGCGCCCATGAACGACTGAATGTTGAGCGTGGTATCGGTCGCGCGCAGCATGAGCAGCACGCCGCAAAGAACCGCCGGCACCGTCAAGATGATGGCGAGCGCTAGCCGCAGCGACTGAAAATTGGCGGAAAGCAGCAAAAAAATGGCCAGCACGGCCAGCAGCAAGCCCACCTCGAGGCCGTTGACGGTCTGTTCGAGCGGAGGAATCTGGCCGCGGAATTGGACCGAGACGCCTCGCGGAGGCTCGCCGGCGGCCCGCACCGCCTGTTTGATTCGAGGGATCGATTGCCCGAGAGTCGCCTGGTGCAGATTGGCCGTGAGGCTGACGACGCGCTGGCCATCATACCGGTCAATCTCGCCTGGCATGGTGCCGAGCTTCAATCCCGCGACATCGTCGAGCAGCGGTTTCGCACGCCCCTCGGCCATGACCGGAACGGCAGCCACGTCTTCCACGCTCTGCATCTGGTTTTGCGCCAATTCCACCTGGATCTGGAAGGCGTTGCCGGAGTTCGGCTCGCGCCAGTAGTTGGGATTGGTGAAGCGGGACGAGGAGGTAGCTGGCACAACGGAACGCACTACGTCGGCCATGGTCAGTCCGAACTGTCCGGCGCGATCGCGATCGATATCAATATCGAGCGTCGGATAGCTCTGTTCCTGTGCGAACTCGAGATCGCGCAGGAAACTGAACCGCGCCAATTGCGACTGAATCTTCCGGGCATAGCCGTACACATCCTCGAGGTTGATTCCTTGTACGTCCACCTCGATGGGGGTCGGCGAGCCAAAACCCAGCACTTGGGTCACGATGTCGCCCGCCTCAAAGGAGACCCGACAGGCCGGAAGCGCACGACCTAAGCCGTCGCGAATCTTTTCGCGCAGGTCTTCGCCGCGGGGGGCGTCCGCCTTGAGAGCCACCTGGATGATCGCGTCCTCGGGACCGCTGGTGAACAGATGGATCAGGTCGACCGGGTAGCTCGACGGGATCAGGCCCTCGAAATCGCTGGTAATCATCACATTGCGCTCGCCGGCTTGATGATCAATCACGCCGAGAGCTTCAAGGACGATGCGTTCGGTCTCCTCGACCCGCGTTCCAGCCGGCGCCCGCAGCCGGATGCGCAGCAATTGCGCATTCGCGTCGGGGAATAATTCTGTCGCCGTTCGGGGCACCAGAGTGTACAGCAAAGCGAAGGCTGAAACCAGATAAACGACGGCGAGCGGCCGGCGCAAGCGCAGCACGCGGGCGAGATAGCTCGCGTAGAACGAGCGGATGCGCCCGAAGAAACCTTCGCGCTCCTCTCCCCGACGGGCTTCGCGCATCAGCCACGTCGAGAAGACCGGAACCAGGGTGCTGGACAGCAGGTAGGAGGCAACGATCGAAAACCCGACCGCCAGCGAAAGTGGCACGAACAACCGCCGGCTCACGCCTACCATGAAAAAGGAAGGCACAAACACGGCGAGGATACAAAACATCGACAGCAGGCGCGCCATCGCGGTCCGGCTGCATGCATCAACCACGGCGCGCGCCCGCGACACGCCGGGAAGCATACGCGTGTGAATGTTCTCGATCTCGACCGTCGCTTCATCGACCATCACACCCACGGCCAGCGCCAGCCCGCCCAGCGTCATGAGGTTAATCGATTGGCCGGTGGCCCATAACAGAGCCACGGCGCCGAGCAGGGCAAACGGAATGTTCAGGATGACGATCAGCGCACTCCGCCAGTCGCGCAGAAATATCAGCACCATCAGACCCGTCAGAGCCGCCCCCAACAGTCCTTCGAGGACCAGACCGCGGAGCGAGTTGGTGACGTAAGGGGACTGGTCGAATTCGAGGCTGACATCGACGTCTGGCGGCACCACCTTTTTGAATTCGGGGATCGCCGCCTTGACCGCGTTGATCACACCGAGCGTAGAAGCGTCCGCGCGCTTGGTCACCGGGATATAGACACTCCGCTTGCCGTTCACATGCGCATAAGCGGAGATAATGTCGGTGCCATTGTCGATGGTGCCGATGTCCCGCAGATAGATCGTGGCGCCCGACACCGGACGGATCGGAGTGCTCAACAGATCAGAGAGGTTGGCGCCCAGCGCTGCGTTGGTGCGGGCAATGCGCGCGATCTTGCCGGTCCACATGTTTCCTGAAGGCATCACCAGACTGGATTTGCTCACGGCGGCAATGGCTTCTTCGGGTGAAATCTGGTATTGGCGCAGCTTGCCGGGATCAAGGGTAACAACGATGGTCCTCTGGTTTCCGCCAAACGGCGGCGGAGCGGAAACACCAGGAAGCGTTGCGAACAAAGGCCGCACCCGGTTGAGCGCGAAATCCTGCATCTCGCCCTGCGAATGAGCGGAGCTGCTGAAGACAAGCTCACCGACGGCCACACTGCCTGCGTCGAAGCGCATGATGAAGGGCTCGACCGTACCCGGCGGCATGAACGAGCGGGCCCGGTTCACATACCCAACCGTCTCCGACATTGCCTGGCTCATGTCGGTGCCTTCGTGAAACACCAGTTTCATGAGTGCGGCGCCCTGGATGCTCTTGCTTTCGACGTGATCTATGCCCGTGATGTAGAGGAAGTGATACTCGTAGTAGTAAGTGAAGTAACCCTCCATCTGAGCCGGATCCATGCCGGCGTAAGGCTGTGCTACGTAGATCGCTGGTCCGCCAATCTGAGGGAAGATGTCGGCCGGCATGCGCTCGATGGCGAGCATTGCGCCCAGGGCGATGGCGACGAGCGCGACCACCACCGTCAGCGGCCGGCTGAGGGCGGCTAACACCAGTCGCATGGTTCACCTCTCCCGAACGTCATTGGCTTGCCTCGGCGAGAAACGGTTGGAGGTCCCCGCGAGCAGTCGCAATCTGAAGCAGAGCCCGCCACACATTCAACCGCGCCAGAGAGTTATCGATCTGTGCCTGCACCACGAGCCGCTGAGCCTGCGCGACGTCATCGATCGGTGCCAGGCCTGATTGATACCGCGCCGTCGCCTGTTCGAGCGCCGACCGCGCCGCGGTGACCTCTACCGGCGTGTTGGCAGCGACCCGCCTCGCTCCAGCGAGAGTGGCGAGAGCGGCATTGAATTGCGCCCGCAGATTGAGGGCGATCAGGTTGTACTGCGCCTCGCCGGCTCGAACGCTAGCCACTTGAGCGACCTGTTGTTCGTGAATCGCAAAACGGTCCATAAACGGGAACACCACGGTAAGGCCGAGAGCGTAGTTCTGATACGTAGGCGCCAGTCCATTCCAGCCGCCGAGGCGGCCTCCGCTGGTCTCCAGGCCTGTGCCCCGCGCCGAGACCGAGCCCTCGACGAAAAACTGGGGATAGTCGGTCCGCTCGAGAGCCCGGAGCCGGGATCGCGTCTGCGCGATCACGGCACTCTGCTCCGCCGCGAGCGGATTGGCCGCGGCATCGAGCGGCGGCTGTGGCGTATCGGGCGGTAACTCGGCCACCACCTTGTCGGCATTCAAGGTGAGCTCAGTCGGATCGATTCCGACGAACTGTGAGACCGTAGAACGCGCGACTGCAATCGTCTGTTCGGCCTGCGCGACCTGGGTCCGCGCCTGCGCCAGCTCCGCCAGCACGCGCGATTCGTCCGCTCCGGGTCGCAATTGTGCGGCCACCTGGGCGTGGGTACTGGTCAGCAGAACCTGCCAGCGGTCCACCGCAGCGCGCGCGGCCTCGGCCGTTTGCTGCGCGGCTATTACGGTCAGGAAGGCATCGGCAGTAGCCACCGAAACGTCATACCGGGTCCGCTTCAACACGGCCTGGGCGCGGTCGCGCGCCGCGGTGGCGCCGGCGACATTCGCCGTGCGCAACCCGAAGTCGAACGGCTGCCAGGTCACGAGGCCGCCGGCCGCACTGCCCCACGTGCTGCCCAAGTTGTTGGTCCCGAGTACCGGACCTGACATCGAAGGGATCACGCTCTCGGGCAGCATCAGGCCGGAAACATTATTGCGGGTAGCGCGACTCAGCTGCGCGATGCCATCCACCCGCGGCAGGTATGCGGTCTGCGCCAGCCGGATGCCGGCGGCGGCCGCGTTCATCTCGTCTTCGCTCACCCGAATCGCAGGGTAGTTGCGCAGGGCGTCCTCGACGGCTTGGGCGATGGTCACAGACTGGGCGATGGTCACAGACTGGGCGATGGTCACAGGAATGGGTGGGGAGGCCGGCTGGGCGGCAAGAGTCCCGCTAGCCGCCATCATCAAAAATACCGTCTTCCGGACTCGTCCGCTGCTAAGGGTTCGCTCGGCCACTATCTACCTTCGATCAGCTCCCGAAATAGTTCCCGCACCTTGATCTTTGCCGCCGAGACCGCCCGCCGGCCCATCGGCGTCGCGCGATAGACTTTGCGGAGAGATTTCCCGTTCCGCTCGGTGCTCAAGCTTAGATATCCCTTCTTTTCGAGCGAATGCAGCAGCGGGTAGAGGGTCCCCGGGCTGATCCGGTAGCCATGGCGGGCGAGTTCTTCGACCATGCCCAATCCGAAAATCGGCTCTTCGACGGCGTGATGCAGCACGTGGAGGCGGATCAATCCGGAGTAGAGATCACGGTCGGCGTTCTGCAGGTCGATTTTCGTTTTCGGCATTCGATAACGAATCGTATTATAGAGGTCCGAGCCGTCACTGTCAAATCAGATCTTCGGAGGATTCATCGACCGCGCCTCGGGCTATCATTGAGTAGAGTGGCTCGAATCATCGACGGGAATCGAATCCGCGACCAAATCAAGGGGGAGTTGAAGCCGCGCGTGTCGCGTCTGGCCGCTCAAAAGCGCGTGCCGGGGTTGGCGGTGGTGCTGGTCGGCAATCATGCGGCTTCGGAGATTTACGTTCGCAACAAGGTGAAGACCTGTCAGGAATTGGGCATGTGCTCGGAGCAGATCACACCGCCCGATTCGATCAGCACCGAAGAATTGCTCGTCATTGTCGACGAGTTGAACGCCCGGGAGGACGTGGACGGGATTCTGGTCCAGCTCCCGCTGCCGATTCAGGTGGACACCAAGCGGATTCTGCTGGCGATCTCGCCGGAAAAAGACGTGGATGGCTTCCATCCCTACAACGTGGGTTGCCTGGTGGCGGCGCTGCCGGCCCCGCGGGCGTGCACGCCCGCGGGGATCCTCCAGCTGCTGAAGCGGTACCAGATTCCCATCGCCGGCAAGCGCGCAGTGGTGGTGGGCCGGAGCGACATCGTCGGCAAGCCCGTGGCGCTGCTGTTGCTGCACGAGCATGCCACGGTCACGATCTGTCATTCCAAGACCGCCGATCTGGCAGGCGTCTGCCGGGAGGCCGACATCCTGGTAGCGGCCATGGGTCGCCCGGCGATGGTTACGGCGGATTTCATCAAGCCCGGCGCCACCGTGATTGATGTCGGTACCAACTCGCTCGAAACCCGGCAAGACGTGGCCCGCATCTTCCGCAACTCCGCCGAAAGGCTCGCCGCCTTCGACAAGCGGGGCCGCGTCCTGGTAGGCGACGTCGATCCGATCGACGTAGCCGAAAAGTCGGGCGCCTACACGCCGGTGCCCGGAGGCGTGGGCCCGCTCACCATTGCTATGCTCATGGCCAACACCGTGGAATCCGCGGAGCGCCGTCTGGGGGTATGTTAAAAATTGGACTGACGGGAGGCTTGGCCTGCGGGAAGAGTTTTGTGGGCGAGGCGCTCGCCTCCTACGGGTGTTACCTGATCCGGGCCGATGAACTGGGACACGAAGCGCTCGCTCGGGGCGGCGCGGCATTTGAGCCCGCCGTCGCCGAGTTCGGATGCGACATTTTGGACCCGGCGGGCGAGATTGACCGGCGTCGTCTGGCGGCGCGCGTCTTTGGCGACGCCGAAGCCTTGGCGCGGCTCAATCGCCTGGTGCATCCCGCCGTGCAGCGACGCGAGGAGCAGTTGATGGCGGAATTCCGGGCGCGCGAGCCCCAAGGGATCGCCGTGGTGGAAGCGGCCATCCTGATTGAGAATGGCAGGTACAAGAGTTTCGACCGTTTGATTCTAGTCACCTGCTCGGAGGAGCAACAGGTGGCGCGGGCCATCCATCGCGGCGGCCTTGACGAGGCGGAGGTGCGGGCCCGGCTGAGCCGCCAGATGCCACTCGCGGAGAAACGAAAATTTGCCGATTTCGTCATCGATACATCCGGCGCCAAGCAGGAGACGCTGCGGCAGACTCGCGCCGTGTACGAGACATTGCGGAGAATAGAGATATGAGAGCTTTTCGACCTTTGCTCGGAGCCACCATCTTGGCGGCCGGATTCGTCTACCTGACGTCGGTGGCGCATTGGGACTTGGGGCGATTTCTGCAGCCGATCCGCTCGGCAGGACGGTTGTGGACCGAGCCGGCATCGGCTGCCGGGCCGGGCTATTCCTCCGATGAGCAAAACAATATCGACATTTACCGAACCTCGCGCGATGCCACCGTCAACATCACCTCCATCGTGTATCGCGAGGGCTGGTTCTTCCAACTCGTACCGGAAAAAGGCATCGGTTCGGGGTTCATCATTAAGGAGTCGGGCGAGATTCTGACGAACTATCACGTAGTGAGTGGGAGCGCGCCGCAGCTGACGGTCACGCTGGCCGACAAGAAGGTGTACAAGGCAAAGATTCTAGGCCGCGACCCGCGCAACGATCTGGCCTTGATCAAGATCGACGCCGGCAGGAGGCTCCCGTATCTGCACCTGGGCGATTCCGACGGCCTGGTGGTCGGACAGAAGGTTCTCGCCATCGGTAACCCGTTCGGTCTGGCTGGCACGCTGACCACGGGCATCGTCAGCTCGCTCGACCGCGCCATTGAGCCCGAGGAAGGCCGGCGCATGGAAGGGATGATTCAGACCGACGCCGCCATCAATCCAGGCAACAGCGGAGGCCCCCTGCTCGATTCCCGAGGCAACGTGATCGGAATCAATACGGCGATCTATGGCCCGCAGGGAAACATCGGCCTGGGCTTTGCCATGCCCATCAACCGCGCTAAAGCCATGCTGGACGAGTTTCAGCGAAGCGGTCGCATCAAAAGTCCGTCGCTCGGGATCACGACGGTCTACGTGGCAGGTGACCTGGCCGAGATGCTCGATCTGCCTTCGCGTGGTGGGTTGTTGATCCAGAGTGTCGAGCGGGGATCGGCGGCCGATGAGTCAGGTTTGCACGGTCCAAGCCAGGTCGTGATCGTCGGCAATTACCGCCTCGGAGTGGGCGGCGATTTGATCACTGCCGTCGAAGGACAGACCGTTGAAGGGAACGACTCGCTGCAGCGCGTCTTCAACCGTAAACGCGCCGGAGACATTCTGAGCCTTACCATTTATCGGGGCGGCCACTCGAGGAACGTGAAGGTACGCCTCGGAGAAGCGCCCCAGACTCTGTAACCGCGGCGTTAACTCATACCGCTGCTACGCCGCCATGGTCGTAGGAGCCGGGCCTTACGCAACCGCGATGGTTTTGGCGGGAGCACCGGCGGCTTCTACAGCCGCTTTGTTCTTGCTTCCGGGCGGCCGCCCCCGGCGTTTCGCGTTGATCTCCGACATCCAGGCCGGAGGCCGGCCGCGGCGCTTTCCGCGACCTCGCGCCAGGCGCTCTAAGCTCAGAATCGCTTCCTCAATTTGCACCCGCTCCTCTTTTAACTCGGAAAGAATTTTCGCTACATCCATTGTTCAAGCCCTCCGGCCGGCCCCGAAAAACCGACATTTGCGTAAGCCGAAATACTAAAACAGATCTTTAATGGGTTAATTATCTATCTGCCTTTTTACTCCAACCCCGAAGTATTATCAAGCCGGTTGCCCAATTTTTACCAGCGATTTCCGTCCCGAAGAGTACCGGTATGCTGTATAGTACCTAGGTGTCGACCTAGGGAATAGGGCTCCGAACCCGACTCTTTTTCCAATGAAAATAGAATGGCAGTCCGGCCACCATCAGTCCCACGCCCATGAGCGATTCGCGGCGGCGATCAAAGAGCGTCGAAACGACGAGAACGGCAGCGCCCAGCACAAAAAGCAGGGGCACGACCGGATAGCCTAGGGTCCGGTAGGGGCGCGGCAAAGCGGGTTTCTTGATCCGCAACACCACAACGGCCGCCGCCGTCATCCCGTAGAGAATCCAACTTGCGAAAATGACCAGGTTGAACAGGTCGTC
>Ga0182037_10001550_pt1 | contig 12043 bp, 9 predicted proteins | sample sta12Cox44000082_FD_125974 | JGI IMG/M metagenome (GOLD analysis project Ga0182037, IMG submission 125974) | Lab enrichment of tropical soil microbial communities from Luquillo Experimental Forest, Puerto Rico - statoxic.12C.oxic.44.000.082 | ecosystem: Environmental > Terrestrial > Soil >... | reverse complement strand
CTGCCGGCAGCTGCCGCGTGGAATGCCAGTTCCACACCCCGTCGCCGGCGGCGTCGAGGAACACCTGGGCGAACGGGTCGCGGATCAACGGGTTTTCACTCCGGGTTTCCGCCGCCCGGGCCGACGCCACGCCCAGCGCCGTCGTCCCCACGCTCTCGGTGATCTCCCGGGAGTCGTTGTCGGTTCTGGCTGTGCTCATTTTGACTCAGTTACCCCCGGTCCGCTCGGCCGCCACGAACAGGGTCCGCGGCGCGGCGTCGTCGATGCCTTGCGGGGGCGTGCGGTCGTAGCGGGCCATCAGGTCCACGGCCTCGGTGACCGTCACGTCCCAGCCGTGGCGGCGCAACCAGTCGCCGACATCTTCGCGCTCTTCCATGTACCACAGGTCCTGGACCTCGGGGATGTCGCGCTGCGGCTCCAGTTTGGCCATCAGGTCGCGCACCCGCTGCATCGTCTCGCGGCGCCTCGCGATGGCGGCCTCGTCGAGGAAGTCCGGGCCGGGCGCCTCCACGGCGATCCGGCTGCCCGCGACGCTCAGCGCCTCGACACGCTCGAACAGCAGCTCGTGAGCGGCCGCGGGCAGAAACGGCAACAGCCCTTCGGCGGACCAGGCGCCGGGCGCCGAGCTGTCAAAACCGGCTTCCCGCAACGCGGCCGGCCAGTCATGGCGCAGGTCGACCGGGACATGCACCACATTGCACGTCGGCTGCGCGCTGTTCTCCCGCAGTGTCGAGGCCTTGAATTCCAGCACCCGGGGCTGGTCGAGTTCGTACACCGTGGTGCCATCGGGCCACGGCAGCCGCCATGCCCGCGAGTCCAAACCCGCCGCCAGGATCACCACCTGGTGTACGCCGCCGCGGGTCGCGTCGAGGAAGAACTGGTCGAAGAACGACGTCCGCGCGGCCATGTAGTCGACCATTCCCTGCATCCGCGGCTTCAGGTCGGGTTCGGCCTCGACGATCTCGGCGGGCAGGTCGGGGGCCGCGAACCAGTTCCACATGCCGTCGCCGGCCGCGTTGAGGAATACGCGCGCGAAAGGATCGCTGATCAGCGGGCTTTCGCTCTCGGTTTCGGCCGCGCGGGCCGCCGCGACGCCCAATGCCGTCGCGCCCACACTCTCGGTGATCTCCCAGGTGTCATTGTCCGTTCTGGCCACGCGCTCGTCCTCCCAATTCGCTAGCACAACTACCTACCTGAGCCTACGCGCGCCCCGTGTGAGCGAGCTGTGCACGCTGGCCCCGGGGTATCCGGTTAAGTTGTCGGCGGGCGGCAAACAGCGCGGCCCCGGTCCAAAGGATCTCGACATGCGGGTTGACGGGCGCTACATCAGCGTTTCGGGCGACTTGCTGCAACCACTGACCCGGCGGACCAACGACATCATCCGGCTGGTCGCCAGCGTCGTCTTCTTCGCGATCGTCATCGCCGGTTCGCTGATCACCCGACCACAATGGGTTGCACTGGAGCGATCGATATCGGAGATCGTCGGGGTGCTGACCCCCACCCAGTCCGATGTCGTCTACCTGGCGTACGGCATCGCGATCCTGGCGTTGCCGTTCGCGATCCTCATCGGTTTGATCATCTCCCGGCAATGGAAGCTGCTCGGCGCCTACGCGGCGGCGGGGATCCTCGCGGTTCTCCCGCTGTCGATCGGCGGCAACGGCCTCTCGGCACCCCGATGGCACTTCGAGCCCGGAGATCGGCCGCAGAGCTTGCTGGCCCAGATCCTCGATGACCCGCGGTGGATCGCAATGCTCGCGGCGGTGCTGACCGTGTCGGGTCCCTGGCTTCCCGCGCGCTGGCGACATTGGTGGTGGGCGCTGCTGCTGGCCTTCGTGCCGATCCACCTGTTCGTCAGCGCGATAGTCCCGGCGCGCTCCTTGGTGGGCCTCGCAGTGGGGTGGTTCGTCGGCGCGCTCGTGGTCCTGGTCGTCGGCACCCCGGCTCTCGAGGTGCCGCTGGATGGTGCGGTGCGCGCATTGGCGAAACGCGGATGCCGGGTCTCGGGGCTGCAAGTGGTCCGGCCCGCCGGACCGGGGCCGCTCGTTCTTTCGGCCCAGTGCCAGGATTCGGACGAGGCCATCGTCGAGCTGTCCGGCCCGCACCAGCGCAGCGGTGGCGCGCTGCGCCAGCTCTGGCTGAAACTGCGGCTGCGGGGCAGTGAGACCGGACCCCTGGTCGCGTCCATGCGCCGCGCCGTCGAGCATCGGGCACTGCTGGCCATTGCCATCCACGACCTGGGCCTCGCCAACACCTCGCCGATCGCTGTCGCCACCCTCGATAGGGGATGGATGTTGTACGCCCACAAACCGGTCCGCGGGATAACGCTCGACCGGTGCGCAACGAAGACGCCGGTTGCCCGCGCGTGGGAATCGCTACAAATCCTCCACGACCAGCAGATCTCCCACGGCGACCTGCGCGCCGAGGAGATCACCGTCGACGACGGCGCCGTGCTGTTCGGCGGATTCGGCAGCGCCGAGTACGGCGCCACCGACACTCAACTCCAATCCGACATTGCTCAGCTTCTGGTGACGACGTCGGCGCTCTATGACGCCGAGTCCGCGGTCGGCGCGGCGATCGAGGCATTCGGCAAAGACACCGTCCTGACCGCATCGCGTCGGCTCACGAAATCGGCTGTGCCAAAACGGATCCGGCAATCGATATCCGATGCCGGCGCGGTTATCTCCGGGGCCCGCGCGGAGGTGCAGCGTCAAACCGGCGCGGATCAGATCAAGACCGAAACCATCACCCGCTTCACCCGCAGCCAGGTCATTCAACTGGTGCTGCTTGGTGCGCTGGTCTATGTCGCGTATCCGTTCATCAGCACGGTGCCGACGTTCTTCTCCGAAGTGAGCAAGGCGAATTGGTGGTGGGCGCTCCTGGGCTTGGTGATATCTGCGCTGACGTATGTGGGGGCGGCAGCGGCTTTGTGGGCCAGCGCCGACGAATCGGTCAGCTTCTGGAAGCTGTCAATCGCGCAGGTGGCCAGCACTTTTGCGGCAACCACCACGCCCGCCGGGGTCGGCGGCCTGGCGCTCAGCACGCGGTACTTGCAGAAGGGTGGAGGACTGTCCGCGGTGCGGGCCACCACCGCGGTGGCGCTGCAGCAATCCGTGCAGGTGATCATGCACGTTGTATTGCTGATCTTGTTCAGCACCCTTGCGGGCGCATCGATGGACCTCAAGCACTTCGTGCCGAACGCCACGGTGCTGTACCTGATCGCGGGTTTGGCGCTGGGCATTCTTGGTGCCTTTCTGTTGGTGCCCAGGCTGCGGCGCTGGCTGGCAACGGACCTGCGTCCGAGAGTGAAGGAGCTAGCCAGCGACCTCATCGAGGTTGCCCGCGAACCGAAACGATTGGGGCTAATCGTACTGGGCTGTGCCGGAACGACTCTCGGCGCGGCGTTGGCGCTTTGGACCAGTGTCCAAGCCTTCGGCGGCGGCGCGTCGTTCGTCACCTGCACCGTGGTGACGATGGTCGGCGGCACGCTGGCCTCTGCCGCGCCGACGCCCGGCGGCGTCGGCGCCGTCGAAGCGGCGCTGATCGGTGGTCTGGCCGCCTTCGGCGTACCCGCGGCCGTTGGGGTGCCGTCCGTTCTGCTGTATCGCGTGCTGACCTGTTGGATTCCCGTATTCGTCGGCTGGCCGGTGATGCGTTGGCTTACCGAGAACGAGATGGTCTGACATAAGTCAGGATTCGTCGACCTCAGCCTCTGCGATGACCAAAACGGTTGACCTCCTGACGCTTTCGCCGACCTTGGTGGTGAGTAAGACCGGGTAGTACGCCTCGCGAACCGATTTCGCGACCGTGATCGCGACATCGACGTGGGCCGATCCGTCGGAGGCGAACTGGCCAGACGCGGGTGTCACCGTAATCCCGCTATCGCTGGTGATGCCCGTGACGGTGTAGTCGCCGGCGCCGTCGATCATCCGTTGCGCGTCGAGTTTCACGGTGCCCGTAGTGCCCGGCGCGATCGTGACGATGGGCCGGGAGACGTTGACGGTCACCGCCGAACTGCCCGCACCGAACGACGGTGGCGCGGAGGACTCGGCGGTGCCCCAGACCTTGTTCGGGTAGGCGGCGAGCGAGAACTTGAGCTCGCCGCCCGTGCGGATGATCGACTCCGGGAGCCACGTGCTCGTGCGATCGGTGGCCTCGCCGTCGATGCTCAGGCCGCTGATGTACCTCAGGTGGTTGGGTCCCGATGCGCCTGGAGCGGAGATCCGGATGGATTTTCCTTCGGGCAAGGCGATTATGATCCCGTCGAACAGCGGTGCGGCCACAGTGAGGACCGGGGTTCCCGGGGTGCTCGGGTACAGGCCCAGGGCGGCCCAGACGTACCAGCTGGACATCGCGCCGAGATCATCGTTGCCGGGCTCGCCGTCGGGCGTCGGCCCGAACAGCCCGCGCACCCGGTCGACCGTGTGCTGAGTCTTCCATGGTTGACCGACGTAATTGTACAGCCACGGCACCCCGAAGCCCGGCTCGTTGCCGGCCCAGAGATAGGGCTCCTTCGGGCCCACGTTGAGCTCTTTGGTGAAGCGGTCGAGCCGGTCGGCGACCGCGGTGCGGCCGCCGAGCGCGGTCACCAGCCCCGCGACGTTATGGGGCACCCACCAGACATACTGCTCGGCGTTGCCCTCGTCGTAACCGTCCTGGCCGAAGCCCAAAGGGGAGTCGACGTACCCGGGGCCGGCGCGGAAGAATCCCATCGCGTTGCGGGGCGAGATGAACCGGGTGGTCGGATTGAACAGGTTCTGCCAGTACTGCGCCCGGTTCTGGAATTCGGCGGCGGTCGCCGTATCGCCGAGTGCGTCGGCGAATCGGGCGATGGCGAAGTCGTCAACCGACCACTCCAGCGTGATCGAGGCGCCGGCTCCGAACGTCTGGGGTGCGTAGCCCAATGCCAGATAGGTGGCGATGCCAGGCCGCTCCACATAGCCGCCCAGCCCGACACCGCCCTTGGTTGCCGCGTTCACCATGTAGTGCAGCGCGGTTTTGACGTCGAAGTCCTTGGCGCCGAACGCGTAGAGGTTCACGATGAGCGGTACCACGCTGTCTCCGGTCATCTCGCCGGTCGCTGAATTCGCAAGCGCCCAACGGGGAAACGATCCGCTCTGCTCGGCGTCGTTGACGAGCGATTGGGCCATGTCACTGGCCTGCTTGGGGAAGAGCAGTCCCTGTAGCGCCGCGGAGCCCCGGTAAGTGTCCCAGTCGGAGAAGTTGGTGTACTGGGTGCGTCCCTGGGCCACGGTGTGGATCGCGCCATCGAATCCGATGTAGCGCCCGTCCACGTCGTTGAAGGTGTTGGGGTTCAGGAGCGAGTGGTACAGCGCCGTGTAGAAGGTGTCGAGATTGCCGACGTTCCTGCCGGCCACCGCGATGCACGACAGCGTGGCGTTCCATTCGGATACCGCTGCGGCGCGCACGTCATCGAAGCTCTTCCCGCCCTCGGCCGCGAGGTTCGCAAGCGCCCCCTCGACACCGACGTAGGAGATAGCGGTCTGCACCTCGAGCACCGAGCCGGCCGGAAACGACACGTACCCCCCGCTGTAGGGCGACACCGCGCTGCGCGCGCCGGGGTAGACGGAATAGCCGTCCCACGAGCCGTAGGAGGTGAACGGCTGGCTGAACTTCATGGCGAAATACACCGTGTAGACGTTGTTCTTGCTGCAGAATCCGCCGCTCGTCGCCCATCCGGTGATCGTGGTGTTGTCGTTCCCGATCTGGATGTACGCGCGGGAATTGCCCGCCAGCGAGGCGCCGGAGCGCACGTGCAACACCGCCGGCCGGCCATTGCGCGGGTAATGGAACCGGCCGACCCCGGTGCGGGTGGTGGCGGTGAGTTCCGCGGTCACCCCGGTGCCGGGAAAGCGCACCGTGTAGTAACCCGGCGCGCCCTGCTCGGTGTCGTCGTGGGCGATCCTTTCCCAGGCGTTCCACGGCTGTGCGCCGATCGGCGTGATGGTCGGCAGCATTGAGATGTCACCGAACGCGGCGCAGCCCACCGAGGCGTGGGTCATGCTGAACCCGGTTGAGCGCGAGTTGTCGTAGTTGTAGCCCGCGTAGTTGCCGACGGTGTCCGGCGAGTACTGCACCATTCCGAACGGCAGGGAAGCTCCCGGGAAGTCGTTGATCTCCCCGACCGTCTCGCCGCCCGTGCCGGTACCGATGAGCGTGTCGACGTGGTTGACGGGATTGGCGACGAACTGCGGCGGACCGTCGTAAGCAAACCGCGGAGCCGCCGCAACGAAAGCCATGAAGACGGCCGTCACCGCGATAACCGCGATGAGGGCCCGTCGTGACCGCATAGCTGTCTCTTACTGCATAACCATCAGTTCGCGTGGTATTTCGAGGGCGATTTTGCCGGGTTCCCCTAGCAACGTCGGCACCGGCGTCGGTTAGTCTCGTTCCGGCGTGGCCGGCGCTGGTGCCGGCCCAATTTTCGGGGAGATTTGATTGATGAAACATTTTACCGCAGCAACGATTGCCGTTGCGCTCGGTTTGGCGCTGGTGGGTTGCGGCTCGAGCAACAAGACGTCGACGTCGACATCCGCGTCCACGTCGACCTCCGCGTCGACCTCGGCAAAAACGTCGGCCAACAGCGCGACTCCTGGGGCGGCCGGCCCGACGATCGCCGACTACATCCGTGACAGCCACATCACGGAGACTCCCGTCCACCACGGCGACCCCGGACCCAACGTCGATCTGCCGGTGCCACCGGGTTGGCAGCTCAACGACAACGCCGGTACGTCCTACGGCGGCATCATCTTGGCACAACCGGCGAATCCGTCCGACCCGCCCACCATCTCGGCGCTTTACTCGAAACTCACCGGTGATGTCGACCAGGCGAAGATCATCCAATACGCGCCTAACGAGCTAATGGGCCTCCCCGGCTACCAGGGCACCGGCAACGGCCAGGCCTCCACGCTCGGCGGATTTCAGGCCTGGCAGCTGAACGGCACGTACCAGCGGGACGGCAAGACGCGGGCCGTCGCGCAGAAGACGGTGGTCATTCCCAGCCAGGGCGCGGTGTTCGTGCTCCAACTCAACGCCGACTCGCTGCAGAGCGATCAGGGTCCGCTGATGGACGCCAGCAACATCATCGACGACAAGACGACCATTACCCCCTGACCCACGACGAGGCGGATCGCGCCGCGGAGATGAACACGCTCCGCGGCGCCCCGTCTGAAATCGCTACGCCGTGACGCCCGATCGGCCTTACGGTATTGGTCATGGCAGAACAGTCGTATGCGATAGAAGTCGGACACCCGCCATCGGCGGTACTCAAGGCCGTGAACCCGGTGCTGAAGTTCCTACTGCGCACCCCGCTTGCCGGTCCGGCACGCAAGCAGCTGATGGTGTTGGGCTTCACCGGACGAAAGACGGGTCGGCCGTACTCGATTCCCGTAAGTGCCCACCTGATCGACCGTGACCTCTACGCGCTGACCAACCTTTCGTGGAAGCAGAACTTCCGCGACGGCGCCCCCGCCCAGGTCGTCTACGACGGCAAGACCACCGCCATGCGCGGCGAGCTCATCCGCGACCGCGCCGTCGTCTCCGACCTGTTCCACCGCTGCGCCGAGTCCTATGGCGTGCAGCGCGCGCAGCGCATGATGGGACTGAAATTCCGCGAACAGCGAATACCGACGCGCGAGGAGTTCGAAGAAGCGGTCGACCGGCTCCACCTGGCGGCCGTCCGGTTGACTCCGGCCCTGTAGCGTCCACGCTGCAGCCAATTCGCCTGCCCGCAGCCATGTTTCAGAGTTGCTGGCGAAGTCTTTCGACGAGACCGATCAGCCGTGCAAGATGTGACCCGGCCCAGTAGATCCGCGCGCATTCCACGCAGCGGCTGAACTCCTCGTAGTACTGCCGGGTCAACGGCTCGAGCTGGTCGGTCACCTCGTCTTTGGAGACCGCGGCCAACTTGCCGTTGCAGTGCAGGCACCGAGTGAGTGGCGCCAGCCGTTGACGTAGGTCCAGTCGTCGTATCACCTCGAGCACCTGTTCCTCGGGGTTCTGCGAGTGGACGAACAGACCATGGGTGATGGCCCGGCGCTTCAACAGGCCGCGGTCGCGGGTGAGCAGGATCCGCTGCTCGCCCAGGCTGACCTCGGCCAGGGTCGCGTCGTCGGCGTCACTCGACCACCACACGTCGAAACCGAGCACTCGAAGCAGCCGGGCGAGGCGGCCCAGGTTCACGTCGACGACGAAGCGCGGGTCGCGCAAAGGCACCGGCCGCAGCCTGGCGGTCGATCCGATGTCCAGCGCCTCGAACATCGGGTAGGCGGCGATGCGGTCGCCGACGCTCGGGCGGTGGCTGAAACCCTGCGGGGTTCCGTTCACCAGGATCAGGTCCACCTCGGTGTGCGGAATGCCCATCGCCTCCAGCACGTCCTTGACGGTCTGATGACTGCGAAACGGTCGGCGCACCGTGATTCCACGCGACTCGGGCGGCAAGAAGTCGTTGAGCTCGGCGTATGCCCGAACCTGTACATAGGAGCCGTGGCCGCCGGACTCGCTCACCCACCCGGCCCCGCGCCCGCTCCCGCATGGGTTTGGGTGATGATCGGCCGCGGGTGACCCGCACCGATCACCGTCCGTCGCACCGACTCCGCGACGGCGTCCGCCCGGCCGTCCGGCACCAACGCGATCACGCAGCCGCCGAAGCCGCCGCCGGTCATCCGGGCGCCCAGAGCGCCCGCACGCACCGCCGTATCGACGATCAGGTCGATGTGCTCGGTGGTGATTTCGAAGTCGTCACGCATGGAGACGTGTGAGGCGGTCATGATGTGGCCGGCTTCGACGAAGTTCGAATCACCCAATGCCGCAACAAAATCCAGCACCCTGCCGTTCTCGGTGAGAACGTGGCGTGCGCGGCGGGCATCGATCGTGCTGACGACCGCGTCCAAGTCCGCGCGCCCGCGATCCCAGATGTCGCGCAACGATGACCCCTGCAAATCGGCGGCCGCCCGCTCACACGACGCGCGACGGGCCGCGTATTCGCCGCCGACGTGTTGATGCCGGGCCCGCGAGTCAATGAGCAGCAGCACGACGCCGTTGGCTTCGGGGTCGAACGCCACCGGCGCGACGGTGAGGTCGCGAAAGTCGATCAGCAGCGCCGTCGACGGTTCCCCGAACAGCGATGCCAGCTGGTCGAGCAAACCCGTTGGGGCACCGACATACTCGTTTTCGGCCCGCTGCGCCAGCCGCGCCTGCTCCTTTTCATCGATGCGCATGCCGGCGGCCGCCGCGATCGCGCCCAGCACCGCGCATTCCAACGCCGCCGAGGAAGACAGGCCCGACCCCATCTCCACGTCGCTGAAGATCGTCATCGTGCCGCCAGGTATCGGTTGGCCGGTTTGTCGCAGTGCCCACACCACCCCGGCGACGTAGGCGGCCCAGCCGGTCACCTGGCCGGGAACCGTGGCGAGCGGAAAGCGCACCGCGTCTTGTGCGCGTGCGCTCTGCACCGTGATCGCATCGGTGCGGTCCGGCCAGAACGTCACCACGGTGCGCTGTGGCAGCGCGATCGGCAGCGCGAACCCCAGGTTGTAGTCGGTGTGCTCCCCGATCAGGTTGATTCGCCCGGGAGCGGAGTACCGGATGCTTGACTCGGTCATCGGCCGAGCTCCCGCAGGCGCAGGGCCACGCTTTCGGGCGTGACATCGCTGATGAACGCGTCCATCGCGGATTCCGAGGCCGCCAAGTACTTGAGCTTGGTGGCGCTGCGCCGGATCGACATCAGCTCGACGTGGAAGTAACCGTCGGCCTGGGCGTCGGTGTCGGCGAACTGGTGCAGCGCCGAAATATAAGGCAACTGACCGGAAGCGGCCGAATACATCCGGTCGAACCGCCCGAGCACGTCGAGATAGATCCGCGTGAACCCGTCCAGTTCGTCCTCGTCGAGTTCGACGAGGTTGTGCACGAACCTGTTCGGGTAGATGTGCACCTCGACCGGCCAGCGGGCCGCGAACGGCACGAAGGCCGTGAACAGCTCGCTGCGCGCGACGACGCGGCTGCCGTCGGCGACCTCCTGTGCCAACAGGTCGGCAAAGAGGTTGCCGCCGTGAAGCATCCGATGTTCGCGCGCCTGTCCTAGCATGACGTCGGTTCGCGGCGTCAGATAGGGGTAACCGTAGATCTGACCGTGCGGATGGGTCAGCGTCACCCCGATTTCCTCGCCGCGGTTTTCGAAACAGAACACCTGCTCGATGCCCGGCGCGGCCATCAGATCCTCAGTGCGGTGCCGCCACGCCTCCACGACCAGCCGGGCATGCGCGGGCTCCAACTCCGCGAACGACCCGGTGTGTTGGCTGGAAAAGCAGATCACCTCGGTGCGGCCATGCCCCGGAGCGGACACAAGGTCGGCGCCGGCAGGCACGTGGAGCGGGCCGCCGGTGCCACACAGGCTCGGAAACCGATTCTCGAAAACGACGACATCGTAGTCGAGCGCGGGCACCTCGCTGGTCAGGCCGGTCGGCCCCGGACACAGCGGACACAGGTCGGCGGGCGGCTTGTAGGTGCGGTCTTGGCGCAGCGCCGCGACGATCACCCACTGCCCTGTTGACCGGTCGAACCGCAATTGCGACGGGTCGGGGTCGCGCGCCGGCAACGGCCTGCGATCTTCGACCGGCGCCGGGCAGTGCCCGGGCAACGCGAAGAACAGCAGGTCGCGGCCGTCGGCCAGCTTTGCCCGCGTAGGCGCTGTCACGACGTCGAAGACTAGCTTGGTCGCCGCGGCGCAGTTCGGGGACCTCGGCGCGCGCGACGGCGTGCAGGTACCCAGCCCGGCGGCGAGCCGAAGCTCGCGTCGTCGCTTGCTACAGCCCGGGCAGGCAGGCGGGGAAGTAGCACGGCTGATTGGGACCTTGAGCCTTCATGACGAGCGCAGCCAGATGTCCCAGTGACGGCAACAGGATCGCGTCCACCCCCGCCTTCTGATCCTGAGGCAGGTTGCGGCTGTCCAGGTCCACCTGGGTGACCAGCTGCTGTAGTCCCGCTATCCGCTGATTCCGCTGCGCCGGGGTGAGACTGTCCCAGCTGCCGTCCAGGTCTGCGATCTGGCGCTGCAGCTCGTCCGCCTCCGCCATGGGGTCGCCAAGCGGGAGGGACGGCCGCAACGGGTTGAAGTGGCTCAGCGCCGGCGGCGACGCAACCTCGGCTTTCGCCGCACCGGGCGCCAGCAGCGCGCCGGCCACCAGGACAGCCTCGATTATCGCTATGATTCTCATTGGGGTACACCACATTTCGTGCTACTAAGGTGCGAATGCGCAGAGGAGTCCGAGGGCCCGCAAGCATTCCTCCCGCGTACGGAAGACCGGAGGCGGCGGCGGTGGAGGAGGCCCTTCGACGATGTTGTCGGGGCAGCCGCCGTAGTAGCCGGGCGGGCACTGCTCGTGGTAAACGTGACAGACGTTCAAGTCCCAACCCGTAGCCCGCAAGCCGGGCCACACATAATCGCCTGGGCACCAGCGCATCCCAGGCCCGTGATAGCAGCCCGTTCTCGTCGAACAGTGGTCGTCCGCGTAGGCGGTGCCCGCGGCCGGCCCCACTCCGGCCAAAGCAACCCCGCCTGCAAGCAGGGCGCCGGCAACCACCCGTTCCAAGCAATGGATGGTGTCCATGCTTTACACGCTGCCGCACACCGCTTGCCGGATCTTCGCCAAATCCTTGCGAAATTCTTGCGCTCACTTCATAGCCCGCTCATCTGAAGCCCACCCAACGGCAGAATCGCAGTTATGCGGATCGCCATCAGCGGTGCCGGCGTGGCCGGAGCGGCCCTGGCCCATTGGCTGCACCGCACCGGCCACACTCCGACGCTGATCGAGCAGGCGCCGAAATTCCGCACCGGCGGCTACATGATCGACTTCTGGGGCGTCGGATACCGAGTCGCCAAACGGATGGGCATCGAGGACGCGATCCGCGCCGCCGGGTACCAGATCGAGTGGCTGCGCTCCGTCGGCCCGCGCGGCGAAATCAAAGCGGACGTGGACGTCGCCGTATTTCGCCGCATGATCGGCGACGACTTCACCAGCCTGCCCCG
>Ga0182037_10001548_pt1 | contig 12054 bp, 10 predicted proteins | sample sta12Cox44000082_FD_125974 | JGI IMG/M metagenome (GOLD analysis project Ga0182037, IMG submission 125974) | Lab enrichment of tropical soil microbial communities from Luquillo Experimental Forest, Puerto Rico - statoxic.12C.oxic.44.000.082 | ecosystem: Environmental > Terrestrial > Soil >... | reverse complement strand
GGGCTGGTGGAGGCGGTGAACAGTCGCGGTGAGGAGTTCGGAAACATCCGATTGGGCAAGTTCATTGCGACTCACCAGGATCTTCCGGCTGAGCGGTTGGCTGAACGTTTGCTGGATGCGGTGCTTGCGTGGCCCCAGAACGGGAACAACCGGGGGCAGACCGATGACATCACTATTGTAGTGATCGACAGCGGCAGCCCGTGGGAACAGACTCCCAGGCACGAGATCAATTAAGTTTATGAAGCAGCTGCTGACAACACTGATGCTAGCCAACGCAGCCGTTTGCGTCTTCGGGGCATTGCAGCACGCTGGCGTTCGATCGGGCCGCTCCATGAGCCGGTGATTGTTCCTGCGAGCATTGTTGAAATTATCTGTGCATTGGCGCTTGTCTGGGGCGCGGTAGCAGTCCTGAGACAATCGCCAAAGGCGTGGCGAGCAGCGCTCCTCGGGAACCTAGTTGCGATCCTTGGTGGGGCAATCGGGATGGTCTCGCTGGCCGTCGGGGCCGGTCCGCGAACCGCAAGTAATGACCTTTACCACAGAATCATGCTGGCCTTGGCGGCTGCCTCGCTCCTGGTCCTCATCGTGCCCGCGGGACGCGCGGCGCTGCTACGGAATTGATTTGCAGCCTACCTGGTGGGCCTTCTCATACCCGACCACGGCTGTTTGATGCAATGCTCCTCATATGATATGCAGGGTTGTGTTTATCAATGATTCTGGAACAGGCGAGAGACAGCGCAAACGCTGCAAGCCCGCACGAACACTTCCCTTCCCTATCACTTGAGCTCATTCGGTATCGTCAGGCTTCACTTCGGACAAGGAATTGACACGGTAGAGGTCAGGAGTTCGAGTCTCCTCGCCTACCATTTTTCAACCCTTCCGCAATGCCACTTAGTGCTCGTAGAGTTTTCGATATCGCGATGGGAGCTACAGCGGCAGCCCAGTGTAGTGTTCCCGGGTGTGAACTTCCTGGTGATCTTCCTCTGATTCCAAGTGCGTGATGACTTCTGCGGGCATGCTGAGCTCCGCCGGCAAGCGCTCTTCTATCACGGTCGCCAGTCTGTGGGCATCTCCAGCGGGGTATCTCTTGGAAAAAGCAGGTGTATCTCGATCAGCTGCCGATATCCGGTGGTGCGGAAGCGCACACCGTGGTAGTTCACTCCCAGTTCTGAACAGACGATATCGAGCTTCTCTCGTATCTGGTACCCGGCGTTGGGGTCGGAATAATCCAACAATCCCTGAACGGATCGCCAGATCAAGTGGCCGCCCGACCAGAGGATGTTTGCCGCAACTGCGATCGCCACTAATGGGTCAAACGGCTTCCATCGGGTCAGCATCACCAGCATCAAACCGGCAATGACGCCAAAGCTCGTCCAACTATCCGTCAACACATGTTTGCCATTTGCCTCCAAAATGAGGGAATGGACCTGGCGTCCTGTTCTTATCAGGTACCATCCCAGAACCGCGTTGAGCACTGCGGCTCCCGAAACCAGGAGAGTACCGGCACCAAGGTTTTCCAGTTGCAATCCAGCCAACCACTTCTGGATAGCTGTCACAATGATCGCAATTGCTGCCAACACGATCATCGGTCCTTCAAAGTCCGCGGAGAAGAAAGAGATTCTGTCGTAGCCATAGAGGAACTTAGGAACAGCGGGTGCTGCTTAGGCGCAAGCTAAAGGCGGCAAATCCCACCGCGACCACATGAGCCACCGACTCAGCAGCGTCAGCCAGAATCGCGGACGCCCCTGTCAGAACATAGCTGTCGTCTTGCCGGCCAACATCAGCAGCCCAAAAACAAGCGACAAGTGCATGGCAAACCAGGCGTCGCTGTTTTCCGGCTTTGCGCGAGCGGATGTGCCCCCTTCAGGGTCGGTTGCGAAGAGTAATCGGGCATGCGTTTGCAGCGGCCTCGAGCCACCTCTCTCCGAACCATTGTTTCACAAAGAGCCGGAGAGGCCTGAGACGAAACTCACGTTACGACGCGTCCTGCTTCTCACAGTCCTCGGTTCCCGTGTAAGTCTTGATGACGAGGCTCAGTTGCCATTCTTCTATCTGCTTGCGAGCATCCTTTACGAGCTTTGCGAAGCGGCGGGCCAATTCTCGAATGCGATCAGCTTGCCGCCGCTCAATGGCCTCGGTTGGAATCAATTCTGTGCCCACTCCGATCGCTGTGGCTCCGGACAGAATATAGTTGCCGGCGGTTTGCTGGTTTACGCCTCCGGCTGCGATCAGAGCTATCTGGGGCAAGGCGGTGTGGAGCGCCTTGATGTACTTGTCTCCGTCGAGCGGAGCGCAGGGGAAGACCTTGACGAAATCGCCGCCGGCACTCCAAGCCGCCACGATTTCGGTCGGCGTCAGTGCTCCTGGAAAAACCGCCATGTTCTGCTTCGCGGCAAATTCGACAACCGCCGGATTGAACGATGGGGCCGTGAGGAAGCATGCTCCTGCGTCGATACACTTCCGAGCAGTCTCAGCATCGAGCACGGTACCCGCGCCAACCGTGATTTTTGCCTTAGAACGGCAAAGGTGGGAGATCAACTCCACCGCTCCCGGAACGGTCATGGTGATTTCTACGATCGGGATTCCGCCATGCGTAACGGCCTCTGCCGCGAAATGAGCGTCGTCTCCCGACCGGACTCTGATGGCGGGTATGACGCCGATTTTCCTGATGAGAGCGCAGACATCATCTTTTTTCATAGTCAAGAATCCTTCGTACAGCACGGCTTTCACCGCCTGCGTCGCTTGTTAAACGGGTTCGTTTATGTCGACAGCCGGAAGTTGGTCGTCGTCGCGTGCAAACCATGTATAAAGCGTCGGCATCAGAATCACACTGATGACCAGGTCGGCAATTAAACCTCCGACGATGACGATTGCAAACGGTCGCTGGGAATCGGAGCCGATACCGTGCGAGAGTGCTGCCGGCAATAGTCCGAGGGTTGCTACCAACATTGTCATCGTTATTGGGCGCAGTCGCAGCACCGCGCCTTCCACAGCTGCATCTTCGATGTCATACCCGCGAGCGCGAAGCTGATTGATGTATTCCACCATGATGACGCCGATCTGCACGGACACGCCGAAGAGCGCAAGAAAGCCTACGCCAGACGACACGCTGAAGTGTGCGCCCGATATCCAAAGCGCCAGTAGTCCGCCGATCGGCGCCATGACGATGTTCGTCACGATCAAGAGTGCCCATTTCACCGACTTGAACATGGTATAAAGAATGACGTAGATGAACAGGATCGTCAGAGGCAAAACGAAGAGCAATCGCCGCTGAGATCGTTTTGCGCTCTCATACTCGCCCGACCAATCGAGAGTATAGCCAACCGGCAACTTTACTGATGCGTTGACCTTCTTCATGGCTTCTTCCACCGTACTGCCGAGGTCCCTGCCGCGTACGCTAAACTTCACGGCGATGTATCTCGAATTTGCCTCACGATAGATTTCCGCCCCTCCATCTTCTACATTTACCTTCGTAAGTTGCGCCAGCGATACACGTTCGCCTGAGGGAGCAACTAATCGAATTTTCTCAATGGCTTCCTTGGTGTCTCTGTAAGGAGTTAGGTAACGGACCACCAGATCGAATCGCTGCTCTCCCAGCAGCACCTGACTGAGAGCGTTGCCTCCTACGGCTGTCTGAATCGCGTCCTGTATGTCGGACACATTGATCCCATAACGCGAAGCCTGCTCGCGGTCAACGGTGAAGTTGAGATTGGGCTGGCCTACCACACGAAAGACTCCGAGATCCTGGATGCCCGGAACATTTTGCATGACAGCAACTATCTCGTCGGCCTTGTTTTCGAGCGTCTTCAGGTCGTCTCCATAGATCTTGACTGCCAACTCTCCCTTGACGCCGCTCACCGCCTCTTCGACGTTGTCGGAAATTGGTTGCGAAAAATTCCAGATAACCCCGGGAATTTTTTCCAGTTCGCGATCCATCGCAGCGATCAGGCGTTCTTTGTCCTGATGGAACACGGGACGCCATTTTTCTTTGGGCAGCAGGTCAACAAAAAATTCGGTGTTGAAGAATCCTGTCGGATCCGTTCCATCATCCGGGCGTCCAACCTGGCTGACGACCCGTGGCACCTCGGGAAAGGCAGCTAGGACCACTCGCGCCTTGTCTACCACTGCCAGGCCTTCGCTTGGTCCGGTGCTGGGAGCCAGCGTTCCGCGAACCCAGATGGCGCCCTCATCCAAATGAGGTAGAAATTCTGAACCAATCGCGCCACTGAACGCTAGTAGCATTGCCAGCACCAGTGCGAGTACCGCCGCACCAACCGTCAGCGGCCGATGCCGGATTGCCCAATGAAGACTCGTTCTATAGTGCATGGTGAGGAATGTCATCACCGGGTTTTCCCACTGCTTAGCGCCCCTCCGAAACAGCAGGCTCGCAAGCGCGGGTGCAATCAGCATCGAGAAAACAAGTGCTCCCAGGAGTGCGAAGGCCACCGTCCAGGCCATGGGCTTGAACAGTTTTCCCTCCACCTGCTGCAGAGTAAAGATCGGTAAATAGGCCGTGATGATGATGGCGATGGCGTAGAAGACCGGCCGCTGTACTTCGTGGGCGGCTTCGCGGATGCGTTCCACCAGCGGGCGAGGCGCTTCATCAGGGCGGTTCAGGTGACGGACGATGTTTTCAATCATCACCACCGCGCCATCCACCACCATGCCGAAATCCAGTGCCCCGAGCGAGAGCAGGTTGGCTGAGATATGGCGCAAGTCCAGGCAAATGGACGCAAACAGCAACGCGAAGGGTATAGTCAATGACACGATCAATGCGCCGCGAGCATTGCCCAGGAAAAAGAAAAGGATAACCACCACCAGGATCATGCCCTCGGCGAGGTTGTGTAGTACCGTGTGGGTGGTGTAGTCCACCAAATCGTCGCGATCGAGATAAGGAACGATCTTTACCCCAGGCGGGAGGATATGATCGTTCAGCCGCTGAACCATGGCATGGACGCCGGTCAGCATCGTTGCCGTGTCTGCACCTTTGCGGAGAAACACGATGCCTTCCACCACATCGTTATCATCCTCGACCACGCCATCGGATCGATGGATCGCTTTTCCAATTTGGCCGAGACGAATCTTCGGCCCTTCGGTGACCACCCCAATGTCCTTTATGCGTATAGGAGTGCCGTTCTGTGCCTTGATCACCGTCTGTTCGATATCGGTTACGTTCTTGACCAGGCCCACCTCGCGCACGTTGATCGCCTGAGCACCCATTTCAATGAAACTGCCGCCACCGTTGGCGTTGCTGTTAGAGAGTTGCTGCTCGATTTGTCCCAAGCTCAGCCCGTAGGCAATCAATTTGTCTGGGTCCGCTCGAATTTGATATTCCTTCGTGATGCCCCCGAAGGACGAGTCATCCACTACATCCGGAACCGACTTGATGTACTTGCTGATGACCCAATCCTGCAGCGTCTTCAACTCCATCACGTCATAGGCCGGATTCCTGCTCTTAGGGTGTACCAATAGACCTGTCCCACCGGACTGAAATCGGGACCGATCTGGGGAGTCACTCCCGGAGGGAGTGTCACCTGCGAAAGCCTTTCGAACGCTTTCTGCCGGTCCCAGTCGTTATTGGAATTGTCATCGAAGATTAGGTTCACCACCGACAAACCAGCTAGCGAAACCGAGCGCAAGTGCACCAGGTGCGGAATGCCATTCATCTGGATTTCGATGGGTACGGTGACTTGCTGCTCGATCTCTTCCGCCGCCCTTCCCGGCCATTGGGTGATGATCTGCACCCAGGTATTGGCCACATCGGGATAAGCCTCAACCGGCAGGTTGTGGAATGCGATCACTCCCCAGATAAAAATAAAGATCGCCAATCCCAGAACTACGAAGCGATTGTTTAGGGCGAAATCGACAAGTGCGCGAATCATTACTGTTCCGCCGTGTTCTGGAATCGCAGTGCGTTACTGATGACTTGCTGTCCGGGCGCAATGCCCGAAATGATTTCCTGCATCCCCTCGGGCAGCATGTCGCCGCTTATAACCTGCGTTCGGCGAAACTCGTTGCCCTTCACCGGAACGTAGACCCACTCGCGATCGTGCAGGTGCAGAATTGCGGTGGCCGGCACAGCAGCAAATTTCTGTTTTTCCCGGCCGTGGAATGTGGCCGTGACAAACATCCCCGGGCGCATGAGCCCAGGGTTGTCCATTTGAATGCGGACCTTGACGGCCCGGATGTTCGGATCTAGCACGGGACCTATATTGCTGATGGTTCCCGTGAAGACCTGATTGGGATAGGCGCTCAACCGGATGTCAGCCTTGTCCCCAAGGCGCACGCTGGCGAGATTGTTTTCGTAAACGTCACATATGATCCAGACGGTACTCAGGTCGGAAATGGTGAAGGGGTTCGGTGAGCCTAGACCGGGCACTCCTGCCGCGTTCGTAACCTGTTGGTCGGTGATGTAGCCGGAGATTGGCGCACGTATCTCCACGATGCCGCTGGGATGATCAAGGTTTGTACTACCCAGTACCCGAAGCCTTTCCGCAGTCGTCCGCACATCAACCTTGGCCTTTTCTGCAGTGTCCTCGGCCACCTGAAGGTCGTTCTGAGAAATCGCCCCACGGTCGAAGAGGATCTTCGCGCGTTCCAACTGAGTGTTGGCAAGTTTCTCGTCAGCCACGGCCTTCTGGTAATCCGAGTAGGCGCCCGAGATATCGGCACTCTGCACCTTGAGCAGCAGTTGTCCCTTCTCGACCATGTCTCCTAGACGGGCATGGATTTCCACCACACGGCCGGTCGCCAGTGAAATCACGGGAACGGCACGCGAGATATCGGGAGTGACGGTTCCGGTGACGTTGAGCTCCGGAGCGGCCAGGTGCTCGGCTGCCTCTACCAACTTGAACCTTTCCGGTTGATCGACTCTAAACAGGTTGCGGTCAGCCACTTCCTCAACTTTGACTGGAGGTGGCGCTTCGGCTTCCGGATTGCTTTTGCCGCCGCTACAGGCCATGTTCGCTGCGCATAAGGCCGCGGCTAGGGCGAGTGCTGCCATTTCCACGCGCTTCATGGGATCACCTCGCGTCCTACAGCAAGATTCAGTTGGTTGGTAGCGTCGAGATAAGAACCGATCAAGTTCAGGTAAGTGACCTGAACTGTACGGTAATCTGCCTGGGCATTCAGGAAATCGAGCAGCGATGCAGCGCCATGCTGATAGGAAAACTCGATTGTGTCTCGCACGCTGGTCGCCTGCCGCAGATATCGCTCCTTGTAGGGCTTGAGCAAAATCACCGTGCTGACGACCGTGGCATAGGCGGAATCGACATCGCTGAAGACCTGCGCCCGTGCCGCCTGAACCAGTTGTTCGTTGCGGCCGATATCGAGTTGTGTGCGCTTCTTTTCTCCCTGGTTGCGATCGAAGATGCGCAGCGGAAAATTGACGCTAACGCCGAAGTACAGATCGATCGGCGGATTACGCCCGATGTCGGCGCCGATAGTCGGGTCAGTGGAGCCGTTGGCCCATGCCAGACGGTTATCCGTATGCGCCTTGTCCACCGACTCCATCGCCGCCCTTAAATCCGGTCGCGAGTCCAGTGCCGTTTGTCGGACCTCGTCCAGAGGCGGAGTTTGCTCGGTGAAGTCGAACGCGCCATTAACGTCGAACTGATCTACAGGAGTTCGGTCATTGAGAAATGCAAGCAGCTGAATTTTTGCCGTCCGCAGGCTGACTTCCGCCGTCTGCAAATCGGATTCGTACTGCACGCGCTGCAGTTCGAGCCGGTCGAGATCCACCCGCGCGATTCCGCCAACCCTGTAGCGCTCGCGACTGATCTCCAGAACGTGGTCGTAATACGCCAGGTTCTCCTTTGCAAGGTTTAGAATCGCCTTCTCTTGAAGCGTCTGCACGAACGCCATGCGTAGATTGAAAACCAAAATCCTTTCCAGGTCTGCCTGGTTTGAAATCGCAATCTTGGTTGCTTCTTGCGCACTCTCAAGCCGCAATCCCCGCTTGTGCCGTCGCTCTAGCAGATAGCTCCCACTTCCCACTGGTAGAAAGTACGCAAATGCTCCATGCGGCGGACCGATTGGGAATGGATCAATCTGGTCGGCGATTATCGTTAGGGTCGGGTTGGGGCGGAGGTAGGCGGTGATTTCTTGTGCGCGGGCCTCTTCGACGGCAATTTGTCCTGCACGAAGGGTGGGATTGGCGACGCGGAATTTGTCTCGAACCTCCTGCCAGGTCAGTGCCCTTTGGGCAAAGCCGCTCTCGGCAAAGGCCACAGCCAGCAACACACCAATACACAGCGCTTTCAGGGCCCGCTGCATGCATCCTCCCTTATCGTGAATACGCCAGCAATGAGCCCAGCTCATGCACCACATTGCGCATCAGTTCCGCTCCACCATAGCTAGCGTTTAAGTGTGTTCTGGATCCCTTGCTGCTCTCTCGGATGGATTGGGATTTCGCCCTTATTAGAACGAGTTTTTGTGAACAATGTGTTAAAGCAAGGTAACAGCCAGTGCAGCGATGTGGATAGCGAATGGTCCACGGCAGCAGATCGCGATTCTTGAAGTGCCCTTATTTTTGGGCTCGCGACGCCCGAATAGGTTGTTGGTGCCGCCTAGGTTTCACTGGTCACCATGGGCACCTTGATACAGCTTTCAGCGGTTCGCTCGTGTCCCCATTCTTTTCAGCAATTTAGCCCCGATCATCTCCTCTGCAGCCCCGGCTACATCGCATCATCACAGCCAAGTGGCTTCCCTACCTCGGCTTTGCATTCCCCGCCTGCGGTAGAGATATACTTGTCTAAATTCAGCAGTAATTTTCTCGTGCGAAGTTCAAGGAGGAAGCAATGGCTCTTCAAATTGGTGATGTGGCTCCGGATTTCGAAGCCGAAACAACGGATGGCCACATCCGGTTCCATGATTGGATTGGCGACTCATGGGCGATTCTGTTTTCACACCCCAAAGATTTCACGCCGGTGTGCACCACCGAACTTGGATACATGGCTAAGATGAAGCCCGATTTCGAGAAACGGAACGTCAAGATTATCGGCATCAGCGTCGACCCTGTGGACGACCATAAGCGCTGGGCCAGCGACATCAAAGAAACCCAGGGCTATGCGCCCAATTACCCGATCATCGGCGACCCGGATCTCAGCATCGCGAAGCTCTACGGAATGTTGCCGGCGAGCTCGGGAGGGACCAGCCAGGGCAGGACTCCGGCCGACAACATGACTGTGCGCAACGTCTTTGTGGTTGGTCCCGACAAGAAAATTAAACTGGTCATCGTCTACCCGATGACGACCGGTCGCAACTTCGATGAAGTGCTGCGCGTGATCGACTCGCTGCAATTGACCGCAAAGCACAAGGTCGCCACGCCGGTAAACTGGAAGCAGGGTGATGACGTGATCATCTCAGGTTCTGTCTCGGACGAAGAAGCGAAGAAGGTGTATCCCAACGGATGGAAGGCGCCCCGGCCTTATCTCCGGATCGTGCCACAGCCGAAGGCGTAAGCGGTCGTGAACGGCCTGAAACCTGTTTTCTCTAGGAACCCGAAGCGGGTATTGTTAGCCCGCTTCGGAGCTAATTTCCTTGGTTTCGCCCGTTTCAGGCCTGACTTCGCCACAGATTGATCATCCGCTAGGTTTTCTCTCAATCCAATAACTATGAGTGAGGCGGCTCGCAAGATCGCACCGGTGTCGAAAGTACTAGGGCTGACTCTGCTCGAGCGAATTGGCAATACCCCCTTGCTGCGCTTTCAACGCGTGACCCGAAACTCCAAAGGCGTAGAGGTGTTGGCCAAAGCCGAGTGGGTCAATCCCGGCGGATCAGTAAAAGACCGGGCAGCCGCGAGTATCGTGGCCGACGCCCGGCGAACCGGAAAACTCGGCCCTGGCAAAATCCTCCTCGATTCCACCAGCGGCAACACCGGAATTGCTTACGCAATGCTGGGAGCGGCGGAAGGTTTCCCTGTCACCTTGTGCATACCTACAAACGTGTCGCCGGAACGTTCACGCATCGTCCGCTCCTACGGTGCGGAGATCATCTACACCGATCCGGGTGAAGGTTCAGACGGTGCCATCCGGAAGGCTCGAGAGATCGCTGCTTCCGAACCGCACAAGTATTTCTATGCGGATCAGTACTCCAATCCTGCGAACTGGCTTGCGCATTATTACGGCACCGCCGAAGAGATCTGGCGACAGACGGAAGGACGCATCACGTATTTCGTTGCTATGCTCGGTACCAGCGGCACGTTTGTCGGCACATCACGGCGGTTGAAGGAATTAAACCGCAACGTTCGCTGTGTTTCGTTACAGCCGGATTCCCCGTTCCATGGCATCGAAGGCGCGAAGCATATGTCAACTTCCATCGTCCCGCAAATCTACGACGAGACCATTGCCGATGAGAACCTGTTCATCGCCACCGAAGACGCCTACGCCATGACCAAGCGGTTGGCCCGTGAAGAAGGGGTTTTGGTCGGCATCTCAGCCGCAGCTGCGATGGTTGGCAGCCTTCGCGTAGCCAAAGACGCCGAGCGCGATTCGGTGATCGTGACGATCTGTCCCGATGGCGCTGACCGGTACTGGAGCGAGCGGGTCTGGGACGACTTCGAAATCTAAATCATGACTCTTTCACTCACGAAAGCTCATTGGAGTGACCTCCGCAAGCACGGCGAAGAGACTTTTCCCCACGAATGTTGCGGCGTATTACTCGGCAACTTCGAGGAAGATGGATCCAAAGTCGTGCAGGCAACTGTACGATGCGCCAATCAGCGGTCCGACTCGCCGCATAATCGTTACGTCATCGACCCGCGTGAGCTCGTCCGCGTCCAGCGGCAGGCCCGCGAGCGCGATCAGGAGATCGTGGGCTTCTATCACTCTCACCCTCAGCATCCCGCTCGTTGGTCGAAAACCGACCTTGAAGAAGCATATTGGACGGGCTGCTCCTACGTCATCACCAGCGTGCTGAATGGCGCGGCAACGGAAACCAATTCCTTTGAACTCACGGGACTAGACGAGAGCAAGTCGTTTCAAGATGAAGAGATAAAGATGCCATGAGGTCGCTACGACCGCCTCCATGAATCCGGCCCGCCGAATGTGGCATCATTAATAACCAAATATGAAGATCCTGATCCCTACCCCACTTCGCCCTTATGCGGGCAAGCAGGCCAGCGTTGAACTTCCCGCAGGCTCGGTTGACGAAGTCCTGCGCGAGCTGACTTCCCGCTATCCTGACCTGCGCAAACAACTGTTTTCCGACGATGGCAAGCTGCGCAGATTTGTGAACTTGTACGTGAATGACGAAGACATCCGCTACCTCCAGAACGAGAGCACGCCAGTGGGACCGAACGACACGCTGTCGATCATTCCTTCTGTCGCTGGAGGCTGCCTCAAGTAGAGGCCAGATTCATCGCGCGTCTTTCCCAGGAGTTTCTAATGGCAACGCTCACCAGCCCGCAAGCGCCGACCCTCACCAACGAAGAAGTTCTGCGCTACTCGCGCCATCTGATCATGCCCGAGGTTGGCATGGCCGGCCAGCAGAAGCTGAAAGCCGCGCGCGTGCTCTGCATAGGCGCCGGCGGACTCGGCTCGCCACTTGCGCTATATCTCGCCGCAGCCGGTGTTGGCACCCTCGGCCTGGTTGATTTCGACGTGGTGGACTCCACCAATCTGCAGCGCCAGATCATTCACACCACCGACGACGTGGGCCGCCCCAAACTCGATTCAGCCGCGGAGAAGCTCGCTGCGATGAATCCCTTCATCAACATTCGCAAGTTCGAAACCAGGCTCAGCAGCGCTAACGCGCTCGACCTGTTTCGTGAGTTCGACATCGTTGCCGATGGCACCGACAACTTCCCTACCAGATACCTGGTAAATGATGCCTGTGTGCTTACGCGCAGGCCCAACGTTTACGCTTCCATCTTTCGCTTCGAAGGACAGGCCAGCGTCTTCGCTGTCGCAGACGGCCCCTGCTATCGCTGCCTTTATCCCGAGCCGCCACCACCCGGGCTGGTGCCGTCGTGCGCCGAAGGGGGCGTGCTTGGAATCCTTCCCGGATTGCTCGGCGTAATTCAGGCGACCGAGGTCATCAAGCTCATTCTCGGCT
>Ga0182037_10001545_pt1 | contig 12067 bp, 5 predicted proteins | sample sta12Cox44000082_FD_125974 | JGI IMG/M metagenome (GOLD analysis project Ga0182037, IMG submission 125974) | Lab enrichment of tropical soil microbial communities from Luquillo Experimental Forest, Puerto Rico - statoxic.12C.oxic.44.000.082 | ecosystem: Environmental > Terrestrial > Soil >... | reverse complement strand
TGGTCTTCAAAGGATGGCTGGCGGTTCCGGGGTTGGAGTCCGAGCCTGTGTTCACGTCCACGTAGATAAAGGCTGTCTCCAGCTTTTCGTTAACCTGGGCTTGGCCCCACCCCATACTTGCAAAAAGAAGAAGGGCGATAATTGTGCTAAATTTCATGCGTGTTGGCTCCTCAATGGTCTAGTTTTGGCTTTGTATTTAACAAGTGGGGTTATCGAACGGAGGGGTCACTCATTTAGAGAGCCCAACGCAAGACCACATTCCGATCCCCCCAGCGCTTGCTGCAACTCTAACCCACATCTTAGGCGCAGGGGCACATCGGCGACCGACATCTTTCGGTAACCTGTCGGTAATTTGTTCGTCAGGCGGGGGGCACGATTTTTTGATTCCGTTGCTCTCTGGATCTTGAAGGGCAAAACGAGAATCTACAAAGGTTCGTGTCATGTTCCTGTCGCGCCTCGGCGGCTCTGGACCGTTTCGTGGCGCGCACCGCAACTAAGCTGCGTGTGTTGTGTTACAAGAGTATGAGGGCGCCGTGGGCGCGAAACGATTGGATTTTGCAGGTAATTGACAAGCTTGCACGCCGAGGGAAAGCGAGCTCAGGGTGTGGCGCGTTGATCCTCGTTGGTACTCTTTTGTTGTCGGCCTGCGGCGGTGGGGGAAGCGCTCAAGGCCCAGTGGCGACAGCAACCTCTTCGAACTCGGGCGGGAGCTCCCCCGTTAGCCCTTCGTCTATGTCATCCGGGAGTGGCGCTTCCATTCCGGCGACATTCTTTGCGGTGAATGATACCAACCCAAACGATCCACCACGCCTCAACTACGGAACCCTGGGCCATGCGAAGCTGGCTTGGACGGCGATCGAGCCATCGAAAGGGACTTTTGATTTTTCCTTCTTTGATGCCTACGCGAATATCGCCCCCAAGGACCCGGACGGAACGGCGAATGTGGTTCTGACCCTCGGCATGACTCCGCCTTGGGCGACGGCAGACCAATCAAAGTGCAAGACATTTGGAAACGGGATGGTCGGCTGCACGGTTCCTCCCGACCACACTCAAGACTGGGTCAACTTTATTACGACCCTGATTAATCATTACAACGGGACAAACGCACCTCATATCAAGTATTACGAGCTTTGGAATGAAGCCAGTACTAGCATCTACTGGACAGGCACGCCTGCTCAGCTCGCCGCGCTGGCCGCCGCCGCCTACCCGATTATCAAGCAGGATAGCCATTCTTTGGTAATCTCGCCTTCAATCGTCGGCGATGCCCGCTCCCTCACAACTGATGCCCTAACGTTTCTCGCCACCTACCTTCAGGCCGGAGGCGCCGAGAACTCGGATCTGGCCGCCTACCACGGCTACGTGGCAAAGAAGGACGTTGTGCCCTACCCGCTGCCGACCGCAGAATGCACTCTAGCCGACTGCACCGGGTCTATCATCACGCAGGTCAGCAATTATCGCCAACTCCTCGACCAGAACGGTATGCAGGGCAAGCCGCTGGCTAGTACGGAAGGCAGCTTCCGCGATGTGATAACCGACCTGGACACCGCCGCTGCCTGGGTGGCTCAATATTATGTTCTGCAAGCAAGCGTCTTCCAGACTCTCAACGTGCAATTTGTATCTTGGTACAGTTGGGCAACTCCGGGCATTGGGTCGCTCCAGGCACCGGGGCATACCCCTAACCAGGCGGGGGTCGCCTACAACCAGGTTTATGACTGGCTGGTTGGAGCAGCCTTCACTGCGCCGTGTTCGAACGCTGGCAACATCTGGACCTGTAACATCACTCGTTCCTCGGGCTATCAGGCTCAGATCATCTGGGATTCATCCCAAACCTGCAATTCCGGGATCTGCACTACCAGCGACCAGGCGACTGAGGGTCTATACACGCAATACCGGGACCTGGCGGGAGACCCGGCGACGGCCATCGTTGGTAACGCTGTTGCGGTCGGACTGAAACCGATTATTCTCGAGAATCAAAACCCCTAAAGTCTGAGTCGAACCGCCTATTGAGAAAAGCCGTTCCCAAAACCGCGCGTCGCTGGCGGGTCCGTTTCAGGGTCAACGTGTCTTTTATCCTCTACCCCATTCCACCACTTCGCCCCTTTTCGGTCTCTAAGGCTTGGGCCAAGGAGCGGGGCAAATCAGGTAGTACTGGCAGTTCTTCCCGCCGCGCCGAATCACCTTCACGGTGGACTGGTAATGGAATTTCTACTGTGATCCTGCGTGTCTGTCCACTCTAACGCGTCCTCATCACCGCCTCTCTTAATGACTTGGGTGTTAGTCGTGCGGGTACTTGACAGCGATGGCGAAATGAATTAAAAAGCTAGAGCTTCGGAGCCCAAAGTACCGGGGTTGTATGCCGACGGCGAAAAGGCAAGAGGGTTGAATACCCTCTGTAGAGACCTGGAGTTGTTCTGCAAAGCTATCAGCCAATCGCACGATCCTTCCTGAACACCGGAAGGTGGAGGAAATTAGGTCCGGATCGCTGTATGTCACAGGGCGGAGCTTGGCTGATCGCTGGAAGCGACCACTGTTATCGCGAGAGCTAAGCGATCCGGAGGTAAAGAACTTGAGCAGGAATTTCGAACTTTTGCGCCGGGCAGAGACGGAGCAAGAATGGCTGGGCACGTCGCTCGCCCCGCCGCCTGCCCCAGCTCTCGCCGCCCGGCCGCAGTTTAGGAAATCGACGCTGGAGGAGGAAGCTAAACTCGTCCAGCGCCTGTTTCTTTCCGGCCCTGAAGCTCCTCGCACTGTAGTCTTTTGTGGCGCTGAGTTCGGTTACGCTCCTAGTTGGATCTGCGCCCGCGCTGGCGAGGTATTGGCGGCGCAGGTAACGGGGCCGGTGTGCACCGTAGACGCCAACTTTCGCGTTCCTCACGTGCACCAATGCTTGGAAGTGGAGAGCCCGTTGGGGCTTACGGATGCGGTGCTGGATGTGGGTCCGGTCCAGAACTTCATACAGCAAACTCGGAGTAGCAATCTCTGGCTGCTGCCCTGCGGGTCGCAGGTTTCGGAGCTGGGCACTCTACTCAGGCCTGACCGCCTTAAGGCGCGTATGGCAGACCTGCGGGCGCAGTTCGATTACGTTTTAATCAGCGCTCAGCCAGTGCATCTAGCCGTCGACGCGGTCGTGCTCAGCCAGACCAGTGATGGGGTGGTCCTGGTGTTGGAGGCCAACTCGTCACGTCGCGAGGTGGCTCAGCAAGTGAAGCTCACCTTAGAAGCTGCCGGCGTAAAGCTGCTTGGAGCAGTGCTGAACAACAGAACCTTCCCGATTCCGGACGTTGTCTACCGGAAACTTTAGCGGCCGAACTCTCTGCTGATCTTCCATAGGGTGGCGCATTTCTTCCTTGGGGATCCTAAACAAATGAGAAGCTCTCGACGCCGAATGCTCATGGAGGCATTCAAACTCTTCGACTTGGGCATCATGGTCCTTTCGTTCTTGCTGGCGGCGCTGGCGGTTTACCAGGGGAGCCGGGTTTCGCTTGAAGAGTTTCTCTCCATGCGAGTAAAGGTGGGAAACTTCGTCCTGTTCTTCTGCTTCCTGCTGGGTTGGCACAACGTACTGAAGAGTTTCGGGCTTTATGAATCCTGGCGGCTCTCCTCCCGTAGCGCCGAACTGATTAACTTACTGAAGGCAACCTCCTTGGGCACGATGGTCATCTTGGCATTTGCCGTTGTTTTCAGGATTCGTCTGATTACTCCGCTGTTCGTGCTCGTGTTCTGGATTACCGCAAACGGGGCGGGCGTCGTCACCAGGCTGGCGCTGCGATACTTTTTGGAGCAGGCCAGGATTCACGGCCGGAACCTGCGCAACATGCTTATTCTCGGCACAAACTCCCGGGCGGTCGAGTTCGCGCGTAAAATCGAAACGAAGCGCGACCTCGGTTACCGTATCATCGGCTTTGCGGATACAGAATGGGCCGGAATGCGGGCTTTTCGAAGCATCGACTACCCCGTACTGTGTGATTTCACCGGCCTGCCTGGCTTCCTGCGCGAGCACGTCGTCGACGAGGTCGTCATCGCTTTGCCGATGCGGTCCTTCCACGCCCATGCGTCCGAGATCGCTAGCTTGTGTCAGGATCAAGGCATCACGGTACGCTTCCTCTCCAACATCTTCAATCTGAAAGCGCCGCGGCCAATGGCCGAGGAATTTGAGGGCGATTACCTGATAACGCATACGAGTGGTGCCATTGAGGGTTGGCCAGTACTGGTAAAGAGGATTTTTGACTTTGCGCTTTCGCTGACCTTGATTGTCCTATTATCGCCCCTGTTTCTAGTCGTAGCCATTCTCATCAAGCTCACTTCCCCGGGCCCCGTGTTCTTTACACAGAAGAGGCTCGGTCTGGCCAAACGCCGGTTTTCGATTTACAAGTTCCGAACCATGGTCCTTGACGCGGAGCGGAGGATACATGAGCTCGAGGACCTTAACGAGGTGAGCGGACCAGTTTTCAAGATTACGAAGGATCCGCGGGTCACGCCCCTCGGAAGGTTCCTGAGGAAGGCCAGTATTGACGAATTGCCGCAGCTCTTTAACGTCCTCAAGGGGGAGATGAGCTTGGTCGGTCCCCGGCCATTGCCGGTGCGGGATTATGAGGGGTTCAATCAGGACTGGCATCGGCGACGCTTCAGCGTGGTCCCAGGGATTACCTGTTTGTGGCAGGTGAACGGCAGAAGCTCCATTTCCTTTGAACAGTGGATGGAGTTGGACATACGGTACATCGACGAGTGGTCCTTGTGGCTGGACTTGAAGATTCTGGCCCGGACGATCCCTGCCGTTCTTAAGGGATCAGGGGCCGCTTGAGGCGGCGTTCGGGATGACTCCATAACAATGTTTGTTAGTCGTGTTGCGCTAGTCCAGATTTTGATCGGTTTGCGGGTGGGACCTTGGTGGCCGCAGCCGCCAAGGCGGTCTGCTCGGCACCGATATCGTTCATGCCGTGAGTCTGACCGCTTTCACGAGTCTGCTCCATCTCCGACTTGGAACTGTCGATCGTTCGCTCGTGTTTCCGCTACTCCCGGGGTCAATACCAGGATCCTTGCTGGGAGTGAGGTTCAGTACCGTTCTTCCCGGTCAGCCGTTGGTTTGCTGCTACAGATCTTGGGCAGAGGATGCGGATGAAGTTGCCAGACTCGGTCACCCCTGATAAGTTTCTGGGATCTGCGGGCTGCAAGCTCAGTCTTGATGCTATGCCACTTCCCCCGCAGGCTTGGAACGGTACGGCCCGGGCGTTTCCAGTCGACCGGTGCGTACAGCAGTTGATGACGGAACGGGCCGCGGCGGCTCCAGGCGCAGTGGCTTTGGTGGCAGGTGCCGAGGTTCTGACTTACGAGCAATTGGAGATTCGCGCCAACCGCCTTGCCCATCACCTACGCACGCTCGGAGTGAGCTCCGATGCCATCGTCGGTATATGTTTTCACCGCTCGATCGAGTTTGTTGTCGCGGCTCTCGCCGTCCTGAAGGCCGACGGAGCTTACCTACCCCTAGATCCAGACTCACCGGCAGAGCGCCTGACCTTCATGCTGCAGGATGCCGGAGCGCGCGCGGTGGTGACGGCAGGGCGCAAGGCAGCAGAATTGGCAGCGAACCGCGGGTGCGTAGTGTCGCTGGATGCCGACGACGCGCGGATTGCCAGCCAGCCTTCGTCTCCGCCGCCTTGCAAGGTGACAGCATCACACTTGGCCTACGTCATTTACACCTCGGGTTCAACGGGGCGGCCTAAAGGTGTGGCCATCACCCACCGCAGCTTGCTGAACCTGATCTACTGGCACCAGCGGGCCTTCGCCGTGACTTCAGCTGACCGCGCCACCCAGCTGGCGAACCCAGGGTTCGATGCCGCCGTATGGGAACTGTGGCCTCACCTCGCGGCGGGGGCAACCGTTTGTTTCCCCAACGAATCCACACGCAGTAGCCCCGAGATGCTCCGCGACTGGCTGGTGACGCAGAGAATCACGATCAGTTTTGTTCCCACCGCGCTTGCCGAGCGCTTGGTCTTTCTGGAATGGCCGCTTGAGACGCGGTTGCGGGTCTTGCTCACCGGAGGCGATACGCTCCACTGTTACCCATCTTCTGCACTGCCCTTCTCACTGGTCAACAATTACGGCCCTACCGAATGCACGGTTGTTACAACCTCGGGGCGCGTGCTGCCCCCCGGACAACCCTTGGAGGCTCTGCCCTCGATCGGACGACCGATCGACAACGTCCAGGTTTACATCCTCAACGAGCGTCTGATGCCTGTTGCAGTGGGAACGCCCGGAGAACTGTACATCGGAGGGTTGGGAGTGGCGCGAGAGTATCTCCACCATCCTGAACTGACGGTCGAAAGGTTCATACCCCGCCCTGGTGTGAATGTCCCCGATGACTGCTTGTATAAGACAGGGGATCTGGCCCGCTATCTGCCGGACGGTCAGATCGCCTTCCTTGGTCGAGTCGATGACCAGATCAAGATTCGCGGGTACCGAATTGAGCCGGATGAAGTCGTCAAGGCCCTGAACGGGCACCCGACCGTGGCGTGCAACGTGGTGGTGGCCCGGGAAGATAGCCCGGGTGAGAAATACCTCGTGGCCTATGTGGTAGCGGCCCCTGCGGCGGAGTTGGCAGCAGACGCGCTCCGGGACTTCCTGAAGTCGCGCTTACCCGATCATATGATACCGGCGGCCTTCGTGCGGCTGGAGTCCTTGCCGCTTACTCCCAATGGCAAGGTGGATCGGACGGCCCTGCCGCCCCCCAGTGCATCGAACACCGTACGGAACAAGTCCGGTGCGGTTCCCCGCACCATCGTTGAAGAACGTCTGGCTGAAATCCTGGCCGGCCTGTTAGGCTTGGAGCAGGTCGACGTGAACGACAATTTCTTCTTGCTGGGTGGTCACTCGTTGCTGGGGACGCAGGTTATCGGCCGGGTGCGCGACGCTTTTGGTGTTGAACTCCCCCTGCGCACGCTCTTCGAGCACCCGACGGTAAGTGGTATGTCCGCTGAGATCGACCGACTCATTTACTCCAAGTTGGAGGCAATGAGTGAAGAGGAGACTTACGAGGCCCTCGATTCCACAGGCAACTCCGCATAGAACCGGACTAAAGTGAATCTGAGCAGGAAAACCTCTGTCGCAGCGAAAAGGCCAGATCCAGTCCTCAGCCTTTACCACCTCCTCGATCCCGATGTTCTCGCCAATCCCTACCCTCTGTACCACCGACTCCGCACTGAGGATCCAGTGCATTGGGATCCTTACCTTCATGCGTGGGTCGTCACCCGCTATGGGGACGTGGTGACTGTCCTCACCGATTTCTCCGCCAACCGCACCCCTGCCCCTGAGCAGCTTACGGCGATGGGCTTGTCGGAGTTAAACCCCATCGCGCAGGTCATGGTCAGGCAGATGTTGTTCTTGGACCCGCCTGCGCACACACGCATTCGAAGCTTGGCGTCCGCCGCCTTCACACCTCGCCGAGTCGAAGTCCTGCGGTCCCACATCCTGGAGATCACGAACAGCCTAATCGACGTCGTCCAGAGCAAAGGGCGTATGGACGTGGTCGCAGACATAGCGGTTCCTCTGCCCTCAATCGTGACCGCCGAAATGCTGGGAGTCCCGGTTGGTGACCGGGAATACTTGAAGAGCTGGTCAGCGGACTTCGCCGAAATGCTGGGCAATTTCCAGCACAACCCGGATCGCGTTCCACGCGTGCTGAAAAGCGTGCAAGAGATGACGACCTACTTTCATTCCGCGATTCGGCGACTGAAGGACAATCCCCGCGAGGGGCTGGTACACTCCTTGATGACGGCCGAGATTCAAGGGGATAGGCTCACCGATGAAGAGGTGGTGGCCAACTCCATCGTCACCATGGTGGGTGGTCAGGAAACGACCACCAATCTCATCGGGAACGGGATGCTGAGTCTACTCCGCAATCCGGAGCAAATGCAGAAACTGTGTAGCGATTTCTCGTTGATTCCTTCCGCCGTCGAAGAACTGCTGCGCTACGAGAGCCCCAGCCAGCACACCGCCCGATTGGCTCCAGAAGACTGGGAACTTGGAGGCAAGAAAATTCGCAAGCATCAGGCGGTGATGGCGGTTATGGCGGCCGGGAACCGCGATCCCGAGCAATTTCCTCATCCCGATCGGCTCGACATCACACGCAAGGACAATCGACATCTTGCTTTCGGATGGGGCCCCCACTTTTGTTTTGGCGCCGCTCTGGCGCGCCTTGAAGGGCAGATCGCCTTCGAGAGTATCCTGCGACGGTTGCCCAACCTGAATCTCGAACCCGCGCCTTTGGTATGGCGGGAGAACCTGGGCCTGCGTGGACTAAAGGCCCTCCCGATGACGTTTGGGGAACAGCCTTTGCCAACGAAAGTTGCGCCCTCTGGCGTCCGACGTCAGAGGGGTATGGTAGCCTGACATGAACGACCGCGACGTCATGCAAGCTGGCTCGACTGTGTCCGAGGCCAAGCGCAAGCTGCTGCAAAAGTATCTACGTGGGGATATCGGCCAGACCGCGGCTAAGCCCATACCTCGGCGGCAAGAAGAAGGGCCTGCGCCCCTTTCTTACGGACAAGAGCAGATTTGGCTTCACACCCAACTGGCGCTTGACCTTCCACTGTACAACGAGCCGTTCACAGTTCACCGAGCCGGGCCTCTCGACGTGAAAGCCTTGGAGCGCGCATTCAACGAGGTCATCCGGCGTCATGAGGCGTGGCGGACTACCTTCCCCACGGTAGACGGGCAGCCGGTTCAGGCTGTGTCTTCAGCCCCGCCGGTGACCGAGCTCCCAATGACCGATCTTCGGAAGTTGCCCAAGCACAGGCGGGAGGCGGAAGCGCTGCGGCAGGCGGCCGACGATGCCCGCCGACCGTTTGATCTTGCCTTGGGTCCGCTATTGAGAGCCCAACTGGTGAGGCTTGAGGACGAAGAGTACCGCCTGTTCTTGACCCTGCACCACCTGATTGTCGACGGCCATTCCATGTATCGGGTGTTTCTGCCGGAGCTGAGCGCACTGTATGAGGCGTTCTCGACAGGAAAGCCGTCCCCGCTTCCTGATCTGCCCATTCAATATGCCGACTACGCCCAGTGGCAACGGAACTCGTTGAAAGGTCAGACCCTGTCCAATCACATGCGCTACTGGAGGCAGCAACTGGCCGGAGATCTGCCGGTGCTTCAGCTCCCTGCCGACCATCCGCGACCCAGGATCCAGACGTTTCGGGGTGCAACCCAACCCTTCGCGCTGCCCAAAACCTTGATTCAGGCACTCCAGGGGCTGGGTCAGCAGGCGGGTGCTACGCTCTTTATGACGCTGGTAGCCGCGTTCAAGGCGTTGCTATACCGCTATTCGGGGCAGACTGATGTTCTTATCGGCAGCGTCACCGGAGAACGGAAGCGGCCCGAGGTTGAGAAGCTGCTCGGTTTCTTCCTGAACACAGTGGTGCTACGCACCAATTTGGCGGGCAATCCGACTTTCCGCGAACTACTGAGCCGTGTGCGGGAAGTGGTTCTTGGCGCCTTGACCCATAACGAAGTGCCATTTGCGCACTTAGTGCGAGAGGTCCAGCCCAGGCGGGACCTCAGCCGCAGCCCCATGTTCCAGGTGCTTATAACCTTCGAACCTCAGCGGGCCTCCTACGAGTCCGGCTGGGATTTGACCCCGATCGACCTTGAAACAGGCGCCACAAAGTTCGAGCTGTGCCTCGTGCTGGACGACAGACCGGAGGGTGTCATCGGCCGGGTGATCTACAACAGGGATCTTTTCGATTCGGCAACCATCGCCCGGATGCTGGGACACTGGCAGATGCTGTTGGAAGGTATTGTCACCGATCCGGAGCAGCGCATAGACGAGCTGCCGCTGCTGACCCTCGCCGAACGACATCAGTTGCTAGTGGAGTGGAACGATACTCGGAAAGCCTACCCGGACTCTCTCGTTCACGAATTGTTCCAGGCACAGGCGAAGCGCATTCCGGAAGCAGTTGCGGTAAGGTGGGATCAGCGGGAGCTAACCTATCGCGCGCTGGACTGCCGCGCCAACCTGTTGGCGAGGCATCTGCAGGCCTTGGGCGTTCGGCCGGAATCGCGGGTCGGGCTCTGCGTCGAACGGTCCCTAGAGATGATTGTCGGAATTCTCGGCATCCTGGAGGCCGGTGGTGCGTATGTGCCGATGGACCCAGCCTACCCCCAGCAGCGGTTGGCGTTCATGCTGAAGGATAGCGAGGTCTCCGTGCTCGTGACCCAGTCAAAGCTTCGGGCCAAGCTTCCGCCATGCAACGCCCGTCTGGTGTGCCTGGACGCCGAATGGGATCCGACGGCCAAGGAATGCCAGGTCACTCCGGACAGCCCCGCGAGCGATGAGAATCTAGCCTATGTCATGTACACCTCCGGCTCCACCGGCCTGCCGAAGGGTGTCCTGATTGCGCATCGGAACCTGGCTCAATCGACCAGCGCCCGCATGGGCTATTATTCAGAGTATGTGGGTAACTACCTGTTGCTCTCATCCTTCACCTTCGACAGTTCGGTTGCTGGGATTTTCTTCACCCTCTGTCAGGGCGGAACCCTTTGCCTGCCGCCGGAAGGCTTCCATGGCGACCCCGAGGAGCTGGCAGAGCTCATCTCCAAGAACCGCGTGTCTCAAATGTTGTGTTTTCCATCCCTTTATGGCTTGCTTCTCCAGCATGCACAACCCCAAGAGCTTGCTGCCCTCCGCGCTGTGGTTGTGGCGGGCGAGCCGTGCCCGAGAGAACTAGTCGAACGCCACTATGCGCTTCTTCCGATGGTCCCTCTTTTCAACGAATACGGACCTACTGAGGCTACTGTCTGGAGCACCGTGTACAGGTGTGACCCGCGGGAACACAGGGTTTCGGTTCCAATTGGCCGTCCGATCTCCAATACGCAATGCTATGTTCTGGACGCCCACTTCAATCCGATGCCGGTTGGTGTGCCGGGCGAGCTGTACCTTGGTGGGGATGGCTTGGCTCGCGGATACTTGAACCAGCCTGAACTCAACCATCAGAAATTCATACCCAATCCGTTCAATACCCGGCAGGATGAGCGCCTCTACAAGACGGGCGATTTGGTGCGCTATCTGCCGGATGGAAACCTTGAATTCCTCGGTCGAGTTGACAACCAAGTGAAAGTTCGCGGCCTGCGCATCGAACTGGGCGAAATCGAGGAGGCACTGACCCGGCATCCCGCAGTGAGGGAGGCTGTGGTGATAGCGCGTGAGGACGAGCCCGGCAACAAACGCTTGGTGGCATATGTTGCGAGCAGGCAGCCGTCGAATCCTCTCTCGGATGAATTGCGCGGCTTGCTCAAAAGCAGGTTGCCCCAATACATGATGCCCTCGGCATTCGTTGTGATGGAGGCGCTTCCCCGCACTCCCAACGGCAAAGCGGACAGGCGGGCGCTGTCCGCGCCGGAACTGGCGAACCGAGGTCAGGAAGCGGATCTCGTGGCGCCGAGGGATCACACCGAGGCTCGGCTGCTTAAGATCTGGCAAGTGATTTTGGGCCGTCCGGACATCGGTGTTACTCAGGACTTCTTTGCATTGGGCGGACATTCCTTGTTGGCGGCAAGGCTGCTCAGGCGGATGGAGAAGGAATTCGACCGGAAGTTCACGCTTGCAAATGTCTTTGAGGCGCCGAGCGTCGAGCAGATGGCTGCCCTGATGCGTCGGCCGGATTGGAGGCAACCTTCGAGCCACTTGGTGGTTCCGATTCACGCTGTGGGCTCTCGACCGCCGCTTTTTTGCGTCCGGGGCGGGCCACGCTTCAGGCTTTTGGCTCAGCGGCTGGGTCCCGATCAGCCGGTTTTTGGCCTTCACTTGGATACGAGTGAGGCGCGCCGATTATCATTTCCCTACAAGCTGGAAGAGATTGCCAGTTGCCTGGTCAAAGCGGCGCGTGAAGTCCAGCCAAAGGGTCCGTACTATCTTGCCGGTCTGTGCGTAAACGGCGCGATCGCCTATGAAATGGCCCGCCAACTGGTTGCCCAGGGCGAGCAGGTTGGGCTACTAGCAATGTTCGACGCGCAAAATGCAACCTTTTACATTGATTCTTGGCGACACGGCCGGGTTCACTCCCTCGGTCAACGGACCGTC
>Ga0182037_10001535_pt1 | contig 12097 bp, 10 predicted proteins | sample sta12Cox44000082_FD_125974 | JGI IMG/M metagenome (GOLD analysis project Ga0182037, IMG submission 125974) | Lab enrichment of tropical soil microbial communities from Luquillo Experimental Forest, Puerto Rico - statoxic.12C.oxic.44.000.082 | ecosystem: Environmental > Terrestrial > Soil >... | reverse complement strand
GTTCGGCGTTCGGAGTTCGGCGTTCGGGGTTCGGGGTTCGGGATTCTGAATTCTGAATTCTGAATTCTGAATTCTGAATTCTGTCTTCTCGGAAGTGCGGTCCCTCGCAGCCGTTGCCGGCCGTAGATCAACACCATTTCACGGCACCGACGGAGCGGACGCCCTCCAGGAACTCTGCCGGCAATGGCGTCCGGTCATGGCAACGATGAACGGTGGAGGCGTAGAGGGCTTGTTTGGGATTTGGGGGTTCGGAGTTGGGTACTTCTGATTTCTGATTTCTGATTTCTGATTTTCTGATTTCTTTATCCCGTATTCTTTCGCTCATGGGAGCGGCGTCGTGTCGAGCAGATGTGTAATCGAATTCGGGCTGACCGGTGGCGTTAACCCGCCCAGTTCATCGAGCGTCGGTGAGGTGGATGGGGGCCAGTCTCGTGTATTGATTGTGTAGGCCCAGTCGATACCATCGCCGCGAGACACAGCCAAAGTTGAGGCACCTGGTGTACTGCCAGAACGGGCCCACCATCCAAACGTTCCGTTCGCGGCTCGCGGACCATTGCCCCAGACCGCGTGGAGATGAATGAACTGGGTCAGGGCATGCGCGGAGGCCCCTGTGCCGGCACAAGCGGCACCCACCTCGTTGATCTCTCCGTCTCCGCCATAGACTGCCGGCACCAAAAGTTTCGAGGAGAGGTCGAGCGGGCTCAACCCCAGTCCCTCGTCCTCGACTATGGCCTCGTTATTGGTGCGCCCGGACGCCAGGGTAGAAATGAGCTCGACCTCGTTTATATTTGCCGGGTTAAGCAGTGCTGTCTTCACATAGTTGAAATAGTCCATGCCCGCGACTTTCTCGACGACGGCGCTCGCCAGCAGATAACCGAAGTTCGAATAGTGGTAGACTGTCCCGGGGTCAAGGTCCAGCATTCGCCCGTACATATACCGCGCAACATCAAGTTTCGTCACTGGATGCCCGAGCTTCAGATCCAAGGCTATCTGCCGCATCGAGTACGTCGGATCGAACCCAGAGCCGCCTTTTGCCACAGGGTCGTCGTTATAGCCGCCCATGTGATCCAGCAGTTCCTGGATGGTGATCGTGTCGCTGCGAGGGTCGGCCGGTTTCGAAAAGCCGAGAAGCGGATAGACTTTGGCATCCGGTTTCAACTTCTTGGCGTCGTAGAGCGCCTGAACGGCCGCCTCAAGGAACATCTTGCTGCAGCTCGCCAGCAGAAAGCGATCGGATGGCTGCGTGATGCGGTATCCTGGCTCAGCCCACGTGTAAGCTCGCGAAAATTTCGTGACGCCGTTCTTGGCAATCGCCAACTGTGCAGCCCGGATCCCATTGGCTTGCATGAACGTCTGCATCGCGTGGTCGAACCCGGCGAGGGCCGGAACCGCTGTGCCCGTCACCGTCCATTCTCGCTGCAGCGGGATATCCTGCTTAGCGAAGATAGCCGCATAGAGAGTGCTGGCGCCGGCCCCGCCGCCCTGGACGCATATTGGATAGAAACCGGCAGCGTTCTGCTTATCGAATTCCGCCTGGTATTCCGCCGCGGTCATTCCGTGGCGCGCCTCCCAGGCGCCGACCACATCGTCTTTGAAGACCGAACAGTAGATATGGTCGTTGGAAAGGGCTACATAGGCAGGGCGATAGCCCGCCAGTCGATACCCCGGCAATTGTGTTTCCGCATTGAAAACCACCTGGTAGCTTGCGCCGGTGTCCGATGGATGGACATGCCACTTCACGAATCCAGGGTTTGCGCGCCACACCGCCGCGTACCGCCGGTCGCTTGGCGTGCCATAGATCGCAACCGAGCGCAGGATCATTTTTTGACCTCCGGCGGCCATATTCAGGTTCTGAAAAGTGCCCGCGTTTGCCTCGGGTCCCGATGTCATCCCGTGGCGCGCAAGCCAGGGTCCGGGGATACCCTGCTCGAATACCGCTGCGAACACGGCGTTGCTGATCGTGCCAGTCGCCGAAACGAGGACCGGTGCGTAGCCCTTGGCCGTCCAGTTGTTGAAGAATGATTGATAGCCGGCGCTGTCCACTCCATGGACCGCTACCCAGGCTGAGCCCGGGCGCTGTACCCACACCGCTGCGTAGCGAGCGTCACCGGGATCGCCGTAGACGCTGAGTGAAATCATTCTGAACCCTTGCGCGCTTAAGCTATTAAATTTCGCCTGATGCTCGGCGCCGGTGACACCGTGATATGCTTGGAACATTTTGTACTCCAGTTTTTATCATTGAATGCGAATTAACCAGAGTCCTCTCAGTTGCACTATTACCCGCTCGGATGAGGAATCACCAAGCTTTCAACCAACCAGTACCGGGCTTGGAGAACGCATGGGCAGCAAGGGCACGGCGGGAGCAGCCCTTCAAATTCGCGAATACGCGAGGCGTCGCCGGGAAAACGATTAGAGGCCTGTCGTCATTCCTTACTTGCAAATATTGAGGCTTCTGTACAATAGAACGCCAAATTAAACGCCAGTATGAGAAGCTATTGTCTTCGGATTTGTCTCGGAACCGCGGTCTTTTGCGCACTTGTTTCCGGCTGTACCACGCTTACGACGCTTACTTCAAGGAAGTACGAAGTGGTGGCGTACAAGCCTAAGAATCCGGGCGCAGTTCGCGTCAAAGTATCCCTTCAAAACCGTATGGTTTATGTGATGGAGGGCGAACGACCGTTGCTCGTCACGCCCACGACGATTGGAAAAGCCGGGGCAACCACACCCACAGGTTCTTACCACGTGACGGGCAAGATCCGAAAGAAGCGCTCGGCGACCTACGGTTTTTGGGCTAGTGGCAATGATGTGCGAGCAGGAACCAGCGATCATCCGCCGGGTGGCGGATATCATTATATCGGTTACCCGATGGCTTACTGGGTGGAGTTCAAGCCTGCCTATGGTTTTCATCAGGGAGCCGTCTGGCCGATCCCCCATTCCCATGGATGCCTGCGCCTTCATCCAAATGCTGCACCAAAATTTTTTGCCCTCGTACATGAAGGAACGCCCGTATTGATCGCTCAAACCCAACCCGAAGATGCAACGGTCGGAAAGAATGCACCGCGCCCAGCCGACTATGCCGATCCGGATCCCCCTGCCGCTTACCTGATCTCCGACGCCGTATTTGCTCCGCCACAAGGTGTTTTGCTGCAAGATTGATATTTCCGTCCAGCCGTTCGATCAGTGATTTAGCAACTGCGATGTCCGCGCCATCTACAACGCCGCAAACACGACCCAAAAAAATCAACCTTCGCACCCCCGACGTTATGGCGAAGGTTCAGGAACAGGTCCAATCCCACTACCGAAGCGTCGTGGTGGAACGCATCCGGGCAAATGGGGGGATTCTAACCGTTCGCGACACGACCGTGCGTCTGGCGAAGCAATTCGGCTTTTGTTACGGCGTCGAGCGGGCAATCGATCTGGCGTACGCCGCGCGCAAGGTTTTTGCAGACTCGCGTCTGTATATTTTGGGCGAGATTATTCATAACCCGCTCGTGAATGAACAAATTGGCGCCATGGGAATTAAGAATCTCCTTGGCAACGGACGCGAAGCGGAGATCGACGAACTGACTGCGGACGATATCGTTATTGTACCGGCTTTTGGTACCGACCTGATCACTCTGAAAAAAATCCAGGAGCGTGGCTGCCAGATAGTAGACACGACTTGCGGCGATGTGATGAGCGTGTGGAAAAGAGTGCGCCAGAACGCGGTCGAACACGTGACATCCATCATCCATGGTAAGGCGGAGCATGAGGAGACCAAGGCCACGGCTTCTCGAGCTCTCGGGCTCGGAATGGGGCACTATCTGATCGTTTTGACCCTGAAGGATACCGATTACGTCTGCAATTACATTAGACACGGAGGAGACAAGCAGGAGTTCCTGGATCGATTCAAGGATGCCTACTCTCCCGGATTCGATCCAGACATTCATCTCGAAGCCGTAGGGGTCGCAAATCAGACAACCATGCTCAGAGGCGAGACGGAGGAAGTTCAGCGTCGCATCCGCGCGGCTGTTATTGATCGGGATGGCCCGGAACTCGGATCAAAGCGTTTTCGATTTTTTGACACGATTTGCGGCGCAACTCAGGAGCGACAGGACGCCTTAAGCGAGCTGTTGCTTCAGGAGATGAGCCTTCTGCTCGTCGTCGGTGGTTATAACAGTTCCAACACCTCGCACCTCGCCGAAATGGGGGAGGTCAAACTGCCGACCTACTTTGTGCGAAATGCGAGCAAACTTGAGTCTGCAAGGCAAATCACGCACTACAATTTGCACGAAAAGCGCGAGATTGTAACACCTGACTGGTTGCCCAGCGGCCCCGCAACCATTGGGATTACGGCCGGGGCGTCGTGCCCGAACAATCTGATCGAAGAAACAATCCTTCGCGTTTACGAGTTGAGAGGCGTACCTGCGCAAGAAGTCTTGGCCGCATGACAGTCGGGGTCCTGCGTGGATTCGTTCCTTTCTGCTGTCCACCATTTCACCAGTGTTCGAATTTCCCGGTTTGCTCAGCATCCCGTGGATGCCGCAGCGCTTGCATGGTCGCCGATAGTCGGTCTTTTCGCGGCGATTCTGACCGTCAGTTTCTATATTCCGCTCGCCGCGTTTTATCTCCCGCCCGATGTCGCCGTCATCCTCGCGTTGGTCGCGATCTCTTGGATTCGCGGCTTTAAACCCGAGATTGATTTTTGCGACCTTTGCGACTCTTTTCTTGGCAAAAGAAAAAGGATCTCTCGGCGTTCGATTGCCGGCGTTCCTGGCATCATGTGCCTGATCTTGGCAGCGCTGCTCAAATACGCGATCGCCAGGCAATTTTTCCTCTTGGAGTCGATCAGGCTGCTTGCTTTTGGGGCCTTCGTCCCTTTTGTCGTCCCCTCCTTTGGTCCGGAAAGGGCTGCCCGAGTCAAATTTGTCGGAGGTTTTTGGTTGCTCGCATCCGCTATCGCCGCCCTCGGCTCCGTGAAGCTTTTGAGCGTTGCCAACGTATTGTTGGGTTTGCGCGGCCCTCTGCTGACGTTTGCCCTTGTCTACCTATCCGCACGCCTGACATTCCACCTCGCCAATGATCCGGCTCCACTGAACGTAGCAGCGCTCCCCGCCGAGTTGGCCGCGTACCTATCCTTTATGCTCGTTCGCTACCATTTCCTCTAGACAGGGTCATGTCTCAATATTCAACATTCGGCTTTACGGGGGACAAACCCCCAACCTATCCTGTCTCGCATGGCTCGCGCCTTGCGCCTCGATATTGAGAACGGCTGGTATCAGGTCGTAAATCGTGGAATCGAAAAGCGCCAAATCTTTCCGCAAGCTTTAGCAAACAAACATTTCATTGAACTGCTTGCGATGCTACCCGAGCGTTTTGGTGTAAAAATTCACGCCTACGTTCTGATGGGAAACCACTATCACCTTCAGATCGAAACGCCCCGTGCGAACCTGAGCCAAGCAATGCAATGGCTCAATCTTTCCTACAGCACCTGGTTCAATCGGCTGCACGATCGCATCGGAGCATTGTTTCAAGGCCGATTCAAAGCGATCCTCCATGATCCGGAGTTGAATGCGCTGACAATCAATCGCTATATCCATCTCAATCCCGTGCGCGCAAAATATCTTGGAGGCCACGAAGGGAGAGCGGGCGCAGAAGAGCGACTCGGCTCGACTGAGACAGGACCCGGGATGGAGCTCGTCAAAGCCCGGATCGAGGCGCTCAATGGTTATCCCTGGAGTTCGTACCCTGCGTATGTTGGCACGGTTCGATGTCCGGACTGGCTCACCACTGAAACGATCTACCGTTCGTTTGGCGAACATATGCTGCACAGCGTTCGGGGCGCCTACAAGCTGCAGCTGGAAGAGATGGCTGGACTTGGAAAATGGGAAAGTGACTGGAAGCAATCCGTGAAAGCTTCGGCATTGTGCGGCTCCGAAGATTTTGTGGAGGGAATGCTCGCGAAGCTGAAAGGGGACCGCCGGGAGCAGCGCGGGGTTCGGGATAAAGAACGCCTAAGCCTGGGATGGGCCCAAATTGCGGAGGCCGTCGGCCGGGTCTGGAGCTGCGATTGGAAAAGCTTGAAAGAAAAAAGAGGAAATGGGGCGTTAGCCGTGGCGTTCCTATTGGGGCAGCGGTATGCGGGACTCCGACTGGTTGAACTTGGAGAGTTTGGCGGGAATGTAGAATACCCGGCTGTCAGCGCGGCGATCAGTCGGATCCAGAAGCGGCTTAAGATTGATCGAGAGCTCCACCACAAAGTAGAAAGCGTGAAACGAATGTTGAATATTGAGACATGACCTCGCCGCTTAGATGAGCCAGCGATTTCTCATCGTAGACGGTCACAGCGTGATTTTTGCGTGGCCAGAGCTAAGAGCGTTGCATAAGCGCAGAATGGCTTCTGCTCGTGAAGAGCTGACCAAGATCCTGACCGAATACCAGGATTTTACAGGCATTCAAGTGGTTCTGGTTTTCGATGGAAAAGGAGCCTTCATTACACAGGAAAGCCAGCCGGGCGGAATTCAAGTATTCTATTCGAACACCGGACATACCGCCGATGATCTGATTGAAAGGCTGGCAGCAAAATACGGCAACCTTTACTCAATCACCGTCGCCACCTCCGATCTCCTTGAGCAACAGACAGCGGTCGCCTTTGGAGCAGATTGCGTCAGTGCGGACGGTCTGCGTGATCTGATTGACAATGCTCAACGGTCTCTTGCTCTTGAAATGAAGCGCCGCAAAAGAGAATCGCGATAGATTGCAAAATTCGCCGGCCTAGCCCGCAATGAGCGCGCCGCTTTTTACAACGCGTGATTTTTGCGGGCTAGCCTCCGGGAACTCGTGGTCGAACCTACTGATCCGAAGTCTTCGCCCGGCCCTCTTATCCCACCTCGTAAATCCGGATGGTCGGATCTAACGCGCTCGCCAACGCACGACTCACTTTTTCCGGCGACTCGAGAGGCGCAAGCGAACCCGTATTTTCAAGCACGATCAAATTGGATTGCCGGGGCATCAGCCGCAGCCTGTAGGCTTGCTCAATAGGAGGGTATTTCGCTTTGTTACCCCAGACGAGTGTCACTGGCTGGGTAACTTCTGCCAGTCGCTTTTCGAATTCCAAGTCAAATCGGCGAGATACCCATTGAAAAATCGCTCGTTCAGCTCCAGGTTGCCGCGCGGAATTTGATAGTACCTCGACGGTTTCGTCGCTCGCCTTCTCAGGATCTGCGAAGCCAAAACTTCGGAGCCAGTAGCGCACCTGAACGCGGCTCGACAAATGGCGGAGGTAGAACGTGCGCTTCACCACCGGCATCTTTGCTAACAGGACATGACTACGCCGCATTTGGCCGCTGTGCGGCTCCATCGCCCCGGTCGGCATCAGAAGAATGAGCCGGCGAACGAGCTCGGGGTGCTGAATGGCCAGGGCCGTTGCAAAGCCGCCGCTTTGTCCGCTCGCCACAATCGTTGCCGGTTCACCTCCGCATTTTGCGCGGAGAAATTCGCTTAATAGCTGAATCTGGTCCGCAGCCGACAAATTCGCGTCCGTCCTCTCTGATTCGCCAAATCCGATCAGATCCAGCGCCAACACCTGATGTGTCGCGGCGAAATGAGGATAGACCTTCGACCATTCGTAGGAAGAGGCCCCAACGTAGATACCATGCAAAAACAGAAGCGGGTCGCCCTGACCCGATTCATGATAAACGAGCTGGCCTCGGCGCGCGTAAAGAATGCGCGTTGCAAAAATCGCCGGTGAAATCGCATCGGGAAGGCGAGGCTTGTAGCCTGGGCGTGAGGTGTAGCGAAACGCCAAAACCAGCGCTCCGAGGAGCCCGGCACCAAGGCCTACGCCCCAAATCTTGCGATATCGAGCCAGCAACTTCGACCACATGCTTAGCGAGGCCGCGCCTCAGAGCGGCCAGATGTTAGGACCCTTTTGAAGCCAACGCTATACCTCCTGCTCATGAATCGATGCACGAGAATCCTTGAAAAGCAAAAGTCGTTGCGGATGCGTCAACTTTTTTCTGTATCCGGACATTAATCATTGGCGGTTTTGCTTTTCAAGGATTCTACGAGCGAGGCCGCTTCGCCAATCGGCGCTGCTCCCAACGCAACCTTGGGATCCTTAGATCTCGCCTATCCGAGGCGCGGCCTCGCTAGTTCAATAATACTTTCCCAGAGCCAGGGGTCACCTGTCCAATCACCTTTCCCTTCGAGAGCGTTACCACTTCCGGGGCATGGATCTTGGAGACGACAAGAACCATCCCGATTCCCATGTTGAATACCTCGTACATTTCGTCAATCGAAACTTCGCCACCGCGTTGAATCATCCGAAAGATCGCCGGAACATTCCAAGAAGAGGTGTGGATCAGGGCGTCACAGGTTGCCGGAAGAATGCGGGGGAGGTTGTCGACAAGGCCGCCTCCAGTGATGTGAGCGGCACCTTTAAGCCGGCCGTGCGGGATCGATGCAAGCAGCGGCTGATAGTTTCTGTGAATCCGAAGCAACTCCTCCCCAAGTGGTCTGCCAAGTCCATCGACTTTTTGAGAGAGGTCCAACCGCATCTTATTCAATAGTATCTTGCGAGCCAACGAGTAGCCATTCGTGTGCAAGCCGTTGGAAGGGAGCCCGATCAGAACGTCGGAAGGCACAATCCGGCTTCCATCGAGCATCTTCTGCCGATCAACCAGCCCGACGATACATCCGGCGAGATCGTATTCGTCCGGACGATAAACATCTGGCAACTGGGCGGTCTCGCCGCCAATCAGGGCACATCCGCCTTCCTTACAGGCCTTGATGAATCCTGAGATAAGCTGGTTAAAAACAAGTGGGTCCAAACGTTTTGCACCGATATAGTCCAGAAAGAATAAAGGCCGCGCTCCGGTGACGGCTATGTCGTTGATGCAATGATTCACCAGGTCCTGCGCAATCGATCCGTGTCTGCCAAGTGCAATGGCAACCTTGAGCTTCGTGCCAACACCATCGATACTGGAGACCAGAACAGGGTCCTTCAGTCCGCTGAAATCCGCACGAAACAATCCACCAAAACCCCCGATTCGCCCGAGCACTTCCGGACCGAAGGTTGAGCGCACTTTTTGCTCCAGCCCCTTCTTGACCCGGTTACCGAGAGCTATATCGACGCCTGCGGCCGCGTATGCCTTTTTTGCGCTGCCGTTCATTTTAGTCCAGCAAACAGCTCAGGATGCGAGACCGTGTCGTTCAGCAAACGCGAACGCGTCTTCCGCCGTTCGATGATGTACTTGTCGAGCTCTGGATCGATCGGCACAGGGTATTGCGCATTGAAGCAGGCCAGACAGAATTCATTTTGCTTTAAACCGGTCGCACGGACCATCCCTTCCATGTCGAGATAACCGATAGAATCCACCCCAAGGTAACGGCTGATCTCTTCTTGTGTGAACTGATTCGCCAACAGATTTTTTGGATCCGGAAAGTCAATGCCGTAATAACAAGCAAACTTGTGTGGTGGACAACTGATTCTCAGGTGGACCTCCTTTGCACCGGCTTCGCGCAGATTGCTCACCCGTGCTCTCGCCGTCGTACCGCGCACAACAGAGTCATCGACAACCACAACCCGCTTGCCCGCAACGAGTTCCTTGATCAAATTCAACTTCACCCGGACGTTAAAATCGCGAATCAGCTGCGTAGGTTGCAGAAACGTTCTGCCGATGTAGTGATTCCGAACAAACGCGTGCTCATAGGGGATATCCAGTTCGTGGCTGAATCCGAGAGCCGCGTAATTTCCTGAATCTGGCACCGGCACCACAATATCGGCCTTTACGGGGTGCAACCTGGCAAGTTCGCGTCCCATGGCAACACGCACTTTGCTCACATTGCGGCCGCCTATCTGGCTGTCGGGCCGCGCAAAATAGACATACTCGAACATGCAGAAAGCTTTGCGCTCTTCCCTAAACGGCCATTCAGACCTGATGCCGTCATCGTTGATCACAGCAACTTCGCCAGGCTCGATCTCGCGAATAAAATCCGCATGGATTAGATCCAGAGCACAAGTTTCCGAAGACAAGATAAAGGCATCATCCAGTTTACCAAGAACCAAAGGTCGAAACCCAAAAGGGTCACGCACGCCAATGATCTCTTGCTCGCCCATCAAGATGAACGAAAACGCCCCTTCCACTTGCCTGAGGGCGGTCAACACATTTTCCTGGCCCGTAGGGCGAGCAAGCAGGTGGAGGATAATCTCGCTGTCAACCGTTGTCTGAAAGATTGATCCGCTAGCTTCTAGTTCTTCCCGCAACACCGCGGCATTTATCAGATTTCCGTTATGCGCAATCGCCAGTTGTCCTCGCCCGCAATCCACAACCAGCGGCTGAGCGTTCTTCAACGTGCTCGAGCCCGTCGTCGAGTACCGAACGTGTCCGATCGCCCGAGTGCCAACCCGCAGCTGCTGCAAGTCCTTTTCCAGGAATACTTGCGAGACCAAACCCATGCCCCGATGAATGGTGAAAGGCTGGTTGGGCCCTTCCGCAGTCACCATTCCGGCGCTTTCCTGGCCGCGATGCTGCAAAGCAAAAAGTCCATAATAGGTTAAGAGTGCCGCATCCGTATGGCCGTATACGGCAAAGACGCCGCATTCATGTCGCGGCTTGTGCGATCTATCACGATTCATCGAGTCGACATGGCATTCCCAATCGAACTATACCATGTTTCGTAAAGTTCAGGAATGCTCCAACTCAGGGTCTCTTGCCCGTTTGTTACAACAAGATCAGGTCCTCCAACCACTCCGAGCAGGGTTAACGGAACTCCGGCGGCGCCGCACAGCCTTTCTATCGCTTCCAGGTTTTCCTGACTCGAAGAGATAATCACTCTGGACTGCGTCTCATTAAACAGAAGAAGGTCCATGCGGTCACTGGGGTTGCCGATCCGCACAGCAGCGCCGATTCTTTTTTCACCCGAAATACAGCACTCCGCGAGCCCAACGCCAAGTCCTCCCTCTGAGCAATCATGTGCGCTCTGCACGAGTCCCTGTCGGATCAGAGACGCCAGAGTCTTCTGCACCCGAAGCTCAAGCTCAAAGTTCAAACGAGGAGGAAGGCCCTCTTTTCTGCCGTGCACAACCTTTAGATAATGGGTTGCACCCATTTCATCACCAATCGGTCCAAGAAGAAAAATGACGTCGCCACCATTTCGAAAGGATTGTCCCGTGATCCAGCTTTCCTGCGCAACAACCCCGACCATTCCAACGGTTGGCGTAGGGTCAATGGCTCCGGTCGGATTTTGATTGTATAAGCTGACGTTGCCCCCGGTAACGGGGGTATTGAATTTTCGGCATGCCTCAGCCAACCCCTCGACCGCTTCGCGAAGCTGCCAAAAAATGTCCGGCCGGTAAGGATTGCCAAAATTCAGATTGTCGGTAACCGCCAACGGCGCAGCCCCCGAACAAACAAGGTTCCGGGCCGCCTCCGCAACCGCTATTCGAGCGCCTTCACGCGGATCGAGCTTGCAATAGAGGCCATTACAATCGCAAGTTACCGCGAGAATCTTGTTAGCTTCCCGCACAAAAAAAATCCCGGCGTCCGATCCCGGAGGAACGATAGTTCCAGCCCGGACGGTATGGTCGTATTGTCGGAACACCCAGTTCTTCGAGGCAATTGTCGGGTGCGCAAGAAGCGCAATTAAGCTTCCCTGAGCATCGGATTGAGGGATTTCTTCGATCCTCACTCTTTCTGGCTTCTGCTGAGCCAACACCTCGCGCATGTAGATGGGCGCTTCGTTCGCAAGCATATCCGCCGGAATTTCTACCTCGATGCGCCCTCCATCAAGCACCCGCATCATCCCGTCGCCCGTGACTTCGCCAACGAGCGCGTAGGGCAAATCCCATTTTTCGAAAATTTCCCTTACCTTCTCCTCCAGGCCTCGATGAACGATAATTAACATTCGCTCCTGCGATTCACTGAGGAGGATTTCGTAAGGACTCATACCCTGCTCTCGCTGCGGCACGAGCGCCAGATCGATCTGTACGCCGGTCCCGGCGCGACTCGCCGTTTCGCAGGTCGAACAAGTTAATCCCGCCGCTCCCATATCCTGAATTCCCGCCACACAGCCGCTTGCGAGCAACTCCAGACACGCCTCCAGGAGGAGCTTGCCC
>Ga0182037_10001529_pt1 | contig 12110 bp, 11 predicted proteins | sample sta12Cox44000082_FD_125974 | JGI IMG/M metagenome (GOLD analysis project Ga0182037, IMG submission 125974) | Lab enrichment of tropical soil microbial communities from Luquillo Experimental Forest, Puerto Rico - statoxic.12C.oxic.44.000.082 | ecosystem: Environmental > Terrestrial > Soil >... | reverse complement strand
CATCGGGCCGACCAGCCCGCCCGGGAAGTATCCGCAGCTGATGAACGCTCCGGGCAGCGAAACCGGCCCCGGGCCGCAGCTTGTCACCTGGGGCAGGTCGACGATCCTGTCGGTCGACGCGCACGGCTTCAGGTTCGAGTACACGCTGAATTCGGCCAAGCACATCCCGTTCGACTGGGTCGGACCCTGACCGATCAGGCGCCTTGGCTCGGAGCCGCACCGAGGCCAATGCGTCCCATCATTGGGCAAGTCATGCAGGTGGAGTGCATCCGGTCGATCGTCTGAGCGGCATCTCGAAGCGCTGCATGGAGGGTTCGCGCCCCACCAAGAACAAACCGGGCGCCGATCCTCAGGTCGTCCGCCGATACAACCTCCCAACTAGGCGTGCCTGAAAAGAGGATCCGCGGGGGCCCCCTGGCTGAAGGATCGCCCGCGACTTTCCCCGGCCAGCGGCCTTCCCGGTCGCCAGTTGCAGCGATGTCCGTCGGTAGCTCAATTTGGGCGCCCCAGTCGCGCGAGTGTGTCCAGCGTGCTCCACGGTCGCCGGATGGTATGCCCTTGTCGTTGCAGGTAACATGGCGCGCAATAGTCATCCCGATGAAATCGCGGTGAACGCTTGTTCAGTCGCTCAACGCCGCCGACCTTGTCGGAGCTGCAGAAACGCTAGGGATAGTCGGTTGTCGTCTTGAAGGCGAGGGCGGTGATTGCCCCCACCCCTGGGCCGAGAGCGAGCTGCTTCAACAGCATGCGCATGTCGTCAGGGCAGCAATCAGAGGCCGAAGAATCCAGGGAGCGTATAGGGGCGCCTGATCTCTTGTTGACGAGAACCCGCGAGCACGCGCGCGCCGATCGCCGTTCGGAGACGCTCGATCTGCACTACTCCGTGGCGGCAGCCGTGTTATCCGCTCTGACGGCTCTGATCGTTGTCCTGGAATTGATCATTCGCGCGACGATTTCGTTGCTGGTCCTCGACGAACTGGACTTTGCCAATGTCCAACCCACCCGGTACCCGACCCGCGCCGAGGTTGCCTGGATCGCGGCGAGGCCCGCGCTTGGCGCCTTGGCTGCGGTCGGGGTTGTCGCGCTGGTGTTGGGCCGGTGAAGGAGTAGCTGGGCACGCCTCCAACCGGATTTAGGCTGTGTTAATGGCTGCCGCATTACGGTGCCTCTACGCTCCTTATGGACGCGCCATGAAGACCGCAACTGACCGCGCCGCTGAGACGATAGAAGCCGCGGAAATAATATTTGCTGAGGAGATGGGCGCAACCCTGGACCTTAGTCCGGCGGCAAAGATGGCTCTGATCGTAAAAATCGCCGCCGCCATCGAGGCCGCTGTCACCGAAGAGAAACAGAAGCTCACATGAGCCTCGCCTCCGGTAAGGTAGCTCGGCCGCGGCTCAGCACAGGCGGCCCCACTATCACCCAAGTCCACCGCAATCGAAGTTGGTGCGACACCGCCCATCGAGCTGGTGCGTGACGGCTGTGGACGCGGTTGGCACCGGAGCCGCTGGCGAGACCAATGGGAATATTGCCACTGGGGCAACTGTATTCCGAACGGGGGTCCCCATGACGCCTGGGACGCAGGTTAGAACCATCCCTACTCAGATTGGAGCGGGCCCCTCCGGGGGGCTGGGGTAATCCATAGCGAGCGAAGTGCGCGCCCAGCCTCCCGACGACATCGACGATACCGAGCGCCGCCTCGGCGGTCGTGTCCGGGGTGCTCGCGGTCAGACGCCGGCACAGGGGGACCTCTCCCCCTCCCCAACACTGCAACTCTGCAACACCCTCCTAGCCGGCGTCATTGAACGGCTCGGGGTTGCCGAGGGGATGAGCCTGCATATTTTGACCGTATGGCTCGTCGCGTCCCCAACTCTTCAGCTCGAAGGCGAATATGGATAGCTTCAGGAAAATCTCGCTGCATTCGCGTCTCTGGATAGCCGTTCTCGCCGTCGCTGCTCTCAGCATCGGCACTTGGTCGATTGCGCCGGCGCCTGCCAATGCCGGCGGCGTCATCGGCGTCGGCATCCCCAGCTTATATGCCCAATACCCGTATTACCCCTATCCGCCGGGCTACTATCCGTACTATCCGCCGCCGCCGCCAGCTTACTCGTCGGCCCCCAGCTATACACCTCAACCGAGTTATATGCCCCAGGCGGGCCGGTCGGGCGGCAACATCGCCCGCCGATTGAGCCAACAGGAGCTGAGCCGCTTGCAGGCTGCGCCGGTCAATCCCCCGCCGCCTCCATATGATCCACCGCCGCCGCGCTACTGAGCGACGTAAGAGGCTTCGGCCGTGTAAAGAAGCACCGGCGAGTCGTGCCGGGAAATGGCGAGTCTCACCGTACCGAGATGGGATGCTCCGCCGGCCGAGGAACATCCGGGGCCACACTTCGCCTCGCGGTGGTCCTTCGCAACCGCGGCGATGGACGCCGATCGCTCATGATCTTTGACCCAGCCAGGACAGGGGCCACTCGTCGGCCCAGTCGCCGGACACGGGTGGGTCAGTTGGAACTCGTGCTTGACCGAGGCTGATCGCGGCCAGCGCAGCGGAAATTTGCAAGGTGGTGGGTATACGAGTGCCGAACCTTGCACCGGGAGGGTCAACATAGCGTCATTCGGGGCGAGCCGGAACTAGCCCAAACGGGAATGAAGTGCGCCCCGTCGGCTCAGGATCATGAAATCGGGAACCATCAGTCACCGCTTGCTGTTCTAGTGACTGGGCGATTGGGTATCGGCTGATCCCCGGTCGCCTGGGAACTCCGGCACCAAACCTGCTTGCCGGGGTTCCCTATTGGGTGAGACACGGCTTCTGCGGCGCTGCGGACGGGGAGCCGTCGGGCACCCATTGAGATCGCTGCAAGCTCCACCGCGACCGTCGCGCCGGAAACTGCTCCCCCTGGTGTTCCAGGTCCATTGAACCAAATAAGGTCGGGCACATTTACTAATGAAGTTTGGGAACATAGGAGGGGGTCTGAGCCGGAAGAGGGCCGGTAAACAGGAATACAGTGGAGCACCACCGCAATCCCGCCGAGTACCGGAGGGATCACGATGCGGGCCGCGATCAATTTCAGCGCGAGACGGTTCTGCCGCTATGGGCCGCACTGATTATCATCGTGCTGTCGTCGGTTGCGCTTTGGTGGGCCATCTTGTCGGTAGTTTGGCCGCTAATTTCGACCTTGCTGGAGTAGGGTGCGCTTAGTGCATACGGAGCCGAGCACCCCGTGCGGGCGGGCCGACCCCAAATGTTCTGCGTGCCCGACGATGCTGGACTATTATCTGAGAAGATGGCGCTCGGTAACACGACCTTGGCCAGCACGGTGCTCACCGCCGCAGGTGCCTATCAATGGACGCCGCTAAATAATACCTGCCTTTCGCATTGTCGCTCGCCCACCGAGTTCATGATTTATCATTGGGATCCACGCTGCTTCGGCGCGGTGCGGACTGGGCTTCGAAACGGGCTTTTTTCTCGGCTCCTGCTGGATGCTAAGGAGCGCTTCCGTTCGTCGGCGGATTGATGAGGCTCGCCTGGGTCGGCCCAGCGCCTCAGCAAGGCCGATGTGATCCTCTATTTCGGCGACTTCGACCCCTACGGGGAGGACATGGTACAGTCGATGCGCGAGCGGCTCGGCTCGCTCGGCTCGTATCCCGAGATTGTCAGATGCGCGCTGACATTTGACGACCTAGAGTGCTACGACCTGTCGTAGGGTTTTACGAAGCGATCGGATACCCGAAGCTCTTCCTTCGTCGCCAAATGGGGCAACCTCACGGTTGAACTCGACGCGCTACCGCTCGACGTGCTCCGGGGCATTATCATCGCTGAGGTAAAGAGCTGGATGGATCTCGACGCGCTGGCCAGAGTGCGCAGTCGGGAACGCGACAAGCGCCAGTTCTTGACTGACACCCTAGCGACGCTCGCATGATACCCGCGTCGCCCATGCGCACCGTGATGGGTGAGAACGGCCCGAAATTCGGCTCACCCTTACAGCGAGGAGCGCGCCAGTTGCCAGGATCGGGCTCGGTCCGGTCCGCGCCGTCATGCTTGAGGCGCGGCTGGCCGATGCGGCGCCACCAAAGCTGAAAAACGGATGATGCAAGGTCAGACGGTCTGCTGTGGTATGCCGCCCTCGTTACGCTGCGCCGTGGCGGCGCGCCCAGGACGCTCTGTTGCGTTCGCTGCAGGCATGAGTTCATAGCTGCGGCCGCGGGTGGGCCGAGGCGGCCGTCGACGTCGGCGCCTGAGCGTCGACGTCCTGAAAAATGGCGATCCCGCCGTGCGCGCTTTCTCCCAACGGCGACCTCGGCGGTGCCGATAGGTGAGGCGGCACCGCAGCATCTCGCTGTAGTGCCCCACACGGTGAGCACCTATACGCATGGGGCACTCCGCGATCTTGGAAGCTGTCCTTCGAGCTGGCCGGGCCGCCGCTGGCGGAGATCAAGCTCTTATCAGCGGACTGCCTCTCTTATCCCAGCCGCCCCAGGGTCGCGCTGCGCAATGCGTTGAAAAGTCGGACCCCGCCTCTAGGCGTGCACCCCGGCCAATCACCGTGGCGCGGGAGTTTTTTTCGCTCTCGTGGTACCTATACGGTACCTAAAGAGACCAGGGGGTTAAGCGAATATCACCTAACCCCCTGCTCATAATGGCTCCCCGGGCCGGACTCGAACCAGCGACCAAGCGGTTAACAGCCGCTCGCTCTACCAACTGAGCTACCGGGGATCAGAGCGCCTGCTGGCGCAGACGCAAACCCCCCTGGAGGCCGGAAGCGGAATCGAACCGCTGTTCGAGGATTTGCAGTCCTCTGCATAACCACTCTGCCATCCGGCCGACGATAAATCATATAGGTCTCCGCAGCGACTTGGGTCAAGCACGGCAGCCCAACTGTTCGGAGTGTTTAGCCTCGCTGTTGCCGTCGCCAGCTACGCCCCATATATTGGTTAGTTTTCTTGTCTCCTGAAGAGCGATCAAATGGCGCGCGTTACCGTCGAAGATTGTGTCCTTAAGGTCCCGAACCGTTTTGAGCTCGTGCTGCTCGCCGCGCAGCGCGCTCGCGAAATTACCTCTGGCGCCCCGCTGACCTTGGATCGCGACGACGATAAGAACCCGGTCGTTGCGCTGCGCGAGATAGCCGATGAGACGGTAGGGCTCGAGCATCTACGGGGCTCGGTGGTGCGCGGCATGCAAAAACATGTGGAGATCGACGAGCCCGAGGAAACCCAAGAACTCGAGCTCGATCCGGCGCTATTCGGGGTTTCTCCGCCGAGTGCTGCACCACTCGAGGAGGAAGCCGCCTTCGAAGCGGAAGACATTGGGGAGGAGGACGCAGGCCTGGATGAGGAAGCGCTCGACCAAGAGCTCGGTGTAGACATCCTCGGAGCTGAGGAAGAGGCCGACCTCGCCGATGTTCCGGCGCGCGATCTGTCGGGTGATTTTGACGAGGATCTCTGATCCCAGCAGCATCTCGAGTCTGGGCGGCGCCATTGCTGATAAGTTTCGCGTCGCCCCTCCGATCTCGCCCCGTCGGTCTCCGGTGCGAGATGCGAGAGCAGTTATCATGATGCGGCAATTCGAGCTGGTCGAGCTCGTCAAGGCCTACGACCCCGGCGCGGACGAAGACACGCTCAATCGTGCTTACGTCTATTCGATGAAGGCCCACGGCGCGCAGTTGCGCGACTCGGGTGACCCTTACTTTTCCCATCCTGTCGAGGTCGCGGGCATCCTCGCCCAGATGAAGCTCGATACGGCATCGATCGCGACCGGGTTGCTGCATGATACGGTCGAAGACACCGTTGCCACCCTTGATGATATCGAGCGGGTGTTCGGTCCCGAGATCGCCCGGCTCGTCGACGGCGTGACCAAGCTATCGCGAATCGAGCTGCAATCTGATCAGACCAAGCAGGCCGAGAATTTCCGCAAGCTCGTCGTTGCCATGTCCGAAGACATTCGCGTGCTGCTGGTAAAGCTTGCCGACCGGCTGCACAACATGCAGACGCTAGGGTTTATTAAGAGCGATGAAAGGCGCCGCCGGATCGCTCGTGAGACGATGGATATCTACGCGCCGCTGGCGGAGCGGCTCGGCATGCATCGGATGCAGGACCTGCTTGAAGATCTTGCGTTCGCTGAGCTGCAAGGGGATGCGCGCAGCAGTATTCTGGCGCGTCTTGATTTCCTGCGCGACAAGGGCGCCCGCGTCGTGCCGCGCATCCTTGCCGAGCTGGATCTAAAACTCGCCGACGGCGGGCTCAAAGGGGCAGTCATCTCTGGTCGTGAGAAATCTCCGTATTCGATCTGGCGCAAGATGCAGCGTAAGAACGTCGCGTTCGAACAGCTCTCGGACGTGATGGCGTTTCGTATCCTTGTCGATGATATCGCCGATTGCTATCACGCCCTCGGCATCATCCACTCTGCCTATCATGTGGTCCCCGGCCGGTTCAAAGACTTCATCTCGACGCCCAAGCCGAACAATTATCGCTCGCTGCATACCGGGGTTATTGGGCCCGAGCAGCAACGCATCGAGGTGCAGATCCGCACCCGCGATATGCATGAAATCGCGGAGCTCGGTGTTGCCGCGCATTGGACATACAAACAAGACGCTGGCACAACCGAGGGACCGCAATACCGGTGGTTGCGCGAGCTCTTGGACATCCTCGATCATGCCTCTGGGCCGGAGGAGTTCCTTGAACATACAAAGCTCGAGATGTTCCAGGATCAGGTCTTCGTCTTCACCCCGAAGGGCGATCTGATTGCGCTCCCGCGTGGTGCGACGCCCGTTGATTTCGCCTATGCCGTCCACTCGGAGATCGGCGACCGATGCGTCGGAGCTAAGATAAACAGCCGCATGGTCCCGCTGCGTGCCCAGCTCGGCAACGGCGACCAGGTCGAGATCGTCACTTCAAAGGCGCAGACACCCTCGCCGACTTGGGAACGGTTTGTCGTCACGGGCAAGGCGCGCGCCCGTATTCGCCGCTTCGTCCGCACCCAGCAGCGCGCCCAGTATCTCGATCTCGGGCGGGCGATCGTGCAAAAGGCTTTCCGCCAGGAAGGCCAGGAGTTTTCGGAACGGCCGCTCGGGGCGGTGCTCAAGAACTTCAATTGCGCGACCGTCGAGGATCTTTATGTCGCCGTCGGCCAGGGGCTCGCTACCGGACGTGCGGTCATCAACGCCGCCTTCCCGCAGCCGCAGGAAGTCAAGGCGAAGGTCGTGTCCCTGGCAAAGGCCCGGCGCACGGCGAAACGCAACGAGATGGCGGTACCGATCCGCGGCCTGATCCCTGGCATGGCGCTGCATTTTGCCGGCTGTTGCCACCCACTCCCCGGGGACCGCATCGTCGGCATCGTAACGACGGGCAGAGGTGTGACGATCCATACAATCGATTGTGATACGCTCGAGAGCTTCGCCGAGAGCCCCGAACGCTGGCTCGACGTCGCCTGGAGCAACAGTGATGCCGACGCGATCCATGTCGGTCGGCTAAACGTCACGATCGCCAACGAGCCCGGCAATCTCGGAAGCCTGACCACAGTGATCGGTAAGCAAGGCGGCAATATCAGTAATTTAAAGATCACCAACCGCTCACCGGACTTCTTTGAAATAATGATCGACATCGAGGTCGGCGACGTGAAGCATTTGACGACGATCATCGCCGCGTTGCGCGCAAATCCGGTTATCAACTCGGTCGAACGAGCGCGCGGCTGATGGCCGCTGCCCGCTGGCGCTTGACCCGAATCGGCGCGTCGGTTTTCGATCACCGCCAGCGCGCGCCGAGGAACCGCCAGCGATGATCCTCGGCCTCGGCAGTGATCTGATCGACATCCGGCGCATCGAGCAGGTGATCGAGCGCTTCGGGGAACGCTTTCTCGACCGCATCTTTACCGATACGGAGCGCGAGAAATGCGATCGCCGCTCCGATCGGGCGGCGAGTTATGCCCGCCGATTCGCCGCTAAAGAGGCGTGTTCGAAGGCTCTTGGTACCGGCTTCCGCGGCGGTGTCTTCTGGCGCGATCTAGGGGTAGTCAATCTACCATCTGGACAACCATCGATGCGGCTTGCGGGCGGCGCGCTGCGTCGGTTACGAGAGATTACGCCGGCGGGAATGACCGCTCGCCTCGACATTACGTTGACTGACGAGCCGCCGATCGCCCAGGCGGTCGTGATCATTACCGCGATCCCCGCCGGAACCGGCTGACCACAATAAGCTTTTTCGGCAGGCGCGCCCTTGACTCGCGGTATCGCGATTGGCTTGATCCTGCGCCAACCAGGCCCTTAAGGCAGTCCATGAAAGCCAATTCTGCGCGCACCGGCATCACCAAGAAGAAATCTTCCGGTGGTTTCGTCGACACTATAAAGACCGTCGTTTACGCTATCCTGATTGCCCTCGTCGTCCGCACAGTTGCTTTTGAGCCGTTCAATATTCCGTCCGGCTCGATGGTCCCGACGCTACTGATAGGCGACTATTTGTTCGTTTCAAAGTTTTCTTATGGATATAGCCGCTACTCGTTGCCGCTGGGGCTGCCGCTGTTCTCGGGGCGGATATTGTTCCACTCGCCCGAGCGCGGCGATGTAGCGGTGTTCAAGCTGCCGGCAGACAACTCTACGGATTATATCAAGCGGGTGATCGGGCTTCCGGGCGATCATATCCAGATGAAGAACGGCATACTCTACATCAACGACCAGCCATGTCCGCGCAAGCGCATCGAGGATTTCCTCTATTACGAAGGCAATAGTGCAGTGATCCCGCTCGCCCAATATATCGAAACCCTGCCAAATGGCGTACAGCACCGGATCATCAAGATGGGAGACAATGGTCCGCTCGACAGTACTCAGGTCTACGACGTACCACCTGGCGAATACTTCATGATGGGTGATAATCGTGATAACTCGCAGGATAGCCGAGTGCTTTCTGCCGTCGGCTACGTCCCGGCCGAGAACCTGGTTGGACGGGCCGAGTTCATCTTCTTTTCGACCGACGGCTCGGCGCGGCTCTGGGAGTTCTGGAAATGGCCGTTCGCGATCCGCTACAGTCGGCTGTTCCGAGGCGTGAACTAACGCAAGCGTCGGCAGAGAGGGATTTTGTCGGCGGAGGAGCTTCCGCACATCATCGGCTACGAGTTTGCTCGGCGCGAGCTCCTCGAGGAGGCGCTAACTCATCCGAGCTCGCTCGTCCGCGAACGTGGTCGCCGTCGGGCCCGGACGCCCGTCAAGCACGGTTACGAGCGCCTCGAATTCCTTGGTGATCGTGTTCTCGGTCTGATCATTGCCGACTATCTGTGGCGGCGGTTCGAAGACGAGCCAGAGGGCGATCTTACCCGCCGCCATGCGCACCTCGTGCGTCGCGAGGCCCTGGTGCGGGTTGCTGAGACGATCGGCTTGGGACGATATCTCGTCCTTTCGCGGGCCGAGGCAGTCACGGGGGCCGCAGGTAATCCCGGGATTCTCGCCGATGCTTGCGAAGCCTTGATTGCGGCAATCTACCTCGATGGCGGCTTGACGGCTGCATCAGCCTTTGTCCTACGGTTCTGGGAGCCGCTGATCGAAGAGATGGAGGAGCCACCGCGCGACCCGAAGACGGCCTTGCAGGAATGGGTTCAAGCGCGCGGTCTGGCCCTGCCGGTGTACGAACTCATGGCGACCAATGGACCCGATCATGCGCCGCTCTTCACGGTCGCGGCGAGCGTCAAAGGGTTTGAGCGCGCCACCGCTACCGCTTCGTCAAAGCGCGCTGCCGAGGCGAAGGCCGCAGCGATGTTGCTCGATCGCCTCACCGCGGACCCTGACTGCGCCTCTCAAACGGAACGCGTGGCGCGGAAGCGAAGACGGACATAATCGGCGATCCAGGTACCAGTTTCGTCCACCAAGACCGGCCGTAACAGGTTGGCGACCTCGGCGCGTGCGGCTGGGCGGTCGGGTTCAAGCAGAGCACCAAAGAAAGCCTCGCCAAAAGTGTCGAGCCACGGCTCGATCGAGGTTGGCAATGCGGTCGGCAGCTGGATAATGCGGATGTCTTCGACGGAGAATCCGGCGGCCTCGAGCTTTTCGCGATAGGCCCCGGCTGATGGAAAGTACCATGGGCTGAGCTGATGTGCGTCGCGCCCACGGCGGCCGAGCACCGCGCTTAACGCGACAATGATTGCCGCGGTGTTGTTGTGGCCGCCCATCTCGCCGACGAAGCGGCCTCCTGGTTTGAGCGCTCGGCGGACACCGCTGAGAACCGCCTCCGGCGGGCGCATCCAATGTAGTGCGGCGTTCGAGAAGACTGCGTCGAACTCGCGTTCGAAGGTGAGGTCCTGCCCGCGCATGACACGCGCATCGATGCCGCGGGCGCATGCCGCAGCGACCATGTCAGGCGCCGCGTCGACGGCCACGACTGTGGCACCCGATGCAACGATCCTTTCGGTCAACACCCCATCGCCGCAGCTGAGATCTAGGACCCGCTCACCGGCGCGCGGGGCGAGGAGGTCGAGCACCGGGGTGCCAAGCTCGGGCACGAAATGCGCCGTCTCGGCGTAGCGCCGCGCCAACCAATGCTGCTCGGCGGTCCCGGTAGTGCTCATGCCTCCACCCGTTCGGCCTGGCGTCCCAAGGCTTGGCGGCGGATCTCCGACAATGTCGTGCGCGTCGTGATGATTTCCGGGTCCATGTTGAGCTCGATGATCGCGGCGCTCCTATGGGCCGCTGCCTCCTCGAAAGCCGGTGCGAACTCTTCGGTTCTCGTGACCGAAGCGCCGAACGTGCCATAGGCTCGGGCGAGCGCGAGAAAATCCGGGTTCTTCAGCGCCGTCCCGACTACGCGGCCGGGGAAGCGGCGCTCCTGATGCATCCGGATGGTGCCGTACATTGCGTTGTTGAATACCAGAATGATCGGTCCCGTCCCTTCCAGCATAGCGGTCGCCAGCTCATGCCCGGTCATCATAAAGCCGCCGTCGCCGCAAAAGCCGACGACCAGCCGGTCGGGATGGACGAGCTTGGCCGCCACCGCGGCGGGCACACCGTAACCCATTGCTCCGCTGGTCGGACCGAGCTGGCGTCCAGGCCGGCGATACTGCAAGAAGCGGTTTGGCCAGCCGCTGAAATTGCCGGCGTCGCTAGTTACGATCGCGTCGTCGGGGAGACGGTCTCGCAGCCACCCCATGATTGCGCCGAGATCAAGCGGGCCATCGACGCGAGCGGGGACAAGCCCGGCCTCGTAATCGGCGCGCGCGGCTCCGCGCCACGCCGACCAGCGCCCCGCCGCCACGGGCGCCAATGCCGCGGCGGCAGCGGCGAATTCCGGCATGCCGGATTGAATTGCCAGGTTCGGGCGAAACACGCGACCCAACTCTTCGGCGGCCACGTGCACGTGGATCAGCACCTTGCCCGGGTCGGGAATGCCGAGCAGGCTGTAGGATTGGGAGGTGATCTCGCCGATACGTGCGCCGACCGCGAGCAACAGGTCGCTTTCTTTGACAAGCGCCACCAGGGACGGGCTGGCTCCGGTACCAAGGTCGCCGACAAAGCACGGCAGCCGATTATCGACGATGTCCTGGCGGCGGAACGAGCAGCAGACCGGCAAATCGTTTGCCCGGGCGAACGCGGCGATGTCGCGGCAGGCCTCATCGCTCCAGCCGCTGCCGCCGACCAGCATTACCGGCCGTTCCGCGACGGCGAGTAGTCGGCGCAGCTCGACGAGATCGGCCGCTCCGGCGTGTGCGCGCACCGCTCGGTAGGGGCCGACGACCGGCGCGGCGCAGCGGTCGCGCAGCATATCCTCGGGCAACGCCAGAACCACCGGACCCGGCCTACCGGATACAGCGATCTGGAAGGCTTGGTTGATCAGCTCGGGAACGCGCTCGGCCATGTCGATCTGCGCCACCCACTTGGCGAGCGGGGCGAACATCTTGCGGAAATCGACCTCCTGAAAGGCCTCGCGATCGATTTGATGGCGCGCGACCTGGCCGACCAGCACGACCATCGGGGTCGAATCCTGGAAGGCGGTGTGGATGCCGATCGAGGCAGTGCAGGCACCTGGGCCACGGGTGACGAGCAATACCCCGGGTTTGCCGGTGAGCTTGCCATAGGCTTCGGCCATGAAGGCAGCACCACCCTCCTGACGGCAGGTGACCAGATGGATGTCGTGCGCGT
>Ga0182037_10001528_pt1 | contig 12115 bp, 9 predicted proteins | sample sta12Cox44000082_FD_125974 | JGI IMG/M metagenome (GOLD analysis project Ga0182037, IMG submission 125974) | Lab enrichment of tropical soil microbial communities from Luquillo Experimental Forest, Puerto Rico - statoxic.12C.oxic.44.000.082 | ecosystem: Environmental > Terrestrial > Soil >... | reverse complement strand
CCGCATGCTTCGTCGGCTGGTCGAAGAGGCCCATAAGAAGAAAATCCGGGTGGTCATTGACCAGTGGGAGCGCAACGGTTCTCCCGATCTAGTGCAAACGGGAATCGACGGGTTTGCGCACGCACCAACGCGCAAAATGGCGGCTGCGGACATTCAACTGATTCAAGAGCGCGGGGTCTTTGTCATCACCACGCTCACGGTCGAAGAATATTCGGCGCGGTCGAGGCTCGCCAACCTGAAGTTTCTCGACGAGCCTTTAATTGCGGACACGACTCCGGGGTGGTTCCTGACGGAATTGCGCGCCGAGGCAACACGCAACCTGAGCGACCCAGAGAAACGCGATGCGCAGACCTCCGCGGCAGGCTTCGACGAAATGAAAGGCAACGTGAAGAAACTGTTCGATGCGGGTGTGTTGCTGGCCGCCGGAACTGACGCACCCTATCCGGGCGTGTTTCAGGGCGAGGCCATTCACCATGAACTGGAGCTGCTGGTTGCCGCGGGGATGACGCCGCTCGAGGCGATTCGTTTCGCGACCGTCAACGCCGCGCGCCTCATGCATGCCGAGGGGGAATGGGGGAGCCTCACAGCCGGCCATACCGCCAACGCTTTGATCGTTGCGGGCAATCCCGCAGAGCGCATCAGCGATACACGCAAGGTCGAGACGGTGATCCTCAACGGCAAAATACTGGATCGAGCCAGCCTGCGATTTGATCCCAAGCGAGATCCCGGGTTTCGCGCCGTGAACGGGAACTTTTCCTCGCCCATGCAATAGGGGTCACGGACGTTCGAGAGGAGCGTCAATCGGAGTGTGCCGCGCCTCGAAAGCCAATCTTTTGCTTTCCTTGGAAACTGGATATAGTTTTCGCACTACAGTTAGCGGCTTGAGGAGTATCGGACATGCGTGTACTGCGGCCCGTGGCCATCCTGTCGTTATCGCTCGTTGCCTTCGCGGCAGCCATCGTGGTGGCACGGAAAGAGAAAGAAGATGACGCGCTCGAGCGCAGAGTAGACCAGATCTTCGCCGCCTACGATAAGCCCGACTCACCCGGCTGCGCGCTCGGAGTCATCCGAGACGGAAACTTCGTTTGCAGGAAAGGCTACGGAGCCGCCAGCCTCGAGCTTGGCGTTGCTCTCACGCCGGCATCCGTTTTTTACATGGGCAGCGTCTCGAAGCAATTCACCGCAGCCAGCGTGGTTCTCGCCGCCGAGCAAGGGTTCCTCTCGCTCGATGACGACATTCGCAAATACGTCCCGGAGATTCCCGATTACGGCAAACCTATCACGCTGCGCAAAATGCTGCATCATACGAGCGGCTTCCGGGACATCCTGAGTTTGCTTTTTCTCGCCGGCCGGAATTCCGAGGACATCCATCCGACCAGCGAACTGCTCGATTTGCTCTCGCGGCAAAAAGCGCTCAACTTCGCTCCTGGCGATGAGTTTCTCTACAGCAACACGAACTATTTTTTGATGAGCGTGGTGATCCGCCGCGCCACCGGCAAACCGCTTTCCCAGTTCGCCGAGGAAAATATTTTCAAGCCCCTCGGGATGACACACACCAGCTTCTACGACGACCGCACGGTCGTGCTGCCTGGCCGGGTCGCCGCTTACGCCCCGCGCCCGGGCGGCTTTCGCGTCGACTGGTCCACCAATTACGACATGGTCGGTGGCGGCGGGTTGATGAGCAGCGTGGACGATCTTCTTGGGTGGGACCGCAATTTCTACGACAACAGGCTGGGCAAAGGGACATTGCTTAAGGAAATCGAGACGCAAGGCGTGCTCAACAACGGCAAGGAAATCGATTACGCGCTGGGCCTGTTCATCAGGAAATACCGCGGCCTCCCGATCGTCGCCCACGACGGCGCGAACTTTGGTTACCGCACCACGCTGCTGCGCTTTCCCCAGCAGAGATTCTCGGTGATCTGCCTCTGCAATCTCGGTACCAGCAATCCCCTCCGTCTGTCTTACCAGGTTGCGGACCTTTATCTGGAAGGCCAACTCGCACCCGACCCCGCACCCGCAGCGGTCGCTAAAGTTGACCCGCGGCCTTTCGCGGGCTGGTATCGCAACCGCGAGTCACATTCCGCGCATCAATTTTCGGCGGCCGACGGCGACCTTGTAGCGCTCGGCACACATTTCAAACCGCGTGACGCAGATCATTTCGTTGCCACGCCTGGCGCGGAAATCGCTTTTGAGCGCTTGCAAAACGGCGGCATCCGCGCCACGCTGACTCTCGAGGACAGCGCGCCGCAGGTTTTTGAGAAATTTGAACCGCTCAAACCCTCCGCGGAAGACCTCGCGCAATACGCCGGGGAATACACGAGTTCCGAACTTCAGGCTAGCTATCGCTTCGCCGTGAAGGACGGGAAACTCACTCTCTCCACCAACTGGCAGGAACCGTCTGTTCTTGAACCGGCGGTGCGCGACGAATTCCAAAGCCCAGTCGGCGTAGCCATGGTCTTCCGCCGCGATGCTGCGGGACACATCACCGGTTGCGAACTTTTTGCGGGACGCGTGCGCAATATTTTCTTCGCGCGAGTGGCAAAATAGCGGGCTTATCGGAGCATTGCGCGCGCGGAGTTGGGCCGCTGATGTATAGTGAGGGCCACTTCCACAATACCGGGAGGTCCCACGATGCCCGCCTTCAGCGCTTCACAGGGAACGGCCGCGTCTTTCCTTGGAGTGGCAGCGAATCGTTTTCGCCGCCCGACGCGCGTGGCGCTTCTGTTGACGCTCTTTTTTGGCTTTGCGGCCGTGCGAGCCTTCGCGCAGGAAAAGAATCCGTATGCGGGTGACGCAAAAATCGCAAAGGTTGGTGAATACCAATTTCGCTTGAACTGCGCGTTTTGCCACGGGCTTGGCGCACGCGGCGGCGGGCGTGGGCCGGATTTAACGCGCGCGCAAAAGCGTCACGGCAGCTCCGACGCGGAAATGTTCCACAACATTCATGACGGTATTCCGGGTACGGCCATGCCTGCCGCCACCAACGGCGGTATCGGGGTGGGCATGAGCGACGAAGAAATCTGGCAGGTGGTCACTTATCTGCGCAGCGTGCAGGTGAAAGCCCCGGCGCAACCCGCGGGAAATCCCGAGCACGGGAAAGAACTCTTCCACGGCGCGCTCGCTTGCTCCACTTGCCACATGGTCGAAGGGAAGGGAGGCCGCCTTGGACCGGATCTCAGCACGGTGGGCGCGTCTCGCTCGACGGAGTACCTTGTGGAGTCGTTGCGCAATCCCAGCCGCCGGCTCGCGCAAGGCATCTTCGAAGCAATGAAGGAATTCCCTCAGGAGTATGAATCGGTCCTGGTGGTGACCGCGGAGGGAACGAAGCTCAGCGGCGTGGTGTTGAACCAGGACCAGTTTACCTTGCAAATGCTCGACGCCCGCGAACAATTGCACTTGTTCGAGAAGGACAAGTTGCGTTCGTTCGCAACCCGGCGCGAATCGGCCATGCCCGTTTACGACCAAAAAGCGCTGAGCGACAAGGACCTCCAAGACCTTCTTGCCTATCTTTTTGAAGCTGGCGGCAAATGAAAAACCGAAGCGAAGAACCTTTGATCAGGTGATGGATGCGCCGCGCGTTGCGCCTAGCGAAGGGGTCGGAGGGATGGGCCACATGAAGAGAATCCTTACAGCGGCAACGGTCTTGCTCGGTTTTTGCCTGGCAGGAGTTTCGGCCCGGGGCCAGGTGACGCCCGAGCGGCTGCTCGAATCTGCCAAGGAGCCGCAAAACTGGCTGATGTATTCCGGCGATTATGCGGGGCGGCGTTACAGCACGCTCGATCAGATCAACACCAAAAACGCAGCTTCGCTGGTTCCCAAGTGGGCCTATCAAACCATGGCTGGCGGAAAATTCGAAACCACATCACTGGTTGTCGATGGAGTTCTTTACGCCACCGGCGCTGACGATCGCGCCTTTGCGCTTGACGCGCGTTCCGGCCGCCCGATCTGGCAATATCAGCGGTCATTGCCGCCGGACATTCGTCCCTGTTGTGGCCGCGTCAATCGCGGGATGGCCATTCTGGGCGATAAGGTTTTTCTCGGCACGCTCGACGCCCACGTGATCGCGCTCGACACAAAAACAGGCAATGTCGTTTGGGACGTGGGCACCTCGGACTACAGCAAGGGCTACAGCATCACGCTTGCGCCCCTGGTGATCAAGCATCTCGTGCTCATCGGCGTTTCCGGCGGCGAATACGGCATTCGCGGGTTCATCGATGCTTATGACGCCGAGACCGGCACGCGCAAATGGCGCTTCTACACCATTCCCGGTCCGGGAGAACCCGGCCACGAAACTTGGGAAGGTGACTCCTGGAAAATCGGCGGCGCGCCCGCGTGGATTACCGGCACCTACGATCCCGCGACGAATACCACGTTCTGGACCACCGGTAATCCTTCGCCTTCGAATCGCGGCCAAGGCCGTGAAGGAGACAATCTCTACAGCAATTCGTTGCTTGCGCTCGATCCGGATACGGGCAAGCTGAAATGGTATTTCCAGTTCACCAAGCACGACGAGCACGATTACGACGCGACGCAGGTTCCTGTCCTGGTGGACGAGGGCGATCGCCATCTCATCGTGCAGGCCAACCGCAACGGTTTTTTTTACGTGATCGACCGCAGTAGCGGGAAACTGCTCTCTGCCACTCCCTACGGGAAAGTCACCTGGAGCAATGCGAAAGACGCAAGCGGCGTGCCCATCGAGCGCAAAGAAGCTTCACCGACTTTGACGGGAGTGCCGGTTTGCCCAGGCGCGATCGGCGCCACGAATTGGATGTCGCCGACCTACGATCCGCAAACCAAACTTTTCTACGTCACCGCAAGGGAGCAGTGCGACATTTTCAGCACCGCGCCGCAGCCTTACGAAGCCGGCCACGCCTTTTACGGAAGTGCGTATTTTCCCAATGACGACGCGCAGCCATTTTGGGGAGCGGTTCGCGCCCTCGATCCAGCGACGAGCCAGATTAAGTGGGAGCTGAAGCACCTCTCGCCATCATGGTCTGGTGTGCTTTCTACCGCAGGTGGCCTTGTTTTCACCGGGGACGCCGAGGGGAATTTCATGGCGCTCGATGCGCCCTCCGGGAAGATTCTGTGGCACTTTCAGTGCGGCGCGTCCGTTTACGCCTCACCCATGAGTTATGCAATTGATGGCAAGCAGTACGTGGCCATCGCGGCCGGCACGACGCTTTTCGCGTTTGGCCTACCCTGACACATCGCTGTCCGAAGGGACCCTTTTCGCAAAGCGATGTCAAGCCGATTCGAGTAGCGCCTGAATTCCACTTTCCCTCGACCGGCGCTCTGCTGGAGAACGACTGTCGATTGCTTTTTGTGTTCGAGGTCGAAAATCCGTGGCTTTCGTTAGTGTCAACTTAAATTTGTTCGCTTTACATGCCGAATGCTCGCTCGATGCCTTTGCAGCTTTGAGCACATTTTGCCCCCTGGTACGAGCGGGCTATCCTTGCTGACTCGGTTGCGGGCTAAACTTAGCTGACCGCCGTTGCTTCCGGGCGAGCCGGTTTGCCAGGAAAGCTTCGACTGGGGACGCCACCGTGAGCTTTCGGTCTAAGGCCGTCGTGCGAACCCTTTTCGTTCTCGCGCTTGGATCTCGGGTGCGCGCGCAGACACCGCCCCAAGCGCCCTCCGAGGCGCCCGTCCAAACGTCAACCCAGGCGACGGCACCTCTCGCGGACGCTGACTTCTACGCTCTTCGCGGGCCCGCCGCGGCTGGCGACGCTCAGGCGCAATTCGCGCTCGGGAATTACTATTTTCGCGGTCGCTCCCTGACACTCGAACACGCCGAGGCCCTGACTTGGTACCGTAAATCCGCCGACCAGGGCTACGCCCCCGCCGAGAATCAGCTTGGCACCATGTATCAACATGGCTTCGGCGTGGTGCGCAATTTTAAACTGGCGCTAGCCTACTACCGCAAAGCGGCGGACCAGGGCTATGCGCCCGCCGAGTTCAATCTGGGCGCTGCCTACGAGAGCGGCAACTACGGCGTCAAGCGAGATTACAAGCAGGCTTTCGCCTGGTATCGCAAGGCCGCGGATCAGAATTGGTCGGATGCCGAACGAGAAGTCGCCTATTTTTACCAATGCGGATTTGCGGTCAAACAGGACTTTCGGCAGGCTCTGGCCTGGTATCGCCGCTCCGCCGGCCATGGCAACGCCATGGCCGAAAACCAACTTGGCTACTTTGCGGAGGAAGGATGGGGCGAGCCGAAGAATTCGAACGAAGCTCTCGCCTGGTACTACCAAGGCGCAGCACACGGCAGCGACGACGCCGAGGAAAACATCGGCTACATGTTTCAGAACGGCGTGGGCACGCCAGCCAATTATGCCAAGGCTCGATACTGGTTCTACAAAGCGGCTGCGCAAGGGAACGGCGACGCGGAAAACCAGCTTGGGTGGATGTATCAGCATGGACAAGGTCTGGAGCAGGGCGTGGCGAAGACCCTGGCCTGGTACCGCCTGGCTGCCGCCCAGGGAAATGTACACGGCAAGAACAATCTTCAAGCTTTCTGCGACGAACTCGAAGACCGCGGAGACGAAGTCTGTGAATCCAGCAATGCGCCGGTCGATGATGCTGCCATTCGGGAGGCCGAGCGGCGCGTGCGTATGTCGGATCTTCGCGCCCGCATTGACGGGCTACAGGGCGATGCCCAGGAGCAGGAAGAGCAAGCCTACGAACTCGACCATACCGGCAAGGGCAAGAACGATGCTATCACCAGGGTTTTCAATGCGATCGGTAGCGTCCCCGCTGCCAAGTTTCGCCTCCAAGCGGAGAAGGATCGCGACGAAGCCACCCGCTTGCGCGATGAACTGCGTCAACTCGAAAACCAAGACCACCAAGACCACCAAGACCAACTACACGCTAAGGTCCCCGAACCCTAACGGGCCCGGAAAGAGCATCTTCCTGCCGTCAATCAATCGTCAGGCGCCGGGCTCCGGAGTTCCCGTCTCCTGCTCGATGAGCGATCCACTCGGCGGAGTGGCCTTCTTCACCACGCTGCCCACGGCAATCGCGACCAGCAGCAACACTACCGGATCGATGGGATGCCGGTACCTTAGGTTGGAGTGTGTTACGTAGTATAGCCACGGGAAGACCAGAGGATAGGCCGCCAGGGGAAATGCATACGGGCTGCGCTTCCCGAGGAGCGCCGCAATTCCCAGGAGCCCGCCCAGGGCCGAGACGGTGCTCGACAGCAACAACACACGAACCACGGAATCCGCCGACAAAAATCGTTGCCACGGGTCGAACAATCCGGTCCAAAAAGCCACAAATCGATCGGCGATCAACCTCAGCTCGACTTGGGGATAGGCCCGCATGAAAGCCAACGCCTTGCGCTTCTCTTCCTCCATGAATGGGATCTCGCCCATGTGGAAATAGCGCACGAGCTCGCGTTCCTTGGTGATTCGTGGCGGCCAGACGGCTCGCGGCCCGTAGTTTTCGTTGTTTCCGATGTACAGCTCGAGCGGAAGATTCGAGCGCAAAGGGACCAGTCGATGAAAAGCGATGTAATTGCGGATGGTCCATGGGAGACAGCACAACATGGCGATGAGCACCGCCACAGACGCCGGCTTCGCCGCGTGAAATGCAATTCCGCGATGCGGTTGGTTCGCGCGATATGCCCGGTACGCCGCCCATCCGAGCAGAAAAGGGAGGAGAGAACCCAGGGACGGATTGGTCATCAGCGTGAAGCCCCACAACAATCCGTAGAGGCACCAGTCGCGCCAGCGCTTCGATTCGGCGAGTTCAAGTGTAGCCCAGAAGATCGTTGCGCCCAGGAGCGCCGAAAGTGACGTGTCCCACACCCATTCGAAGGGAAACATCACCGCATTGGGGAACAGTGCCCACAGCCAGGCTGCTCCGCTGGCCACGCCCGGCCCCGCGATCCGCTTGCCCGCATAAAACATCGGCACGCACACGAGGGACGAGAACAGAGCGTTGAGGAAGACCACCGCGAAAAACGAGGGTCGCGTGAAAATCCCAAATACGCGGAAGATCCCCGCCACCAGCAACGGGTATACCGGCGTGAGCCACGCGGTAGGTCCCGTGTCTTTTCCAAACGGCGAACTGAATCCTTTTCCCGTCGCCAGCGACTTGGCAATGCTTCCGGTTTCCTGGCTAAACATCGCAGGCGCGAGCACATCGCGAGGAAATTTTCGCTCCTGTTGCCAGGCAAAGCCCAGACGCGCTCCGAACGCCAGCAAAAAAATCAGCCACAGCGAAGTCACTGCCTTCGGCAGAATTCCCTTCATGGTCTTGGTCGAATTTTACAGCCCGCAACGATCGACGGAAATACGATTCTAGCGGGTTTGCGAAGGCTGTTTCCCACAATTTCAATGTACCGGTCCCGCTTCCAGACGATCTAGCGAGGCCTTCCAGGACCGCGGGTTCGCGCCAAACTCGCCCCGAAACGCGCGATTGAAGTTCGATACATCGCCAAAGCCGCAGTCGAACGCGACATCCAGAACTTTTTCTTTCTCCGACACGAGTCTCACCGCTGCTTCACGGAGCCGCATACGACGCACGTATTGATGTGGCGTGACGCCGGTGAGTCGCGCGAAGGCACGCAGGAAGTGGTAGGGGCTGAGCCCAGCCTCTCGCGCCAGGCTTTCTAAAGGGAGTTCACTATCGGCCTGCCGCTCGATCATTCGCACGGTCCGGGTTACCCGTGCCACCGTGCTTGGCGGCACCGGGCTCACGCTGGCGGATAAGCCGTGCACCCGTTTGACGGTTTCGGCGGCGAGTCGCACGCTCAGCTCTTCCCACCGCAATTGGGAAGCGCGAACCAGACCGGCGCAGGCACCGGCAATCACCGGGGACAAGTGTTCGAGGGGCGGCAGGCGCAGCCCTGGGAAGTTTCGCTGGCTCGGCGAAATCCCCGCATCGGCGGCCACCCGTTCGAAGTAATCCCGCGAGTAGCGAAACGAAAGGCAGCGGTCCCCCAACCCGTGCTCGTGACCGCACTCGAACGACTGACCTGCGTTGCCAAGCAGCAAGGAGCCCGGCGTCATCAGCTCCTCGGCGAGCCCTGAGCCATTGAGCGAGCCGCGATATTGAAACGTGCCCGCAACAACGACGGCGATCGTGAAGAAAGGATGCTGCTCTTCAAAGCGGCGGTCTTGTGGACCGCACGTGCACACCACGTCGGCGACGTGCCACCCGTCGCCCTGCCCTAGCAGCCGTGAGGTCAGGCTCCCCGGCCCGCCAGTCGCGGCGCGCTGAGCCACGGCTCGCTCCAATTCCACCGCAATTTTTGCCAAGAATTTCCCTCCCCAACCGCCGTACAAGGATTCTAGCAAATCGGAGCACCATGGCGATTCGATGCGCAAAGTGTTCCGAAAGGAACGCGGTTGTTAGCGGGATGGCGAGGTTATCTTTCATGTCTGCGAGGGAAGTTTGGCGGGAGGACGGTTACCTGGCGCTGTTGGCGGCTCCGGGGCGCTCGGCGGAAATTCCCGAATCCGCCGATGTGTACGGCTGGCTGGTTGGCAGTTGGGAGCTCGAGGTCCTTCATTATAAGGCGGTCGACCTGTCCTCAGAAGGCATCGGGGGTGAAGCGCACTTTGGCTGGGTGCTCGAGGGGCGCGCGATTCAGGATGTTTGGATTATGCCCCGTTGTTCCGAGCGTCACGCTGCGATGGAAAGGACGAACAACATGTATGGCACGACCTTGCGCGTCTGGGACTCCGCAATCGAGGCATGGCGGATTAATTGGACGAATCCGGTGAGCGGTCACCGCGAACAGCAGATTGGCCGTCGAGTTGGCAAGGACATTGTGCAGGTGGGCGCCCGCGCCGATGGCACGCCGACGCGCTGGCAATTCACCGAGATCACTGCGGACTCGTTTCACTGGGTCGGCGAGGCGCTCGAACCCGACGGCAAGACCTGGAAACTGGAAGGCGAGTTCCGCGCACGGCGCATTCGTTGATGGGACTTTCTTGACCTCTGAAACGTTCTCCGAGGAGGCTCTTCGATGAGCAGTGGCAAACCAGCTGTCAGTCAAACAACGGAAGCGCGTTTGCTAACGCGCGTTCTAGAGGAAGGATACGGTCCCGGTGCGTGGCACGGACCGGACCTGAAGGCCGCGCTCGGCGACGTTTCACCCGAAGTCGCTTTCTGGCGGCCGTCGCCGGACCGGCATAACCTCGCGGAGGTGGCGCTCCATCACGCGTATTGCGCGCGTTCGGTGCGCGGACAACTCTGCGGAACGACACCCGAACCCTTCGTGCTGGAAGGCCAGGACTGGTTCGAGTTGTCGGGACCGGAGCGGCTCGCTTGGCCGCAAATTCAGGCAGCCGTGGAGAAGGAGCAAACCAAACTCGCAGCTGCCGTTGCGGACGTTGCTGCGGGACGCACACTCTCCCAGCTTTCCGAAGCCGAGCGTTTCAACCTCGTGCTCGGAATTACGTGCCACGCGGTGTACCACGCCGGACAAATCCAACTGCTCAAGCGACTGCGCGGTGCGTAAAGGAAGAGCCGAGAAGCGGACCAAGCGGGGGTGAGGGCCAGCTTTTCAACTCCCCGGGAACCGGTTCGCGTGGAGGAACATGCGCCCCGGCTATTACGTCACGGTCATAAAGCGCCAGGCGAAAAAACACAATTACCGGCATGGTTCGCTCATGGCAACTCCAGAACCCAGAGACCTACTTGCTTAGCAGGGATTTCCAGCGGTCCCAGGCGTCGGCGCGGGCTTTCTTGTTGGCGTCCGAGGCGTCGGGAGCCTCGCCAGCGCGCATGAAGCCGTGACTGGCACCTTCGTAGGTGACCGGCTCATAGGTTCTGGCCGCAGCCTTCATCGCCGCGGTGGTGTCCGGAATCGTGGCGCCAATGCGCGCGTCGTTGCCGCCATAGAACCCGTACACAGGAGCTTTGATGCGCGCCATGGCGTCTTTGTCCGGCGGGCCGCCGTAAAAGACGAACGCGGCGGCAAGATCCGCACGATTGGTGGCAAAGCGGAACGACTGGCTGCCACCCCAGCAAAAGCCGACAACAAACAGCTTGCCGTTCGAGGCGGGCAGCTTCAGCGCGTAATCCGCGACAGCGTTCAGGTCCGCGGTGATCTGGTCGGGACTCAGGTGGCTCACGGCTTCCATGGTCTTGCCTTCGGGGAAGCTGCTGCTCCGGCCGCCATTCGGGCCCACCCCAGAGAGCAGATCCGGAGCCACGGCGATGTAGCCAGCGGCGGCGACCTGCTCGGCGAGATCCTCGACCCAATCGGTCATGCCAAAAATCTCGTGGATGACGAGGACGACCGGCGTTTTGCTTTTCGCTTCGGGATACACCAAGAAAGTTTCGACGGCGCGGTCGCCGTGCTTTACGGTGACCCATTCGCGATGGCGCGGTGATTTTTCGAGCGTGGCTTTGGCCCAATCTTGCGCGAGAGTGATGGGCGAAGCGAACAGCGTGAAGGCAACAGGTAGACCGAACAACATGAGGCGTTTCATCGGTGTGGTTTCTCCCTCAAATGTAGTTGCGACCCTTGCGACGCGCCGAAGCGTCGGCGCTAGAAAACCGGCAACGCAAAGATAAGCCAAATTGGAAATGAAAGACAATGCCGGCGGAGACCCTGGGTTGATTTTGCGACGCGCGGCGGAGCTGCGTGTGGACGCTAGCGATTGGAAAGGCGCGGACGGCGACAAACGGAACGGAAAACTCCCAGCCGTCGAGATTCAGCGGGGAAAGTCCGTTGCCGAAGCACGGTTGGTCCCCCCGGGTCGAGACGCCGGAGGTCGGAGTAGCCGCCGAACGGTTCGACCGTAGTCTTGCGCCCTGGAAGCTGCTCGGTACGCGCAAGACGAACCCGAAGAGAGCGAAGAACTTAAGGCCGGCAGCCGGGAACAAAAAAGGAGCGCAACAGGAGCACGGGGGACCTTTCGCTCGCTTCGACCTAGTCTTATGCCTTGCATGGATTGGATATCAAATCATGCTGTGCCGTTTCGTACCGTTCCTGCTGCATGTTGCGTGCGTTGACACACTTCGGGGCGTCCGCTACGCTCTAAGGTTTACGTTGCACAGCAAATTGCGACACGAGAGGGCCGGGCAAGCTCTTCATGGCTGAGGAAAAGCTCCCAACACGCGCACAGGATTTTTCCGAGTGGTACAACGAACTAGT
>Ga0182037_10001527_pt1 | contig 12117 bp, 12 predicted proteins | sample sta12Cox44000082_FD_125974 | JGI IMG/M metagenome (GOLD analysis project Ga0182037, IMG submission 125974) | Lab enrichment of tropical soil microbial communities from Luquillo Experimental Forest, Puerto Rico - statoxic.12C.oxic.44.000.082 | ecosystem: Environmental > Terrestrial > Soil >... | reverse complement strand
GGCCTCTAGACGATGGGGACCCGCCGTCGGCCAGCGGGAGGGATCTAGAGCCTCAGCCGGAAAAAAGCAACCGGCGGATCCGACTTTGCTGCAAGGACCGCTCACCCTGCGAGCAATGCCGTCCGCCGGGAGGCCGATGGGCGGAGTTCCGCGATCGGCCTCACTCCGCTGCGGCGCGCTTTGCGGGTTTGGGCCAGCGCGCCGCGACCCGGGGCGAGACCTCCTCGATCAGCCGGCGGGTTTGAGACAGCATTTCTTCGTCGCCGCGGGCCGCCGGGCGCAGAATGAATTTGGAGACGCCGGCGGCGACATAAGCGGCGACGCGCCTCGGCATCGCCAATCGCGAAATAGCGCAGCGGATCGCGACCGGTGCGCTTGCGATAGGCCTCGAACAGACGGTCAAGGCCGGGATCATCCGGCCGGCCGAAATGAAACGGGATGCCGGCACCGTAATGGTCGTCGTCGATTACGCGGCCTTCGGCGGCAGCTGTAGCGCGGATGCCCGCGATGACCGGCTCGACTTGCGCTGGCGTTTCGGCTCCCGCCTGCCAGCCGGTGCCAAAACGAGCGGTGCGCCGGATGGCTGCCTCGGACGAGCCACCGATCCACATTGGCAGATCCGGCTGAACCGGTTTTGGCGAGATCGAGGCGCCGGAGAGGTGATAGTGGACGCCCTGGAAATCGACCTCGTCCTCGCTCCACAAGCGGCGGATGATCTCCAGCCCCTCATCGGTCTTGCGGCCGCGGGTCTTGGTGTCGAGGTTGAGTGTCCGCCACTCCGGTCCGAGCGGGCTGCCGATGCCGAAGGCCGGCAGCAGGCGGCCTTCCGACAGAAAATCGATCGTCGCGCATTGCTTGGCGACCAACACCGGGTCGCGGAATGCCAGCGAGAGCACATTGACGCCGAATTTGAGGCGGCGGGTGCGTCCGGCGAGCGCCGCCATGACCGACATGCATTCGAGGATCGGCTCGCGGCTGACCATCCGGTCGGTCTGCCACAGCGAGTCGATGCCGCCCGCCTCGCACAGATCGACCCATCGCCAATACCCGCGGATCCCGGAGAACGGGAATTCCATCAGGCCAAGCCCAATCGCGACATTCCTCGGCATTCTATCCTCCTCGGATCTACCTCCGATCGAGGTTAGCAGCATCGCCGCGTCTACACGACCTCGGTCACGGGCGGGAAGTGTTGCGGCGCTTCGGCGCGATTGAACATGCCATAATCCCGGACGACTCGAATGCGGCGGTGGCGGATATCATCACTGGGCGGCGCAGCCGGCCATGCTGCCGCGGCTGGTGCATCGCGCCACGAGGTCAGCAGAACGAACTTGCCGGGCTGGTAGATGCTTTCGAATACATCCCAGCCGACCAGTCCCGGAGGCGATCCGCGATCGGGCGCCCCGAGCCGAGCGGCAACCGTGAGGGCATCGGGCTTCGGCGGCAAATTGCTCAAGCCTAACTCCATCAACGAGACGAGTTTACCCGGGGCCTCAGTCTGGTCGAACCGTTGCTCTTGCAGGCTCTGGCCGGCCGGAAGCTGGTTGTCGGCGATAATCTCGCCGACCCGGAGGTGGTAATCGCGAAAGACCTCGTTGCGGCCTTTTTGCTGAACTTCGTGATGGCGAGCGGCGGTGCGCCAGCGGATCACCGCCTTCTCGTCCCGCCATATAGAGAGCGACAGAACCCAACCCGACCGGCGCAGGCTCGAAAACCGCTCATTGTCGATGAATCCGTTGATGCGCTCCAGCTCGGGCCGGAGCATCTTGGCGTAGCTGAGATAGCTGTCCCACTGCTCAGGCTTCGGGTTCACTTCAAAGATCACGGCGAACATCGTCCATCCTCCCGCGGCATGTCTCCATAGCGCGAATATGCTCCAAGCCTTACCCGTCCCGCATGTCTCGATCAATTCGGCCGATTCCGTAGGGTCGCGCGATGACGGCACCACGCAGCAGCCCAATCTTCGCCCGTATGCGAGCCATACAGCCATCCCCGGCCGAAGTCGCCGCGCTCGGCGGAAACCCCGCCCGCGCCAACATGCTGACGGCGCTGCTCGATGGTCGAGTGCTGACCGCCGCCAAACTTGGTCATGCCGGCGGCGGCGCGTCGCAGACCGCGAGCGAACATCTCGCCAAGCTCATCGAAGGCCGCCTGAGCCTTGCGTTTGGCGGGCGAGTTGTGGCCCGATCCTGCTCGGCTGGTCGAGCGGGAAGGGGAGGGCGCCGATGCGAGTGTTCACGACATTGCCGCAGGAGGATCTGCGCAAGGTCGCGCCGGCGGCTCGTGCGATCGAGGCCGAGGGCTACGACGGCGTCGCCTCGATGGAGAACAAGCACGACCCGTTTCTGGCGCTCGCGGTGGCCGGGAGCGCGACCGAGCGCATCGAACTGCACAACAGCGTCGCGATCGCCTTCGCGCGCACGCCGATGGCTGTCGCCAATGTCGGCTGGGATCTGGCCGGTGCGACCGGCGGCCGGTTCGTCGTGGGACTCGGGTCACAGGTCAGAGCGCATAACGAGCGGCGCTTTTCGGTGCCGTGGACGCCGCCGGCGCCGCGCATGCGTGAGTATGTCCAGGCGCTGCGCGCGATCTGGCGCTGCTGGAAGACCGGCGAAAGACCCAATTACGAGGGCCAGCACTACCGCTTTACGTTGATGACCCCGAACTTTGCGCCCGAGCCGATCGAGGTGTCGCCGCCCCCGGTGATGATCGCCGCGGTCGGTCCGGCAATGCTCAAAGTGGCGGCTGAGGAATGCGACGGCGTCAAGCTCCACGGCTTCTGCACGCGCAAATACATCGAGGAGGCGGTCATGCCGCGGCTTGGCGAGGGCCTGACGAAGGCCGGGCGCAAGCGCGAGAATTACGAGATCTCGGGTGGCGGCTTTCTCGCCACCGGTCCCGACGACGCGACGGTCGCGCGCATGTTCGAATGGGTGCGCGAGCGCGTCGCCTTCTACGGCTCGACCCAGGCCTATTGGCCAGTTCTTGCGCTACACGGGCTCGAGGAGCTCGGCCACAAGCTCAACGCAATGACCCGCGCGGGAAAGTGGACCGAGATGGCCAAGGAGGTGCCCGACAACGTCGTGCACCTGTTCGCCGCGGTCGGCCGCTACGACCAGATCGTCAGAGCCATCGAAGAGCGCTTTGGCGGCTTGACCGATGCGCTGAACGCCCGCGCCAACACGGCACAACCGGGCCACCTGCCCCGGGAGCTGATCCAGGACATCCGCCGCGTGCCGCACGCTTTCCGGAGCTTCAAGAGCGCCGACGCCTAGAGACGCGCTGGCCGAATTCCCGGTTCCACGGGAAAATTCGGTATTCGGGCGCAAATGGGCCCCATTTGCGCCCGAATACCGGGCTTGTCCGCGCTTTCCTTTGGGGTTCTATTGCCGCCAATCCTCAGTCTCGTTCGATGACGCTCCTGACTTTGGATCCGTCAGGTTCGGGCGCAGGCTCGACGAGGCGATCAACTTCAATCAAAAGAGCAGTTGTTGCTTCGATCGGCGTCGAAGTGTTTCCGCCGCAGCGACGCCGAACCGGGGCTATACTAACGACATGAACACAGGCCCTCTCATCGCCGAGATCGCAGGCTTGGTCGGGGAGCCGGCGAGGGCATGTATGTTATCAGCGCTTCTCGATGGCCGCGCCCTTACGGCTACCGAGCTTGCTTATGCCGCGCGAATCACAGCGCAGACGGCGAGTACTCATCTCGCAAAACTCAGCGATGCGGGACTGCTCACTCCGATTAAGGACGGGCGCCACCGATACTTTCGCCTCGCTACACCGAAGGTTGTCGAGATGCTCGACGGGATCATGGCCGTAGCGCTCGAAAACCGACCGCGATACCGCCCCTTGTCGCGCCAAGCACAAGAGCTTCGCTCGGCCCGGATGTGCTACGACCACCTTGCGGGTCGCCTCAGCGTTGATCTCGCCGATTTCTTCTGTGCGCGGGAATACATCGTGTTCGGCGACGAGGGCGGTGAAGTCACCGACGAAGGCACGCGGTTCCTCACGGAATTCGGGATCGACCTTTTTGCTGCCGGCGCAAAGCGCCGCCACTTTTGTCGGTCCTGCTTCGACTGGACGGAACGCCGGCTGCACATCGGAGGTGCAATTGGCGCAGCGCTCACCAATCGCTGCTTCGACCTCGGTTGGGTCGAAAGGATGAGGCACAGCCGCGCCGTGATTGTCACCCAGGCGGGAAAGCGCGGGTTCTTGGAAACCTTCGGCATCGGCGCATCCGACGAAAACCGGAACCGGATGAAATCCGAATAGCAACACCGGAGCAGTAGGGCCGTCCACCCGGTGTGGCGGCCCACTCGCCGCAACCACCGCGCCTTCAAGCTGTGCGACTTGTCCTATTGGGCGAGAACAGAAGACGTTTGATCATGGCAGAACAAACTCAAATCCTGTCACGTAGACTTCGTATAACATTTATTAGTCTACGGAATCCCAATTTTCGAATCTATTTCGCAGCGCAGATCGGATCCAATATTGGTGCCTGGATCCAGATCACTGCCGAGAATTGGCTGGTCTTGCAATTGGCTGATTCCGGTTTGGCCCTGGGGATCACCAATGCGTTGCAATTTGGTCCACTGGTGTTTTTCGGTCTTTATGGCGGCGTCATTGCTGACCGGTTCGATCGCCGCCGTTTGCTGATTGTAACGCAGAGCGCCCTGGCGCTGCTGGCTGCCGCAATCGGGTTGTCGGTCGTTACCGATCTGATCGAGTTATGGATGATCTGGGCCGCCGCTCTGTTGCTCGGCCTGATCATGTCTATCGACAAACCGGCATTGCTCAGCTTCGTCAAAGACCTTGTCGGCGAAGCAGATTTGCCTAACGCGGTTGCGTTGAACAATGCAGTGGTTTCGTCGGGACGGATGATCGGCCCCGTGATCAGCGGGCTCCTCATTGCGTCATTCGGCACGGCCCCGAGTTTTTTCATTAATGGCGTCAGTTTCGGGCTTGTCGTCCTCGTTCTGATGATACTCGACGTCCGACGTCTTCACGTGACCAGGCCGGCGGAACGGAGGCCGGGCCAGGTGCGCGAAGGCTGGTCTTACATCCGGCAAGACCATGTTCTGAGGCTAACCATGGTAGCCATGTCTGTGATCTTCGTCGCGGCCTACAACTTCCAGGTCATGGTGCCCCTCGTAGCTTCCCGTATGCTCGGCGGGTCGAGCGAACTCTACGGCGTTGTGATGTCGTCCTTGGGTCTGGGCGCCGTAACGGGTTCCTTGCTGATTGCTACGTGGGTGAAGCCGGGAGTGATGATGGTCGCGGTAAGCTGCGGGTTGTTGAGCATTGTTCATATTTGGCTGACTTTGCCGTTTGGGGTTTACTTCACGCTTGCTGGGATGTTTTTGCTGGGTGTTTCTTGTGGTTTTTTCAACATTACAGTCGCCAGCACCCTACAAATCAGAGCTCGTGATGATGTGCGCGGACGCGTGATGGCCATGTACAGTATCGGGATCCTCGGCAGCGGCCTGGTCGGCGCCCCATTAGCCGGGACATTGGCCGATAGGGTTGGCGTGTCGGACACGTTCTTGATCATCGCAGCCGTTTGCGCCAGCACCGCCGCTATGACCGCCTGGATTTGGTTGAAGTACGAAAATCGCAAGAGTTCGATTGGATCGTGGAGCCGATCCAAGGCGCCCAAGTTTCCTGCGGACCCAAGGGCCGCCGCTCCACGCAACTCAGTCAGCGTGACGGGGACGAATTGAGTGTCTTGAGGACATCGAGGAAAAGCGAGGCCGCCAAGTTGGGAGGCCAAGGTTCCCAGGGACGGCGACCAGCAGGCGGGTTGACGGGATCATCCCGCACCGGATCGAGGTCGATTTCGAGGTAATCTCGGATCTCGGTGAGACTCCAACCCACAACGTGAAAGGCTTCGCTTGCGGCAGCAAGCCGATCCGCATGCTTGTGCGCGCCATACGCTTCGGCTGTCCACGGCGGCAGCCGATACCGCTTAGCGATCACTTCTTCTAGGGTGCGCACCAGCGAGTGGAATTGTCCTCCGAGGTAGGGCTTGATCGGCGCGATCGGGTCCCAGGACAAGAAACCTTCTTCGGCGTCGTGCAGCAATTCGCGCAGTGCCTCCGCGTTCGTCAGCGGTTTCGTCCCTGTCGCGCGCCGGAGCGCCAATACCGTCAGACTGTGTTGAGCGACTGATAACGGGAGATCCCAAGCCGAATGTCCGCCCCACCTGTAGGTGCGCGCCAATCCGAGAGCAAGATCTTCATCGTCCCAGTCGGTGGCCGTTGGTTCAAGCAGGTTGATACGACGCCCTGACTTCAACAAGACCCAGGCGCGCTGTGGCATTGCATCCAATACCTTCCCTCCAAAATCTGTTGGTTGCTAGACTCGTAGCTGGTGGATCATCTTGATCTCCTCACCGGTGAACGCAGTGTGTGCGCTAATTGTTCGAGCATGGAACTCATGGGATGAGCGACGAATTTGGAGCACCTCCACGCCATGGGTGGGCACCAATGGTGGCCGAGCTGCACGTTAACAAGCTGGAGGACAGCCTCGAATTCTGGTGTGGGCTGCTTGGCTTCGAGGTTGCCTATCGACGGCCGGCGGAGAAATTCGTCTATCTCGAGCGTCCGGAGGGAGCGCAGATCATGCTGTGTCAACGGCATGGCAGGTTCGAGACCGGGCCATTGGAGCGGCCACTTGGCCAAGGCGTCATGTTGCAGGTGTACGTCGACAGTATTGATCCGATTCTATCGCTCCTAAAGTCGAAGGGTTGGCCCATTTATTCCGGTCCGCGCGAGATTTGGCGGAGAACGGGTGACTACGAGAGCGGCCAGTGTGAGGTGTTCGTGCAAGACCCGGATGGGTATTTGATAATGCTTGCACACAGCCTCGGCAAACGACCGGTCTAATCTCGAAAAAAGGAGAACTCTCGGCGGCGATCAATTACCGGCTTTTGTCAAAGCCGCTGGGCGGACCTGCCCGTTACGCCCCCGTGACCGACGAGATCACCTCAGCGGACCGGCACATCCATACGTTGAGCTAAGCTCGGGTCGTCGGTACGTTCGGCGTGACGGGCTTGCTTCAAACCAGGAATCTCGGGTGGCTACATTCCTTTTCGTCGCTGGCGCGTGGCTCGGCGGCTGGTGTTGGCGCGATGTCGCAGCGCCTCTCCAGGCCGCCGGTCATTCGGTGGCCTCCGCGACGCTGACCGGTCTTGGTGAGCGTGCGCATCTGCTCAGTCCGCAAATCGGGCTGCACACGCATGTCGCCGACATCGTCGGCCTATTCCACTACCGAGACCTGAGCGCGGTCACCTTGGTTGGCCACAGCTACGGCGGAACGGTCATTACGGCCGCCGCCGAGCAGGTGCCGGACCGCATCCGCCGTCTGGTTTATCTCGATGCGTCGGTGCCGCGGGACGGCGAATCCAACGATGACGTAATTGGCCCAGAGATGGCGGCACAACTCCGGTCGGACGCGCAGTCGGGAGGAGAGGGATGGCGAGTGCCTCCGGCCCAATATGTTCTGACTGGGCTCGCGGATACCGCTCGGATCTGGGTCGAGGAGCGGCTGACACCTCATCCTCTACGTAGCTTCGCCGAGCCGGTGCAGCTTCGCTCGCAGGCCGCCGCCGCATTGCCGCGGGCGTTCATCCGGACGTCCATGCAATCCGACCTTTATGGGAGGCTCATCGACCAAGCGCGCGAAGCGGGTTGGTATTGCTGCGAGCTCACAGGCGGGCACTACGCGATGCTGAGGGAGCCGCAGGCGGTCGCCGCCGCGTTGAGCGAGCTGCCGGCGTAGCCCTTTGCTTCTAAAGAAGGTACGGGTCGCAAGTCCTCGTAATCTGCGGCAACGGGGACATGGGCGGGGGTTAAGATGAAGCCATTTCGGTTTGGCGTAAGCGTCCGGGGCGTGAGAACGCGGGCGGAATGGGTAGAGAAGGCCCGGAAGATCGAAGAACTCGGCTACAATGCCCTCACGGTCCCCGATCACCTCTCGGACCTTTTCGCCCCCATGCCGGCGGTGCTCAGTGCCGCGGAGGCGACCAAACACCTCCGGGTCGGTACGAACGTGCTCAATAATGACCTGCGCCATCCCGTACTGGTGGCGCGTGAAGCGGCGACGGTCGATCTCCTGACGGACGGACGCCTGCAACTGGGTTTGGGCGCCGGCAGCCTCCGATCGGAATATGACCAAGCTGGGTTAGGCTTCGATCCCGGAGGTGCCAGGGTCGAGCGGCTGGCAGAGGCGGTCACGATCATCAAGGGTTTGCTCAAAGGAGAGCAGGTCACGTTCGCGGGTCGGCACTATCGAGTAACCGGCCACACCATCGCGCCTCTGCCTGTGCAGAGACCGCATCCGCCCATTCTGATCGGCGGCAACGGCCCGCGTCTCCTCACTCTCGCCGCGCGTGAAGCCGACATCGTGGGTTTTTCGGGGCTAACGTTCCGCCGCGGTGGCACGGCTCCACCTGACCTCTCAGGCTGGAAGGCATCAAGTGTCGATGAGCGGGTGCAGCTTGTGCGCGAGGTCGCGGGCGCTGAGCGCTATGCCCAGCTTGAGTTGAACGCGCTGGTGCAGCGGGTTGTGGTGACAGACGATCGCAGCAAAGCGGCTGAGGAACTGACGAGCCGTTGGAGCCAGCTGACGCCTGGCGAAATTCTACAGAGCCCCTACGTGCTCATCGGAACCGTGGACCAGATGGTTGAAGATCTCAAGCTGCGCCGAGAGCGGTGGGGCATCTCCTACTACGTCATCTTTGAGCCTTACCTGGATGCTTTCGCCCCGGTCGTCGCCCGCCTCGCCGGCAGATAGCCGCCTCGGCGCGGAAGTTTCAAGATCCGGCGGCCTTAGGTGCTGCCGCAGAGCCCTCGTATCGGCAGAGATGTGATCACCATCGTTCCAAGGTTGCGCCCACAGGCTAATCTTTGGCAAACACCCTCTCTCCTTGATAACCATCGGGTGTGACTGCGTTTCTGCTCTCTTCGGGGTTCTCCGGGAGGGCGGGTTTTGCTGCCAAGGTGAGCGGGGTCGTGTCGCCGGTGATCAACCGTGCGCCGCGACCATAGGTGAGCCAGGCCCAGATCCAATTGAGGAAGACTGCCATTCGATTGCGGAAGCCGATCAAAAAGAAGATATGGACGACGCCCCAGAGGATCCAGGCGAACCAGCCGGTCAGCCTGATCCAGCCGAGATCGGCGATTGCCGAGTGGCGGCCGATCGTGGCGAGAGCGCCTTCGTCACGGTAACGGAAAGGCGGGGGCGCCGGCTCGCCGCGCACCCGCCGGGCGACCAGCTCCCCGACATATTGGCCTTGCTGTTTGGCGACCGGCGCCAGACCGGGCAAAGGCTCGCCTTTGGGCCCGGCGACGAAGGCGGCGTCGCCGATGACGAAGATCTCGGGGTGGCCGGGGACGGACAGGTCGGGAGCGACTCCGACCCGGCCGCCCTTGGTAGTCGGTGCACCGAGCCATCGCGCCACCGGCGAGGCTTCGACACCGGCGCACCAGATGACATTTGCCGCTTCGATCCGCTTGCCTCGCGCCAGGACGCCATCTCTGTCGATCGCCTCGATCGGCGTGTCGAGCAGCACTTCGACGCCCATCCGTTCGAGCGAGCGCCGGGCGAAAACGGCGAGCCTCTCGGGGAAGCCCGACAGCACGCGCGGCCCGGCCTCGACTAGCAGGATGTGCGCCGTCTGCGGGTTGATGTGGCGAAAATCGCGCGACAACGTTGCATGAGCGAGCTCGGCGAGCGCTCCGGCCATCTCGACGCCGGTCGGCCCGGCGCCGACCAGGACAAAAGTCAGCAGCCGCTGGCGCATGGCCGGATCCGTCACAGTCTCCGCCTCTTCGAAGGCGAGCAGCACGCGGCGGCGGATTAAGGTGGCGTCGTCGATCGATTTGAGGCCCGGAGCCAGTCGCGGCCAGTCATCGTGGCTGTAGTAAGTGTATTGCGACCCCGTCGCCAGAATCAGATGATCATAGCTCTGGGCCGGTCCAAATCGGGTCTCGACCCGACGCCCTGCTATGTCCACCCCGGTCACCTCATCGAGCAGGACGGTGGCGTTCTGCTGGTGGCGCAAAACGGCGCGGATCGGCTCGGCGATATCGGCGGGCGACAATGCCGCGGTCGCGACCTGGTACAGGAGCGGCTGGAAGAGGTGGTAATTGTGGCGGTCGATCACCGTCACCTCGACGGGCGCCCGGGCCAGCTTGCGCGCCGCTTCGAGTCCGCCGAAGCCGGCGCCGATGATAACGACGCGTTGGAAAACGGCGGTCTCGGTCCGTTGCATCGGCCCTCCGGTGAATCGGAAACAACGTCATTCTTGGCTGACTAACGAAGGCGAGGGCGGAACGTCCCTAAGGTCACGGTCTCCGAGCTCGGCTGGCGGCTCTCGAACGATGTCTGTTTGTCAGTGGCGCATGCCGGGTAGATTGCTGCCTGGAGAGCTTACGAGCCGAGGATGAACTGGCATGGACAGCGGAGTCAGCGCGATCGAGCGTCCCGAGGCGGCTATCGTCGATTTTGTCGGGAAGTCGGGGCTGGTATGCCGCGGCGTGGCGGCCTGCTTCGAACGCCTCCCCGGCGGGGTGTCCTCGGATATCTGGCTAGTGCGCGCCGGTCCTACGGCGTTTTGCGTCAAGCGGGCTTTGCCTAGGTTGCGAGTCGCCGCCGATTGGCGAGCACCGATCGAACGCAACACCAAGGAGGCCGCCTGGATCAGAGCCGTCGCGGGCTTTATGCCGCAGGCTGTCCCGTCTCTTTTGGCCGAGGATGCCGCAGCCGGGATGTTCGCAATGGACTACCTGCCGCCGCACGCCTTCGAGGGGTGGAAGGCACAGCTGCAGTGCGGTCACGTGATCCTTGCCACCGCCAGTGAAGTCGGCCGGCGCTTGGCCCAGATCCACAGCAGGTTTGCGAAATCTCCGAACGTAAGAACGGAATTTGCAACCGATGTGATCTTCCGTGCGATCCGGCTCGAGCCGTATTTGCTGGCGACCGCACGGGCGCATCCGGACCGGGCAGCGGCCCTGGAACAGCTCGCCGAGAGGACGGCGCACACCAGGCTTACGGTCGTCCACGGCGACGTCAGTCCAAAGAACATCCTGATCGGGCCGCAGGGTCCGGTCTTTATCGACGCCGAATGCGCCTGGTTCGGCGACCCTGCCTTCGATCTTGCCTTCTGCCTTAATCACTTGCTTCTCAAATCTCTGTGGGTGCCTTCGGCAGCTGTCCAGCTGCTGATGGCGTTCGACTGTCTGGCCGAAGCCTATTTGGGCGACGTCGATTGGGAGCCGCGCGAGACAATCGGCCGCCGTACGGCCGAGCTGCTGCCGGGCCTCTTTCTCGCGCGGATCGACGGCAAGTCGCCGGTCGAGTATCTGACCGAGGAACAGGACAAGGATATGGTGCGCCGGGTTGCGCGATCCTTGCTGGCTAGCCCGCCGGATCGCCTGGCGGAGATTCGCAGTGTATGGGCGAGCGAAATCGGCGCAGCGATTCGATAAAGGCGTGCCATGGCTGAACCAAGCATTGAGCGGATTGTCGGCCGGCGGGTCTGGGACTCGCGCGGCCGGCCGACGGTCGAGGCTGAGATCTTTCTCGACACCGGAGCGAGCGGGCGGGCCATTGCCCCGGCCGGCGCGTCCACCGGTACGCACGAGGCCGTCGAGTTGAGAGATGGCGGCCTTGCTTTTGGCGGGTTCGGAGTCGATCGCGCGGTCGCGAATATCAACGGCGCAATCGCCGCCGCGCTCCACGCGATGCCGATTGCGGACCAGGCGGCGATCGACCGCAGGCTGATCGAGCTGGACGGTACATCGAACAAGGTGCGGCTCGGCGGCAATGCAACGATCGCGGTGTCGCTGGCGGCTTTGCATGCCGCCGCTGCGGCAAGGTGCGAACCGTTGTGGCGGGTGATCGCCGAAAGCGGGCAAGTGAGCCTGCCGATGCCGATGATCCAGATCTTTGGCGGCGGCGCCCATGCGGGCCGGCGTGTCGACATCCAGGATTTCCTCATTGTCCCGATCGGCGCTGCATCGTTCGATCAGGCGCTTGCGATGGCGGCCGGCGTCTACCGGGCGGGCGGCGGGATCATGGCGGATCGCGGCCATTTGTGCGGTGTTGCCGATGAGG
>Ga0182037_10001525_pt1 | contig 12123 bp, 5 predicted proteins | sample sta12Cox44000082_FD_125974 | JGI IMG/M metagenome (GOLD analysis project Ga0182037, IMG submission 125974) | Lab enrichment of tropical soil microbial communities from Luquillo Experimental Forest, Puerto Rico - statoxic.12C.oxic.44.000.082 | ecosystem: Environmental > Terrestrial > Soil >... | reverse complement strand
GGCGGGTTGCTCGGCGATGGCCGCCAGTGTCCCACCCTTATGCATGAGATAGTGGTGGAACGCGAGCGACTCGGGGGTGTCGCCCTCGACGGTCTGCAGATAGAGCGTCGAGCGGTCGTCGGACCAGGCCAGGCGAGCCGGACGGCCCTTGATGGCCTTCGCGTCGATGTCGGCCCAGACCGCCGGAGACGTGAGCGTGACAATTGGTTTGGGCGGCTCTGCGCGGGCGGGGGATGGCGGCGCAAGGCTGCCCAATCCAACGAGGCCGGCGGTTCCTAGCAGGCGAGCCAATCGACCGAGCGCTCGGTGCCGGGCGGGACGCGAACCACTCATAACGCCTCCCTTTGTGGAGAGACTACTGTAGCCTGATGTGCCATCAGGCGGAAACCTCGCGAGATCCGCTATGCTTTCCGCTCTCCAAGGAGGCACGCCGCCATGACACCCGACGAATTCTTTGCCCTCGCGAAAAAGCATCAAGCGGAAATGGTCGACCTGAAGTTCGTCGACATGCTGGGAAGCTGGCAGCATTGCTCGTTTCCCATTGACCTGTGGGACCGCGACACCTTCACGGAAGGCCTCGGCTTCGACGGCTCGTCGATTCGCGGCTGGATGGGCATCCACGAGTCGGACATGCTCGCGATGCCCGATGCCGACACGGGCTGCATCGATCCTTTTTTTTCGAAGCCGACGATCAGCGTCATTGCGAACATCGTCGACCCCGTCACAGGCAAGGACTTCACGCGCGATCCGCGGCACGTGGCCCGCAAGGCGACCGCGCACTTGACGGAGACAGGCATCGCCGACACCTGCTACATCGGTCCGGAGCCGGAATTCTTCATTTTCGACGAGGTCCGGTACGAGCAGAACCAGCACAAGGGCTACTACGAGATCGACTCCGCCGAAGGCGCGTGGAACACCGCGCGGATCGAGGAGCCGAACCTTGGGTACAAGCCCAGCTTCAAGGGGGGCTACTTTCCCGTCAGCCCCACGGACACGTACCACGATCTCCGCGGCGAGATGGTCTACGAAATGCGGAAAATCGGGATCGTCGTCGAAGCCCACCATCACGAGGTCGCAACGGCCGGGCAGAGCGAGATCGACATGCAGTTCAAGCCGCTGCTCAAGATGGCGGATCAGTTCATGTGGTACAAGTACATCTGCAAGAACGTGGCGCGACGGCACGGCAAGACGGTGACGTTCATGCCGAAGCCGATCTTCGAAGACAACGGCAGCGGCATGCATACGCACACGTCGCTGTGGAAAGGGAACAAGCCGCTCTTCGCCGGCAACGGCTACGCGGGATTGAGCGAGCTCGGTCTCCACGCCGCCGGCGGTCTCCTGAAACATGCGCCGGCGCTCCTCGCCTTCGCCGCTCCCACGACCAATTCGTACCGCCGCCTCGTGCCGGGTTTCGAGGCGCCGGTGAATCTGGCGCTGTCGGCGCGAAATCGCTCGGCTTCAATCCGGATCCCGATGTACTCCAAGAGCCCCAAGGCGAAGCGTTTGGAGTTCCGGTGTCCCGACCCGAGCTGCAACGGCTATCTCACCTGGGCCGCCATGCTGATGGCCATGCTGGACGGCATCCAGAACAAGATCAGCCCGGGCGAGCCGCTCGACCGTGACATCTACGAGATGACGCGCGACGAGATGAAACATATGGGCGTCCGCACGACCCCCGGGTCGCTCGAGGAGGCGCTCGCGGCGCTCGAGCGCGACCACGAGTTCCTGCTTCGCGGCGACGTGTTCACCGAGGATCTCGTCCAAACCTGGGTCTCGTACAAGCGCGACAAGGAGCTCGATCCGATCCGGCTGCGGCCGCATCCGCACGAGTTCTCCCTCTATTACGACAATTAGGCTTCGGTCCCGGGCATGACCGAAGGATAAGGAGGGACGCGATGCAGCGCGCTGCGATCGTTGGTTGCGTGCTTTGCCTCGCCGGAGTCCTCGCGCTCGCGCAACAGGGGCCGCCCGCGGCGGGAGCCCGGGACCGCCAGCGCGAGCTCGCGATGAGCGTGGCCGACGGATTCACCGTCGCCGCCGTCGGCGACTGCATCATCGTGCGACCCGTCTCGCAGACGCCGGGCTTCGCGCCGGTCGGGAGGATCGTGCGCGACGCCGACGTGGCCTTCGGCAATTTCGAGGGAACGGCGCTCGACCTCGCGCGCACGCCCGCGATCCCGCAGGCCGAGTTCGGCGGCGTCTGGATCATCGGCTCGCCCGAAGTGGCGAAAGACCTGAAGGCGATCGGATTCGACGTCATGTCCAGGGCCAACAACCATGCGACGGACTGGGGCCTCGAGGGCATGCGTCAGACCAACCGCGCCCTCGACGAAGCGGGAATCGTGCACGCCGGCGCCGCGGAACATCGCGCCGCCGCCCGTGCGGCGCGCTACTTCGATACCGACAAAGGACGGGTGGCCCTCATCTCGATTGCGTCCACGTTCACGCCGCTCTCGCGATCGGCGCCGCCCGCCGGCCAGGCCCCCGGGCGCCCCGGCGTCAACGCGCTCCGCACGACGCGATACTCGCTCGTGACGCGGGACGAGCTGCGAGCGCTCAGGAAGATTCGCGACGAGCAGCCGGCCGGGTCAGTCCGCGTGCCCGAGAAGGAGCCGCCCGACGAGCTCGAGCTGTTCGGCGTGCGATACAGGGTCGGCGATCACCGAGGGTTCTCGTACACGATGGATCCGGTCGACGAGCGCGAGATCCTCAAGAGCATTCGCGCGGCCAAACAGGCCTCGGACTTCGTGATCGTCACCATCCACGCGCATGAACCCGGCAATTGGAGCCAGGAGCCCGCCGACTTCCTGCCGACGCTGGCGAAGGAGGCCATCGACGCCGGTGCAGACGAATTCATCGGCCACGGGCCGCATCAGGTAAGAGGCGTCGAGGTCTATCACGGCAAGCCGATCTTCTACAGCCTGGGGAACTTCATCTTTCAGCTGGATCTGCTCGAACCTGTCGCGAGCGATCTGTACGAGCAGTACAAAATGGATCAGGCGACGACGACTGATGCCGAATTCGACGCTATGTGGAATCAGCTCATCTTCGGCGGCGAGATTTGGTACCAGAGCGTCGTGACGACGAGCCGGTTCGAGAAAGGGAGACTCGCCGAGATTCGGCTGCAGCCCGTCGACTTGAATTATGCGGTCCGCGGCGCCGATCGCGGCGTGCCGCGTCTCGCGGCGCCCGAGGTCGCGCGGACCATCCTGGAGCGTTTGCAGCGTCTCTCGCGGCCGTTCGGCACGACGATCTCGATCGAGGACGGCGTCGGCGTCATCCGGCCGTCAGCCCAGAGCACCGCCGGCGCCCGGAATTAATCTAGTCGGGAATCATTCGTCCATGCACCGACGGTCGATCGCGGCAGGCTTCGCCCTCGTCTTGGGCGCCGTCGCCTGCTCTCGCCAGCTGCGGCACCAATCGACCGCGTTGTCACCGGACGAGATCGCTCTCGAGAATCGCGGCGCCGGGCTGATGGGTCAGTTCGACTTCGCTCGCGCGCGCGAGGCATTTGCGGGACCGGCGGCAGCGCATCCCGACCAGGCGGACCTTCAGATCAACCTTGCGATCGCCATACTCAATCGCCAACGCCCCGGCGACGACATCGAAGCGCGCCGAATTCTGGAATCGGTACTTGGGGTGCACCCGGACAACGTGCGGGCCCACTACAACCTCGGCCTGCTCTTCCTGAACGACGGCAACGCGCGCGAAGCGCTTCATCATTTCGCGTTTGCCGCAGAACACGCCGCCAGCGACGCGCACGCCGCGTACTTCGTTGCCCAGTGCCGCTCGCAGAGTGGCGAGCTGGACGAAGCGCTCCGTTGGTACCAGCGCTCCCTTGCGTTGAACCCGCGCCTGCGAAGCGCCGCGTACGGCGCGTTTCGCGCGCTCCAGCGGCTCGGGCGTGCGGGGGAGGCCGATCGGGCTCTGGCCGTGTTCCGCGATCTCGAAGCGAACCCTCAGAGCGAGGTTGCCGAATTCAAATACACCCGCATGGGTCGCCTCGCCGAACCCGTTCTGGAGGAGCCGGCCCGGCAGCGTTCGCCGCGGCCGGCGGGCCCGGTCTTCGAGCGGACCGTGCTTCCGCTCGCACCTCTCTCCGCGCCGATCGCGTGGCGCCGTTTCGACGCGGCGCATCCGGCGAGCATCACGGCGGCGGACATCGACGGCGACGGCCGGATCGACCTGTTCATCGCCGGCGCGATAGACGATCGAGGCGTGACGAAGAATGCCGTGCTGCTCAACAGAGGTTCGGCCGGCTTCGCGCTCGATCTTGCACACCCGCTCGCCTCAGTGACCGGCGTGAACGCGGCGCTCTGGGGGGATTACGACAACGACGGGCTCACGGACGTCTATCTCTGTCGTCACGGATCCAACGAGTTGTGGCGCCAGACCGCCAGGGGGATGTGGTCGAACGTGACGGCCGCGGCTCGCGCCGAGGGCGGCGGGGGCGACACGATTGACGGCGCGATCTTCGACGCGGACCACGATGGCGACCTCGACATCCTCTTGATCAAGTCCGACCGCGCCAGCGAGCTCCTGAACAACAACGGCGACGGCACGTTCCGGCCGTTGGGCGCGACGATCGGCTTGGCCGGCCCCGGATCCACCGGCGTCGTCATCGCGGATCTCGACGCCGATCGCGATGCCGACATCGTCGTGATCAAGCGCTCCGCGCGGCACCAGGTGCTCCTCAACGATCGAACGTGGCAGTACCATCAAGCCCAGGCCTTCGATCGATTTGCCGGCACGCCGCTCTCCGCGGCGGTCGCCGGCGATATGGACGCGGACGGCCGCGTGGAGTTGTACACGAGCGGGAGCGACGGCCTTCAGCAGTGGACCCGCCAAGCATCGGGCTCGTGGGAGCCGCATCTTCTCCCGCAAACAAGCAGCGCGGCCAAGGCCACGCAGCTGGCGCTGGCCGATGTGGACGGCGACGGCCAGTTGGAGCTCGTGGCGACGGACGCGAGCGGCCGCTGGCGGGCCTTCGCCGTGTCCTCTGCTGGCGTGGCGACCGAGGTGTACGTCTCGGATGGTCCCCCCATCGCGGGCTGGGCCCTGGCGACGCTCGACGCGATGCACGGGCCGGCGCTCGTCGCGATGCCGGCCGAATCGCCCGGCCCACCGGTCCTGTGGCAGCCGGGACCCGGTCGGTTCGCGTTTGTGACTGTTGCGCCGACCGGCCAGGATCGCACCGGCGCGCGACTGCGGTCGAATCGATCCGGCATCGGCACGCAAATCGCGGCGCGCGCCGACTCCCGCTGGACCGCGCTGACAAATTTCCGCTCGCAGTCCGGCTTCGGCCAGAGTCTCCAGCCGCTGGCAATCGGCACGGGCGGGGAGCCTCAACTGGACTTCATCGCGGTTACATGGTCCGACGGAGTCTTTCAAAGCGAGCTGGCACTGGCACCAGGCGATGTGCACCGGATCGAAGAGACCGACCGTCAGCTCTCGAGCTGTCCGGTTCTGTTCGCCTTCGATGGACAGCACTTTGCGTTCGTGACAGACCTGTTGGGGGTCGGCGGCATGGGCACGCCGTCGAGTCCGGGCGTTTACGATCCCCCTCGCCCTCGCGAGAGCATCCTTCTGCCCGAGGGCCTGCTGCAGGCCCGGCCGGACGACGCTGGACGTTTCGAGCTGAAAATCACGGAGCCGATGGAGGAAGTCGTTTATCTGGACGCCGTGCGGCTCGTCGCCTACGACCTCCCGCCGGGGTGGCAGATGGTGCTCGACGAACGCAAGGCGGTCTCCTCCCCGGACGCTACAGGAGAGCCTCGTTTCTTCCTCGATGAGCGCCTACCCGTCCAGGCCCTCGACGACGAGGGGCACGACGTCACGCGCGCCGTCGTTGCCGCCGACGGCGTCGCTGCGGCGCCGGGAGTCCTGGACCGACGATTCATCGGCTTGTCGGCCGACCATTCGTTGCTGCTTCGATTCGACCGGCCGCTCGACGCGGAGACCGGTGATCCGATGCTCGTTGCAGACGGTTGGGTGGAGTATCCCTACGCGCAGACGCTGTTTGCGGCGTGGCAGGCGGGCGCGGTCTATCGCGCGCCAAGCGTGGAGGCTCGCGACGCGGGCGGGCAATGGCGCACGCTCGTTCGCGAGTTTGGTTATCCGGCAGGGATGGCCCGAAAAATGTCCGTGCCCCTTGGGAGAATCCCTCGCGGGACGCGTGAGCTCCGCCTGCGCACCACGCAAGAGATCTATTGGGACCGTCTCTCGGTTGCCTACGCGTCGTCGTGCCCCCTTGCGGCGCGACAGGTCCTTCCACTCTCGTCAGCGCGCTTGAGGCGGACCGGCTACGCAGTTCGTGATCTGCACGAGAACCGCCGGCCTTCCTATGACTACGATCGTCGCGTTCCACTGTGGGATGCACGCTACGCGAGCGGCAACTACACGACCGAAGGGCCGGTCACGGAGCTCGTCTCCACCGAGGACGGCGCGGTCGCCGTCTTCGGCCCAGGCGAAGAGGTGCATCTGGAGTTCGACAGCCCACAACGGGCGTCCAGGCCAGGGTGGACACGGCGCTTTGTTCTCGAAGCCCGCGGCTGGTGCAAGGACATGGACCTCTATACGAAGGCGGGTGATACGGTCGAGCCTTTGCCTGGCCATCGTGGCGCAGCCGCCGAGCAGTTACAGCGCCGGTACACAGTCCGGTACGAATCGGGGCGTTAGAGAACGCCGCTCGTGAATCCGAAAGCTTAGATCTGTCGCCTGGTGGCCAACACTGTCCTGACGAAACCGATTGCGCGCGGCGGCCTTCCGGTGTAGTGTCCATCACACATCGGACGAGTGGCGGGGGGAGAGGCGTCATTCCTACAAGTATGGAGGACGCGCATGAGGCGGTTTCACGGGCTGATTCCGACCCTGGTTCTCGGGCTGGCGTTGGGCTCCGCGAGTGCGGCATCCGCCCAGACGGTCAGCGCCACCACCGGCGCCATTAACGGCAAGGTTTCCGACACGACCGGCGCCGTGCTGCCGGGCGTGACGATCACGATCTCGAGCCCGTCGATGCAGGGCACGCGGTCGGACGTGACGGGAGACGATGGCACCTACCGGTTCTCGGCCATCCCCCCTGGCGACTACAAGATCGTCTACGAGCTGGGCGGCTTCGAAAAGGTCACGCGCGAGGGGCTTCGGGTCGGCCTCGGTTTCACGGCCACGGTCAACATCGAGCTGCGCGTCGCCAGTGTCGCGGAGTCGGTGACGGTGAGCGGCCAATCCCCAGTCGTGGACGTCGCAACCACAAAGACGTCGACGAACTTCGATGCGCAGCAGCTCGCGTCCCTGCCGAACGCCCGCGATTTCTGGGCGATTCTGGCGGCCGCGCCCGCTATTCAGATGCAGCGCATCGATGTTGGCGGAAGCGCGGCAGGCACCCAGACCGGCTACTCGACCTACGACACGAAGTCCGATCAGCATCGGCCGATGGTTGAAGGCATCGTCAACACCGAAGGCACCAACGCTGCCGGGTTCTACTATGACTACGGGTCGATGGAGGAGGTGTCGGTCACAACGGGCGCCAACACGGCGGAGATGCCCTGGGCCGGCGTGATGACGCAGTTCATCGCGAAATCTGGTGGGAACTCGTATCACGGACACGTTTACTCGGATTACGAGAACGAGAATATCCAGTCGCGCAACATCGACTCGGCCCAGATCGCGCTCGGCGTCAAAGGCGGCGGCAATCTGGGGCCGACCGACTTGAACCGACTGCACAGCTACCACGATGTCAACGGCGACGTCGGGGGGTTCGTGAAACGCGACAAGCTCTGGTGGTACAGCTCGCTACGCGATCAGGACGCCCAGAGCCTGCTGCCGAATTTCCCGGTCAAGCCCTTCGAGACGCACCTTCAGAACATCACCGGCAAAGGCACATACTCGATCAACCAGAACAACAAGCTCGTGGGGTTTGCGCAGTGGGGGCTCAAGCAGCAGCCGAACAGGCTCGACACGTTCCTCGTTCCTGCCACGACGGCGATCCACAACAGCGCGGATTCGACGTGGAACCAGTCGTATTGGGCGCATACCTACAAAGTGGGGTGGGACAACGTCGTCAGCGACAAGATGTTCTTCGAGCTCCACGGAGGGCAGTTCCATTACCTGTGGCCCAACAAGCGTTACACGCAAGCGCCTGCGTATCAGGACCTGAGCACCAACATCGTCAGCGGCGGCAATCAAGATGGGTGGTTCCGGGACATCACGCGGAACCAGGTCCTTGGATCGCTGAGCTATTTCAAAGACGGCTGGGCGGGTAGTCACAATTTCAAGGTCGGCGGCGAGTTCTTCAACGAGCGATACGATGATCTGCGCGGGCAGGACGGCCTCGGTCAGGTCCCCAACGACGTGCTGATGATCCTCAAAAGCGGGAAGCCTTCAGAAGTGATTCAGTTCCAGACGCCATCGGCGTCGCTGAATGGGCTGTGGACGACGGGCCTCTACGCCTCCGATCTCTGGCGATTAGGCGCGCGTCTGACAGTCAACCTGGGGGTCGTTTTCGATCGCTACCGCTCGTACTTGCCCGCCCAGACCGGACCACCGGTCGGGCCGTTCAATCCGACACAGGCGACCTTCGGGGCCGTCGATAATGTGCTCACGTGGAATCTGGCGGCCCCCCGGGTGGGCCTGACCTACGATCTTCGCGGCGACGGCAAGACCGTGCTCAAGGCGAATTACGCGTCCTACTGGTGGAACCCGGGGACGACAGCCATCGATTCGGTGGTCAATCCGAATGCTCCCGACTGGTACAAGCGGTACGTATGGAATGACACGAACGGCGACGGAATCTGGGAGCAGGGCGAACAGGGTCAGCTGAACACGCAGCGCGGCGGCGTGGGGAGCACGCAATACGACCCAAACCTTCAGGATCAACGAACGCGCGAGGTGGCGACCTGGTTCGAGCGCGAGCTGTTCCCGAACGTCGGCGTTCATGCCGGCTTCGTCTGGCGGCGGATCGATCAGCTGTATCAGAGTGACAACCAGAATCGGCCGATCAGCGCCTTCAACGTGCCGGTGACGATTCACGATCCGGGCCCGGACGGCACGCTCGGCGCCGCAGGCCCCCCGATTCAGGCGTGGAATCTGAATCCCGCGTACCTCTCGCTACCAGTCGTCAACTACCTGCACAACACGCCCGGCAAGGACGATTTCTACAACATCGAGTTTGCCGCGAACCGGCGCTTGAGCCACGGCTGGTCGCTGAACGCGTCCTACGCGTACAGGTGGAACCGCGACAACGCGACCGGCTACTTCGGGAACACGCTCCGAGCGCAGCCGGACCTTTCGAATCCGAACGACATGATCAACACCGACAACGGCCGCTACGATTTCAACCTCTGGGCGGCAAAGATCAATGGAACGTACGACGCGCCGTGGGGGCTGCGGCTTACGCCGGCCATCCGCATGCAATCAGGCCAGCCATACGCGCGGACGTTCCTGGCCACGCTGAACTACAGCAGCACGCAGCGGATACTGGCCGAGCCGTTCGGTTCACGCCAACAGGACAACATCTACCTCGTGGACGCGCGCGTCGAGAAGCCGTTCAGAATAGGAAGGGCACAGACGCTGACAGGGTTCGTCGACATTTACAACCTGACGAATACCAATCCGGCCCAGAACATCATCTGGAGCTCCGGCTTCACGTTCCAGCAGCCGACGACGATCGTCCCGCCGCGGTTGCTCCGGTTCGGTGCGAAGTTCGACTGGTAGCAGACCCAATTCAGAGCGCGGGGTGAGGGGGCAATCCCTTCGCCCCGCGCTGACGTCATCCTTCTTCGTGCCCCGCAAGCGTCGCGCCCAGCACAACGCCAACCGTTCCCGTCTCATCGGCTTCATCGTGGTCATGCTTGTCGGCGTGGGCACAGCCTTCGCAGTCATTCAAGCAACACGCCGTCGCGTCCCTGCCCCGCCGGCGCTCGGAAGCCTCGGGCCGCTCGCTCCCGAGATCGAAGACATCGTCCGTCAGGTGCTGAAAAGCGTCGAAGAACGCCCCCAGGACGGCGCCCGGTGGGGACGGCTCGGGATGGTGTGCGAAGCCAACGGGTTGCCGGGGGCCGCGCGCAACGCCTACGCCACGGCGACCACGCTGCAGAGCACGGAGGCCAAGTGGTGGTTCCACCTCGCCTCGGTGGAGGCACGACTCGCCCACGTCGACGATGCCGTGCGCGATATGCGCCGCGCGATCGAAATCAACTCCACTTACGCGGCTGCCTACTGGCGCCTCGGCCTCTGGCTTCTGGATGAGAATCAGATCGAAAGCGCCGAACACGCCTTCAACACCGCGACCGAGATCCAGCCCGCCGATCGGGCCGGTTGGATCGGTCTTGCTCGCGTCTATCTTCAACGGGGCGAGAATGAGCGCGCTGCGGGCCTGCTCGAACGGCTGGTCGCAGCGGGCGGCGGGGAGAGCTACGTGCTCCAGCTCTTGGGCACTGCGTACCGCCGGCTCGAGCGTTCTGACGCCGCCGCGTCGGCGCTGGGCGTTGGCGCAAGGGGCGAGGCGCAATGGAGCGATCCGTGGACCGATGAGATGCTGGCTTTCCGCCGCGGGTACGCCGCGCTCCTGAAAGATGCCACCGCGTACATCGTCACCGGCCAATTCGATCCCGCGATTCGCATTCTTGAGCAGCTCCGCCGGATGAAGCCCGACGATCTCGTGCTGATGGCGCACCTCGGACAGGTGTACGTCGCTGCGGGGCGCGAAGACGAGGGCGTTCCGTTTCTCGAGCAGGTCATCGCAAGAGAGCCCGACCGTTTCGAGGCATACGTCGATCTGGCAACCGGCTACATGCACCAGGACCGTCTCGCGAAGGCGCGCGCGGCCGTCGAGCGCGCGCTTTCGATCGAGCCGTCCTTTGGCCCGGCTTACGAGACGCTGGGGCTGATCTCGTGGCGGGGCGGCGACGCGCGCGGTGCGATCGCGGCGTTCGACAAGGCCGTCCGGTCTGACCCTCGCAACGCGCGCGCCCTCGTCTGGATGGGGATGGCGCAGACGAACCTGGGTCGCACGGCCGATGCGCTCGTGACGTTTCAGCGCGCATCGCGCGTGGACCCCACGAGCGTCGACGCCTGGATTGGGATCGCCAACGCCGAGCTGACCTTGCGCGATCTCGACGCCGCCACCGCCGCATTGCAAAGCGCCCAACGGCTCCAGCCGGATCGGCCGGCCGTCAGAGACACGGTGAGGCGCCTCGAAACGCTTCGCGCCAAATGACGCCGCACCGGGGCGCTGTGCTATTGATGTGCGCGCTGCTGGTCTGGGGCGCGGGCGCCGCGTGCCGTCAGACTCCGGAGGCATCCGCGGGCGCGGGATCCGGCCCACCGTGGTTCGAGGACATCGCTGCCCGCGCCGGCATCGAGTTCGTCTACCGCTCCGGTCACGAGACGAAGCACTACCTGCCGGAGATCATGGGCGGCGGCGCGGCGCTGTTCGACATCGACAACGACGGGTTGTTGGACATCTACCTGGTTCAGGCGGGCAGTCTTCTCCATGAGTCGGCCGGAACGGGGAACCGCCTGTATCGCAACCGCGGCGATGGGACTTTCGAAGATGTGACCGACCGGAGCGGCGCGGGCGTTCGCGGCTACGGCATGGGTGTCGCGGCCGGCGACTTCGACAACGACGGGTACACGGATCTGTACGTCACCAACTTCGGTCACAACGTCCTGCTGAAGAATGATGGGCACGGCGGTTTCGTCGATGTGACCGCGAAAGCGGGCGTGGCGAGCTCGGGTTGGAGCACCAGCGCGGCCTTCCTCGACTACGACGGCGACGGGCTTCTGGATCTGTTCGTGACGCACTACCTGAACTGGAAGCCGTCCGCAGAGGTCGAGTGTTTCAGCCTGACGGGGGTGTCCGACTATTGCAGCCCGGCGAGCTACGATCTCCCGTCAGCTTCGACCCTGTATCACAACAACGGGAACGGCACGTTCACGGATGTGTCGGAGCGATCCGGGCTGCTCACCGCGGTCGGGAACGGACTCGGCGTCGTGGCCGGCGACTTCAACGGCGACGGCCGCGTCGACCTCTTCGTTGCAAACGACCGGACTCCCAATCATCTGTGGCTGAATCAGGGCGATGGCCGCTTCCGCGAGGCGGCGCTCGCGATGGGAACCGCGCTC
>Ga0182037_10001522_pt1 | contig 12128 bp, 10 predicted proteins | sample sta12Cox44000082_FD_125974 | JGI IMG/M metagenome (GOLD analysis project Ga0182037, IMG submission 125974) | Lab enrichment of tropical soil microbial communities from Luquillo Experimental Forest, Puerto Rico - statoxic.12C.oxic.44.000.082 | ecosystem: Environmental > Terrestrial > Soil >... | reverse complement strand
GCTAACTCGAACTACAACTCGTTGCAGACCAGCCTGCGCATCAACGGTTGGCACGGTCTGACGTCTTCCGTCAACTACACCTGGTCACATTCGATTGACGACGCCAGCGACGGCGAAGACTTTGTCCCCAATGCTTCGCAACCAAATGACAGCTCCGCGCCGATCAAATTCAACCGCGGAAATTCCAATTTCGACGTTCGTAACCGCTTCACGTGGAATTTCATCTACGAATTTCCCACCACCAGCGGCAGCTGGCAAAAGCTTAAGAACGGCTGGGGACTGAACGGGATTGTGACCGTCCAGACCGGCCAGCCCTTCCATCTCAACTACAACTTTGAAGATGACTACGATGGCAGTGGCGAGTTTTTCGGCCGCCCCGATGTGGTCGGTCCGATCCACTATTCCAGCGATCCGCGGAATTTCCTGGACCTGACCTCCTTCGCCGCGCCCTGCAGCTATGTTCCCGGCACGAGCGATGGTTTCGCCGACACCTGCATCCCTGGCTCCCGTCACTTCGGCAACGAAGGCCGCAACTCATTGCGCGGGCCGCACTTCCGCCAGTTCGATTTCTCAATTTTCAAAAATACCGCGATCACCGAGCGCCTGAAACTCGAGTTGCGCTTCGAAGCGTATAACATCCTGAACCACCCCAATTTCGCCAATCCGTATTTGCCGGGGTTCATAGCCGATGCCTCGCCGAACGGCGTCGCGAGCGATATTCCGGGCACTGCCTCGCCGTGCCCTGGCGTTACCGCAGGGCGGAGCTGTGGCACTTTGGGCCTGAGCGCCACCGGCGACGTCGGGATTGGCTACCCGTTCCTCGGCAACGGCGGCCCGCGCACTCTGCAAATTGCCGCCAAATTCACGTTTTGAGCCAGGCGCCGGGCGGGCGCGTCCGTGTTCTTTTGGCGCTGCCCGGCCCCAAATGGAACCAGATCATTCCAACCAGGCGGCTAGTCGGCAGTCTATTGTTGGTGCCGCGGCCGCTCACTGACTGTCGTCGCCGCTTTCCTCGTCAGCATCCACCGGAAGCAGGAAATGAGCGAAGGCCCACTGTGCCACATGACGCCCTTGCATCCGGGCATCGACGTCCGCGAAGCGGAAGTGGATGCCTTGGTATACCCGCACGTTCACCACGTCCTCAGCCACATCGGAAAAGCGATGGTAGGTGCGCGTCTGTTGCGGCGACGCTGCGTTGGTGGTAGTCATGACAAAAGTCATTTGGTCCGTGCCAAAAAACAGCGCAAGCATGCGCGTCGCCGCTCCGGTCACATTGTTGGCGCCCGAGCTATATTCGGGATAGTTCGGCGTGTTGATGAAGGGCTGCCAGTTCGGATCGCCAGTGGTGTCCGGATTCACGTCGCTGTCTCCTTCCTGAATCGCGGTTACCGGTCGCCAAAAGACAAAGTGGAACTTGCTGTCCCACGCGGTTATCCCGGCGTCGGCCATCGCCAGATTCGCGAGCGCCAGCAGGCGGGCGCTGTCCTCGATTGCAAGCCCTTTCGCCAGCGCAAGGTCCCGCAATGCTTTGTTCCATGAGACCAGGTAGTTCGTATTCCAGAACAGCGCCAGGTTGGTCTGTTCTGCCGTCCGACTGCTGTTGAACCGTGCGCCGAGGGCTTTGATTTCGTTGTACGCCGTAGCGTACTGCTTGCTTCCGAGCGGCGGCGGCCCGAGGGTGCGGTACTGCGAATCGCTGGCGAGGGTAAAGGGAGTCACCTTTGCGAGCCAGGGCGCGAGCGCCGGCGAGAAGCTCGGTGGCGCGCCGGGCAGATACGACGGTGTCGGGCGCCACACCCCAGTTTCGTTGCTCCCCGTAAACGGTGGCGGATTCGGAGGAAAGCTTCCGTCGTTCGCACGCAGCGCGATAATTCCCGCTGCCGCCTGCTTTCCGACAGCGACGCCCGGGTCGTTCGCCGCTAATCCGTGACTCGAAAGGTAGTCGTTGTAGATCAAATCGAGACTTGCTGCCTGTGCTGGGAAGCGGTTTACCAGTACCTCGTGCGCAGCCGCAGCCGCGGCGGCCGTCAACGAGCCTGACGCGCCGGCAATTTGCACATGGTATGGCCTGAATCTCCCGCCATAGGCTGCGACCGCGTCGTACACCGCTATCTGCACGGTCGCGTTGTCCAGAAAACTCACCGCGCTTCCATGCGCTGCGCCCGCGCTGACAATCGTTTGCACGGCGATTGCGTTCCAGTCCGTCACCGCGTCGGCATGTGCTGTCCCTGGCCGGTTCAGCAATATCCACACCATCAAGATTGTCGATACCCCCATCCTTTTCATAGAAGCTCCTCCTGCCATGGCTGCCTGTGCTCTTACTGCCCGTGAGCAGCAACCTGGCACGCATTGGCTTTTCGATCCGCTGGCCCTGCTCGACGCGTCATGCTCTGCGGCCGCACGCAGGTGGCGCAATGGCGGCCATCTGGTTTCTGGATGACCTGCTCCTGACTGGCCAGGCTGCTGAATTGAAGGAGGTTAGGAAGGAGAGGCTTCGAGGGATCCGTTACTCCAGGTTAGGCCGGGTTTCCGGAGAGACGCCGGCTGCGGTTCTGATAGAGTGCTCCACAGCGAGCGGACTCCAGGTCGGACGGGAGCGGCAAAGCCGAGCAGGGTGCTCAGCCCCCCGTGTAATTTTTGCGAGCCTGCAAACGTACTAGCTATGGACGTCCAGAAACCAGGCCGGATGAACGCGGCGGACATCAGGGAGTCGGGCGAAGTCGTCGCTCGGGCCAGGGCAGGGGATGCCGAGGCCTGGGGTGACCTTTACCGGGAGTACGCTCCGGCCATTTTCCGTTTTTGCAGGAGGGCGTTGCCGACCCGCGAGGATGCCGAAGACGCTACGATGGAAATTTTCATGAAGGTTCGCGATAAGCTGAATCAGTACGACGCCAGCCGCCCTTTCAGCGCCTGGCTCTACCGCGTCGCCGCCAATCATTGCTGGGATATGCTGCGGCGGCGCAAGATTCGCCAGGACAAGGAAACCGACGATCTCGAAACCGTGCCGCTTGAACATCCCGATCCGAGCCAGCTGGACCAACTCATCGAACAACGCACCGGCGAAGAGGTCAGAAAAGCGCTGGACAAGCTGGGCGCACGCGCGCGCATGGCGCTCGTGCTTCGCTACTACTCGGATATGAGTTACGACGAAATTGCCGACGCGCTCGGTGTGCGGCGCGCCTTTGTAGGCGTGGTGCTGCTTCGGGCCCGGCATGAACTGCGTCACGCGCTCGAAGGTACGAGCGTGATGGCGGCGGGAGGTGCCCGATGAGCATGTCGCCACCGGGTTGGCATCAAGAGAACAGCAATATGGCAGAGCACCTCGACGAAATGAGCTGCATGCTCTACCTCGAAGGCCAGCTGGACCGCGCTCGCGCCTTGGAAGTCTCCAATCACACGCAAACCTGCTCCGCTTGCCGCACGCTGCTTCGCGCCATCGAGCGCGAATCGCGCCTCCTCACCCGGGCCATGATGGAGGAAGAAGAGCCGCTCCCCGGGCGCATCGCGCAATTCCAGGAGAAGGTCCATCGCTCTCTGCAGTGGATCTGGATGGCCACGTTCGGGCTCGCCGCCACCGCGATTTACGCCATGTATACGGGTTACATCGAACCGCTCGAACAGCGGATGGAACAAGCCGGATTCGGAGGTACCAGTTTGCTGAGCATGCTCATTTTCCAAGGCAGCTTCTGGAAAGGATGGCAGTCGATGCTTTCACTCGTGGAGGTGCTGGCCCTGGTTGTCATCGGCGGCTTTGCCGCGGTCATGCTGCGCAAACGCCTGCGCCGTAGCGGCGCGCTGGCGCTGGTGCTGACCGGCTTTTGCGCCACGTTCAGTTCCGCTCCGGCGGCCTCGGCGGCGGAGTTCCGCAATGGCGCCAGCTTCGAAGTCGGCAAGGAAGAAACGGTGAAAGGCGATTTGTACTTCACGGGCCAGCAGCTTAGCGTGGACGGGACCATTGACGGCGATCTTTACGTATGGGCGCAGGAGGCCACCATTCGCGGCCACGTCACCGGCGACGTGTTCGTTTTCGTGCAGACTGCGCGCATCGACGGCCAGGTGGACGGCAGCGTGCGCGGTTTCTGCAACAACGTCACAATTTCGGGAACGGTCGACCGCAGCCTGATGGCTTGGGCGCAGGTGATTCACGTGGACAATCGGGGTTCGGTCGGGCGCAGCATCACCTCCTTTTCCCAGACTCTCAGCATTGACGGCAAAGTCGCACGCGACCTATTTGTTCGCAACCAATCCACGCGCATTGCCGGCACCATTGGCGGCAATGTGAACGAGAAAGGCGAAACGCTCACCATCGAGGAGACGGCGCAAGTAAACGGCACGTTCAAATTCATAGGCGAGAAGGAACCGATCGTTTCCAAGTCCGCCAAGCTCGCTTCACCGGTCGAATACACCCACCCGGTCAAGAAACGCCAAGAGTTCAGCAAGCATTCCGCTTTGTGGGCGGGGCTTCTGGCAGCGGCCTTTGTACTCTTTGGGCTGGTGCTGTTCCGCGTGATGCCGCAATTTTCGCTGGACGCCACGCGCGCCGCGGAAAGCTACGGCGCGGCGGTCGGACTCGGTGTGCTGGTGATGTTTGCTGTGCCCATTGCCGCGCTGATCGCCTGCGTGACGTTTGTCGGCTTGTTCGTCGGACTTTCCACCTTTGTCCTGTGGCTCATCGCCTTGTATGCCGCGCAGACCGTGGTTGGCGCCGTGGTTGGCCAGTGGATTTTAGGCCGCTCGACTGACATTTGGGGGCGCATCGGCCGCATGGCATTGGGAGTTTTGCTTCTCCGTGCCATCACACTGATTCCGCATCTCGGCGGATGGATCAAATTCGCAGTGTTACTGTGGGGCATGGGCGCGATTTCACTGGCGCTCTATCGACGCTTCCAGCCGCCCGCAGCCGCTCAGCCCGCGTACGTTCCGCCGCCCGTGGCGCCAACTGCCAGCGCACCGGCGGTCTAAGCCGGGGTTTCAGTCTGAACCTTGCGTCCTGGCCGGCTCAGTGATGGGCGCGGACCGATTGCGCCAGGAACGACGGGCTATTTCCCGGCGACAGGAAAAGCGCGCTTGCGGAAACCGTGCTGCTAACCGGAATGGCGGTGATGGTCGGTGCTCCATCGAGGCTGAGGCGGTTCGGATTGGTAAGTACAAATTGATTGGCCGTGATGCCGAAGTAGGGCGGCAAAGCCCGGCCGGTAATGGTGAATTGCGGAGATGTGGCCGTTGCCATGACTGCCGTGATGCGAGTGAAGCGCAGGGCGAAAGAATCGGTCTTGGCTGCGCCGGGCGTACTGCCGGACTGGGCGGTGTATGCGCTGACGGGGAAAAGCACGGTCATACCCGGCGCGATCGTGCTGATGCTGGTCGACCCGCCAAAACTATTGCCGGGAAGGGCAGGATTGCCAAGGCCCTTGTCAATGATCGCAAAGGGCTGCACGATGCCCGCGAGCGTAACGATCATCTGATCGCCGGGATTCAAAGACCCGTCCAGCACGCTGTTGCTCGTCGCGAAAGCACTGTCGGTGGCGACGAGCGTGAAGCTATTGCTGACCGTATTGGGAACGCTGGTGACCACGCCTTCGATCAAATCGTTAGAAAAGGGCAGGGGCTCGAAGAACGTTGCGGTGATGGTTCGGTCGGAATTCAGGACGGCGTCCATGACCGCCGGCTGGTTGGTCTGCACGCAGGAGGAATTTTGCGCAGCACAGTGGAAGATCGTGGAGGAATTGGTGGTGGCGGTAACCCTGCCGCGGGTCGAAGTCTCGATCGTTATGGTCGTGGAGGTATTCCCGGTGACGACTCCCATGATGTCGTCGAGGTGAGAAAGCTGGCCGGAGGCCAGATCGGTTAGAGCCGCAGCAGGAGGCAACGTCGTCACCGTGAACGCATTGGCGAGGTTGATCGATCCGGCCTGCGCCAGCGCGGTCCCAAGATTCACATTGAGTGCAATGCCGGTCAGAGCGTTGTTGGATACCGTTAAATTGGTAGAGACCGTGGTGCTGCCGGGCGTGCCGGTCGCCGACACGAGCGTACCGCTGGCGCAGCCCGGCACGCCGGGACTGGGTTGCGTGCAGGAAGTAACCCTGGGTGCCGCGAAAGTGATGGTCGCTTGATTGTAGTTCCCGATGGGAACCGAAACGTTCGAAGCGAGCAGGGTCGAATCGCTGGTGACCCGATTGAATTCGGCGACATAGGCTGTGGAGTTGAGATTGACGGTGACCGGACTGCCGCCGGATGACGGCGTGAGGGTAATTCCGGTGATGGTAGCCGTGAAGGCTTGAATGGAGAGAACAGCAGTCGGAGCGGGAGGCGTAGCGGTCAAAACCATGGAGACTGAGCCGCCGGTGGTACAATTGGCGACGCAGCCGCCGCCGGGAACGCCGCTGCAGGCGGCCAGAGCAAAAGCAATGACCAGAAGAAGAGCTGTAGGAGCGAGGCGCATTCTAACTACCCCATTTGTAGATTCCGCAGCGCCGGCAACCCGGTAAGGCGCGCGGGCGTGATTCTTCCGGGGTTTGCTGTGAGACCACGGGTTGGTCGCAAGGTACCTAGCTTTACCCCGGCACTCCTTCTTCCAATGTACGTCGCACTGGCACCGCGGTAGGCGCAGCAAATGGCGCGGACTTGCCCAATCGCACACCGGCGCAGCCTGAGCCAAGAAGACAGGGGAGAAGGCCGTCGCAAAGCCGCCCCTTTGCCGGTAGTTCAAAACTCGCTGCTGCCTCCCCTGCCGAAGTGAACAGCCGTTTCACCGCCTGCATGTCAGGGCTGCCGCCAAGAACGTGACGGTTCAAGCGAGAGCCGGCTACTTCGCAGCAAAACCCGCAGGAGGCAGGAACCAGCTCAGGGTTACTATGCAGCTGTGGTCAAATGATGCGGCATAGACAGATTGCCCGCATACAATTCGGGGATTCCGGGAGATGGGCATGAATGAGTTGGATCAGGCGCGCCGGTCGTTCCTCCTTGGAATGGGGAGTTTGAGCGTCAGCCAGGCCTTGCCGGCCGGCCCTATGGGTTCCCAGGCCGTGGAGCATCTCTTGCACATCAACGAAGGCGAGCATCTGATCCATTTTCGGGATCACGGCCACATCTCGATCAAGTTCAGCGGCGCCAATGGCTCCAACCATTTTGCACTGGGCACCCAGCAAGTGATGGCCGGCGGAGGTATTCCCATCCATCGGCACTTCGAGATGGAGGAGGCCTTTTACGTCCTCGAAGGCGGCGGAATCCTGGTCTTGAACGACGAGCGTCATGCCTTTGAGAAAGGCGCGGCGATCTTCATCCCGCGGAATTCCTGGCACGGTTTCGAAAATCCCGATCGCGAGTTGCTGTTGTTATGGATTGTTTCGCCGCCTGGCCTCGACGGCTTCTTTCGCGAGACTTGCAGCCCGCCCGGCCAGCCGCCCAAGCGACTGACGCGGGAGCGGATCAGAGAGATCGCGCGAAAGTATGGAACGGAGTTCCGATAGAGAGCGCTCCCGTCCGTTACAGCTGACGGCGCTGGCCGCTTGTGGTGACCAGTTCGCGGATCGGGCGAACCTCGACTGTGCCGAGTTGGGCTGGGGGAATTTTCGCGGCGATCTGGACGGCTTCGTCCATGCTGGCGGCGTCAATGAGGTAAAAGCCGGCGAGGCACTCTTTGGTTTCGGTGAAAGGCCCGTCGCGGACCGTGAGTTTGCCGGCGCGCACGCGTACGCTCTTCGCGGTGCGGACCGGTTCGAGAGCTTCCGAAGCGAGACAACGGCCTGACTCGCGTAGCGACTGGTCGTAGGCCAGGCAGCAGTCGTCGTTCATGGCCGCGATGTCTTTTTCTTCACCGTAGACCAGGCAGAGGTATTTCACTTGTGAGGCCTCCTTCCGATTCGCAGCGCTCTTCGGGTATACCAAGGTAGCTCATTTTGTGGCCCTTAATTAATGGGCGCGCTGGGTGACTGGCATCGATGGCAGGAGCTTGCGGAGTTGGGCGATGGGGATGGCTTCGGCCCGGTGGCCCTCGAAGCCGCGGACCGTGGTGGCTTTGAGCATGGAGTTGACGATGGCCTCTTCGGTGGCGTCTATGGCGGCCTCGAACAGGGGTGAGAGCGCGTCTTCGCCGAGTAGCGCGAGCGGCGTGGTGCGCGCCGCGGTTTGGCCGATGCGATTGGTGGTCGAAAAGGCGATGGCGTAGTCGCCCGAGCCGTTGCTTCCGGTCGAACCAACACGAGCCATGCCGAGAATGGCGCGGGCGGCGAGCCGGTGGAGCTGGCGGGCGTCGAGCGGGGCGTCCGTGGCGACGACAATCATGCAAGAGCCGTCGGCGGGATTGCGCGCAGGAAATGCGGGCACCGGAGAAGAGTCTCGCAGGGAGGCCTCCTGCGGGGGTTGCAGCGACCTCCAGACCGGGGCGCCTGCGACGGTGAGGCGTCCTCCGAAATTAGATTGTACGAGTACGCCGACGGTGTAGCCGCCCTCCTTTTCCGGGAGATGACGGGAACTGGTGCCGATTCCTCCTTTCCATCCGAAAGCGACCGTGCCGGTGCCTGCGCCGACCGTGCCTTCGGCAACGGCGCCGGCGCTCGCTTCGTTGATGGCGCGAGAAACGTCCGTCGATTTGACGTTGAAGCCGCGAATATCGTTGAGCCAGCCGTCGTTGGTTTCGCCCACGAGCGCGTTCGAGCGCGGAACGTTTTCATTGCCGGCTTCCGTGACCGTCCAGTGGGCGACGGCGGAAGCGGCGTCAAAGACGCTCAGCGTGTTGGTGAGGACGATCGGAGTTTCGATCTGGCCGAGCTCGTTCACTTGCGTGGAGCCAACCAGCTTGCCAAAAGCGTTGTAAGCGAAAACGGCGCCGGCGACCTTGTCTTGAAAAAGATTGCCGGGATGCGGGCGAATCGCGGTGACGCCGGTGCGGACATTTTCGCCTTCCAGGAGGGTGACCTGGCCGACCAGCACGCCGGGAACGTCGGTGATGGCGTTTTTTGGACCGGGATCGTAGAGGCCAAAGGCCAGGCCGATTTCGCGAGCGCGGGGGCGGGACTCGGTTTGAGCAGTGGTTTGGCAGAGCGAGGGTCGGGCCAGGAGGCCAAAGGCGAAAAGTATTTGCAGCGAGAGAGCGGTGATACGAGAAGTTTGGTTGAACATTTCGCGGAGATATTAGGTTGCACGCGCGACGTGCGTCAATGACGGCAGGAGCGTGCTTTGTGAGCGTGTGATATTGTCGAAGTTTCAGACGAATGGCGACGGAGAGGGAAGTTCTGGAAGAGCAAGCACGAAGCGTGACGGAGGGCCGGAAGCGGCGCAAGAAGCCCGCTGGGGATAGAGGTGTATCTCCGGATGCAGAGAGGCGCTATGTGCCTTGGCACCAGGAAGAAGGACCCATTAAACCCACGGGACCCAGGGAAAAATCGGGCTCGCGCATGGGCGGGGAGAGTGCTCCTTCGTTCGGCGACGGCGAGGAGCAGGCCCATGCCGCGCCAATCGAGATGGCGGAAGTGTTTGGCCCCGGGGGACTGCTCGAACGAAGCATGATCGGGGGCTACGAGCACCGGCCGGCGCAACTGGAGATGGCTGAGGCCGTGCATGACGCGTTTCAGAAGCACCACCACGCCATAGTGGAAGCCGGGACGGGAACCGGGAAGACGCTGGCTTATCTGCTGCCGGCGATTTGTAGCGGACGGCGGGTGGTGATTTCGACCGCGACCAAGTCGCTGCAGGAGCAGCTCTATCAAAAAGACATTCCTTTTTTGCAGAAGCATTTTGCGCCCAATTTGAAGGTGGCGGTGATGAAGGGACGCGGGAATTTCTTGTGTCGGGCGAAGCTCCATGGGATGGCGGATACGCCGATGCTGAAAGGCATGGAAGAACTGGACGAGTTTCGCCAGATTCGCGATTGGGCTGGGCTGACGGAGACCGGAGACCGTGCGGAGCTGACGTTTCTGGCCGACGACTCGGATCTGTGGACGCGGCTTGATGCGCGGCGGGAAACCTGCACGGGACAAAAATGCGCGGATTTTAACGAATGTTTCGTAACGGCGATGCACGCGCGCGCAAAAGAAGCGCATCTGATCATCGTGAACCACCATTTGTTTTTTGCGGATTTGGCTCTGAAGCAGGACGATTTCGGGAGCATTCTGCCGGAGTATTCGGCGGTGGTATTCGACGAGGCGCACGAAATTGAGGATGTGGCCAGCGATTATTTCGGGCGGCAGATTTCAAACTACCGCTTTGAAGAGCTGGCGCGGGATTCTGATCAGACGCTGCGGCTGCTAAGGCTCGGCACCCCGTCGTTGCTGCGCAGGACGCAGCGGATTCGCGAGAGGAGCCGGACTTTTTTCGAGGCCTTTCCGCCACGCGAAGGGCGGTTTCCGTTTTCTCGGCAGGAGCGCGAAGCGTTTCTGGAGCAGAACCGCGAAGCCTATCAGGCGCTGATGGAGGTCTTGAAAGGGTTGGAGAGCGAGTACGCGGCGGTGACGCAGAAACCCGAGTAACTGACGCGCCTGGCGCGGCGCAGCTTCGAGCTCCGCCAGGAGATGGGATTCCTGTTCGAATCCAACGAGAAGAATTTCGTGTACTGGTTCGAGCGCCGGAACAAGGGCGTCTTCCTGGCGGCGACGCCGATCGACGTGAGCCAGATCTTGCGCGAGCGGCTGTTCGAGCAATTCGACACCGTAGTGCTGACGTCGGCGACCCTGACCGTAGGCGGCCGGTTTGACTACATCAAACAGCGCCTCGGGTTGGACCACGTCCAGGAGCGGACCCTGCCGCCGGAGTTTCACTACGGCGAGCAGGCGCTGCTCTATCTGCCGCAGCGAATGCCGGACGTGCGCGACGGCGGGTTTCAGGCCAAGGCGGCGGATGAGATTCTGCGGTTGCTGGAGTTGAGCGAAGGACGGGCGTTTTGTTTGTTCACCAGCTATACGCAGATGCGGGATTTGCACGAGCGTGTGAATGCGCGCTGCGAATTTCCGCTGCTGCTGCAGGGGACGGCGCCGCGATCGGTCCTACTGGAGCGGTTCAAGACCACGCCGAATGCGGTGCTGTTTGCAACCGCGAGTTTCTGGCAAGGCGTCGACGTGCCGGGCGAGCAGTTGTCCTGCGTGATTGTGGACCGGCTGCCTTTTGCAGTTCCAAGCGATCCGGTCGTGGCGGCGCGGGTGAACGCCTTAATCGAAGACGGGCGAAATGCGTTTGCCGAATATCAGGTACCACAAGCGGTGCTGTCGTTGAAGCAGGGGTTTGGACGGCTCATTCGGTCGAAGGCCGACCGCGGCGTGTTGTCCATTCTGGACAACCGGATTCAGCGGATGGCGTATGGTAAAATTTTTATAGAGTCGCTGCCGAAGTACGCGAAAACGCAGGAATTGCGCGATGTCCAGAGGTTTTTTGCAGGCCGGAGTCAGTGAGCGAGATCCGGGGCAACCAGACATCGGAGTATCGCCAATCCTGGACGGAACCGAAGTCACCGCCGCCAGCGAACCGCCGGGCCAAGGTCCGGCACCGGGAAGAAAAGGCTAGATCGAGAATGTTCGAAGTGAGAGTGGAAGAGACGTTTTCTTCGGGACATGCGCTCCGGGGATACAAGGGGAAATGCGAAAATGTGCACGGGCACAACTACCGTGTGCGGGTCACATTGGCCGGGCCGAAGCTCAACACCATTGGATTGCTGGTGGACTTCACGGAGTTGAAGCGGGTGCTGCGCGGGATTATCGCGGGCCTCGACCATCAGTTTCTGAATGACCTCGAAGCATTCCAAGTGGTAAACCCTTCGGCGGAAAATCTCGCGAAATATTTTTACGATGAAACACGGCGCGGACTAAGCGAACTGCCGGATGGCGCGGGTATTACCGAAGTGATCGTGTGGGAGACGGATACGTCGAGCGCGATTTACCGGCCGGGGACCTAGTCAGACCGCGGAACGCGGGCTCGCGATAGGCCTTGAAATCGTTCGCCGCGTCAGCAGCGCGCCGACCGCTCAAAAAATCCAAAAATGTTCATCACGGAAATCTTCAGGTCGGTGCAGGGCGAGGGAACGCGCGCCGGGCTGCCGTGTGTGTTCGTGCGTTTGACCGGATGCAATTTGCGTTGCACCTGGTGCGATACCGCCTACGCGTTTCACGGCGGAAAGAAGATGAGCGTCCCAGACGTCCTGG
>Ga0182037_10001519_pt1 | contig 12132 bp, 9 predicted proteins | sample sta12Cox44000082_FD_125974 | JGI IMG/M metagenome (GOLD analysis project Ga0182037, IMG submission 125974) | Lab enrichment of tropical soil microbial communities from Luquillo Experimental Forest, Puerto Rico - statoxic.12C.oxic.44.000.082 | ecosystem: Environmental > Terrestrial > Soil >... | reverse complement strand
GACCACGCAAACAGGAGAAGTTGATCTCTGGAGGCCGATTGGCCTGATCAAAATCGGCCATTTTGCGACGGAAAGTAGCTAGGAAGTGCGAAACTAAACGGTCTACATCATTTTGCTCATCTACGAGTTTTCGTTCCTCTGAATAGATAACACTATTATCATCTGCGTTAAACACGGTTATAGATACTGTTTGGGTATCTATACCGAAAACGTCTTTATGAAACTTTATGATGATATCTGGATCAGATTCGACCTCACGGAACAACTTGAAAAGACCTGTCCTGTACAGCGAAGCGGTCGGAATCGGCTGCGAATCATATCGTCGATTCTTATTGTAGACAACGTCCGACACGATATGAACCGAGTGGGCGGTTCCTAGTAGCTTTGTGGTCTGGGCGATTGTTGGATAAGCTCCCAACAACACGACGCAGCAGCGGAGAGCAAAAGTCGCGAACGGGACATTCATCAGCGCTGCCCTTGCTCATCCTCCGCGAGGAACTGCGAGGTAAGGTTGTGCCGCTTCATGAAGTTGGCCATGCGGAGCAATCCAGCGATTGCGTAAGCCTGGTTCGCCTCAGTGTAGCGCGTCGATTGGTTGCTATCGGTTCGCGTACACTGCGTAAGCTGCTTCATTCGAGCGTCCAGCATCTTGGCGGTTACACTCGGATCGAGGGCAGTAGCAGTCGAAAGTCGAGCAAATTCCTGTTCATTGGGAACTAAGACACCCGCGGTTGGAATGCCCCACGCATCCGCGTCAGCCCTGCACTGTTCTGGGGTGGGGGCGTGTTCGATTTGGCTAGCAGCTGCGATGTGTTCGATCTGTCCGGCACCAGGGACAACGAACAGAACCAATAGCAGCAACGCCCATCGGGCTTTCTTCATGGACAACCTCCTTGGGAACCAGTCTAGCAAGACGTCTGGGCGCGAGAGTGTGAAGTGCTCAACTAGGAAATGAAGATTAGTGAACAAAACGCAGAACGACGAAAGAACAGGGGCCGCCGCTTTGACGTTCACGGCCCGATCCCAGTCCCCTACTTCTAGGCTTAGGCGGTCATCTTGTCCGCTGTGCGCCTGAAGATTGAGAGAGTTTGAGGGCGGACTGGTTTACCGTTAAGAATCGCATAGACGGTCCTTTGGCTAAAACCCGATTCTCGCATTAGCCGTCGAATGCCAATTTTGGACCATCTTTGTATTTCTGAAGGGTCCGCAACGCGTCTGTTTCTCGGATTGTCATACAGCTGTGTCTCTGGATCGATCATGCTTGGGTCTTCACCCTGTTCCCAGTGCCGATCAGTTTCTTTCGCGATTGGAATTACGGAACCCGCAATGATCCGGGCCCTACGGAGCAATCCCTGAGTGGCGGGTGCGCAGGGCGTTCCGTCCGGTGCGAGGGATTTCGCTTCGGCCTTTTTCAGATAGCTATTTAAGATGATTCGGAACGAATCCGGAATGACTTTGTCTTGTCTTACACGTGGTAACATCGATATCTGGTATGTTTGCCGGTCAATGAGATTGATACCCACAAGAGTCCGCCATTTCCTTCGGTCCAACTCCACGGGAGTGATGAACAGGAAGTTGGATTTATCGAAACCGGACGGATATCCGCCAAGGTCCGAAATTAAGGGAAGCAAAAAGAAGTTAAAAGGGCCTAACCATTCGGGCCTTTTGTTCTTTAAAACGTTAGGAGTCGTCAGAACCATTCGCATCATGGCAGGTAGATCCAGCCAGGCGGGCTCTTTCGATGCCAATCCCAATTCTTTCCTCAAAAGAAATTCCCACGCTTCTATTACCCATTTGGGAGTTTCGTCTTCATCGGATTCCTCGTGCTTCTTTCGTTCCTTTGGCGCAAACAGGTAGCCGAGGCCGTGCCCGCTCGCTTTTTCGATGTGGATATCATTTCCTGATCTAGAGTAAAGCGCATACCTTTTGGCGGAAATGGAATAACCAAAAAGCTGGCGGAATGGTTTTTCGGGATCAGAATCAACGAAGTTTATATCTTCGATTTTCAGGATTTCAGGGTACAAGCGATGGATCGTATGGGTTTAGTTTCCTGAATTTCTTGGCGATTGTTTCGACATTGTGCCGGGAGAGAGCATTGATCGTCCGATCGTTCTGTTAACATCGCCAACCACCGTCTCCGCGATGGCCCGTTCTTCACCGAGGTCGCCGGGAGAGGCCAGAAAAACACGCAACACGCGACGAGTTAGCTCAGTCGTCATATCAGAAATGTAGACGATTTGGCGAACAAGTAAAAGGCAACTCCTTGACCACCCTCTAGGGTTCTCGCCGTTGCCTAACCAAACACACTTTGAGCGTGCAGAACCCATCGTCCTTAGCGATTCTATTTCCGAAGACGAATTGAGACTTATCCCTCTGTTCGCCCGCGCCGCTCCTAACGATGTGCCTCCCGATAAGTTTGCGCATCGCTACAGCTCCTCGAAACACAAATTCTGCAATCCTTCCGCGATCTCACCGAACAACTTCAGCTCATCCAAATGGAGGACACGCGCTTGTGGATTGTTCGTTGGATAGACTGTTCGACTGAAACTGATTTCCTCTGGGCCGAAGTTCACCGTTTCGACGACGACGGCCGAGACACGCGAAGTTCCGAGAAAAAAGCCATTGGGCGCGCGGCTCATGTCCCAGTCAAATCCCTCCTCTCCTGCTCCGGGCGCCGGTTTCAACAACAAGTCTCCGTAAAGGGCCCTCGAGATTGTAAAGTCGTCCACCATTAGTTTCAGAAGATCCGATATTTCGAGAACAATTATTCCGCGAGAGTTCTTTGGGATTTGCTCTCGCTTCTTGCTCAAGATCCCCCGCAGGCGCAAGTAGGTCTGGTCGGGTTGCAAACGTCTCACGTTGTCCCCGAGCGAAAGCACAGACACGTGCGTCCGATCCTGCTGCTTACCCGAATCGTAAAAGTGCGCCACGAATTGCGCCTGCCGTGCCCGCTCGAACTCCCGCATCTGAGCCAGCAGCTTGGCGCCGTCCGAATAATCAAAATCGATTTGACCTACGTCCTGTTCGCGCACAAACCAGTCCTTTGGGCCGTGATAGTACAACACAGCCTCCGATAACTTCTTTACTTCCAAATCCTTCAACACGCTCGCCACACGCCTAGATGCTTGCGTCAATTTCCGAGAATAAGCTGTGTATTCGTTCGTCATCGAGAGCGCGATACTGTACCGAGACGGCGTACCGCACAATCGCGCAAACACATCTTCCGTCGCAGCATCCACAGCATGGTGCTCTTCATCCAAATGCACTTTCCTTATCTCCACGTAGTAGCTTTCGCCTTTCACGACAAGCAAATCCGGTCCAGACCTTGGCGCCGTAGGCTCCATCGTTACTTCGCATCCGAGTTGGGTCAAAAACACGGCGTAGCCCAACTCCACGAGCGTATCGACGAACTCCCCCTGGAGTTTGCTTGCTAGCCGAGACCTGTCACATTTCAGCGCGTCGACTTTCAAAGCAACGCCTACAAGTTGGTCCGTGTACTTCGTTACCAGATTGTCCGGACTTTTCCTGTACCACTTCCCAAGCGGATGCTGAGGCTCGGCGGTCAATACTTCTCGGTTGATCCATTCTTCCCCAAACAGCTTCCGAAGGTTTTCCATCTTCTCCTCTCTAGGAAAGCGCTCGTGGAGACGAAGAGAATCTTACAGCTTGTGCTGGTAACGGCTATCGATTTTAGCCTGGGGTTTCGTTTTAGCACGCGTGAATTGAGTACGAAATGCGCGCAGGCGGAAAGGGAATCGTTGGCGATATCTTGGAAAACCCGAACTGAAGTCTCTCGCACCCGACGGCACGCCATGCGAAGCGGAGACTAAAGGATTGCTTGGCCGCGCCGAAATTGAGGCCAAGAATCTGATCCCCGTAGGAAAAGAGACTGATCGACATTGGGAGCAAGGTGAGGACCCCGCCATGCTCGATCCCAAAATTCAGGTATATCTACCGTCCGGGAAATTGGTGGTGGCAGACATTTCTGAAAGGAAAAGGTGGGCCAAAAACGGCATCCGACAGCTGATGCGTGCGACTAGTCTCACCCAGAAGGCGATTTTATTCCATTCTTTCCGGTAAAGGGGTACGTCCCCAAACGATGGCAACATTCCGGGCTGTTGCGGACTCACTTTCAGTCTAGGTACTACAATGTACTTTTCCGATAACTCAACTCCTCAGGAATCGTGCTTCAGCGCCCACCTCACGTTTTGTATCTGAGGAGGCCCGGAGTTATATACGTCCTGTGTCTTGACACTTTTTCTACTCTTGTGATATCCATCCACGGCCTGCCATTTGATCGCGCCTACAAGGAGAAAGTCAAAATGGTCTCAAAAAGCAGCCGCAGACTATTGCGCGTAGCGTTGGGAGCTTTGTCCATCATTGCCCTGGCATCGTTGGTTTCATATTCGAAATCGCCTTCGGCGCAGTCCGGTAACGGCCCGAACGGAAACGCTTACGGGCATGTTGTGAAGGACAATACACCACTTTTCGTAAGCGGGGCGGTGGACCAAGGCTCGGCCGATCCGAATGCGGTCATTAGCGTGACGGTCTGGCTCAAACTTCACAACGAGAGTCAGCTCGATAAATTGGTTCAGCAGCTCTACGATAAGAAATCACCAGGCTTCCACAAGTGGATCAACCAGCAGCAATTCAACGCCAACTTCTCACCGACGTCCCAGGAGGTCAACGCGGTGCAGAATTTCCTGACCGCGCATGGACTGTCCGTGATTGCCGTTGCGGAGAACAATTTTTTCGTTAAGGTTCAGGGTACTATCGGACAAATCGAGCAGACTTTTCATGTTTCGATTCACAATTTCACATTCAATGGGTCCAGTTTTCGCTCCAACACTGGAGACCCAGAAGGAAATGATTCGAGCCTTGGCCTCGTCGCAGCAGTCACGGGTCTGGATGATGTGGGTTTCGAACCTGCCGTTGCGCGCCCGATTGAGTCCGACGGTACCGTTGCACCGATGATTCCCCTGGGTATCAGCCCCAATGGATTATTCTTTGAGAGCCAGTGCTTCCGCGCAGCGCAGGCCCAGACCTTTACCAATCCTGCGACATCCACGACTGCTACGTACACCGGCAATCGCTTCGGCGCGGATATCACGAACAACACGCTGGGCCATTTACCTCCCTGCGGTTTTCAGCCGAGTGAGCTGCAGGCCGCCTACAACATGACCCCGCTTTACAAGGCGGGTTTCGACGGCTCCGGTGAGACCATTGCTATCACCGAGGCCTACGGCTCCACCACTATCGCGCAGGACGCGGAAATCTTCTCGGCAGTCTACAATTTACCCGAGCTGACTGTGGAAATCGTAAAGGCGCCGGGACTGGCGAACAATCCACATGGCGTGGCAAGAAACTGGGACATTGAAACGACGTTGGACGTGGAATGGGCTCATGCCTTAGCCCCTGGAGCTCATATCGCCCTCGTTATAGCCACCGATCACAGTTCGCTCGACGAAGCCATTAACTACGCTGTGGTGCATCACCTCGGTAACACCATCTCGAATAGCTGGTCCCGCCCGGAAGGATTGGGCAATCCCGCCCAGTTCAATCGCGTGAATCGAATTCTGGAACAGGCTATCGTCCAGGGGATCGATGTGAACTTTGCCTCGGGCGACTGCGGGGACCAAACCGTCTTAGTTCCGGGATTTTGTTCGCCCCTGCCTTTCAAGACGGTGGCTTTCCCTGCCAGTTCTCCCTTTGCGACCGGGGTCGGCGGCACGAGCTTGGTGTTGAACTCCGACGATTCCATCAATTTCCAGACTGGCTGGGGTAACAATCTTACTCGAATTGCCAACCGCGTTTCTGAAGGGAGCACGCCGGTCAATCCCCCCCTTCAATTGGGATTCCAGGGTGGGGCAGGTGGCGGATCAAGCCTCACTTTTGCGAAGCCTGCGTTCCAATCGGGCCTGCCTGGTAATGTGCGGCTTGTGCCAGACATTTCGATGGTGGCCGACCCATTCACCGGTGTGGAGCTCATTCAGACAGTTGGTGGTGTGACAGGCGTCAGCGTAATCGGTGGCACCAGCGTTGGTGCCCCAACCTTTTCTGCTGTCATGGCGATTGCCGCGCAGAAGGCTGGGCATGGGCTCGGCCAGGCTGCGCCCCTGGTCTACAGTCTCCCTGCGGGCGCGGTTACTGATGTCGCTCCGGTTGGTTCGGCGAACAACGTGACTGGCTCGATCACCACGCCGAGTGGCACAACCAACTTTACAGCGGATCAGCTTGCTGCACCGCTTTTTGGCACTACCACGTACTTTAGTGCACTGTATAACAGTCCCTTCTCCACCCGGTGGTTCGTGATCACGTTTGGCACGGACACATCCCTCGAAACAGCGGCAGGTTGGGACAACGTAACCGGAGTCGGGACTCCGAACGGACAAGCATTTGTGGGCGCCCTCGCGCCTTAAAGCTCTGTCATTCATTCCAAATACGAAGGGGACCGGTGTTTCGGTCCCTTTTTTGTGCCAACTTCTATAGTGAGCCGCTGGCGCGGTGAGTTCTCGGCTATGTATTTTCAATACGGTTTTTGGGGTTGGAGAGGAGCTGGAAGGGCGATCCATGTCCCTTTTGGCTGCAACTCGGTCGAGGTCTCGTAGGGATTTCCTCTGTCGTGGCTCTCTAACGATGGTTAGGCTCATGCTTTTTCTGAGGCCGGGACACACCTTCAGCAGGTGAATGGAAAGATCAGCGGAAATTGCCAGGGGTACTGTTCTTCTAAGAACTATCAAGGATGCTGGAAGCGCCTAGGCATGGCTTAACGATTAAAAGCGTCAGAATGCTTCCGCCGAAGAAGGTCCACTAGAAAGTGAGGCGGGCCGGGCTCTGCGGGGTTGACACACTGGCCATGCGGAGCCCGCCCTTTTGGCAAGCAATTCTCGGATGCTCTCATCGTCGAGGGTCGCGCTGCACCCGGGGTGTATCACTTTTCCCCTCCCTATAGCTTACCCCGTCAAGAAACCACGGGGGTATTACGCACTGAGGGGAAAATGCTACACCCCTCGGGTCGCAGAGCCGCAGGGCTGGGCGGTGTGAGGGTGCGGGAGCGCGTGCGGAGTAGGGCGCGGCGTTTTACGGTCCGATGCAAGTTACCAGGACTGATCTCAGTTCCAGCTCACTGTTCTTCCCGCAAAATCGAAGTCAATGTGGTGTGCATGCAGAGCGTTAACGCCGATAATGCCATCGATTCCCGGGAGCATCTCAGGGGCAGGCGAGGCGACGAGAAGAACCGTGACATCGCGATTGGTTTTCCCGAAGAGAACATCGGGTATGGTGGCCTGCTTTGCTTGCACCCGGGCGCCCATCACTGCCTCAGCAAGATGGCCAGTCGTGCGCAATCCGGGGACGTGATTGCGGAGACGTTCCTCGTAGAGAATGATGCCGGTCAATCCGGTGTCCACGATCAAGCGAATGGGATGACCCTGAACTTGGATTTCGAGAATGGGACATTGCAGGAGTGGGTCTCCGGAAACGAGTGTTGCCTTTTGCATTGAGGGGTGAAAGGCGATCTTGTGCGTGTCGAAGTCAATGCTGAAGTTGCTGAATTTGAGCAGGTCCATGCCGATGATGGCATCGGCATTCTTGGCGAATTCGGAATACTCCACCAAGCGACCAATGAACACGGTGATGGCGGCACCGTGGACTGGGCCGAATTGAAGTTCGGGAAGGGTGGCGGACTCCCATTTGAGTTTTCTGTCGAAGTTGAAGCTCTGAGCAGGCCGGCGATCGAGGTTGAGCCTGTCGGCGATTTTCCGGTCGACGATGGTGATGGTCGCGCCGGTATCGAGGATGAACTTCAAGTTGGATTGCGTGCCGACGCGGCCTTCGACCTGGATGAGATAGCCAGAAGCAACTTTGAACGGCAGTTCGCTCGACGGGGGTTCGGCAGAGTTGGTTTGAGCCTCTGCTTGTGCGGGTGACGGGAGAAGAAGGCTGAGACAGGCCAGAGAAAGGAACCAGGCATTCATGGAATTCGCCTCCGTCGCGGTTTCGGCGACGGCGAGATTCCGGCTGACAAAAAGGAGCCTCAATTCGCTAGCGGTCTTGTGTTGGTATTACCTTTGTCTCTGCGCAGCGCTATGAAAGGACAACACTTACCCTCTGCATCTACTGGTGATTTCGTAGCGCCCCTTGGCTAAGTGGTTTGGGGCTATGGCCTAAGACACAAGCTCGGGCGGGTGTGTGTTGACATTGTGGCGGGGCGGTGCTGAGATAAGGCCCAATTCGATGGGCAACCGGGTCCAAACCGAGCCGGTCATCCGCTTCCACGACTTCCAGGTCAATCTGGAAACAGGGGAAGTGTGGACGGGTGTGCGACTGAAGTTGCAGGACCAGCCGTTCAAGGTGCTGGCGGCGCTGCTGCAACGTCCCGGGCAAATCGTGACGAGGGAGGAGCTCCGGCAATTAATCTGGCCCGAGGAAAGCTTCGGCGATTTCGATCATGCCATCAATCTTGCTGTGACCAAGCTTCGTGGTTCGTTAGGCGATTCGGCGGACGTTCCCCATCTCATCGAGACTCTCCCCCGACGCGGTTACCGCTTTATTGCTCCGGTCGACAATCCGGGCATAAAAGAAGTAGTGGAGGCCCGGCGCTCTTCGGCGTTCCCTCGAACTGCCAAATGGACGCCTAACTTTGCCTTCGTCAAGAGCAAGAGATTGGCGCTGCTGTTCTCGATCCTCGGTTTTCTTGTTGTCGCAGCCGTCGTCCTTTGGATGAACCTGCGGTCTCCTCTATCGGTACCGAGGGTTGTCGATTCCATTCAGGTTACAAAGGATGGCTTGCCCAAAGAACTTACCCTCAAGCTGCTCAGCGACGGTACGCGGCTTTATTTCCAAGAGGGGACCATTTCGGGGCACCAGCCTTTCTCGACATTCATCCAAGGCGGTGCTTTGGTGCAGGTATCAACTCAGGGAAGCGACACAGCCCGCATTCCAGTGCCTTTTGAAGACCCCACGGTTTATGACATTTCCCAAGCTCGTTCTGAACTCCTTGTAGGCGGACGCGAATCCAAATCTCCAGCTGATGAGCGAAACACCCTCTGGGCTGTGCCTCTCCCGGTGGGATCACCGCATCGTCTCGGTGACATCGCTGCTCAAGATGCGAGCTGGGCCCCCAATGGACGTCAATTAGTTTTCGCCCATGGCAAAGATTTATTTGCCGCCAAGTCAGATGGCAGCGAAATTCGCAAACTCGCAACTACCGACTGCTGCCCGTCTTGGATACGATTTTCGCCTGATGGAACCCGGTTGCGCTTCACAATCTTCAACAAAGGTACACATCCCGAGGAGTGGGACATTATGGAGATGGGGGCGGACGGAAGTGGACCGCATCGCCTGCCTATCCACGGATGTTGTGGTACGTGGTCAGCAGATGGACAGTACTATTTTTATCAAACGAACCGTGATGTCTGGGTTCTGCCTGAACGACGATCTATTATTCGTGGAGTTGAACTTGGTACTCCTGTGCAGTTAACCGCTGGGCCGATAACATTTGGCGCACCGACACCCGGCGCAGACGGAAAACAGTTGTTTGTCCTCGGCAAACAGCCGCGGATCGAGTTGGTCCACTATGAGAGCAAGTCGAAGCAGTTCGTACCCTTTCTGGGAGGCATATCCGCAGGAGAACCAGAAGTCTCGCCTGATGGTCAGTGGGTGGCGTACACGACCTACCCAGACTCTGCTCTTTGGCGCAGCAAGTTGGACGGCAGTGAACGCTTGCAATTAACCTTTGCACCAATGAATGCTCACGAGCCTCGCTGGTCGCCAGACGGAAAACAAATTCTGTTCACCGATGTGCCCAGCAAGATTTTCATTGTTCCAGCGAACGGCGGCACCCCGCAGCAGCTGATGTCTAGCGATTCCACCATATATCAAATTGGGGCAGGAGCGTGGTTGCCAGATGGAAATTCCATTGTTTTTGTGATGGTTTCCTTCGGCACACCGCCTGGCGGCAAGGGATCAGAAAAGAATGCCATTTACCGCCTAAATCTGAAGACCCAGCAGATCTCCAAAATCTCTGGATCGGACGACATGTTTCGGGCTCGCCTCTCCCGGGATGGCCGTTACCTCACCACCGAGCCTGTCAGTGGTAACAACCCTAAGGTGATGCTTTATAACTTTCAGACTGAGAGATGGTCAGAGCTTGCTCAAGGTGGAGGCTCGATCACTTGGTCGCATGACAGCAAATTCGTGTACCTGCAACTTAAACAAGGAACTCAACCGGCGGACCTGGTCCGCATCAGCGTTCCGGGCGGCAAGATAGATCGCGTGCTTGATCTGAAGGATGTAACCTTAGGCGGTTTTTGGTCTGACTGGATAAGTCTATTGCCTGACGATTCTCCACTGCTGATGCTCGAAAGGAGCACGCAAGAAATCTACAGGCTTGATCTCCAATACCGTTAATTGGAAGTGTCGTCCTGGGTCGCGATACGCAAGCCTACGGAATGTCCGGTTACCGGACAAGTTGAGGCTAGTACCAAGAAGCAGTCCGTTTCTTCACAGGTTGTCGTTATAGATGAGCGGATCATCCCGTTCATATTCTTCGAGCGCCTTCAGGCATTCCGTTAGCTTTGCCGCGCGGACACTCTTCCGTTCGCAGATTTTCTCCAGCGTGTGCTGATTGATTCCGCGCCGCATGAATTCTCGCTTGGGAACTCTTGCGATACGCGCTAGCTGTTCATCGTCCGCGATCGCATTTCCTCTTCGTCTGTACTGGATGGCTTTGAATTCCAGCAGACTCAAATCATCACCTTCCTCCCAATGTCGGTCTGATTCCTTTCCGATGTAGATGGGCGGCCAGTTCGCGATAATGTGCGCTCGCTGCAGCAATCCCGCGTATCGAATTCGCACGGCCTCCCTTTCGGCCCAAGGCTCTTGGCTTCGGGGTGGTTCTGATACGAGTCCAGAAGCATGAAGAAATTCTTTGTCATAGCTTTCTTGCCGTCATATTCATCGGTGAGTTCGTAAACCGGCGACTGGTAGTCGTGGATGTTGATGCATTTTGAGTTCATCCAATCTTTTCGGACATCTGAGAACGGAGTTATCAGCGTGAATTTATTCGGGTCAACGTTTTGTGGGCACCCAAAGCGGCATAACTGTGGGAGCATCATGAAATTGAACGGGCGCGTGAGTGAACCCTTGGCGAGGTTCTTGAGAGCATGGTGTGGAGTGCTGAGCGTCAACTTCATCATTACTGGCAGATTGAACCATTTGGGTCTCCTTCGTTCCAAACCTAGAACGTCGCGTATGATCCAATCCCAAGCCTCGAATATCCATTGAGGAGAGTCATGGTTCCAGCCTTTGGGAGAATCCTTTGGCGGATAGAAGTAGCCGAGGCCGTGCGCCTTAGGCTCCACAATCTCAATGTCATCGTCGGTCTTTGTATATAGCGCATACCTCTTCGCGGCGATGCTGTAGCCGAAAAGCTGACGGCGTTGTTGGTTGCAATCCCAATTCAGCTTATGAATCTTCAGAATCGAGCCGGGAACCAGCTTGGGGTCATGGGGGTTAAGGGAAGTGAACCGGTCAACGATGCTGCTCTGCACTTCACCCCAAGACAGCGCCGTAATGGGCTCCGTGCCATCTGGCATCGCGATTTGCTGCCGGTCTTTCGCTGACACTATGGCTGCACTGTCCGTATCACAAAAAAGAAATGTTCCTCCGGCATCCGCTATTCACTTTTCGAGCATCGCCAAAAGCAAACGGCCACCCGCCGTTATGAGCGCGGCAATGTGCGGCGCAAACCACTTTCCCGGTTCTTCAACTATGTCCGACGTGGTCTCAAACGATTCCTCGCCTGAAAACACCTTTAGCTTTGTTTCGTCGAATTCGTTTGGATTGAGCTCCACGAATAAGCCATACGATCCGCTGCTCGCGAGGATCTTCAGCCAATAATGGAGCGCCCCGTTCGATTCGTGAGCCGCTCGCTGTTCTACGACGTGCTTGAATAAGCTATCTTTTTTGTTGGCATCTACTTCGACCATGCCACGCAAGGACGTTGACGCTAACCCATCTTTCGCAATAAGAGAGAGTTTCCACAAAAAGCACGCACCGAATTTCAGGTAACTTCTTTGCGGTCAGCGGAGGTTGCCGAAAAGAGGCGTGCGGTGCCGACCTACCCTCTTT
>Ga0182037_10001510_pt1 | contig 12164 bp, 12 predicted proteins | sample sta12Cox44000082_FD_125974 | JGI IMG/M metagenome (GOLD analysis project Ga0182037, IMG submission 125974) | Lab enrichment of tropical soil microbial communities from Luquillo Experimental Forest, Puerto Rico - statoxic.12C.oxic.44.000.082 | ecosystem: Environmental > Terrestrial > Soil >... | reverse complement strand
TAACCACGCCATCCGCCATCCGCCGTGTTGCAGGTTCAGCCCATGACCGGCGGAATTGTGCGAGATGAACGCCTCGCCGTCAGCGTTGCGGATCAGGAATTGATGGCGCGGGCCACACGCAACCAGGTCGTAAACATGCGCCCGCGTCTCGCGTTCTGGCCCTTGCCGTAAGTGGAGCTGAGCGCGCTCTCTACTGCCGCATCGCCGGTCATCCCTCGGTTCAGCCGCGTCATAAGCATGATCTTTGAAAACCCGGCTCTGCGAACGAATTCGGCAAGGTGCATCGTTTCGCCCTGGTAGCTGACCACGCGATTGTTTCGCTTGTTCGCTTGCTGCTCCATGTTCGACGCCCAACGACAATTGTCTGGCGAATAGTGGCCATTCACGTTGATACGCTCTATGGTCAGGTCGTCCGAATAGGACGGCCCCATGTCGTGCCAGAACGCCGTAAAGCTTTTCGACCAAGCTGGGCACATGCGAATTCCACGCCCGCCATAGTTCTGCCAATTCGGCGACTGCGGATTTTCGCAGCGTTCGCGCATACTTTTCCAAATCCTGAATGGCCGGGTGCCGGTCATATGATGGTAGTGATGCTGGATGCAGGCCGCGCAGTGGGCACGCTTCAACCTGTTGGATCGCATCACGTTCTGTTCGAGTGCTTCCTTCGTTTCGCCGCATTGCAGGCAGCGAGCCAAGACTACAGACATGACCCGCCCGCCCTTCGTAACGTGCTGCTTCTCTAGCGTCCTTACGATCTCGTACATTTGCAGCTACCTCCCATTGCCCATTCACTAAAAGCTTGTGATCAGGTGTCATCGTGAGCCCAAACACCTCGATTACCGGCTTGAACCCCGAGTACGCGCAGCCGCCGTGAGAGACGTATTCGACCCCGTCAAACACACGTTCCTCGATACGTGCGTCCACGATGCGCACCCATCTTCGGTGCTCGGTCAGAACTTCGGTATCGGAGGAGAGACAAGCCGGATGGAAAGCGAGCAGTGGCAGCGCTCCTGCGTTCCAGGCCGCGATGAGCTGCGCCGCCTCTTTCGGCGTCGCATCGCTAAGTGTTGGCACGTCTGCGAAGGCGCGCCGGATCGTGCGCAGGTCTTCGATGAACTCGCAGGCAATCAGCAGCGGCTCGCCGTCGAGGCTTTCGACTAACTCGCGCAGCCATTCGATCTTCAGGTCGTGAACGAAGACCGCATCGTCATTGCCCGCGCCGTAAACGAAGCCATTAGCGATTTGTGCTAGCTTGCCGGTTGCGATCAGCGGCGAGGCGGCCTCGATCGTGCGCCCCTCGGCGGTCGTGAACAGCTCCCGCGCCATCGTTCGGTAGCTCGCCATCACTTCGTCCGGCAGCGTGATCGGCGTCTCGATGATGTTGAGCGGCGGCAAGTCGGGCATGTCCTCGTCGCCGACGGTCATCGCCACAGTGCCGAACGAGGCGGCGATCTTCGCTTCCGCTCCTGGCAGCGCCACCCACTCGTCGGTGACTGGATTGCGCAGCCGGAAATGCTGCCTCTGCCACGGGATGAAGGCGCGGCCCCACAGCGCGCCGTCGGTGATGATGGCGGCCGGCATGAACAGGTCTTGGCTCGAATTTGGCCGCGGAGTCCCGGTCAGGCCCCAGCGCGTGCGGAAGCGCCCGGCGACCTTCAAGAGCGCACGTGCGCGTTTGCCGCTTGGGTCCTTGAGGCGTGACGTCTCGTCGATGATGAGTACATCGAGCAGCGGATGATCATCCGCCAGCGCGGTGAGCTCGCCGACCAGCCAGGGCACGAGATCGACGCCGATCGCCGTCACCTCGCGCGCCGGTGCGCCGGCGAGGAGCTCGCGCCGGCGCACCGGCGTGCCATTGAGAACGGCAACACGCAGATGCGCGAGATGTGGCCAGAGCGTGACTTCTAGCGGCCATACGGTCGTGGCGACGAGCTTGGGGGCGATGACGAGCGCGTGTCGGCGCTCCCCGTCGCGGATGAGCTCGGCGAGCGCCGTGAGCGCAGCGGCCCCCTTGCCAGCACCAAGGGGCGCGATGAGGAAGCCGGCGTCGCGCTCATAGAAAAAAGTCGCAGCCCTTTGCTGGTACTGATACAGGGTGCGAGTGGCGAAGGGCGCGTTCATGACGATCCACCCTTCGACAGCGTGGCTTTCGATTTACTGTAGCGGGAGCGCGCGACTTCCTCTGATTGCAGCGGCAAGCCATCGGCCCATTTCGGCAAGGTCAGCATCTCGCGGCGCAGGAGGGCCTTGGCCTCTTCGGCGCGCACCGCATCGATCTCGCAGACGATCTCGTCATGCGTCGTCATGCGGATCGACATCCATCCGAGCGCCGGATTTGTCTCGATCCGTGTTGTCGTCTCACGCAGAATGTCGGCAGCAACAGCCTGAGTTGCGTTTTCCGTCAGCACTCCGTGATATAACTTTACGCGCCCATGAGCGCGCCGGAACGACAGTTCGGTACGCTTCTCGCCGGTCGGCTTTTTATCTTTGTCGAGGATGTCAACATCGCGCCACTTTGGACGGGGGTAAGTCAACAGGCGGCCCGACGGCAGCGCCATGAACAGCGCGCCGCCGAGGTAGTCGTCACGGAATACGAAAGCGAGCCGGCCTGCCGTGGTGACCCGGCCGGGCAGCTCCCAGGCGCTCATCGCGGCATCCCAAAGCGCGTTCCAGAATTCGCGCGCCCATGGATTTGCTTCCCTCCAAGCATCGACGATGCAACGGGCCTCGGCAGGCTCAAGATGAATTCTGTAAGAGAGCGCCATCGCCATAAGCGCTCCGACGGACCCCCCGAACGCCAAAGCCAAGCAAGCTACCTTGCCGATCTGGCGCTCCGGCTTCGTCACCGCGCGCCAATCTTTGTGCAGGATGTCGGCGGCAGCGATCGTGTAGATGTCAGGCCGCGTCGGGTCGCGATCGTTAGCGCGAAAGATGTCGAGAACTTTTTCGGCGCCTTCCGATGCGGCGAGCCAAGGCGTGATCCGCGCCTCGATCGCGCTCCAATCTGACCAGACAAACGTTCTCGCCGTATTGGCAATAAGAGCGGGCCGCACTATTAGTGCCAGCTTGCGCGCCGCCGGCACGTCGGCAGGACTTGCTGCGGCTAGCGCGGCGTAATTGCAGCCCTTACTGATCGCCTCGACGAGCGGCGCTTCGGCGGCGCCATCCTCGCCGAGCACGTCCCGCGTCAAATTCTGGATCTGCGCCCCTCGACTGGTCATGCGCCCCGTCTGCCCGGCGCCGGCAAAGCGGTACTGACCTCGCAGCACGCCGTCGACTTGCTGCGCTTCAAGGCGCGCGAACTTCTTCGGCGAGGCTCCTGCGCCGTACAAGCGTAGTTCGGCAGCCTCGTGTGCCTTCGCCTCATCGAAGCCAAGGCCGCCGTTGGCGCGCTTGATGTCGAGCATGGCGAGCACGCGGGCGACGCGGTCGCGCGTCAGGCTGAATTCTGTCTCGTCCGCATCATCGGCGTCATCGTCATCAGGAACGCCGACGGTCAGGACCTCGCGCATTGCCGCGTCGGCGAGCATGTCGTGCATCCAGGTCGCGATCCGTTTCGCCTGCGTAACTCGGGTGACAGCCCCGCCGGTGAGCTCGGTCAGCCGGCGGCCGATGGCGATGGCATCTTCGGTCGCAAGCGTTGCGGCGTTGCGCACGAAGGGCATATCGATCGCTACGCCCCTCCGGTTGATATGCTCGAACGCCCAATATTGGCGCCACTCCTCATGCGGCAGCGGGCGCGTTTTGCGATACACATCGCGCATCGCCTCGACATCCTGACGCGCATAAGCGAGAAAGCGCTTCCACTCCGCCGGACATTCGCGTGGGTTCGCGCCTTCGATGCTGAACATTCGGATCAGCGCTTTGCCATCTTTCTGTTTGCCGGGGCCGCCGAGATAGCGCGATGCGTGTTCGAGATCGGTCGGCAGGTTGGAAACGCCGGCTTGGACCATCGGATCGATGACGCGTTCCGGCGCGAGGAAGGGGAATCCAAGCGTGGCGTAATTCCAGACGGCAGCGTCGAAGCTTGCGTTCCATGCGGCAAAGGTTTTGCGGCGCTCGTAGGCAGCACGCAGCTCGTTCGGCGCACAGTTCCAATCGAGGATCGCGCCATCGGCGTGCCAGGTCAGCGCCGGCGCATTACCGATCGCATAGGATAGAACGATGGTGTGTGTTGATGCTTCGGCAACGTAGCGGAACGCGCCAGCGGCCTTTAGGTCGAGTGCGCCGCCAAACACTTCAAAATCAATCCAAATGAGATCGTCGGCATTAAACATCGCGATCTCCTAGGTTTTAGAGAAGTCAGGCGAGGCCGCCGCGCGGCCAGCCTCGCCTTGATCAGGTGCGCGCGTACGCGCACCGCCTTACGCGACGCGACGGCGCCGCGGTTGCTCGGCAGCCGCAGATGTCGGCTCCGATCCTGGTTTCTGCGGCGGTGTCGGTTCCGGTTCCGGCTCTGGCTCCGGTTTCGGCGCCGGACCATCCAGCGACATCCAATCCGTGATTGTCAGCACGGGAATCCAAATTCTCCCGTGCTCTTTGTGCGGATAGGAGTCTTTGCCGAGAGTCGCGATAGGTGCGACTTTGCCCTCGTGCTGGTTGCCGTTGAGCCGGTCGCGCACCGTGTCGATCAATCCATCGATGGCTTGAATGCCACCTTGAGTATTGATCTTGAAGATGACTTCGATGCCAGCGTCGATACCGCTGATGCACTTCATATTAACCGCACGTTGCTCCGTCCAAGGGAAGCCCTTGTCAGGAAGCTTGGTGATGTCGGGCTTCAGCTGTCCGACCGACACGAGAACTTCTCCTATGGGAGAGTCGTTCTTGTTCGGGCCGAAACAGACATAACCCCACATGAAGGTTCGCGGGTCGAAGGCCCACAGGCTGCCGTCTTCGACGACAGTGCGGCTTCTACCGAACATCCAAGCTCCGTTCTCACGGGACTTGAATTGCATCAGCGGTCGCCCAGAGCGGCCGGTCGATGTCGATGTAGCGACGCTGTTGAGCATCGATTGCAGCGCCGCTAGGGAGGTAAGTGCACCTCCCGCTGGCCCGGGGGCGACTTGTTTGCTCCCGGGCTGTTCGTGGCCGCCGTTATCATTGGCGGGATCGTGATCGCGATTGCGATCATGATCGTGGTCGTCGCTCATGATTGCCTCCTTTGGAAAGCCGTGAGCGCCTCGGAGAACAAGCGCATACGCTCAACCCGTCCGAGTACCGGGTCGTGCGCGTTCTCACTCCGCACCAGTGAGACACCGGAGCGGCGTGAAACGATTAATTCCTGTGGGACTTTGAGGCCGCGCGCCTTCGCCCGAATCTCGAGCTGCTTGGGCGAACGCATCATCTCGGCTTCGATAATATCATCGTGGTCGAAACCGAGGTTCAGTAAGGCTACCTGCGCGACGATTTCATCGCGCCACTGGCGCTCGGCGCGGCCGGCCGAGAGCGCGTAGCCAGGCACATCGTCGCCGTCTTGCAGCGCGCGCTTGGCTTGATCACGTAGCGTTACGCCGATGTCTTTGACCGCATCGACGAGATTCAGCCCCTCAGCGAGAAGCCGCAGGTACGCCTCTTTCGCCGGCGGCGGTGTGGCGGGAGCCGCATGGGCTGCACCCCACGGCGCCGGCGCCGTAAACGCGGCGAGATCAAGCAGCGGCTTCGTGTGCGCCGGGCAGATCGGTCTCGCCGGACAAAACCGGCACCATGATCCTGATTCCAGGCGCGGTGCATCGGAGAGCGCCTCTTCGCAGGCGCTGTGATAGGCCGCGATGAACGCGTCCAGCTCGGCATGCGTCACCGCGACCGATGAGACCATTTCGGCATCGAGCTCGATTGACATCGGCTGCAGGATTGTCAGTGCGATCTCGTCGACGCCGGCGAAAAATTCCGGCAACGAATGGCGGCCGGCCACGGCATAAAACAACAACTGCGGATTGATGATGTCTTCGTCGCCGTCCGGCAAGAGCGCGAGAACGCGCACGCCGGCACCAAATTTGAAATCGATCACATAGATCTTGCGGCCGATGCGGATGAGCAGATCGCAGGTGCCAAAGGTGTCGGCGATAGTGGGAAAGATGACGCGCCGTTCAAGATAGTATTCAGCTCCGGACGCATCCAGGAGCACCTCTACATGGGCGTATGCCGGCCACAGGGCGGTCTCGATGTCGTCGGACGTGATGGTGTAGCTGCCGAACGTTTTGCCGGCGAGGCTCTCGACGAGGGCATGCGTGTCTTCGGCGAGGAGGCAGGTTATCGCCGCATGAAGCGCCGCGCCGCGGTCGGCATAGGCCGAAACTTTCCGCAGATGCGGAGGGACTTTTTCGACGAGGCCGACGGACGCTGGGCAGCGCAAAACGCGCGCCGCGACGCTGCCGCCGAAGGGCGAATGAGCCGGCTCGCGCGGGAGCTCGACGTTCATGGTGCAGCCTCTTCCACCGTGGTGATAACTTCGCGCTGCGTGGCCCGTGAATTCGAGGCAACTGCATCGAGCGGGATGATGGTCGCAACTAGCTTCGGTTGATCGCTGAATTGCTTGCGGGCTCGTATCTCTACGACTTGGGCATCGTCGGTGACGACGATAGTGTTGATCGCGTCGAGCGCGGTCTTGATGTAGTTGTCGATATCCGGCCGAGCGGTTGGCGCGATTTTCCCCGCAAGCGCGGCGAGCCGGCGTTTGTTGCTCCAGCTCGTCGGCACCGGCAGCTCGATCGATACCTCGATCCTGACCGGATCCTGCAAGGGCGCTCGGCTACCCATCGCGACCTGCGCAGCGAGCCGGGCATGGGCCTCGTATTTGCGGGTGGCAGCAGGTGTGTAGATGAAGCCGCGCCGCGTCATCCGCGGTCGGCCCTTCGCGACTACTTCGCCGTTTACAGTAATGGTGATTGCCTCGGTCATGGCTGCCACTACTCCGTCATCTCGGGTGACGGCACCGGGCCAGGCTCGATCGCATTTGTGATCAGGTCGAGTGCGGCGCCGAGCGGTCCTGAAGCTCGTCCGTCCGTTTCGCGACAGAGCGCTTTGCGGATGTCTTCGATGTCGGCGCCGTGCTGTACGGCAAACGAGAACGCGATAGCGGCGTCGCGGGCATTGGTGTCGGCCGTGCTGTTGGATTTGTGATTGTTCAGGAACAGCTCGCCGATACGGCCGTCGGCGTAGTAGCTGACTGTTGCCGTGTAGCGCAGCACGGCGGTGCCGACGAGCATATCAAAATCAAATGTTTCGGATTGTCTGCGGTCAGAAAGGCGCTCGCGCAGGCGGCGACCTTCTCGTTTGCTGCGAGGAATTCAAGCACGCCGCTGACACCAATCTTCTCGACGACGGCGGCGAGCAACTTTTCGACTCCCATCATCACCGGCGGCACTGCCGCCGGCACGATGGCTGGCACCAGCAGAGCTGCCGAGGTGCGCGGGAGCACCAGCGGACGCATCCCACACCTCCCTTCCTGCCGCTGTTCAGGCGCAAAGCAGTGAGCGCGAGCGGCGAGACCGAAGTTTAAGCCCCACGCTACGGCAGCCACCCTGATCGTGGGATGACTCAAGAGGACCAGACCGTCGACGGCGTCGGCCGCGTCGCAAGCTTTCACCGGTTTCGATGCCTGCAAGTGAAGCAGGCTGTGGCAATCGACAACGCGCGACGCCGCCGCGGTTGTCCCGGTAGTTTCTATGCTGTAAAGCATAGCGTTCTTCCTTTCGTACTGGCCTACCAGCGAGCTCGACGTTCTCAGCGTCGAGCTCGTCGCCGTTCCGCAACCAGGCCGATGCCGCGGCGGCTTCCGGGCGGGATGCCCGGAAATCTCGATGGTCAGTGCTTGGCGAGGCCGTCACCGGAATGCACGAGCCGTAGATTCTTTAAGCGGGTGTTGGGATGCCGCTTCTGTTCTTGGCGCAGAATGTGCCCGCGCAACCGCTTTTGAATGTCGGAATTCCACTCAGGCGGCATCACGCGGATGAACCAATCAAGCGTTAAAATGCGGAGCGCCGCGGTTACTTGTTCGTCGCTCGTGATCTTCAGTGCCGATAGGGCCAGGTTCGTCCCTGCCGGCACCAGGTTTTCGGGGGCGCTCGTCTCTTCCTCTTCTTCCGGCTCCTTCTTGCCCGCCTGCTTAGGCTTCGAGATGAGCCGAAGTGCAGCGCGCTGGCTCAACTCGCCGACCTGACTGATTGCAGCCTCAATCTTTTCACGGTGATTGGCGAGCTGCTGATAGACGAAAGCGGAGCGAACACTGAGGGGCTGGAGCCCGCCTCCCGCCAATGGGATCGAGCAATTATCTTTGAGCCACCGCTTCCAGGGTATGGACACTCGCGCTTGGGCTTCATTCAGCGCATCGCCGGCGTCGAGACAGTGGTGCAGCAGTGCTGCACCCGCCTGCTGGGCGGCCTGCCGGGACTTTCGGACCCGCCGGGCGAGCTCATCCAGGACAACAACGGAGTTGATTTCTTCATGGGAGGCGATATTTGACATGACGTCGATCCTCGAATTGACAACCGGGATCACAGAAACTCCTCGCCGGACGAACCACTCAGGCGGGGAGTTTCACTTTTTTAGGCAGCGCGACGGCGCCGGCGGGTCCTGGGCGGGGCCGCCTTCCGAACGGAAGCAGCTTTCGGGGACAGGGCGGTTTTCGACGGGGGAGGAGCGACGGCCTCCGACACCGCCAATTCGGCCTTAGCCTCGGCCGCTCGGGAATGGGATTCAAGAAACGAAAGAAGCCGGTCTCCTAAGGCCAGCAGCTCGGTGTCGCCGCGGCCCAGTTGAAAGACTGGGTACCGACCCTGTTCGACATAGAGTTTCCGGATCGCCGCCTTGTCGTCGGCGATGTAAAGTTCTGGGTAAATCACCTGCGCGATCCGGCGAGCGCCACGTAATAGTTTGCCGCGCGGACCTGTTTGGTCGGCCATGGGGAAGCTCCAGGTCATTTAGGATAAGCTTCATCCAAACACAGGATTGAATAGGTTGCAATAGTCTTGCTAGAGAATTTGCCTTGCGGTCCCTACCAATCTGCCGATAGAAGACAAACCGGTACTCTTTTGAACAGGTTTGTCATGCCGCCCTTCACATCACCGATTTTCACTTACGCCGAAGCGGAATCCGCTTTGGGTGCCGCGCTCGACTTCGGACTGGTGCATCAGCGCGGAACAATAAAGCTGAGGCTCAAACACCTTCAGCGCCTCAATCTGGTCGAGCTCAACCTCAGGAAAAAGCAACGGGCCAAATACAGCCGTGCCCAGATTGTTCTGTGGCTACTCGCGCTGATCCTGGCAGAGACAGGCGCGGATCCTGTACAGGTCGTGGCCGCGTTGAAACGAAGCTGGAAACATCTCGCCAGCACGATCGAGCTCGCGACCAGCGATGAAGCACGTAGCGGGCGGCCCTATTATATGATCACGTGGTTGCGCGGCTTATCCGGGCCAGTCAGACAAAAACCTACCCTCTCGATTGACCTCGTTCAGCTTCAGTTCCCTAATCCATACGCTGTACCAAGCGAACAGCTGCGTCAGCTGCGTGAGGTGGTAATTGGCAATTCGAATGAGATGGTCGCGCTTGTTAATGTGACCCGCCCCCTTTCCCGACTCGAAAACGCTCTCCCCTCCAAGTCCTGAAAATGAGCATCCGCCGCCGCACCTGGAAAACCCAGAGCGGGGAATCCCGCTCGTCGTGGCTCGTCGACTATCGCGACCGTGACGGCCAGCGGCACACCGCCTCCTTTGAACGCAGGAAGGACGCCGACGCCTACCACGCCCAAGTCGCGGTCGATGTCCGCGCCGGCACCCATACCGCCCCCAGCCGCAGCCCGACCGTCACCGAGGCCATCACCGATTGGCTGGAGCGGGGAGAGACCGAGCAATTGGAGCGGGCCACCCTGAAGCAATACCGGGAGCTCGGCGCCCATATTGAGCAGCATCTTGGCCCGACTCGGCTTGCCCTCCTGACGACCCCAGGTGTGAACGCGTTCCGGGACACCCTGTGCAGGACGATGTCGCGGTCGATGGCGCGCAAGATCCTGACCGCGTTCAAGGGCGTCCTCAGCGAGGCCCAGCGCCGCGGCAACGTCGCCCAGAACGTCGCGATCGGGGTGAGCATCGGCCCCGACAAGCGCAAGGCCGGCCTCGAGGTGGGGCGCGACATCCCCAGCCCCGCCGAGATCCAGCGCATTCTCGCAGCCGCCCCGGAGCGCGCACGCCCGCTGCTAGTGACCGCGACCCTGACCGGGGTGCGCTCTCCAGCACGGCGAGCTCCACGTCCGCCAGCGGGCCGATCGCTATGGCGTGCTCGGCCAGCCAAAGTCGCGGGCGGGGCAACGCACCATTCCGCTCGGCCCCATGGTGGTGAACACGCTGAAGGCGTGGCGGCTGGCCACTACCTCCACCGGCCTGGTGTTTCCAACCCGCACCGGCAAGGCCACCGACCATTCCAACTTACTGCGCCGAGTGTTTGGGCCGGCACAGATTGCGGCCGGGGTCGTCACCACCAGCGGCAAGCCGAAGTATTCGTTCCACGCGCTCCGGCATTTCTACGCCTCGTGGTGCATCAACCGCCGCATCGACGGCGGGTTGGAGCTCCCGCTCAAGGTGGTCTCGACGCGGCTCGGCCACGCCTCGATTCAGATTACTGCGGATCGCTACGGCCATCTGTTCCCGCGCGGGGACGACGGTGCCGAGCTCGTCGCGGCCGAGCGCACGCTGCTCACCCCGATCAACAACTGAATCGGCAATGACATCTAAGATTGGCGCCCTTCGCGAGCTGCTATTGGGCTTACTGCGCGAGCACGAGAGCGACGGCGCGCTGCCGACCTCCGCGCGGTTCCTGTATTACGAACTCGTGCGCGTGGCGTCCTGAGCAAGGAACGCACCGGCGCACGACGTCCCGACCAGGACCTGCACGACGCGCTTACCGACGTCCGCGAAGACGGTCGCATCCCATGGGACTGGATTGTCGACGAGACCCGCTCGCTCGAGTCCTACATCGGCGGCTCAACGGTCCGCGAAGACGTTCTAAAACGGCTGCCGTATGTCACACTCGATCCGTGGCGCGGGCGCTCGCCCATGCACCTGACGGAAAGCCGCTCGCTCGCCGGCGTGCTGCGCTCGATCGTCTCGGACTATCGCTGCCGCATCGCTGACCAATAGCCAGTGCGGCGGGTTTCTGCGCACCGACATCGCCCCAAAGCTGCAGCCTGACGATTGTGTGATCTATCTCGGCGACCTCGACCTTGCGGGTGGTCAAATCGAGGGAAACACCCGTGCCGTTCTAGAACGGGAGATTGGCGGGGCGCTGCAATGGGAACGGCTGGCGCTGACCGAGGAGCAGGTGCGCGACTACGACCTGCCGATCATCATCAAGCGCGACCGTCGCTACAAGGATGGACGGCCCCACGAGGCGGTCGAAACCGAAGCGCTACGACAAACCGTTCTTACCGACATCCTACGTGCTCGCCTCGACGAGCTGCTGCAAGAACGCGAACGCCGGCAGCAACGGCAGATCGAGGCTTTGCTCCGCAGTCGCCGCCGCTAATGGCAGCACAAACGCGGCATATGAGCGAATCTCCTAATCAAAACAACGGCCGCCGGAAGCTCGGCAATCTGCCGGTCGCGGCGCCGGCGAAGGACGTTCTCGAGCCGCGCTTCGTCAACCGCGCGCTCGCGACGCTCGGCAATTACCAGACGAAATAGCCGTGAGATGAAACCGCCGGCGGCCTCCGACGGCATGGTCGTCTACGACGGCGTCAGCAAATTCTTCCCGGTACGCGCGCGGCCCGGCCGCGAGGACAGCGCCGAACTGATGGTGGCGCTCGATCGCATCAATGCGACCGTGCGCAAGGGCGAGCTGATCACGCTGCTGGGCCCGAGTGGGTGCGGCAAGACCACCTTGCTGCGGCTCACCGCCGGGCTGATCGCGGCGGACGAGGGGCGCATCACCATCGCAGGCACGCCGGTGACGGGTCCGCGCAAAGACGCCTGCATGGTGTTTCAGAATTTCGGCCTGCTGCCGTGGCGCACGGTAATGGGCAATGTCGAGTTTCCGCTCGAGATCGACGGCGTGGGCGCGGCCGAGCGCCGCGATCGCGCGCGCCATTTCATCGAACTGGTGGGGCTCGGCGCCTTTGCCGAGCACTTTCCCCATGAATTGTCCGGCGGCATGCAGCAGCGGGTCGGCATCGC
>Ga0182037_10001502_pt1 | contig 12194 bp, 8 predicted proteins | sample sta12Cox44000082_FD_125974 | JGI IMG/M metagenome (GOLD analysis project Ga0182037, IMG submission 125974) | Lab enrichment of tropical soil microbial communities from Luquillo Experimental Forest, Puerto Rico - statoxic.12C.oxic.44.000.082 | ecosystem: Environmental > Terrestrial > Soil >... | reverse complement strand
GATGGCTTCGGGGGTCGGTTGCTTGGGTGTAGGTGCACGCAGCCGGTCGCTAAGCGGCTTCCCTCTGTTGTCCAGCAGCATGGCCTTCACCCCGCTGCCTCCGATGTCGATAGCGAGGGTCCGAACTCCTTTCGCCTCAGGCTTCGCAGCCGCTCCTTCGCTCCCAGGCTTGGCACCAGGCACGGCCTTTGTGTCAGACTTGGGCGGAGGAGTGACAGTCAGGAGCCCTGGCCCCTGCTTCACAGAGTCGGTCTTTTCAGGTTTCGGCATCGCTTTGTCGTTAACTCTCTCCGCAAAATGGATAACTAAAGGCGCGCGCCATTGTCTCATTAGGGGCAAAAATTCGGCAAGGTCTTGGCGGCAGTAGTCTAGCCACCCTCGATCTGCAGCAGTCTCGACCTCACCACCCCACTTTCCTGGCTGAGGTATAGTTTTTGCCGGAGGGATGAAACGTTCGTTCGCATGAGGTTCGAAGTCACAGCCGACGGAGTTCTCGAGACTGCGCTTTCCGGCTTCGATCTGATCAATCATCCCTTGCTGAACAAGGGCACGGCGTTCACGGAATCCGAACGGTCCGACTTTGCGTTGCATGGGCTGCTGCCTCCGCACGTAGGCAATCTCGAAGACCAGGCGGCACGGCGGCTCAAGGCCCTGCGCGATTTCGAGACCGACTTTGAGCGCTACTCCTACCTGCGCGATCTTCAGGACACCAACGAAACGTTGTTCTACAGGGTGCTTGTCGGGAATCTCGAAGAGATGCTGCCGCTGGTGTACACGCCCACGGTAGGTGAGGGCTGCCAGCGCTTCAGCGAGATCTGGCGCAAACCGCGCGGGGTATTTTTCAGCTATCCCAACCGTGAGCGGATTCGGGAGATCTTGGCACATCATCGCTATGACCAGATTCGCGTGATCGTGGTCAGCGATGGCGAGCGGATTCTCGGCCTCGGAGACCAGGGTGCCGGTGGCATGGGAATTCCCATCGGCAAGCTTGCGCTGTACACAGCTTGTGCCGGAATTCATCCGCTGGAATGCTTGCCGGTATTGCTCGATGTGGGTACTGACAACGAGGAGAGGCGCACTGACCCACTTTACATCGGCTGGCGCCATGAGAGAGTAAGGGGCGCCGGGTATGCCGAGTTTGTAGAGGCCTTCGTTACCGCGGTAGTCGAACGCTGGCCGCACGTCCTGTTGCAGTGGGAGGACTTCGCCGGCGACAACGCGGACCGGCTTCTGGATCGGTACCGCGGCCGACTCTGCACGTTCAATGACGACATTCAAGGTACAGCAGCTGTCGCAGCAGGAGCGTTGCTGGCCGCTATTACTGTGACTGGCCTCCCACTTACTGAGCAGCGCATTGCCTTGCTCGGTGCGGGATCGGCGGGTATCGGTATCGCTTGCCTGCTACTTGCCGTCATGAAAGAAGCCGGGCTGAATGACCGGGAAGGGCGCCACCGCTTTTATGCTGTCGACAGGAATGGATTACTGGTGGAAGGCATACCGGACATCCGGCCAGCCCAGGTACCCTTCGTGCAACCGCGCTCGGCCGTCGCCGACTGGAAGCTGCAGAACGACCGCCGCATTAGCCTGCTCGATGTCATTGTCAATGCGAAACCCACAACGCTGATCGGAGTGTGCGGGCAGGCCGCTGCCTTCACCGAACAGGTCATCCGCGCCATGGCTGGGGCGGTCGAGCGTCCAGTCATTTTCCCGCTTTCCAATCCAACCTCCCGCGCCGAGGCCACGCCCGAAGACCTGGCACGTTGGACCGACGGACGCGCACTCATCGGTACGGGCAGCCCCTTCCCTCCCGTGAAGTGGAATGGCAAATTGGTACCGATCGACCAAACGAACAACTCCTATATCTTTCCGGGTACAGGTCTTGGCATTCTCGCCGTCAACGCGCGGGCGGTGACAGACGCGATGTTCATGGCAGCGGCCAAGGCATTAGCGGCGCTCTCTCCCGCCCGTAACGGTAAGTCGGACCTGCTGCTTCCCCCCGTGACTGAGCTGCGTGCGGTGTCGGTGGCCGTGGCTAGCGCTGTGGGCCGGCAGGCGATCGCGGATGGGGTTGCGGAGGCCCTCGATGATCGCGCTCTGCAGGCACGAATTCACAACAGGATCTGGGAGCCCGTGTATCTTCCCTATCACTTCACTGGGTCCCGGGAGTAGCGGAGAAAGCTCTGAGTGGTGCCGTTGCCAGAATTTCACAATTCAGCCGCTCCGAATTCGACATCGAGCGCCGCTTCGTCGACCTTATCCCTGCTGCCGACTGCTCGTTGACCGACTGCCACTCGAGCACGAAGCCTTCATAACAGCGCCGGATCGCATCTAGGCCCTACCTATCCGCAGGAATCTTCGAGAAAACAATTCCGCTAAATTGCTTACTTCGCACTCCAGTCGGGCAGAGGTTCGACCCGCTTCCAGTTCAGGATCCCACCATACGCCCCGGCCGCCGCAGATGCCTCCCCGGCTACCTACTGTCACCGGTCGGCGTCTAGAATCAGGAGCATGGTTCGCCGTAAGTCACGCCTTGGTTCGGGGCCAGTTGTCCAACTCGCAGATGGTGTGCGGAGGATGGTTGCGCAAAGATAGGCGCAGTCTGACGCGACGTGAGTTCCTGTCGCTGGTCGCGAAGGGCGCAATCGCCTTTCCTTTCGCGAATCGCCTTTCTGCCCTCGCCCAACAAAATTCGGGCCAGGCCTTACCAGGTATCCCGCCAAATTGGGAGCTGAACCGGGACGAACTGCTAGAGGAGATCGTCAGCCGCGCCTTCTTGTTTTTCTGGAATGAAGCCGGAAAGCGTACCGGTTTGGTGAAAGATCGGGCACTGGCAGACGGCACTCCCGACCCGCGACGCCTAGCCAGCATCGCTGCGACCGGCTTCGGGCTGGCTGCCTTGTGTATTGGCCACGAGAGAGAATATCTTCCGCCTCGGACAATTCGAGCCCGCGTGATCACTACGCTCAGCTTCGCCCTGAACCATGTCGAACACGTGAATGGATTCTTCTATCACTTCATCGACATGAATACGGGCAAGCGCCTTATACTCTCGGAGGTCTCGCCCATCGACACCACCATATTCTTGTGCGGTGCCCTTACCGCGCGGGCCTATTTCCGGGATCCGCTCATCTCGCAGCTGGCGACTACGATTTACAGGAGGGTGCAATGGCGCTGGATGTTGAACGGAGGGAAAACTCTCGCGATGGGCTGGACGCCCGAATACAAGTTCATTGGCTCCCGCTGGGACACCTATTGCGAGTTGATGATGATGTACCTGCTGGCGATTGCCGCGCCGGTTTACAACATCAGCCCATCCTCCTGGGAAGCAGTGCAGCGGCCACGAATCGACTATGAAGGCTATTCCTACCTTAGCGGCGACGACCCTCTTTTCGTGCATCAGTACTCGCAGGCATGGTTCGATTTTCGCAATCAGCGCGATGCCTATGCCGATTACTTTGTGAATTCTGCAACTGCTACCTACGCGCACAAGTTGTTCTGTCTCGCCTTACGCTGGCGCTTCCCTGACTACGATGCCAACACCTGGGGCATCACCGCGTCGGACTCCCGGCTCGGCTATCAGGCGTGGGGAGGACCACCGGAGATTGGGCATATTGACGGCACGGTCGTCCCCTGCGCTGCCGGAGGTTCGATCCCTTTTCTGCCCAACGACACCCTCGACTGCCTCCTGAATCTCTACAATCGGCACGGCGGGCAGGCCTGGAAGCGCTATGGTTTCGTGGACGCCTTCAACCCCCTGAATCGCTGGACTGACCTCGACGTTCTTGGTATCGATCAGGGGATCACCATGGTAATGGCGGAGAACCATCGCTCCAACTTCATCTGGAACAACTTCATGAAAAACCACGAGGCGGTGCGAGCTATGAAGTTGGTTGGATTCCGGCCCACAGGGCGGGCTGCCGCAGCGTGTAGAGTGAATTTCAGTTCCCACCACTTTTGTAGGTGTTGATTCCAACTCCTTAGCATAAAATACACCCAAAGATGGACCGTTCCGTTCCAGGCATCCCGCGAAACAGCGCTATGCCTCTGAAAATCAACACGCTAGGGGATCTGCAGCGCCAAATGAGGGCTGGTCCGCTATAGCACTTATCGGTGGCTGTGCGGCTGTCGCCCAGCCCAGCGGTAGATATCGAGAATCAGTTGTGGTGTTGCTATCCGCATTCAATTTTTCGGCGCTCCCCAGTCTTGCTGCTCTTGCCGTATTAGTTGCGGTGTTTCGCTCGATTTTGGGTCGCGAGCAGACCGACCAGCTGAATCTTTGGCTGACAGGCTGGGTCTTCGTTCTGGTACATTTTGTGGCCCAGTTCGCGGACGTGGGCGAGGGGCGCCGGCATGAGCTTGCACAGCTTGTCTCGCTCAACACTCTTGAGCTGGCAGGCATCGCATTCCTGGTCTCCGTCACGTTCGCTCCTCGCGACTGGAAGCACCGATTTTTGCTGGCGCTGACCGTTGGCATTCCCGCCCTGGCATTTACTGATGCCGTTCTGCTGGGAGTTACTGTCCCCGTCGTGTACTATCTGCTTCTCGTTATAGCCTGGGGCGGCGGGATCCTGCTGATCTGGGATTTTCACCGGGCAACCGGGCTGGCGGCAATCTTGATGCTCGTGTATTCCGGGGTAATCGGAGCGATGGTGTGGGCAGTGGTGCTCGCCAAACCCGATCTCGGAATCTACGTCATCCTTTCGGCAATTTATGCCTTTGTAGGACTGTTTTATTGGCGCAGTCGCAAGCGTGTCTCAACTGGTGTACTGACGACCACAATTGGTTTTCTGGCTTGGGGAGCAGTCTTTCCCACCGGCCTTTTGCATGATTTATATGCTCCATCGGTACATATCGACCAGGAAGTTTGGAATATCCCCAAGTACTTTGTTGCTGTCGGCATGATTCTCACGCTGCTGGAAGAACAGCTCAGCCGGAACGAGCATCTCGCGCACCATGATGCTCTCACCGGGCTTCCCAACCGCCGGCTGCTAACCGATCGTTTTGAACAAGCGCTCGCTAATGCCGCTCGAGTCGGAACCAAGGTAGCGGTCCTGGTACTCGATCTCGACACCTTCAAGCAGGTGAACGACAGCCTCGGGCATCGCATGGGGGATCTGTTGCTGAAGAGCGTCGTTGACCGCCTGTTAAGCCGCATTCGCGCCTCCGACACGCTAGCACGCTCAGGAGGAGACGAGTTTACGGTAATTAGCGATATTGCTGACTCAAGTGGCGCCGAAGTACTCGCCAAAAGCCTGGTTCACGTGCTGCACGAGCCATTCGAGATCGACGGTCAACTGTTGGAAACGGGGGTTAGCATTGGCGTGGCTTTGTTTCCTGATAATGGTCGGGATCCTGACGATTTGCGGGCTGCAGCCGATTACGCGATGTACGACGCCAAGCGTTCAGGGCGCAATTGCTATGCCTTTTACACGGGAGTCCACACCACGCAGGTGTAACCGCAGAAAACATCCAAGAACGACGCCTGCCGACCGACAAACCAGGATTCTGCCTGGCTGAAAAGCGGTGATCAACGTGTGGTGCCCGCCTGCCGTTAATCCCGGCCAACGTTCGACGTGCGGCTCTCGAGTGCCTCAAGTAATTGCGGACCGAGTTGTGACACGTTTCCAGCTCCTAGCGTGAGGACCATCTCTCCCGGCTGAGCAGTTTCGAGCGTCGCCGTGACAGCATCGGAAAACGACTTCAAATACACCGCTCTCGGGCCGCCAGCCTCGGAGATGCGTCGTGCCAAGACCTCAGCCGTGACCCCTGGAATGGGGTGCTCGCTCGCCGCGTAGATGTCGAGGACCACGACGGAATCGGCACTCCGAAAGGCTGTCGCGAATTCCTCCAACAGCAGCTGAGTCCGACTGTAACGATGTGGCTGAAAGATCACGTGGATTCGGCGGAACCCGCATTGCCGGGCTGCCGCAAGCGTAGCTCGGATCTCGGTTGGATGATGTCCGTAGTCGTCTATTACTGTGACACCATCCGCACGACCTTTCAGTTGGAAGCGCCGGTCGACGCCGTTGAATTGCTCTAATCCTTGACGAATTGCTTCGACTGGGACGTCGAGGCCAATGCCCACGGCGATGGCTGCCGTGGCGTTCAGCACGTTGTGCTCGCCCGGCACGCGCAGGTGAAACTCCCCCAGTTCTCGCCCACGATAGGTCACTATAAATCTGCTCAGCACGAACGAACCTTCCCGAATACCGTAGCAGCGCACGTTGCTGATGTGGAAGTCAGAGTCATCTCGCGTCCCGTAGGTCATCGTGCGCCGGGGGACCGCCGGCAGCAACCGCCGCAGCTCATCATTGTCGTTGCAGGCCACCACCATGCCATAAAAGGGCAGACGATCCATGAATTCCAGGAATGTCTGGTGGACGTCGTGCATATCGCGATAGCAGTCCAGGTGTTCACGGTCGATGTTGGTCACGACGGCGAGAATCGGAGAAAGTTTTAGGAAGGTACGATCGCTCTCATCGGCCTCAGCTACCAGATATTGCGACCTGCCCAGGCGTGCGTTCGATCCCATCGCATCTACGCGACCGCCGACGACTACAGTGGGATCGAACCCTCCGGCAGCGAGCACCGAGGCCACCATTGAAGTTGTTGTCGTTTTTCCGTGCATGCCGGCGATCGCGATACCGTACTTCAGGCGCATGAGTTCGGCTAGCATCTCGGCGCGCCGGATCACCGGGATGTGCTGCGCGTGGGCAGCCATAACCTCGACATTGTCGGGCTGAATGGCCGAGCTGGTGACTACAACTTCAGCACCTGCCACATTCTGTGCACTGTGTCCTTCGAAAGTTATTGCTCCCATCGTGGCCAGGCGATCTGTCACGGGCGTAAGCTTCAGGTCGGAACCCGATACTTTGTAGCCCAGATTCAGCAGCACCTCGGCGATGCCGCTCATCCCAATGCCGCCAATGCCTACGAAATGAATGCGCTGGATTTTTGCAAACATGGAAACATGAATTGTAGTTGAAGTTCTGCAGCTGCGAGCTGCTAGAGCCCCGCTTCCCGCGGGGGTACGCCAGCCGCCCGCGCGACCAGGGCGGCGATCTCTCGAGCCGCGTTGGGATGAGCAAAGCCGCGCGCCGCCGCTGACATCTGCGCCAGCTGCCGGCGGTTCCCGAGCAGGGCGGAGATCTCCCCGGCTAATCGCTCCACTGAGAGCTCGTTCTGCGGAAGCATTCGTGCGGCTTTCGCGTCGACCAGGGTAGCGGCGTTGTAGTGCTGGTGGTCATCGGCGGCGGTTGGCAGAGGAACAAAAATCGCAGGCTTGCCAGCTGCTGTGATCTCGGCAACCGTGCTGGCGCCGGAGCGGCACACGAGCAGATCTGCCCGAGCGAAGGCGCCGGGCATATCGTCAATGAATGGCGAAATCTCGGCAGAGGTCCTTTCCTGCAGGTAGACAGCCTGAGCTTGTGGATAATCTTTCTCTCCGGTCTGATGGATCACGTGAATCGAAGGCACGGCTTCAACGAGTTTAGGCAGAGCTTGAAAAACGGCCTGGTTAATGGCATGCGCACCCTGGCTGCCTCCGAAGATAAGCAGTGCGGGCCGGGCGTCAATCGGCCTCGCAGGAACCCTGAAGAATTCTCCTCGCACAGGAACGCCCGTAACGTAAGCCTTGCGGAAATAACGACAAGTCGCGTCGAAGTGGACGGCGGCGGTACTGACTATCGGCGCGACAAGACGATTGGCAAAGCCGGGCACAACGTTAGGCTCGAAAGCGACAGTCGGTACCCCCATCATCCCGGCGGCGAGCATGGCGGGCCCCGATGCGTAACCACCGACGCCAAGCATGGCATCGGGCCGACATTCACGAAGCAACTTGGCGGAAGCAGCGATCGCACGCGGCAAATCGAGCAGCGTTCTTAACCGCGTTGCGAGATCGACCCGGTTGAGCTGGCCAATCTGGATAAGATGGAGGTGAAATCCCGCTGCCGGGACCAGCCGCGTCTCGATCCCGCGCCGCGTGCCCACGAAGATTACTTCAGCCCCGTAGTACCGCCGCAACTCCTTTGCAATCGCCAGGGCAGGGATGACATGGCCGCCCGTTCCCCCTCCGGCTACGATCACGCGCATGCTCAGTCCGTTTGCTGCGTGATGTTAAGCAGGACTCCCACGCTTGCCAGGGTGAGGAACAAAGAAGAGCCGCCATATGAGATGAGTGGCAGCGGAATGCCCTTGGCGGGCACCATGTCGAGCACGACACTCATGTTGAAAAGAGCCTGAACCACGACCATAGAGGTGATGCCGGCGGCCAGGAACTTGGCGAACACATCCTCCGTCCTCAGCGCCACGCGGATGCCTCGAAAGAGGAAGATGGCAAAGAGCACCACAACCAGCAGCGATCCCCACAGGCCAAGCTCTTCGGCGGTTACCGCGAAGATGAAGTCAGTGTGCGGCTCTGGAAGATAAAACAACTTCTGTTTGCCTTCCATCAACCCGAGTCCGGTCAGACCACCTGTACTCACGGCGATCATCGATTGGATGATGTGAAATCCCTTGCCCTGAGGATCCTTGAAAGGGTCAAGAAACGCCTCGACACGTGCCCAGCGCCACGGTACACGTACGATCAGAAAATAGAGCGGCAATGCCGAAGCAGCGAGCGCATACCAGAGATATCTCGTCCGCATCCCGGCTACAAAAAGCATCGATGCGGTTATGGCGATGCAAGCGAGGGCGGTTCCGAGATCCGGTTGCTTCACGATAAGGGCTGCAAACAATAGTGTAGGCGCGACGGCGGGAATCAGCACATTCTTCCAGTCGGTGATCTGCTGCCAGCGTGTTTCCAGGAAATATGCGAGATATAAGATCAGCGCCGGTTTGGCCAGCTCGGACGGCTGAAACGAGAAGCCACCGAACTTAAGCCAGCGATGGGTATTGTGCGAGTCGTGCAAGAAGAAGACCGCAATCAGCAACAGCGACGTGATGCCCAGAAATGTGAAAACCACCGAGGGTAGCCGGAGTCTCCTATAATCGATATTCATGACCATGAGCATCGCCGCGATGCCAGCGCCAGCCCAGGCAAGCTGCTTCAGCAGGAAACTGTAAGGTGAGCCAAACCGTTCTTTCGCCATTACGGCCGACGCGCTGAACACCATGACAAGGCCGAAGACGACCAGCAGGAGCGTTACGGCAAACAGCCATTTGTCGACGCTCACTCGCTTCGCCATTATTGTCTCTCTCCACGACTGCCGCTGCCAGTTCTTTCCTGCTCGTGTTCCTTCGTGCCCAGTTGCCGGACCAAATCCTTGAAGACGCGGCCCCGGTGTTCGAAGCTGTCGAATTGATCGAAACTGGCACAGGCAGGCGCCAGCAACACTACATCCCCAGGCGTGGCTGATTCGCTGGCCCGTCTTACAGCCGCCTCCAGGGTTGCAAGTCCCACAACCTCTGTGCCGCGCACCTCCGCCTCGATCTTCGCTGCAGCCGCTCCAATGGTATAAATGCGCTTTACGCGTTCGGGGAGCAGGGGATTCAACAAGGTGTAGTCGCTGCCCTTGTCCTTGCCGCCGAGGATGAGGTGAATGCGGCCCGGGAAGGACTCCAGGGCTTTAATCGTCGCGTCAACATTGGTCGCCTTAGAATCGTTGTAATACTCGACTCCCCGGATTGTCGCAACGTATTCCAGGCGATGCTCGACGGCCCTGAATTCGCCGATCGCTCGCCGCACGTCTGCGGCATCGATGCCGGCCAGCATTCCGATACAAACGCCCGCCAGCACATTCGCGACGTTGTGTGTGCCTTTCAGCGAGATCTCGCTCAGCAGCATGATCTCACGCTCTTTGTCGCCGTCGCGCCAGAAGATGCGCTCGTTGGTTGTGAAGGCGCCCCGTCCGACTTCCTTCAAGCGGCTAAACCAGTACACCGGGGCTTTAGACCTAGCGGCCATTGCCACCGAAGACTCGCTGTCGTAGTTCACAACAGCCAGGTCGTCGGGCACCTGATTTTCAAAGACACGCGCTTTGGCTGCCACATACTTCTCGAAAGTGTAGTGGCGATCCAGATGATCAGGCGTGACGTTCAATACCGCAGCAATCTTGGGATGAAAGGTGTCTATGGTCTCCAGTTGGAAGCTGCTAACCTCCAGCACGATCCAGGTGTCGTCGGCGGCATGCTCAACGAACGTAATCGCAGGAGTCCCGATATTGCCGCCAACCAGTGTCTTGCGGCCCCCGGCAGCGAGGATTGCGCCGGTCAGCGCTGTCGTGGTTGTCTTGCCGTTGGAGCCGGTGACGGCAACAATCCTGCCTTTGAGGAATCGCGCTGCGAGTTCAACTTCACCGATGACCGGGATGCCTCGCCCGCGGACCCGCACCAACTGCGGTATGTCGACTGGTACACCGGGGCTGACCACGATAAGGTCCTGCTCGCGGAACGTGCGCTCGCCATGTTCCCCGGTCTCCACGCGGATACCGTGATCGAGCAAGACAGGAATCTCGAAGCGAAGCTGCTCCTCCGACCTGGCGTCAGATACCGACACCCGCGCGCCTTGCTTTTCGAGGAACAGGGCACTGGCTACCCCGGACTTTCCCAGGCCAACCACCAACACGCGCTTACCTTTGACGTCCATCAGACTTCCACAAACGAGTTATTGTGCCATGTTCTACGGGTACTTAGCGCAACTTCAAGGTGGTGAGAGCAAAGAGTGCAAACACCAGGGAAGCAATCCAGAAACGCACGATCACTTTGGACTCACTCCAGCCCAGCAGCTCAAAGTGGTGGTGGATGGGCGCCATCTTAAAAATGCGCTTCTTGCGGAGCTTGTACGAGCCCACCTGCAGAATCACGGATAAGGCCTCAATGACAAACACACCGCCGACGAAAGGAAGCAGCAGCTCCTGCTTGATGATTACGGCGACGATACCGATCGCCGCCCCTAGCGCCAAAGAGCCGACGTCGCCCATGAAGATCTCGGCCGGATGCGTGTTATACCACAGAAATCCTATGGCGGAACCCACCAGCGCGCCACAAAAGATGGTCATCTCCGATACCTGGGGCATCTTGGAAAGCTCGAGATAATCGGCAAACTGGGCATGACCACTGACATAGGTGAGCACGGTGAGAGCCCCAGCGGCGATCACGGTGCAGCCAATCGCCAGCCCGTCCAGACCGTCAGTGAGGTTGACGGCGTTGCTGGAACCCACGATCACCAGCGCCACAAATATAAAGAATGGCAGAAACGCGAACGGCCAAAGATGGGTGTGCTGCAAACTTCCGATCACCAGATCGGGACGAAAATGCTTGGCAAATGGAACGATCAGGCGGGTGGAATACAGGCCGTACTTCTGGAGGCCTATGAGGACAGCAGCAACGGCAAACGCCGCGAGGAACTGGTACAGCAGCTTGGCGCGGCCAGTCAGCCCGAGGTTACGACGATGAATTACTTTCAGGTAGTCGTCGGCAAACCCGATAGAACCAAAGGCTAGCATGGTCAGTACGGCCATCCATACGAAGCGATTACTCAGATCTGCCCAAAGCAGTGTTGGCACAACGGTCCCTACGACAATCAGCACACCACCCATGGTTGGTGTTCCGGCTTTTTTCTGGTGAGCTTTAGGGCCTTCTTCGCGGATGTATTGGCCTATTTGAAATTCGCGCAGGCGGCGGACCACCGCCGGGCCAATGACCAGGCCTATGAACAATGCTGTCAGGCTGCCGAATGCAGTACGGAACGTCAGGTACCGAAAGATTCGGAACGGACCGATATGAAAGACGAGAAAACCCTTCTGGTATAGCAGCCAATAGAGCAAGTTCTTCCTCGTCGTTAGAGTTGTTGAACCGGCAAATCAAGGCGAGGCATGCTACGCCTTGCCAATCCAGACTTCGAGCGCCCGTTCCAGATGCACTCCTCGCGATCCTTTCAGCAACACCACATCGCCCTGCCTGATCTCGCGTTGCAGCCATTCGCCTGCCTCTTCCGGCGAGTGCACAAACTCCGCGTGCACACCCGCTTGCCTAGCGCCCCGGACCATCGCCTGCGCCAGGCCGCGAACCCCGAGCAGCAGGTCCACGCCGTAAACGCCCATATGCCGGCCGCAATCGCCGTGCATTGCCTCCGCTTCGGGGCCAAGCTCCAGCATCTCACCCGCAACAACGATGTGGCGCAGGCCCGGAATCTGGGTCAGCGAACGTACCATGCTGTCGAGGGCTTTCGGATTGGAATTGTAGCAATCGTTAAT
>Ga0182037_10001501_pt1 | contig 12198 bp, 7 predicted proteins | sample sta12Cox44000082_FD_125974 | JGI IMG/M metagenome (GOLD analysis project Ga0182037, IMG submission 125974) | Lab enrichment of tropical soil microbial communities from Luquillo Experimental Forest, Puerto Rico - statoxic.12C.oxic.44.000.082 | ecosystem: Environmental > Terrestrial > Soil >... | reverse complement strand
GCCGCGGCGGCGAATCGAAGCGAGCGGCTAAGGAGAGACGGTGGCACCATGAAGTCTCCGAGCTGGGGGGAGCCCCTGCGAACACCGATCTTTTGAGGTTCGTCGGCCCTATCGTGCGATGGAAACCGCGCCAGGCGCAATAGACCGCGCGAGAGGATGTGCTCATGTCATGCATAGGCAGGTTGTCCCGAGAATCAACGGAGACGTGCCGAAGGGGTCATTCTCGATCTTGAGACGGGCGTTCCCGGGCGTCAGTCGTCCGATTTGGGCATGGGGACGTAGACGCGGAGGGCGAGAATGTGGGCTTTGGCCTCGGCAGCGTTGCGGTTGTAGAAGCCTACGGTCGCGTTGGGACGGAAATAGTAGGCGTCGTCCGCCTTCGCGGAGTACAGGCCCGCGACGCCGTCCGAGCCGCTGCCCGCGGCCATCTGCCCTTCGCCATCGAGAACAAGATAGATCTCTTCCGCGATTTCGTGGTGGTGGGGGAAGTTGGTTCCGGCAGGAGCGAAATCCATCAGGAAGAAATCTACGACGTTGTAGGCGGCGTTGATACGGTCGCGAGTGCGGTTGTACGGGCCAATCATGAGCTGGTAGAGAACGGAGGAGGGATGGCCGCCGACGGTTTGCTGTTTGAGCTCAGCGAGATTGGCGATTTCGAGTTTCGTCGGCTGCGAGATGGCAACCCGCGCGGGAATCTTGACGGTGGTGAGAACGATGCGGAGCGGCTCTGCGGAATGGTTGGAGACGGAATGCGCGACGCCTGGGGGAAGATAGGCAAAGTCGTTTGCGACAAGCGGGTGAGTTTGCCCGGCGAAGTCGAGCGTACCGCTGCCCGAGCGTACGAAGTAGATCTCTTCCTGGCGCGGGTAGGAGACGGGCTGGCATTCGCCGCCGGGCGCGACCGTGAGTTGGCCGAAACGGGCGACACTGAGCGGGTAGCGGGATTCGGTGTCCCCCTCGCCAAAAAGAGGCAGGTAGCGGCAGGAGCCTGTCGTGAGATCGGTCTTCTGTTCGCGGGCGGTGGAGAGGTCGCGCCGTAGCCAGGTTGGCTCGACCGTACGATCCTGGACCAGGAGAGCGCCCGATAAGGCGAGCCAGGCCGGAAGAGCGAATCGCATTCGATACCTCGCTTCTGGGGTCCGCGCGTTGCGAACTATATCAGGCGGCAGCCCGCGAGCAACGGTACGGAGGAGTTAAAGGCTCCAGACCAGCGCTCGCGGAACCCCTTCACTCATAGCGTAAACAGGCGATGGGGTCCAGCTTGGCGGCGAGGTTGGCCGGATAGTAGCCGAAAAACAAGCCGACGCCGACCGAGATGACGAAACCAATCGTGACCCACCAGTAGGAAAGCGTTGCCGGAATGGAAGGCACTAGGGTGCGGACCATGGTGGAGATCCCCGCTCCGAACAGAATGCCGATGGTGCCGCCCACCAGCGTCAAGACGACCGCTTCAAACAGGAATTGCAGGCGCACATCGGCCTTCCGGGCGCCGATGGCTTTGCGCACGCCAATTTCCTGCGTGCGTTCGGTGACGGAGATGAGCATGATATTCATCACCCCGACCCCGCCGACCAGCAGACCGATCGAACTGATGACCGAGGTAAGGATGACCAGCGCTCCGGTGAGCTGGTTCCACAAATTGCTGAGGAAGTCCGGCGAGCTGAGCTCAAAGTCGTTTTCTCTATCGGCCGAGATTTTGCGAATGCGGCGCATGGCCTGGATGACCTCGGCTTGCGCAGCTTCCACGTTCACGTCCTTGGGGACGGTAAAGAGCATGATCAGTTCCTTGGCCTCGGGATAGTGCTTTTTGAAGTTGCTGAGCGGGATGATGGCGAAGATATCCACTCCCGGACCGAGAAACAGCCCTTGATCGTGGCTGAAGACGCCGATGACTTCGTAAACCGAGCCGTTGATGCGCACGACCTGGCCGAGTGGATCGCGATCGGGGAAAAGCGAATCGGCGATGGCAGCGCCGAGGACCACAACGGGACGGGCATGCTCCTGGTCGAAGGGGCTGATGAAGCGGCCGCGTTCGATATTGAAGAGCGGAAGAGCGGTGGTGTACTCGGGCTCGGCCCCGCGGATGATCACTTTTTCTACGGTTTTGTCCCCGCTGGTGATGCGGTTGGTGTCGCCGAAGAAGAAGCCGCGCGTGCCGACGGTGGTGACGTTTTCCACGTGGGGAGCGGCGGAGCGGATATACTCAGCGTAATCGTAGCCGATGTAGCGGCGCACGCGAATCTTTTCGGGCATATGCGAGGGATCGGTTCCGGGCGGAAATCGGGTGAGGAAGTAGGTGCGGGAGCCCAAAGATTCGACGCGGTCCTGCACGAATTTGTTCAAGCCCTGGATGATGGCGGCCATGGAGATGACGGAAGAGACGCCGATGACGATGCCAAGGACAGTCAAAGCGGAGCGGACCTTGGAGGAGTGGAGGGTCTGCATCGCTGCGACGAAATTTTCGCGGGCTTGAGCCAGGGTCATCAAGGACATGTGGGGCCTCCGGCCTGCGAAGATCGGTAGCCCGGACAAGCACTCCTATGCGCCAAGGCGGGTGGCAGCAGATTCGGTTCAAAGAGAATTCGTGCCGGCGCGTTCATCAGTCGGACCTCAGGGCGACGACCGGGTCGAGGCGGGAGGCGCGCAGGGCCGGGTAGATGCCAAAAAACAGGCCCACGGCGGAACTCATGACCAAGCCCATGACCGCAACCCAAGTGCGCACGGAAGCTGGAAAGGGCGAGAAGGTGCGCAGCAGGAGTGCCACGAAAAATCCCAGGCCAATGCCCAAAATTCCGCCGGCGAGGCATTGCAACAGGCTCTCGAGAATGAACTGGCCGAGAATGTCGCCCTGCGTCGCTCCGACCGCCCGGCGTACACCGATTTCGCGCTTGCGCAGCGTAACGCTGACGAGCATGACGTTCATGATGACGATGCCGCCGATGACCACCGAGATGGTGCTCACCAGGATAAAAACTCCAAAAAACGCGCCGCTGATGCTGCGCCAAAGAGCCATATAGCTCTCCTTGGTGCCGACAAAGAAATCGTTTTCCATCTGGCCGCTGAGATGGCGGCGTGCGCGCAGGACGAGTTGCGCCTGGTCCTGCGCCGCTTCGAAAAAGCCCTCGCGCGCCTTGACGTTGATGGTGAGGCTTGAATGGATGCCCTGAATGCGGAGGAACACGGAAAGAGGAACGGTGACAAAATTGTCCTGGTCCTGGCCGAGAACGCTGCCGACCTTCTCCATGATGCCAATGACCATGAACTCGTCGTTGCCGACGCGAATGCTCCGGCCGATCGGATCGACACCGAGGAAAAGCTTTTGTACCAGCGAATCGCCGATCAGGCAGACGTTGGCGCGGTGTTCGGACTCGGCGGAGCTGAAGTAACGGCCGAACTCCACGGCGCGCGTGTCGATATCGGCCATGCTTGGCGTTTGGCCGTAGAAGCTGACGTCCTGGGCCTCTTTGTCAGCGTAACGCGCTCGCACGGTTGCGCTGGCCGTGGCGCCGACCTCCGCGCACGCGGTACAGCCCTCGGCGAGGGCGCGTACGTCATCCAACTCGATTTTCTTGTACTTAAGCGCCTTGATGATGATGCTGAAGTCGGTGACGGCGAAAGGCGTGCGGGCGATCTGGAAGACGTTGGTGCCGAGATTGGCGATTTTGTTTTCGACATAAAGGTTGGCGCCCTGCACGATGGTCATGACGGTAATGAGCGTGGCCACACCCATGGTCAAGCCGAGCATGGTGAGAGAGGCACGCAGCTTGTGAGCACGCAAGGCCCCCAGGGTCTGGGCAAAGTTGTCCGCGATGGCGAGCACTAGGGTGAGGCCTTTCCCGTTGCCTATCACTTTACCGGATCCCGCGAGCGGCGTCCGGCTAACTGAGACCGCAAAGGGTTTTAACCAGGAATACGAAGGAAGGAAGGCGAGAGTTACGCCGCGTAAGAACCGGCATGGCGCCGGCCGGACTTTGAAAAAAGCTGCCTAAACGCTAACGTGCTTTAAATCCAAGCAGTTATGCAGGGGACGGGTTCAGCTGGGTAGCGCGGGCCGCTTTGCGCGCCGTGCGACGAAGCCTCCCCTTTCATGGTGCGTCGTGCGGCTTTATTCGGTTCGCAAGGCTCGCGCGGGATCGATCGACGAGGCGCGGCGAGCCGGAATTAAGCCCGCGAGCGTGGCTGCGGTGACAAGAACCAGGATGGAGCCAAATAGGACCCTAGCGTCCAGACCTTTCATTTCATAGAGCTGAGACTCGACGTAGCGAACGCAGAGGAAGGCGACGGGAACGCCGATGGCCAAGCCGAGAATAGATTGGAAAAGAGCCGAGCGCATGACGGCGGAAATGACCGTGGTGCGTTCGGCACCGAGCGCCATGCGGATGCCGATTTCGCCGGTACGGCGGGCGACGGTGTAAGCCGTGACGCCGTAGAGTCCGACACTGGCGAGGAGAAGAGCGAGGATGCCGAAGAGCATGGTGAGTCGCGCGATGAGACGATCATCGCCGAAGCGGTCGGCGATCTGCTGGTCGAAAGTTTGGAACTTTACGATGGTAAGGTTGGGATTGATGGAAGACAGTGTCTGGCGTACAAGGCTTTCCATATGGCTGACCGGGCGGTCGGTAGCGAGGACCATGGCACCGGCATAGAGAGACTCGTCGGTGTCGATGGGATTCATTTTTTGGACCCGGGGCGGACGCTGCAGGATCGGGACAAAGTACATGCGATGTTCTTTCCAGCGAACGCTGGTGTAGACGGTGTCTTCGACGACTCCGACGATTTCATAGTCCCCTGTGGACTCCGGACCCGGCGGCCCGAAATGCTGGCCGATAGGATTCACGCCAGGGAAGAATTTTTTGACGAATTCCTGGTTGACGACAGCGATGGTCAGCGCGTTGGCAACGTCTCTTTCGGTGATGCCGCGGCCCATGACGACGCGCGTTCCCACCGAGTCGAAATAGTCGGCGTTGGCTTTGACCATCGAAGCACCGGAATTGAGATCGGGCTGTCCCTGGACCTGGAGCGAATTGCTCCAGTTGTTGTCTTCCATCGGAGTGTAAAGAGCAAGACCTACTCGATTGACGCCAGGGAGCGCGTGAAAGCGGTCCTCAATGATTCGGTAAAGAGACTCGAGCTGGGTTTGGGGATAGCCGGCGGCTTGCGGATTGATGTGGACGATGTAGCGATTGCGGGAATCGAGTTTTAAGTCCGTCGATTCAAGCTTGTTGAGGCTCTGCGAGAAAAGACCAGCTCCGACCAGGAGAACCAGGGACAACGCAGCCTGCAAAATGACCAGGCCGCGCTGCAGCAGCGAAGCTCCCCCCGCCGAGGCCCGAGTGCCGCTGCGCAGGGCGTCGACCGGTTCGGCTTGCGCGGCGATCCAAGCCGGAGCCACGCCAAACAGAATGCCCGTGAGAAGAGAGAGGCCGCAGGCAAAAGCCAGAACCGCAAGCGAAGGGCTGGCTTCGATCGGAAGGCTATCGGCTCCGGGGAAAGCGAGCGCAAGCAACATGCGCGTGCCGAGATACGCTACCAAAAGTCCGACCAGACCGCCCAGGCCAGCGAGCACCACACTCTCGGTGAGGAGCTGGCGGATGATGCGGAGCCGCGCGGCGCCCAGCGCGGTGCGGACCGACATTTCGGATTTGCGACCCATGCCGCGCACCAGGAGAAGATTGGCGATGTTGGCGCAGGCAATGACAAGAACGATGGCGGAAATGAACATGAGGAGACGGAGGTTGGAGCCGTACTCGTCCTGAAGGTTCTGAATGCCCGAGCCTCCGGGACCGAGGATGACGTGGGCTTTGGCCAGGAGGTCTTTGTTCCGGCCGGCCGAAAAGGTGCTGGTTTGAGCGAACGACTGACGGACGAGCGCGCTGATTTTATCCTGCAGAGCCGGCAAGGAGACTCCGGGTTTGAGGCGCCCGACGATGTAGAGCCAGTTGGATGCAGGACTGTGGACATAGGGGGCGTTGGCGATAGCGGGCATGGACTCGATGGGGAGATAGAAATCGGGAGGAGTGGTGGCGAGTCGGTCCCCGTAGAAACCGGCGGGTGCGATGCCGGCGATGGTAACGGGTTTCGTGTTGATCCAAAACGTGGAGCCGACGATGCCGGCGTCGCCGGCGTAATCGCGCTGCCAGGTCCGATAGCTCATGACGGCCGCGACTTGGGCGCCCGCCTGGTCATCGGAATCCGTGATGAGGCGACCCGCGTGAGGCTTCAGTCCGAAAGTGTGGAAGTAATTGCCGGAGACGAATTCGCCCATCATGGAGCGGGAAAGATTATCGCCGTCGCGCCGCGCAGTGACCGGGCGGAAGCCGAATCCTGCCTGCATAGCGGCCAGCTCTTCGAACTCCGGGGTGTTTTTTCTGAGAAGCCGCCAGGTTTCCGTGGCGAACAAGCTGTACTTGCCGTCTTCGCGCGCGCCGTCGCTGACGCAGCAGTCGTCTTGGTCGCCGAGTCGGATGAGCGTTCCGGGATCGGCCACGGGCAACTTCCTGAGAAGAACGGCGTTCACCAGGGTGAAGATGGCGGCGTTGGAGCCAATGCCAAGGGCGAGGGTCAGAATAGCGGTGGCTGTGAAGCCGGGTGTCTTGAGGAGTTGGCGAAAGGCGTAGCGGGCGTCTTGCAGCAAGGCGGTCAGCATCGAGGCTCCTCGAGCGAAATTCAGAAAAAGATGAGCGGGCTCATGGTTATAGACGAAGAGAAGACGCGAAGGTTCAAAGAAATTTTGCTGTCCGGCGGCGGACGGTTGACCGGATTCGGACACTGACTCGGGAACGGGATCGCAATGCTAGAGAGGACGGCAGAATGCCAGGCCGGACCGTTCCCGACAGAGAAGCCGCGAGCAAGCGGATCGCTGGCGGCCAACGGCGGCTTCCAGGACGGGCAAACTACGAAGGACCGTCGGGGGCCGCCAAGCGTAGTCTTCCTCAAAGAGGGATGACCGCCAGCTTCAACCAAAGTGTGAGCAGAGGCGCTACAGGCCGCCAATAGGCCACTTGCCGTACCACGCGCATACCGAGATTTACGGAGGCACGAGGACTACTTTTTTGGATTGACGAGCGCCTGGTAGACAGCAGGGCGGCTTTGGTATTCGACCATGGGCATGCCTGGTCCCCAGAGGCGCTGGATCATGGCTACAAAGACGACGTCGTTGGTGGGATCGACCCAGAACCAGGTGCCGGCGGCGCCATCCCAGAAGAAAGTGCCGCGACCATCGGGAAGATTAGCGAGTTGCGGATCGTATTCGACGGCGCAGTTGTATCCGTAGCCGAAGCCGGGCCGCATGACGTGAACGCCGATGCCGAATTCGCCCGTGAGGAGCTGCGGCGCGAGATGGTTGCTGCTCATGAGCTGCACCGAAGAAGGCGCGAGAATGCGGACGCCATTCAGCTCCCCGCCGTTCGCGAGCATGGTGGCGAAGCGGTAGTAGTCTTCGGCGGTTGAGACTGAACCGCCGCCGCCCGAAGCCATGCCGGGTTCCGAGCTGTACTCATTGCCTCCGGTGGATGGAACCATGTCGCCTTTTTCATTGCCTTTATACATGGTGACGAAGCGGCTGCGCTTTCCCGCGGGAACATAGAAGGCGGTATCCTTCATGCCGAGCGGCTTGAAGATGTGCTCCTGCATGTAGGCGGGCAGGGACTGGCCGGAAAGTTTCTCGACGATATAGCCCTGGATGTCCATCGACACGCTATAGGACCAACGCGTGCCCGGCTGGTAGCTGAGCGGAAGCTTGGCCAGTTTCTCGATAAATTCCTCGAGGGACTTGCTTTGGAAGAGGTCGGCTTTTTGATATTCCTTGTCGACCAGAGTGCTGCCGAAGAAGCCGTAGGTGAAACCCGCGGTGTGGGTCATGAGCTCAGCCATGGTGGGCGGGTGAACGGGATCTTCGAGAATCATGTTGCCCGAAGCATCCGCGCCCTTGAACACTTTGAGGTGCGCAAACTCGGGTATGAACTTGGAGATGGGATCGGAGGGAAGCCATTTGCCCTGTTCGTAGAGCTGGAGCATGGCCACGGCCGTGATGGGCTTGGTCATGGAAAACGCCCGGAAGATGGCGTCTTTGCTGAGAGGGGCGTTGCTGGCGACGTCCTTCGCGCCATACACCCGATAGTCGAGGACCTTGCCGTGACGGGCGAGGATGGTGACGGCGCCGGGAAGCTCTTTGCGGTCGACGGTTTGCTGCATGAGGGCGTGCAGGCGCTCGAGGCGTTCGGAAGAAAAGCCGACCGTTTCGGGCTTTACGACGGTCATGTCGATGCCGGCGGGGCCGGCGGCGGATGATGGCGCAGATTGTTGAGCACGCAGTCCGGCCGCCAGGACGAGAAGCAGGTTCGCACAAAGCAGGAAAACTGCGAATGAAACGCGTGTTTTCACGATGTTTTATCCTCGTTAACCGGCGCACTTTAACAGAGTCGTACCTAAAATGGGAGTCCGCGACATCTATCGGAACGGCCGACATGGGCCCGAGTACGCATCGTTCAGATCCGACATCCGTGAGGTTCTGGTCCTGGGGAGAAAGCTAGGTCCAGGAGCAGATGGTGCTGGATGCGCAGAAACACCACACTGACACGCCGCGGCTCAATTTAGTCGGGCGCATGCACGGGAGAGAATGGTATGCGCGTCACGCGCGACCTGTTCGAAGCGCTGCGGATGGCGCGCGAGAGATGGATGCTGCGCGAAGAAAATCCGTGAAGTGACCCTAGAGCGGTTCCTGGATTAGCGAGCGGACTCGACCACGCCGACTTTGTTGACACCGGAGCAGGCCAGATAGATGCGGCCATCGGCAGTGGCCGCCATGTTGCGTACGGTGCCTCCGCCGGAAGGTATGTTGGCGCGGGCGAATTCTTGCGTCCGCGGATTGAAGCGAATGAGGGTGTTGGGCTTCACACCGGACTCGCTGTACCAGACCATGCCGTCGGGGGAGATGACGATTCCGTAGGGATTTGAACCTGAACCCCCGGGTGAAGGCCACATTTTTACGGTTCCGGATTCCGGATCGAGGCGGCCGAGATTCCCGCCTTCGTAGTCGGTGAAATAGATCTTGTCGTCGGCCGAGATAGCCATGCGGCGGGGACGACTGCCTTCGGGCAGCGGATACTCCTTGATCTGCATGGTTCGCGGGTCGATGCTGGCCATCTTGTTGGTGCCGAATTCACAGAAGAACGGCACTCCTTTGCTGTTGATCTGAATGCCGTAAGGGCGCGCGTCCCTGGTGGGAACCTCTTTCAATTCGACCTTGCCGGTCTTGGGGTCCAGACGACCGACCATGTTGCCGACCTGAACGGTGAACCAGAGGATTCCTTGCGCATCAAATACTGCGGTATGCGGATCCTCGGCTTTGGCATCGGGCATTTTGTATTGCGTGACTTGGCCGGTGCGCGGATCGAGCTTCCCGATATGAGCGGCGAAGTTCCCCGTGTACCAGATGTTGCCATCGCGATCGGCCACCAGGCCGTGCGGACCGTCGTTAGAGCCTTTCAGCGGAAATTCTTTAAAAGCTCCCGTGGCGGGATCGAGGCGGCCGAGCTTGCTGACCATTTGTTCGGTGAACCAGAGCGAGCCGTCTGGCGCCACGGCCGGGTCGTGCGGGTGGGCGCCTTTGGTTGGAACGTCCCATTCGCGGATCGTCACATTCAGATTGGCAACAGGAGAAGGCGGGACGAAAGGACGAGAAAAAACTGTCACGGCAAATGCGAAAGCGGCAGCTGCCATGCCGCATAGTGCAAGAACGCGGAGTCGCATGAGATCCTCCCGAAGAGGCGCGGGCTGGCTAAGCTATCGTGCCCCTTCGAGAAGACGAAGGCAATAAGATGACGGCGGGCTAGGCCGAGGCGGAGCGTTGCGCTTTCATTTGCGCCAAGCGTTCCTGGAACTGGCGAGTCAGATGAGGAACGATGCCCAGCTGGCGCTCGATGAGCATGAGCTGCGCACGGTGATGCATCTCGTGCTCTTTGGCGCCGAGCAGGCGTTCAAAACGGGTCTTGTGGGCTTTGCCGTCGGGTTCGGTGACCATTTCGGCCAGGAATTCCGGAGTCAGAGTTTCCAGCCAGGAGGCAAACCTGTCGCCTTCGCTGCGAAGGAGTTTGAGGATTTCAGCCTTGCTGCGGGGCTTGTTCTCTTCGGCGGTGAATTCATCCATCAGTCCCAAGAAGTTGAAGCCGACCAGAGTGGTCAGCTTCTCCCCATGAACCCTTTCCCAAATGCGGGTGGCGATGGCGACATGGGTTAGCATCTTGCCGACCGGGCGTACGTCGGGAGCTGCCACGAAGTCGTACTGGGATTCGGGAAGGTCTTCCGCAACCTGAATGGTGTTCTTGCGGACGGTGCGGAAAGCATCGGCCAGTTCTTTACCGCCATAACAGAGCATAGTTCACCTCGGTGGATTATTTGCACCCGGCAAGCGGGTCGCACTGTTCGATGCGCCGACGTTTGCGGTCGTCACGGCCTTTCCGCAAGAGAGCGCCAGGCATTTTCGCTCCCGTGCATCAGACATCAGGGCTCAAGGGCATGCTACGGCGGCGGATGCCGGTGGCATCGAAAAGAGCGTTGCCGACCGCGGGCGCGACGGCCATGATCGGGGTTTCACCGGCTCCCGCGGACGGAATGTCCTTGCGATTGAGAAGAACGGCTTCGATCTGAGGCAGGTCGCGGAAGCGCGGGACGCGGTAGGTAGCAAAACGCGGATTCTTGATGCGCCCGTTTTCAAACTGAATGGATTCGAAAAGCGCCCCGCCCAGGCCCTGAATATTGGCGCCGACAACCTGGTTGCGCAGGCCGTTGGGATTGACGATGGCCCCGCATTCGAACGCGGTGACCAGGCGAACAACTCGAAGCTTATCGGCTTTGGCGTCGCTTAAGACTTCGGCGCAGGTGGCTACGTAACTTCCCTTTTCGTTTCCGGCGGCTATGCCAAATCCTTGGCCTTCTTTGGATTTCTTGGGAGGCCACCCGAACGACTTTGCGGCCGCTTCGAGAACGGCGCGGAGACGGGGGTCGGATAGATTGCGCAGGCGGAAGTCGAGTGCATCGACATTGGCGGCGCGGGCCAGTTCATCCATGTGGGTTTCGCGAGCGAAATGGTTCGCGGTGGCGGCCAGGCCGCGATAAGAGCCGCAGCGGAGCACTAGTGGCACAGAGTGATACTGGATCAGCTGGTTCGCGACGTCGTAGGGCGTTTCGATCCCGGACGAGCCGGAGTGGTAGTTGTGAAACTCCCAAGCGGTGAGCTTGCCGCGCGTGTCGAGAGCGCTTTTTACTTCGATGAGGCCCGCCGGGCGGAAATAGGCCCAGGTGAATTCCTCTTGGCGCGTCCAAATGAGTTTGACGGGACGGTTGGCGGCTTTGGCAAGACGCGCGGCCTCGACGGCTGCGTCGCCCGTATGTTTGCCGCCGTAGGCCGAACCGGTATCGGGCACGACGACGCGGACACTGCTTTCCGGAATGTGCAGGGCGTTAGCTACTTCGGTGCGGACGGCGAAAGGACGCTGCGTGCCGGTCCAGACGGTCATCTTATTGTCCCGCCACTCGGCGACGGCGGCGCGCGGCTCGAGGGGGGCGTGGGCGATGTAGGCAACCGTGTAGGAAGTTTCGAGTTTGTGGGCAGCGTCCGCCAGGCCTACCGCGATGGAGCCCTTTTCCTGCTTTTCGCGGCGGGCGTCGGATCCGGGCGAGGCGTTTTGTTTGAGGTAGGCGAAGATTTCGCGGTCGGAAACTCTTTGCGGCGATTCTTTCCACTCGGCGCGGACAGCGGCGAGTGCTCGTTCGGCCCCGGCTACGCTGTCCGCAGCGGCACCCACAAAATTGCCGTCAACGACGACGGTTACCTCTGGCATCGCGATAGCCGCCTTGGAGTCACACGAGGCGAGAGTTGCACCGAATGATGGCGGACGAAGAATTTTTGCGTGCAGGAGGTGGCCCGGGCGGAGATCGGTGGTGTATTGGTGCTTGCCGGTGACGACGTCGCGCGCGTTGACTTTGGGAAGTGGTTGGCCGGCAACGGTCCACTCGGAGGGCGGAGTTATGGGATCGGCCTCCGGCAGGAGTTGGGCGAGAGCCTTGCCGCGGGCGAGTTCTGCGTAGCTGACGGACTTCCCCGAGGCCGGATCGGTAACCTTGGCATCGGCGGCTTTCAGATTGGCCGCGGGAACGTTCCACTGTTTTGCGGCAGCTTCAAGAAGCAAATTACGCGCG
>Ga0182037_10001493_pt1 | contig 12223 bp, 10 predicted proteins | sample sta12Cox44000082_FD_125974 | JGI IMG/M metagenome (GOLD analysis project Ga0182037, IMG submission 125974) | Lab enrichment of tropical soil microbial communities from Luquillo Experimental Forest, Puerto Rico - statoxic.12C.oxic.44.000.082 | ecosystem: Environmental > Terrestrial > Soil >... | reverse complement strand
CGAGCAGCGAATAGGTGCCCTCGATGTTGGTCCTGATGAATTGCGCCGGGCCGTCGATCGAGCGGTCGACATGCGATTCGGCGGCGAGGTGGAGCACCGCATCGGGGTCGAATTCCCGGATTATTTGCGCCATCCGCGCCCGGTCGCAGATGTCGGCCCGGCGGAAGGCATAACGCGCATCCCCCTCGACCTCGCGCAGCGAGGCCAGATTGGCGGCGTAGGTCAGCATGTCGACATTGAGAACGGTGGCGCCGAATTCACCGACAAACAGCCGGCAGACCGCCGAGCCGATAAAGCCGGCGCCGCCGGTGACCAGCACCCTCATCGACGCCTCCGACCCCCGTCCTCCTGTTTTAACAGGGAATCTACAGGCGTTAACTTTTCGATCATGATCATTTCGCCCGAACCGTACGACACAAATGTGGCGATTTTAGCGTTGCCGTGATGGCATCGACAGGGCGCCGAATCATGAGGCGGGGTTGACAGGGCGGTTACCGCTAGTCTTGCTTGCCCTGTTGCTTCAGGAGGATGCCGGTGGACGCGATCATGGACTATTTGGTGCGCTCTCGCGACGCCCTGCAAGCGGCGATCGATGACCGTGCTTTCTGCCGCACGATCGGAGCCATCGCCGAACTTGCCGCGGAAGCACTGCGCGCCGGCGGCAAGCTTCTCCTCGCCGGCAACGGCGGCAGCGCCGCCGACGCGCAACACATTGCCGGCGAATTGGTGGGCCGGCTCAACTACGATCGTGCGCCGGTTGCGGCGATCGCGCTGCCGACCGACAGCTCGGTGCTGACCGCGGTCGCCAACGACTACGGCTACGAGAATGTCTTCGAGCGGCAGATCCGCGGCCTCGGCCGGCCTGGAGACGTGCTGATCGCAATCTCCACCTCCGGCCGAAGCCCTAACATCCTGCGGGCGATCGCCACCGCGCGCCAACAGGGGCTGACGGTCGTCGGCCTTACCGGGAGGTCCGGCGGCGAGATGGCGCCGCTCTGTGATCTATGCCTGCAGGCGCCGGCGGAGGCAACACAGCTCATTCAGCAGATCCACATCACCGCCGCGCACATCATTTGCGGCATCGTCGAAGAGCGCCTGTTCCCGCGCAGTGGGGAATCGGGATGATTCGGCAAGCGGTTATCTTGTGCGGCGGGATCGGGTCCCGGCTCGGAGACCTGACCGCGCACAGGCCAAAGCCACTGCTCGAAATTGCCGGTGATCCCTTTCTCGACGTGCTTTTGTTCGAGCTTGCGCGACACGGCGTGAGGCGGGTTCTGCTGCTCGCCGGTTTCGAAGCCCGCCAGATCGTCGACTATGCGGCCGTGACGCCGTTGAAGGCCCGGTTCGGCCTGCAGATCGAGCTCTCTGTTGAGCCAAACCGTGCCGGCACCGGCGGGGCCGTGTGGTATGCTCGGGACCGCCTCGACGACCTGTTTTTGCTGCTCAACGGGGATTCGTGGTTCGATGTCAACCTGCTGGAATTGGCCGTTCGCGTTGCGGGGGAGCCCACCTCGATCGCGGCTATCGCGCTGAGGCGTCTCGACGATCCCTCGCGCTTTGGGGTCGTAGCGGTCGACGGCCAACGAATCACGAACTTTCATCACCGTCCGCAAAGCTCGGGACGCGGCCTCGTCAATGGGGGCGTTTACCTCTGCCGCCGTACCTTCGTCGAAGCTCTCACCCCCTGCTGTTCGCTCGAGGAGGAGGTGTTTCCGGCGCTTGCCCGTGATGGGAAGCTGATCGGAATACCCTTTGACGGCTATTTCATCGATATCGGGGTGCCTGAAGCTCTGGCGCGCGCCCAGCAGGACGTGCCGCGTCGGCGGCGCCGACCGGCTGCCTTTCTCGATCGCGACGGTGTACTCAATCACGATGACGGGCACGTCGGTTCGTACGCCCGCTTTCGGTGGGTCGATGGAGCGAAGTCGGCAGTCAAGTTGCTAAACGATGCGGGGCTTTTTGTCTTCGTCGTGACCAATCAGGCCGGGGTCGCCAGAGGTTACTATACCGAAGCGGATGTTCTCGCCCTTCATGCGCAGTTGGCGACCGATCTGACAGAGATGGGAGGGCATATCGACGACATCCGCTATTGCGCCTTTCACCGGGATGGCGTGGTCCCCGAATATTCCCGAGCAAGCGACTGGCGTAAGCCCGCCCCCGGGATGATCCTGGACTTATTGCGGTGCTGGCCGGTCGACCAGGCGGCGAGCTTCCTTATCGGGGACAAGGAGAGCGATCTCGCGGCGGCCAGCGCCGCCGGGATTACCGCGCACCATTTCCCGGGGGGTGATCTTGCTGCTTTCGCCGCGGGATTGCTTCCGTCTCGCCGCGCTGCTCGGTCGACCTGATGACCAGAGACGGTACCGGCGAAGCCGCAAGACAGCAATGAACGCTTTAAAAGGTTCGTTCGATGAACCGGTCGCGCTTCTCGCTGGGGACCAAAAAGAAGTCCCAAAATACCCATCGACATCTTCAAGCTCTTTGGTGAAAGTGATCAATTCCACGGGCGATCGGCCATAAGCGAAATAGCCGGGATATCCGAACTCTACAGAAATAATCGGGCACCGGCGCTTGATCATGGTTCTTGCGCCGTCTTGACCACGATCCTGTTAAGCTGAAGCATAACCGGCGTTGACGAGGTAGTTGGCGCATTCCTCGAGTTTGAAACGATCGAGGAGTGAGCCGATGCCGCGCCAGGTGGCCTCAATGGTGCGCGGATCGGTTTTGCGCAGCAGCCAACAGCAGCAAAGGGGGTACATCTTCACCTTACGAGCCCACTCCTATGGTCCACCGCCTCGGGTCCGCCGCGGTCCAACAGATGGGGACGAGCATGCGGTCGATCTCGACGGCCATGTCGGGTGGCGGTGCCACCCATCCTCGACCGTCTCGTCTACAATGTCAGCGGCTCAACCATAGACGGCCAGGAGGAAGACATGCCGTTCATCGCGTCGAATGGCCTCACCGAAGAGGGCACCGGCAAGACCATCGCCATCGGCGGCATGACCGTGCACTACCACGATGTGGGCGCGGGTGAACCGGTGCTGTTCCTCCACTCCTATGGTCCCGGCACCACCGCGTGGATCACGTTTTACAAGACGGTCGGCGCGTTGTCGCAGCACTTCCGCTGCATCCTGATGGACCTGCCGAATTTTTCGAAGACGGGCCCGATCGTTTACCGCGAGGGGGTGCACGCCGTCCAGGCGCGGACTGCGGTGGCTTTGCTGGACGCTCTCGGCATCGCACGGGCGCACTGGGTCGGCAACTCGCAGGGCGGGCAGTCGGCGATGGTGGCGGCCATCACCTACCCCGAGAGGGTCGGCAAATTCGTCATGGGCGGCTCGCACATCGGCACCGGCGGCGATCGGTACCTCTTGGCCAATCGCCCCTCGGAGGGCAGCCGGGTCACCCGCGAGGCCCTCGACGACCCGAGTCGCGAGAATATCCGGCGCTACCTGCGTGTGCACATCGACGACGAGAGTCTGGCGACCGACGAGTTGGTGGATTACATCCACCGGGCGCACACCTGGTCGCCCGAGTTCATGGAGGCGCGCCGGCAATCGGTCAGCCTGCCGCACGACTACACACAGGACCTCGCCAGTATCAAGGCGTCCGTCCTGCTAATCCACGGGCGCTACGACCGGATGGTGGCCTTCGAGGTCAGCATCGCGATCCTCAACCACATCGCCGACTCGCGCCTCGTGCTGCTCAACAATTGCGGCCACTGGCCGCCCTTCGAGAAGCCAGCCGAGTGGACAGCACAGGTCCTTGCGTTTCTGCAGGGCTACTGAGAGGGACGTCTAGTCTAGATAGTGTTCTAAATCAAAGGTTAGTTTAACCAGTCTCGGCATAGTAAAAAGAGTCTACCTCGGCAATAATTTATGTGAATCATGCCGAGTTGGCTTTGTACACGGCTGACCCATGACCCGATGTGTACTTCGCGACGATCAGTGGGAACGGATCAACGATCTGCTTCCCGGCAAGCCAGGTGATGTCGGTGTCATCGCCCGCGACAATCGCGTTTCATCGAGGCGGTTCCGTATCGAGATCGCGCTGGAATACAGTGGCGCGACCTGGCGGAGCGCTTCGGGGATTGGAAGAACACGCACCGGCGGTTCAGTCGCGGGGCCAAAACGGGGTATGGGAGCGCGTCTTTCAGCATCTCGCAACCGATGCCAACAACGAATACGCGATGATCGACAGCACCATCGTCCGGGCGTACCAGCACAGCGCCGGCGCTCCCAAAAAAAGTAGACGATCAGGCGCTTGGCCGCAGCCGCGGCAGCCTGAGCACAAAGATCCATGCCCTGGTCGACGCGCTCGGCAATCCGCTGCGCTTTCTGCTGACGCCGGGACAGGCGCACGACCTGACCGGCGCCGATGCGCTGCTGCCGCACAGGGCCGTACTATCATCCGGCAAAACAGCCGACGAGGTGACTTTGAATCCCGAGATTGGAATTGGCCGGCGCGCCGCGAGGGGGAGCGCCAACCGGCTGAAGCTGGGCTTGTTCGGTGCCAACTGCTCCTCCGGGCGCGCGGTGACGATGGTGCCGGAGCACTGGTCCGGGAGCTGGACCAATTGCGTCAGGCTCGCGCAGATGGCCGACCAAGCCGGCATTGAATTCATGCTGCCGATCGGACGCTGGAAGGGGTATGGCGGCGATACGGATTACCAAGGCGAGACGTGGGAGACGGTGACCTGGGCCTGCGGCCTTTTGGCCAAGACCGAGCGGCTCACCGTGTTCGGAACCGTGCATGCACCGCTGGTCCCACCACTGATCGCTGCCAAGGAGTTCGTCACCGCCGACCACATCGGAGAAGGGCGTTTCGGCCTCAATGTCGTGTGCGGCTGGAACGAGGGCGAGTTTGAGATGTTCGGCGCGACATTGCGCGATCACGAGGCGCGCTACGACTACGCTCAGGAATGGCTCGATATCGTCAAGCTCGCCTGGTCGCGGCACAAGGATTTCGATTTCGCCGGGCAGTTCTTCACATTGAAGGGTGTGCGGGCCAAGCCCAAACCCTACGGCGGGACACGTCCGTTGATCATGAATGCCGGCGCATCGGCGACCGGGCAGGCCTTCGCGATCCGCAACTGCGACGCGCTGTTTTCGACGATATCGCGCGGCATCTCGTTTGAGGAGACGGCGCATCACATCAGCAACCTGCGGGCGCAGGCACGACAGGCGGGGCGCGAGATCGACGTCTATACGGTGGGTGTCGTCACCTGCCGGTCCACGTCGCGGGAGGCGCAGCACTACTACCGGCACGCTGTTGTCGACAATGCCGATTGGGCGGCCGTCGACAACATTCTGGCGATGAAGAACATCATGCCGCAAATGTACGCGCCCGAGGAGTTCCAGCGCATCCGCGACCACCAGGCCAACGGCATGGGCGGGTTGCCGTTGGTCGGCGACCCGGATTCGGTGGCGCGTGACATTGCACGGTTGGCCGCGCTGGGGCTCAAGGGCATCGCGATTTCATTCGTCAACTATCTCGACGAGCTGCCATACTTCTGCGCTGAGGTGTTGCCGCGCCTGGCGCGGGCGGGACTGCGCGACAACGAAGCTAGCGGGGGGCCGGGTTCGTTTTAAGCCACGATCTGGCCGAGACAGTTGCCGGCGAACGAAGCAAAGAACACCTGGCTGTCAGTATCGACACCACGACCGGCACCGCCAGCATCGGCCAAGTCGGATCACGGGAAAGCTCCTAGTGTTCAGACCCACATTATCGTCATGGCCAGCACAAGCCGGACACGGCCGACCATCCAGATCTTTGCTTCGCGCCGCCCCGGCGGATGCGTGGATGCCCGGATCAAATCCAGCATGACGAAGTTGGTTGGCATCATGCACCATCTGAATGAAGCAGTAGCCGAGAGCTGCCAAATCCCGCATGTTTGCCGTAGTCAACACGATCAAATATAGTCGGCGCGAAATATCTTTGACTGTGCTAGCGGCGAATTCTGAGATGGACATTGAAATTAGACCCTGTGCTTCGGCGGAAGAAGTCAAGCAGGCGATCGCGCCAATCGGGTACTACTTCGGCCGATCCGCGCCCAATGCGGACCAAGCCGAGCGAATGACCCGCGTGTTGCCCGCCGGGCGAGTGTACGCGGCGTGGGAGGGCGGACGCGCCGTAGGCGGTCTGGGCGCTTTTCCATTTCAGCTGACGGTTCCCGGCGGAAGGGTGTCGGCGGCTGGCGTGACTGTCGCCGGAGTCCTCCCCACCCACAGGCGACGCGGTATTCTTCGAGCAATGATGCGGGCCCTGCTCGATGCTTGCTGTGAGCGCGGCGAGCCGGTCGCCTATCTGTGGGCCACCGAGGCACGATCTACGGCCGCTTCGGCTTCGGCTTGGCATCATTCACAGCAGAGATCGATTTGGCGCGCGAGCGATCGGGATTCCACGCACCGTTCGCGGGCTCTGGCCGTGTTCAACTCGTCTCGCCTGCCGCTGCCGAAGAGTTCCTCGCCCCTATCTACGAACGGGTGGCGGTAGAGACCCCAGGCATGTTCGCGCGAACCTCAACGTGGTGGCAGGTGCGCGCGCTTGCCGATCCGGAATGGCGACGCGGAGCCGGTGGGGATTTGCAATGTGCCGTCCTCGAGAACGAAGGTCGGCCGAAAGCCTATGCTCTCTATCGGATGAACTCGGCGTTTGAGCGGGGCCTCCAGACCGGCTCAGTCGCGGTAATCGAGGCTATGGCCGACTCACCGGAGGCGACACGTGCGATCTGGCGATACCTGTTGGACATCGACTGGATGGCGCGTGTGAAAGCCTGGCTCTTGCCGCTGGATCATCCGCTCCTTCTGTTGCTGGCGGAGCCGCGGCGGCTCGGTTTCAGTATTCGGGATGGCGTTTGGGTACGGCTGCTCGATATCGAGACTGCGATGTCGGCACGGTCATATCAGGCTCACGGATCCGTGATAATTGATGTGATTGATGAATTTTGCCTGCGCAATGCAGGCTGCTGGCGGATCGGTTCTGCAGGTGTCGAGCGCACCGACGAAGCCCCCGGTCTGCGTTGTGACATCAGCGTCCTTGGCTCTGTATACCTGGGTGGATTTACGTGGACGCAGCTTGCGCGTGCTCTGCGCGTTCAAGAGCTGCGCTCGGGTGCGATTGCCCATGCCGATAACGTCTTCCAAACAAGAAGTGCGCCCTGGTGTCCTGAAATTTTCTAAGCGCCTGAGAAATGGTCTGGTCTTATCCTTGCCACGGCGAAGGTACTCCGGGAGACCAATACCGGCCGCATACTCCTGGAGCGAGGCAATCGAAGAGATAGAGGGTGGTGCGTACAATGGACAGTTTTGGTGCTTTGATCCAAGATCTCGTGACCGCCAATCGGATCCTCGCCCGCGAGGAGGTCGTCGACGCCTACGGCCATGTCAGCGTCCGCCACCCGCACAATCCAAACCGCTTTCTGATTGCCCGCTCACTCGCTCCCGAGCTGGTGGGTCCCGAAGACATCGTCGATCTCGACCTGGACGGTCAGCCGTTACGCGACGAGAACCGCAGCCTTTATCTCGAACGCTTCATTCATGCGGCGATCTTCGCGGCGCGGCCGGATGTCATGGCCGTCGTCCATGCCCATGCCGAGGACACGCTGCCCTTCGGCATCGCGCAGGAGACAAAGCTGCGGCCAGTGATCCATTCCGGAAGTTTCATCGGCACCGAGGTCCCGGTATGGGACATCGCTGATAAATTCGGTGATACCAACCTGCTCGTCACCAATATGGCGCAGGCGAGCGATCTCGCGACATGCCTTGGCGGCAACAGCGTTGCGCTGATGCGCGGTCATGGCTTCGCCGCCGCCGCGCGCTCGCTGATCGAGGTCGTGCGGCTTTCGGTCTATCTGCCGCGCAACGCCCGCGCGCTGATACGCGCCAGGCAACTGGGCGGCGAACTCAAATATCTCTCGCAAGGTGAGATCGACGCCCGCAACCGGGGTTACAGCCCCTACTCTGTCGAGACCTGGCGCACCTGGGAATATTGGGCGAACAAGGCCGGTTGCGGCCATATGCTCACCCGGCCGGAAGATCACACCGCCAAGGATGCTAGTCGCGACAGATGAACGGTTCCCCGGTTCCACTTAACGAGCGGAGCAAGCTAACATAGGCGCTCACAAGGGCTCCGGCGTACCCGTCGGCCGGAATCGGGCATCGGTATCAACAGCAAGAATGCGTGCGTCATGGACAAAGCAACGGTAGAGCTGCTGGCGTGTCGCGCCGGCCTGGAGAAGGCTCTCGCGGAATTTCCGGAAGATGTTGCCGCCGCTGCCGAGCAGGCGGGTAGATCGGTGACAAGGCTGAAAGCACCGACCGACCCGCGCGCCGAACCTTGGCCGCCGATGCGCGCCGGAGCCGGACTGTGAGCGACCTGCACTGGATGACTGCCGTCGAGGCGGCCCGCGCAATCGCCGCCCGGGAGCTTTCGCCGGTTGAACTGATGACTGCGCTGCTGGAACGGATCGGCCGGCTCGATCCGAAGCTGAACGTCTTCATTCGCCTCGACCGGGACGCCGCAAGGGACGCAGCCAAGGCCGCGGAAGCGGAGATTGTCGGGGGCCGCGTGCGTGGACCCTTGCACGGCGTGCCGGTCGGCATCAAAGACATCATCGATGTCGCTGGCCTGCCGACGACTTGTCATTCGAAGATCCTGGCCGACAATATCGCCGTGGCCGACGCGGTTTGCGTGTCGCGTTTGCGCGGCGCCGGCGCAATCGTGCTCGGCAAGCTCTCGACCCACGAATTCGCGATCGGCGGCCCCAGCTTCGATCTCCCATGGCCGCCGGCGCGCAATCCATGGAATCCGGATCATCACCCCGGCGGTTCATCCTCGGGATCGGGCGCTGGTGTTGCTGCCGGCTTGTTCCCGATGGCGTTGGGCAGCGACACGGGCGGCAGTGTGCGCAACCCTGCCAGTGCCTGCGGCATCGTCGGGCTCAAGCCGACCTACGGTCTCGTCTCACGCCGCGGTGTCTTTCCGCTTTCCTTCACGCTCGACCATGTCGGGCCGCTGACGCGCACCGTCGCCGACAACGCGCTGATGCTCGATGTAATCGCCGGCTACGATCCGCTCGATCCGGGTAGCGCCGCTGCACCCGCCGGGCACTACGCGTCCGGCCTGGAACGCGGGGTGCGAGGATTGCGCATTGGCTTCATCCGCCATTTCCATGAGACCGACACGCCGGCCGATCCCGAGGTGGGGGCCGCACTGGAGCACGTCGCAGGCACCTTGCATAGGCTCGGCGCGGAGATCCGCAATGTCCGCGTGCCGTCGCTCGAAGAATTCGCTGCCGTCAATCGCGTCATCCTGCAGAGTGAAGCCTGGACCATTCACGGACCGTGGCTGCGCGAGCGACCTGGCGACTACGGCCAACTGGCTCGGCGGCGCCTGATGGCGGGGGCGTTCGTCGGCGCCGGGGATTACGTGCAAGCCTCACGGCGGCGCCTTCAGATGATCGAAGCTGTCGAGGACGCATTGCGCGACGTCGATGTGCTGCTCTGTGCCAGCGCCATGGATCCGCCATGCCGCATCGACAAGGCCGACGAGATAGCGCGCACCTATCCGCGGCAAGCGCGCACACCGTTCAACGTCACCGGCCACCCCGCGCTCGCGATGATGGCCGGGATCTCGACGGGCGGCTTGCCGCTGTCGGTGCAATTCGTCGGCCGCTGCTTCGCCGAGGCGACGCTCTTCCGGGTCGCGCGGGAATGGGAGCGCGCGGCTGGCACCGGCGAGAAGCATCCACCCGTGATGTAAGTTACGGATATATCCCTGATGGGGAGAACGCTCATGCCTCGACAGGTCCGTGCCGTCGTCGTCGATCCGGGCGCGCCGGCGAAGCTCGCGATTAAACCGGTTGAGCTGCGCGATCCCGACCGCGATGAAGTCGCGGTCCGGGTGAGCGCAATTTCGCTCAACCGCGGCGAGACGCGGCGCGCTCTGCAGCAGGCCGAGCCGGGGTGGCGGCCGGGCTGGGACTTCGTCGGTGTGACCGAGACCGCTGCGGAGGACGGCAGCGGGCCCAAACCCGGCACGCGCGTGGTCGGCATCCTGCCATCCGGTGCCTGGGCCGAGCAGGTCAATTGTCGTACCCACGCCGTCGCCGCATTGCCCGATGCGGTCGGGGATGCCGAGGCAGCGACGTTGCCGGTGGCAGGCCTCACCGCATTGCACGCGCTGCGCCAGGGCGGGCTATTGCTGGGGCGCACGGTACTGGTGGACGGCGCCTCGGGCGGGGTGGGGCACCTCGCCTGCCAGCTCGCAACGGCGGCCGGCGCGCAGGTCTGGGGTAGTGTGCGCCGTGAGGAACATCGCGCCGCCGTTGCTGAATGGTGCAGCGGAGGAGTCGTGATCGGCCGCGGGCTCGCCGCCGCCAAACCGCACGGTCCGTTCTGGCTGATCCTCGATTCGCTCGGTGGATCGGCCCTCGCTGCGGCGCTCAGTATGCTGCAGCCGGGCGGCACCTGTGTGACATTCGGGGTGTCGGAGGCTGCTCAGACGACCTTCGAAAGCCGTGATTTCTTCGGAACCGGCGGGGCGCGTCTCTACGGGCTTACCCTGTTCCACGAGCTGATGAGCGTCGAGCGAGCCGGGATCGGGCTGGCGCTGCTCGCCGACCTAATCGCAGCCAAGAAGTTGCGGCCGCAGATCGCGGTGGAAGCACGATGGGGCGAGATCGGCACTGTCGCCCGCCGGCTCATAGATCGCGAGTTCACCGGCAAGGCAGTGTTGCACGTTCCCTAGGGATCGCCACCTCAACCGAGCCCCGATTGAGCCGCATTTAAATCTCGGGACGGCGGATCGCAGCATCCGCTTCGGGCGCGGTGTCTGCCAGGAGAGTCTCATCGGCCCGGTCTGGATATGCTCCTCAACCCTTCTGGACCGCCGGGATGGTGGCAAGCGCGTCGACCCAACGCAGCGCGGACCGCCGCCAGCTCTGCCGGCGCGGTGAGAAGCCGGCGCGCTGCGTGATCGTGCCGACGCGCAAGCCATAGCTCTGCGGATTATCCACTGCACAAGCATAGATTGGCGTGCCGCAGGTACCGCAGAAGGCGTGGAGGCGTTTGTTGCCGCTTTCGGCCGTCTTGATATACGTCTTGGGTGTGCCATGAAGCACGAAACGTTCGGCCGACGCCGGGATGTTGACGCGAAATGCCGATCCCGAGAGCGTCTGGCAATCGGTGCAGTGGCAGATGTTGAGCGCATCTGGATCGACTTCCGCCTCGAAGGTGATCTCGCCGCAATGGCACCGCCCATCGATTTTCATGCGTGTTTTCCTCGCGAGTATCTGAGCCAGGAAATTTGCCTGAGCAGGCCAATCATAAATGCTGCTGGGCTTGGCGTCAGCAGATCGACCATCGAGCCCAACCGCGTCGGCGCCACCTCCGGGGCGCTTCGAGCCGCGCGTCGACGGTGCCGCTTTTTGAACGAACTCGTTTCACACTGCGACGGCGGGTCACCTGACCCATCGCCAGGGCGAACAACCGATGCGGGTTTTTGCGATATTCTTACCGGTAGGGACTCTCTGCCGTAGGGACGCCACAAATGAGTGAGAAGCCACCGCCGAAATCAGCCAACCTTCAGACCCTGATTCATCGCCGAGACAAGGTTCTGGCCGTTTTGCATCCGCCGACCGCGGCGCATGCGCGGATCATGGAGAGGGCCGGTTGTGAAGCGCTGTTCGTCGGTACCGGCGGGGTGGTAGGTGCCTATACGGGCCTGTCCGATGTCGGCACCGCGACGATGACCGAGTGCGTGACAATCGCCGGGTGGATTGCCGACAGCGTCTCGATCCCCGTCATCATCGACGGCGACACCGGTCACGGCGGCATCATGGCGGTGCGTCGTATGGTGCGCGAATGCATTCGCGCCGGCATCGCCGGGATCCGCATCGACGACCAGCCCATCGAAAGCAAACGTGCAACACAGAGTACCGGCGTCGAGGTTATCGCACTCGACCAGGCGATCGCGCGGTACCGCGCAGCCGTCGACATGAAGAATGAACTCGATCGAAATTTCGTGGTGATGGCGCAGTGCTACGCTCGCGATGCCTCGAACGGCACGCTGGAGGACACGATCGCTCGGTTGCGGGCATACCGCGAAGAAGCCGGCGTCGACTGGGTACAGTTTGAATCGCCCCATTCGGTCGACGAAATCAAAGCCGCCCGCGCCGCGGTGACGGGGCCGTTTTCTTTCATGAAAGGAAAGCTTGGCCGCT